>Ga0207933_1001389_pt1 | contig 18494 bp, 22 predicted proteins | sample NGESurdeep092012_4_FD_184488 | JGI IMG/M metagenome (GOLD analysis project Ga0207933, IMG submission 184488) | Arctic peat soil microbial communities from Barrow, Alaska - NGEE Surface sample F53-3 deep-092012 (SPAdes) | ecosystem: Environmental > Terrestrial > Soil > Wetlands > Peat ...
TGGACTCAGGCCGTGCGCTGGAGGATCATCCTCAGCGCCGCCTTTCGCGCCTTTCTGCACGGAAAAGTCCTCAGAAGTACTCCTCGCTTCGAAACCGCCACCGGCTAACTGCCGTTTTTAGGTTAATTCATAGCACGCTTGAATATCCGCAACACGGAAATTCATAAAGCTGTTGATGTGATTCGGGTCGGGGACGCTGAGCCTTACCGTCGGCTTATCCGGGGTCGGCCCGCCTCCAACGTTCAGAATCATCCAGATATTCGCAAGCTGAACGTACCCGGGCGCGTTGCCGTCACCCAAGCTCAGAATGCGAGCGCCGAAGACCTTTTCGTAGTAGCGAGCCGATCGCTCGACGTCGGCGACGGTGAGAAAATGTGCGATGCTGTTCCCCTCTCTCGGGGGCATCTCATAGCTCTTCTGCTCGATTTGTACGCTGCTCATTTGACGACTCCAATTCCAATATCGTACATCTGGACGCCCGCCCAGGGGCGGCCCGGCATGGATGACGCGCAACTCATAGACAGCCCCCGGGAACGGTCCGCTCTCACCTTTGTCCAGTTCGCCGACGATCCGGGCACAGAACGCGGAGTACACTTCCCAGATCCCCGTTTGGGGGGAGTGTTCGTGCGGACGGCACTTCCGCAATATGCCTACAATGGGTTGGCGTTGTTTGCCTGTTAGCCGCGTGACGTACAATGCGTGTCGCTTCGCGCGCGGGGTTCCAAGTGCGGCCATGCCTGGCTTGGAGCACGGACTCGAAGCCTACGAAAAGATTACAGAAGAACTACGCTGCTCGCCAGCTGTCGTGTGGGACAAAAGAAACGGGATGTTGCTCCTCTGATTTACAGGCAGGGCAGGCAAATGTGACGAGACCGTCAGCGATTGCGGGGGCCTTGATATACATCGGCGGTTCAAATCGGCAATCTGGCTGGTGGCAACGGGGATGCGTTCGATTTCGACTCACTCCCTTGTCCATGCTGAAGTAGCCCAATACGACGCTGTAGTATCGGCTACACCCAGGACATTGATACGTGTCTTCCAAAGGACCCCGCATCCCGGGTCCAATGAGTGAGAGGTTCTCTCTCGGGCCGCTCCTTTTTAGCGCACGAATACCACGCAAGCCGAAGCAATCGTCACATGTCGAGCATTTTCCCTACGACCACGAGGAACGTGAGGCCGAGAACGGCGAAGGCGTGTACCTTGAAGCCTGACCCCGGGCGTGACATCGGCAGATTGACCGACGGCGCATAGCCGCTAAGCGACGACACCCGAACGACGACCATCGTATTGTCGGGAAACGGAGCCTCGCCGTTCAAGAATTGCCGCGGGGGCTCCAGATAAGGTCCGAGTTCGAGCTTTACCATGCGCGGGCCGTTCCGCCACTTATGGACTGCCGCTCGCCAGATCACGCTCACCGCGAAATAGGTGAGCCTTTCGCAATCAATCTCCGGAATCGCCGCGCCGCAGTACAGGATGACTCCGTCGGGAAGCGTCGTTACCGCAGTGTTCCGCAGTAGCACTTCCTGAATCCGGAATGAGGACTTTCCTCGGTAGCATTCTTCGCAACCCATTGTTCGCCGAGCCTGCTGAACCGCCTTTCGCATTCCTCGCACGACAGGTAATCCATGCACGGCTTCGAGGTCGTGTAGTGCAGGGTGTCGCTCACCACAACCGGATTCGGGTTACGCAGGTGCTGTGATCGTATGAGCCGCATGATGCTGGCAGGTATCAGATGGCTGTCGCACAGGAGCTTTTCCTTTAAGCAGAGGGCGCACTGCTGGAATGGCCGCATACGCATCTTCGATGACCCGGTGCTTCGAGCGTACCAGAGCCGTCCAGCATCGCCGCTCTGCAGAAGCCCCTAAACCCGCGAGAAGATCGTTGAGGAGCCCGAGATCGTTTCCGAAACGAAGCCCCGGTGTTCGCTTCACGTCGCTATTCCGGAGTCGCACGGCTGCGGTGCTGAGTGGCGGGCGTGAAGTCCGGTTCGAGGAAGGCACATCGGCATTTCTGGAAAACGACGTTGATCGCTGGTTAACGGCGCGTTGCGCTTGGCGAAGTGCGATCCGAGGTCCAGCATCATGACGATTCGGGGCGGTTAGCCGACAAGTCGATCGTACAGATCGTGATTGCCTATCCAGAACCAGAGCAAGCCGCCCGGAATCTCGGCGGAAAGTGCGCGATGATGAAGCCCGACTCTCGCCGACCAGAAGCGCCCAGTTTTCTTCAGTCGAACGGACGAGTGACGGGGATCGGTCTTCAGAATCTCAAAGGACTTATCGGCAAGCTTCCGAACTTCCGGGTCGAGAACATTGTAGGCCTCCCAAAACGAAGGAGCAGCGCGATGTCTCACAGGTCGGTAGAGCGATTTTCCGCGAAATCATTCAGTGCACGGTCAGCAATTGCATCCAGTCTACCCGCATGAACGTCGGCGTGAAACTGCCGATCCCAGATCTCGGCGTCGTGTTCTGCCAGCCAGGCTCGCAGTTCCTGAAACTCATTCGAAGAGAGGGTCTTGATTTGGCTCTCCAGTTCTTCCACGCGGCTCATGATTGAATTTTACTCCTCGCTCGGCGCGGCCCTGCCGCGGATTTCCGAGCGGTTGTCCTGAAGTCCCGTTGGGGGAGTGTCGAACCGCGCTCTCGGTGGACGCGCCACTCGTACATTGATCCAACTCCGAGCGCAGCCCGCATGAGGGGTGCCGACGGATTACTCCCGCCAAACGCCGCCCACTGAAGTCCATGAGCGGGTAGTCGGCAATTGCATGGAAATTCCCGCGTTGCCGGTTAAGTGAACGGTATTGGGTCTAAGCCTGGATAAGATCTGCATTAGGCTGAGCCTGTGGTCAACAGATCTGCAAACGGCAGGGCAGCCAGGTCGGCACACGCACGTGGCAGAAGCCCAGTTCTTCATCCACGAAATAGAAGTAGTAATGCAGACACTTGCCGTCATTGGGCACCAGATATGTCTTGCCGCTCTGTTTGTTGCGCCACGGATTGTACGTCGAGCAAGGCTCCATCTTCCGCGTAGCAGATCCCCGGCAAGGTGCCGGATATCAACAGCCGGTCATAGCAGCCCAGGACCCCCGCAATCTGCGATGCGTGCCGTTCACTCAGTAGTTCGGCGCCCATTCCGGCATCGTAATCGGCTTCCCTGTTTGGTTCCGGCTACATCCGGTTCTACAATTGGAAGGTCCCGGAAAGGCCCAAAAGATGACACCCGCACAGGCTTTCAACGAATTCCAGCGCGACCGCTGGAACGGAATCGATGGTGAATACTGGGCCTCCAGCCAGGCTCGCATGGACCGCACGCTCGCGCCCGTTATCGGACCGCTGATCGAATTCGCCGCCCCGCGCCCCGGCTCCACCGTGATCGATGTCGGCTGCGGCTGCGGCGCCACGACGGTCGAAATCGCCCGCGCCGTCGGCCCTTCCGGCCGCGTTGTCGCGGTCGATGTCTCCGGCCCCATGCTCGCGTTTACGAAGGAGCGCCTGCGCACTTTCGCCAACGCGGACTGTCTTCTCGGCGACGCCGCCGAACTGCCGCTGCGCGATCTCGCCGCCGACCTGATCGTTTCGCGTTTCGGAGTGATGTTCTTCGGCGATCCCTTTGCCGCGTTCGCGAACCTGCGGTCCGGCCTCGCTCCCGGCGGGCGCCTCCGTTTTGCCTGCTGGCGTCCCCTCGGCGAAAACCCCTGGCTGCACGTTCCGCTGAACGCGGTTTATGCGCATGTGCCACGTCCGCCGCGGCCCGACCCCGAAGCGCCCGGCCCTTTCACCTTTGGAGACACCGCGCGCGTCACGCGCATCCTCACCGCAGCCGGCTTTACGGAGCCTTCTTTCACCCCGCTCGATATTGAGATGGATCTTTCAGCCGGAGGGACCCTCGAAGACGCAGCCGTCCAGTCCGCCGCCATGGGTCCATCCAAATGGGCGCTGGTCGATCAGCCGGATGACATTCGCGCCGCCGCCATCGAATCGATCCGCCGCGCCCTGGCACCCTATGCCTCCACTACCGGAGTGAAGTTGCCGGCCGCGGTCTGGCTGGTTGCGGCCGGCCGTCCCGCGTAATCGCCGGAAGTCCCGGCCGCGCCCATCATGGCGGCATTGTCGATACCTTCACGAAGGTTAATCGATGCAGCCCGTCAAAATCCCCTGAGTTCGTCCAGCATCCGGTCAATCTCCTCCGGTGCGATGTAGAAGTGAGGCGCGGCGCGCACCCAGCCCTGGCGAGCGGCGGTCGCAATCCCCGCATCTCGCAGCTTGCGCACAATCGCCTGGCTTTCCACGCCCGGTTTCCGAAAGCTCACAATGCCCGCGCCGGTCTCCGCGGTGCGCCGTCCCAGCGTCTCGAATCCAAGCGCCGTGACGCCCTCCTGAATCCGGTCGCCAAGCGCCTGCACGGCTACGGCCGCATTCGCCACCCCCACATCCAGCAGAAAATCAGCCGAAGCCCTCAGCCCGTAGCATCCGATGGTATTCAGCGTCCCGCACTCGTATCTCCCGGCATCGGCCCGCAAAGTCATATCGCGGGATGAGTAGTCGAAGTATTTCGCCACGTTGGTCCAGCCAAACTCGACAGGCTCAACCCGATCCTGCACTTCACGGCGAACGTACAATATCCCGCAGCCCTCCGGCCCCAGCAGCCATTTATGCCCGTCGGCCGCCAGCGCATCGATCTTCGCCGCGCGCACGTCGATCGGAAACGCACCCAGCCCCTGAATCGCATCCACCAGAAAGAAACAGCCCCGCCGGGCGCAGATCTCGCCGATTTGTTCGAGGCTCACGCGGTAGCCGCTCAGGTATTGGACAAAGCTGATCGCCAGCATCCGCGCCCCTTTGCAAGCCTCGTCGATGCGGCCCGGATCGTCGAAGACCGACAACCAGCGGACCTCCACTCCGGCCGCCTCCAGGCGCTTCCAGGGATAGAAATTCGCCGGAAACTCCTCCGTGAAAGCGACCATCGCGTCACCCGCTTTCCACGTCATGCCCGTCGCGACAGTCGCAATGCCTTCCGAAGTATTCTTCACGATGGCAATCTCGCCGGGCACCGCATTGATCATCCGGGCGATGGAAACGCGCAGGCCCTCATAGGTCTCCATCCACTCCCCGTAGTGCTCGCTGCCGAATTCGAGCGCGTCCTGGGCAAGGTGCCGCATGGCTTCGGCCGCGCGTCGGCAAAGAGGCGCCACGGCCGCGTGGTTCAAATAGATCAGGCGATCGGTGACTGGAAACTGATCGCGATACTTCGCCCAAAGCGGCTGCATTAATTGACACCGTCCGTCAGAGTTTTCATCGGTTTAATCAGAAACACCAACAGCACGCCCACCACGATGCAGAAGGCCGCCACGATGCCGAACAACTCCGGCAGTGGAAACGATCCATAGACGGAAGCCAGCCGCCCTCCAATGAAATCCCCAACCGAGGTGGACAGGAACCAAACGCCCATCATGAGGCTGGCAATACGCGCCGGCGCCAGTTTCGTCATCCCGCTCAACCCGACGGGGCTCAGGCAGAGCTCTCCGATGGTGTGCAGAAAATAGGTGGCGGTGAGCCACCACGGGCTGACATTGGTTCCACCGGCCACTGGCACCAGAATCGCGAACCCCAGCCCCACAAACACCAGGCCCCATGAGAACTTGGCCGTAATCGACGGCTCGTGGCGCCGCAGTGCAACCCATAACCACGCGAATACCGGCGCAAGAGCAATGATGAAAAGCGAATTCAACGACTGGAAGTAACTGGCGCGAAACAGCCCCCAGAGCGGCGCGTCCCACGTATGCATGTTCGTGTTGCGCTCCGCGAACAAATTCAGGGTGGAACCCGCCTGCTCGAACGCGGACCAGAACAATGCCGACGCCAGGAACAGGACCAGAATCGCCCAGAACCGGCGGCGCTCCTGCGGCGAGTAGCCTTTCGCGGTCAGGAGCCAGACGAAGAACAGGACGACAATGCCCAGAAGCATAACGCCGAAAGCGTCGGAAATCCCTTCGGCTGAAACCGATAGAACGCCGTTGAATAACAGCGCCGCAATCACCGACGCCACAACCAGTGCCGCCCCGCAAATTCGCCACAGAAGCCGGACGTCGGACTCGGTGCCATTGACGGAGAGACCCGCGTGTCCCAGGTATTTGCCGCCCAGCACGTACTGCGCCAGCCCGAGCGTCATTCCCACGCCCGCGGCCCCGAAGCCGTAATGCCAGTCGATGTTCTCGCCCAGATAGCCGCAGACCAGCGGCGAAAGCAGCGCGCCGATGTTGATCCCCATGTAGAAGATGGAAAATCCCGCATCGCGCCGGACATCTTTTTCGGCGTAGAGCCCTCCAACCATGGTGCTGATATTCGGCTTGAGGAGGCCGGTTCCAATCACAATCAACGCGAGCCCCAGATAAAATGACGAGAGCGAGCGGGTGGCCATCGAGAAATGCCCCAGCGCGATAATCGCCCCGCCCCACAGCACGGCTCGCCGCTGGCCGATAATCCGGTCCGCCAGCCATCCGCCCGGCAGACTGAGCAGAAAAACCAGTGACGTATAGAGGCCATAGATCGCGCCTGCTTTCGAAATCGTGAACCCCAGTCCTCCGTGCGCCACCGTCGCGGTCATGAAGAGGATCAGCAGCGCGCGCATCCCGTAATAGCTGAAGCGCTCCCACATCTCGGTGAAAAAGAGCGTGGACAAGCCGCGGGGATGGCCGAAAAATGCCCGGTCCCAGCGTTCGTTGGAGGTGTCGGCGGTCACAACGGGAGGTGTCAGGGGCATTGGCCTCTGTCTATTCTCGCAAGCTTGCCCCCGTATGTTCGCAACGGCGATTGGCTACCCTTGAGAGTAAGTGATTACCGACCTGATTCAGATCAAGATGCTCGGCGAAAAGAAACAGGGGGAGAACGAGAAGTTCCGGCGTTACCTGAAGCGGCACAATTTCCCGGAATTGAAGTTCCGGCGGGTGTCCGAAAGAATCGAATCCGAAATCGATTGCCGCGGCTGCGCGAACTGTTGCAAGGTGGCCGAGACCGACGTGACCGAACGAGACATCGAGCGGTTGTCACGCCATCTCGGCATGACCCCCCGGCAGTTCGTCGATCGATATACGACGGCATCGGCCTTCGAACAGAAAGAGCCGATTCTGCGCCGGCGGGATAAAGGATGCATTTTCCTCGAAGGCAACGATTGCTCTATTTACGAGGCGCGCCCGGATACCTGCCGCGATTTTCCGCACCTGATCCGCGGCGCGGGGTCGTTCGAAAGCCGCATGTGGCAGATGGTGGACCGCGCGACCTATTGCCCCATCGTTTACAACGCGCTCGAAGAGTTCAAGACGATGGTCAAGTTCCAGAAATGACGCGTCAATATCTCCCCGTGCGGAGTTTCGAAACACCGGTGCCGTCAGTGTGCAGAGCGCCGCGGATTGCCTCGGCCACCGACTCCAGCGGAACCACGCGGTCCACCGCGCCCAGAAGAATGGCTTGCTTGGGCATGCCGAAAACCACGCAGCTTGCCTCGTCCTGGGCTATCGTGGTGGCGCCGGCGGATTTCATTTTCTTCATCCCCTGCGCTCCGTCCGAGCCCATTCCCGTGAGAATCACGCCGATAGCGTTCGGTCCGGCCGCCTCCGCAACGGAGCTGAACAGCACGTCCACCGACGGGCGCTGATAGCAGACCATCGGCCCGTCTTTGACCGTCACCCGATAGGAGCCGCCCGACTCGCGCACGATCATGTGGAAATTTCCCGGAGCAATCAGCGCCAGTCCGGGCTGAACCGCATCGCCATCCGCCGCCTCGGCCACGCGCATGGGGCAGAACTTGTTAAGACGTTCGGCGAACGCGCGCGAGAATCCGGCCGGAATGTGTTGCGTGATCACGATGCCGGGCATATCGGCGGGCATGTGCGTCAGAATCTCTTCGATGGCTTCCGTGCCCCCGGTGGACGCCCCGATTGCGATCAACGCCAGATGGCTGAATTTCCCCGCGGTGGGCGCGGGCGGTAGCGCTTCCACTTGCCTCGGAGCCCTTGGCCGCGCGACCCGCGATGCCGCCGCCGCGCGGATTTTGTTGGCAAGCGAAACCTTCAGCTCGCCTACCGAATAGGGCCCTCCCGGCTTGGCCATAACTTCCACGGCGCCCGCGCGCAGCGCTTCCACTCCGGCCTGACAGGAAGCCTGGGCCAGCGAGCTGATGACGATCACCGGCATGGGACGAAACACCATCAGCTTCCTGAGAAAGGTAAGCCCGTCCATGCGTGGCATTTCAATGTCCAGAGTAAGGACATCGGGGGATAGCGAGAGCACCTTGTCGCGGGCGATATACGGATCGGGCGCCGTTCCCACCACTTCGATGTCGGATTCTCCCGAGAGCGCTTCCCCCAGCAGCTTGCGTACAATGGCGGAGTCGTCGACGATCAGGACTTTGATTTTCCTGTCCAGGGTCACAACCGGTCCTCTGGAGCGAGGAACAGGACGAGCGTGCCCCCGGAAAATTCGAGACGGCAGACAGAGGGCGATCCATCCGCAAAAGGCGGACTCGGATCCGCCGCGCCGAGACGGATCACTTCCGGAGAACTCAGATCGAAGTGCGCCTCCGATTCCAGCCCGCTCACGGCCGCGCCGCAGATCATATTGGCCAGTTCCCCGATCACTCCGCTCACCTGGCCTGGAAGTAAATCGGGTTCATCGGCTCCCGTGAAGTTCGCCGCCAGAGTCCTCGCGAGCCCATCCGAGACGAGAAGCCCGAACCGGCCCGGCGGCGATCCCTTAAAAGTAAGCCTGGCCGCAATCACTTCTCCCTCCGGCCTTCGCGGATCCGCGGACACCGTATCGGGGGTCGCGAAGAACATGGCCTCAAGCGTTGCGCGCGCGGAGTCCGGCAGTATTGCCTCTTCAATCATGGCTGACTCCCAACAGTTGTTCCATGCTGGCGCGCAGCAACTCCGGCGTAAAAGGCTTTTTCACGTACCCCTTCGCCCCCAGGGACATCATCAGCTGCACGCGATTCTCGCTGCCATCGGCCGATATCACCAGCACCGGAACGGTTCGAAGCATCTCGTCTTCCGCCATGCACTGGAGAAACTGTTCGCCGTTCAGGACCGGCATATTAATGTCCGTAAGAACAATGTCGATCCAGTTCGCGCGGAGCAGATCCAAAGCCTCCTGGCCGTTCGAAGCCTGCATGCAGGTTCCGGCATCCAGGCCCGACAGCCGGATCACGCGCAAAATAAACTCCCGCATCGCCGCGGAATCGTCAACAATCAGTAACTGAAATGCCATAGTATTCTCCAGGCGAGGCAGCAAAGCCGCCTATAGTTCCCTCTCCCCGGATTCGCCCGGCGATCGTAAAAAGATGCGGCCAGAGGCCATGTCGACGCGCATGGTTCGCGCCATGTTGCCGCCTGTTTCCTCCGCGTGCACCAGCACTCCCGCCTTCCAGAAAATCTTTCGTATCGCCAGGCAGTTGCGTTTTCCGATGTTGAAAATACCGTGTTCATCCACGATTCGCGCTCCCCCGGCGATACAGACCCGCAGACGGCGCTTTTGCGCGCCCTTCTCGTATGCCTCTCGAAACATCATGGAAATGCCGCTGTCGGCGAACATGTAAGGGCTCTTGCCGGTCCGCGCCGCATCGGCCGGCGCTTCCGGCAGCATGAAATGCAACAATCCGCCCACCCGCGCGACGGGGTCGTAAATCGAAACGCCGACGCAGGAGCCCAGCGCGTAGGTGATCAGCACGCTCGATGTATCCCCGGTTACACGGCAATCGGCCACCCCTATTACAACGTTCATAAAGGCTTCCGATAGACCGCCGGCTTGATGTACTCGTAGGGATGCTTCAATCCGGTAAGCGTTTCCGAATGTCCGATCAACAGATAGCCGCCCGGCAAAAGGCAGGACTCGAAGCGGTTGACCAGTTGTTCTTGCGTGTCCTTATTGAAATAAATCATCACGTTCCGGCAAAATATCGCGTGAAACGGCTGCTCGGGGTGGAACTGCTCCATCAGATTGAGGCGCTGGAACCCGATCGTGCCGCGGATTGCCGGCTTCACCCGGAACCATCCTTCCCAGCGGCCGCAACCGCGCAGGAGATACTTGCCGGGCCAGTTTCCAGGGAGATTCCTGCACCGTTCCGCCTGGTAGACGCCCCGCTCCGCGGCCGCCAGCGCGCGCGAGGAAATATCGGAACCGAGGATCTGAATTCGGCTCGCCGCCGCCATCCCCAGTTCCTCCAGCAGAGAGAAAGCAATGGTGTATGGCTCTTCGCCCGTTGAACATGCCGCGCTCCAGATGCGGATCTGGCCGCCGAGCCCGGGCACTATGGTCTTTCGCAGAAAGTCGAAATGAGCGGCCTCGCGCAGAAAGGACGTAAAGTTTGTCGTGAGCGCATCGAGTAACGCGATCAGCTCTTCGCCTGTTTTGTCCGCGACGACATGCTCATAGTACTGTTTGAACGAGCCGAATTTCCCCTCGCGGATTTTCTTGCCGAGGCGCGCCTGCACCAGCTCCTGTTTCCCGTTTTTGAGGTCGATGCCGCAGGTTCGGTAGGCCAGCTCGGTAATCCGGTCGAATTCACCCTGGGATAGCGCGTCAATCCCCGGTCGGGTTTCCAAAGAGCGCCTCCACGTCCAGAATCAGTCCGGCCCGGCCGTCTCCCAGAATCGCGCCTCCCGCGATCCCCGGCACATTCCTGAACGTTTGCCCCAGACTCTTGATAACCACCTCCTGCTTTCCAATCAGTTCATCCACGTGCACGCAATAGGTCTTGCGATCGTTCTCCACCACGATCAGAACGCCCTTCCACGGCTCTTCGGATTTTGGAGTGACGCGGAAACGTCTGTGCAGGCGCAGAATAGGCAGGAGCGTGCCGCGTACCAGCACCATTTCGCCTCCGTCGGGCACGGCCGAAAGCGCCTCCCGGGCGGGCCGGAACGTCTCCCGTACAGCGAAGATTGGAAGGATGTATCTGTGTGCCCCGACTCCCACTACGAGGCCCTCGATAACCGCCATCGTGAGCGGCAGTTTGATGGTAAAGGTGGTGCCGTTGCCAGGCCGCGAAAGAATATCGATGCGCCCGCGCAACTTCACGATCTGCTTGCGGACCACGTCCATGCCCACGCCCCGGCCGGAAACGTCGGTAATCGTCTCGGCCGTGGAAAAACCCGGCTCGAAGATGAAGTTGAATACTTCCTGATCGGAAAGATTTTCACCGCCGGAAACCAGACCTCTCTGCCGGGCTTTGTCGAGGATCTTTTCGCGCACCAGGCCCCGGCCGTCATCGGAAATCTCGATATTAATGAATCCACCCGCGTGATATGCCTTCAGACCGAGCCGGGAGACAGGGCTCTTGCCGGCTGCCAGGCGCGCCTCGGGTGGCTCGGTTCCGTGGTCCACCGCGTTGCGGACCATGTGCATCAGCGGATCCGCCAGTTCCTCAACCATGTTGCGATCGAGTTCCGTATCTTCGCCCGAGAGCTCCAGGTTGGCTTGCTTGCCCGATTTACGCGCCAGGTCCCGCACCAGACGCGACATGCGCCCGAACAACTGGCCGATCGGGATCATCCGCATCGCCATGGCAACACGCTGCACGTCTCGCGTGATGCGCGTCAGTTGTCCCAGATTGCGCGTAATCCGGGGGTTGCGGACCGAGGCTATATCCGGATCGTGCTGGATCAGCGATTGAGCGATTACCAGTTCGCCCACCATCTCGACCAGATAGTCGAGTTTGCCCGTGTCCACTTTGACCGCGCGAGGTCCCGCCGCCGCGTCTTTAGGCGCGGCGGCGGTGCGGGCCGGCTCGGCTACCGCGTCGGCAAGCTGTGCCAGATCGGCCCGCGAATCCCCTGAACCGCCGATCGCGTCCCGGATGCGCCCCACCAGCAGGCCCGCGTCGGAAACAGGCTCGACCCCCGTCTCCACGCCGAGCAGACACTGATTCATGTAGTCGGCGCTCTGGAGAATGATGTCGATCAGAGCGGAATCGACTGGCACCTTTGAGTTGCGGGCCAGATCGAGTAAGGTCTCCACTTCGTGCGCAAACCGCTGGATCGCCTCGAAGTCCAGAAACCCGGCCAGGCCTTTGATAGTGTGAAATCCGCGGAAAATGGTGTTGATCGCCTCCGCGTTTCCCGGGTCCTGCTCAAGGGCAAGCAGTTGCGCTTCGAGATTTGCCAGATGCTCCCGCGATTCCATAATGAAATCGCCCACCAGTTCCGGATCCTGATTGAGCGGCGTCGCCGCGGCGGGCACCGCCGGTTTTTCCGGCACGGCAAGCAGTTGTTGCAGGCACGAAACGACCTCGCGCAGCCCTGATTCCGTATCCGGCTCGGCGGAGGCGGCACTCACGGCCGCGGCGATTCCCGCCGCTTCCGCCTGACTGCGAATCCGCGCCAGCATCGGAACCAGTGCCTGAATCCGTTCCGGAGAACCCAGGTCGCGGAGAGCTACTTCGAGTGCCAGCGCTTCAATACTCTCGCTTAGCGAAGCGAGCGGAGTGGAGTCGGGATTATTTGCCATAATGTGTGGCGCGGGCGGCCTCGCCCGCGCTCCCTGAATATTCGATGGAGATGCGATCAGAATTCCTTGAACTCACTGTCGTCGAGCGGGAACTCAGCCGCGTTCCGCGCGGTAACAGCCGTTAACGGCCCTTTACCCGAAGCAACCGTTGCGGGAAGCGAATGACTGGCATTCCGGGCCTGTCGCGAGGCCGGCTGCCGTGTTTCAGAGACGGGCCTTCGGATCGCGGCGGATTGCATGGAATGCGCGGGCCCGGCACCCGCCAGTGCCTGCAGCCGCACCACTACGGCCATCAGAGCCTGCGATTGCGCGCTCAACTCTTCGCTCGCCGATGCGCTCTCCTCCGCGTTGGCCGCGGTTTTCTGCGTTACCTGATCCATCTGCGCAACCGCCTTAGAGATCTGCTCGATCCCGAGGGCCTGCTCCTTACTGGACGCTTCCACCTCATCGACCAGTGTCTTCACCTTGCCTGCGCCTTCCGTGATGGCTTGAATCGAGACCGCAACTTCGCCCAGCTTCCGGCTGCCTTCTCCCGATTTGAAAATCGAATCTTCAATCAAAGAGGCAGTGTCTTTGGCTGCCTGCGCACTGCGCTGCGCCAGGTTCCGCACCTCTTCCGCCACTACCGCGAATCCCATGCCCGCTTCTCCCGCGCGCGCCGCTTCCACGGCTGCATTCAACGCCAGGATATTCGTCTGGAAGGCGATCTCATCGATGACCTTGATAATTTTTGAAATTTTGCTGCTGGACGCGCCAATTTCCTCCATCGACGTCATCATGTCGGCCAAAGTACGGTTGGCGTCCGCTATGCGCTGGCTCACCTCGTTCATGAATGCGGCCGCCTGCTGCGAATTCTCGGCGTTCTTGCGCGTCATGGATGACATTTCTTCGCTCGAAGCAGACGTCTCCTGCAGTGAGGCGGCTTGTTCCGAAGCCCCTTGCGCCAAAGACTGGCTGGAGCCGGAGACCTGGCCCGAAGCGCTCGATACCTGCTCCGCGCCTTCGCTCAACTCCGTTACGGCCTGCGTCAGAACCTTGTTAATGCCATGAACGATAAAGAAGGCCAGAAGGCTGCCTGCGACAACCGAGCATCCCAGGATCAGCAGGGACCAGAAATTTGCCGACTCGCCGGTCGCGATGGCGCCTCTCCCTTCCTCGTCGCCTCTGTCTCGCCGAAGCTCAAGCATTTCAGCCACCAGCGCGGATCTTCTCTGAAAGTTCGCCGCGCCTTCGCCATTCCAGATCGCCATCGCTTCTTTGGTCTTGAGGGCACGGCTGAGCGGGAGAATGGTCGCCCAGGTACTCTTGACGCTCTCCTGCGCGGGACCCAGCTTTTCGAACTGCTCTCTGGCGTTTGCGGTCGTTATCGTCTGCTCGTACCGCTTCATCTCCCCCTGAAACTTACCTTCCAGGTCGGCGATAGTGGATTCCAGCCGGCTCATCTGCTCCGGACTTTCCGATAAAAGATGCTCCAGCATCGCGCTCTTTTGTTCCTTCGCGTATCCCTGAATGACGCCCAGGGAATAGATGCCTGGCAGAGAACCGTCTACAACCCCGTTTATCGCGGTATTGATGTGGCTCGTGTTCACGATCGCCACGGCGCCCAGCGTGATCGTCAACGCGACCAGTGCCGTGCAGGCCAGAGAAATTTTGTTGCCGATCGTCATTGTTTTCATAGGTCTCCTTTACTGAATCGCCGCTTCGAGGCCATGGATCTCCTGAGTGGTAAGGACTTCATCGATGTCGAGCAGAATTTTCACCTTGCCTTTGATCTTTGCCATCCCGAGAATGTAGTTAGTCGCGACTTTTACTCCGAAGTCCGGAGTGTCTTCAATGTCGGCGGCGCCCATCGTCATCACTTCGGAAACTTCGTCCACCACGATTCCCATCATCAGCAGAGTGGATCCGCTCTTTACCTGAACCACGATGATGCAGGTGCGCTCCGTGTAATCGATAGCGGGCAGCCCGAACTTCAGGCGCAAATCGATCACGGGAGTTATCTTGCCGCGCAGATCGATCACGCCTTTCATATAAGGCGGTGTCTGCGGCATCGCCGTGATCTCCTGAATTCCCATAATTTCGCGGACTTTCAGAACGCCGACGCCGAATTCCTCTTTGCCGATCATGAAAGTGAGGTACTTGCCCGCGCGCGTGTCCGCTTTGGGCGCGGAAGAGTTCGGCTCGGGGACGGTGAGAGTCGATTGCATAAATACTCCTTGTTTTGCGGATCTGGCACCGCGGCTTTGCCGTTGAACAGGTTGGGCATCGGGCCACGAATGTGGATTGGATCTTCGCTCATCCCGGGCAAGTGTTCCCGTGCACGAAGAGAAAGTGCCGGGTTACGCCGTTCTTCTCACCTGAAATTGGACCTGAAATTGGACCTGAAATTGGATCTGAAATTGGAAAGGTTCAGTGCCACGCTGCCCCTCGTGTTTTCCTCAAATACGGCAACGGGAGAACGGCGAAAAACGCACTATTTCCGGGCATCTCCGCCGGCTTCGTGTCTTCCGCAACCCTCAATGATAATAATGAGTCATCGATGACACTCGAATCCGGTCTCGAAATCCCCACCGAAAAAATCGCCGAAATCTGCCGGCGCTACGGAATCCAGGAAATGGCCGTCTTCGGTTCCGCCGCCCGTAACGACATGCGCCCCGATTCCGACGTCGATATCATGGTCGAGTTCTTCCCGGGTGTTGTCCACGGATGGGAATACTTCCATCTGGAAGAGGAATTGGCGGAAGCATTCGGCCGCGGAGTGGACATGGCCACAAAGAAATGGATCAAGCCCCGCATCAAGCCGCACATCCTGAGCGAAGCGCGCGTGATCTATGAGGCGTGACTCGCGGAGACTCTCCCCGGCGATATCGGCTAATGCCATTTGAGCGTGAGCGAACCGTCGTCAGGCCCGGGGACTGGCAAAATTCCCGGCAGCCTGACGTGAAAGGAATTACCGTCCCCGGGAACCATCCGAATCGCAGTAAATTACGTGACCGCTTATACAGCCGCATTACCTGTTTCAGCGCTTCGAGCACCAGTTGATGCAGTTGCCGTTGGTTTTGAATGGATACTCAAAGGCAAAGCGACCTGTGCCGGCGATTTGACGGCGCAGGGCCACGCCGGCTGAGTGCGGTTGAACTGCCCGCCGGAAAGCTGTTTCGCCGTGATAACTGTTTTCGGGGAATGGCAGTCGACGTGCTTACCATATCCCGAGGTGAAACGGAAATGCTCATACTGCTGATCATCCTGCTGCTTGTGTTTGGTGGAGGTGGCGGATATTACGGCTACCATCAGTGGGGCGCAGGGGGAGGCATCGGTATCCTGGTGGTCGTTTTACTCGTGCTCTTTTTCTTTGGCCGCGGACGTATTTGAGGTCCCGGCCGGCGCCCGGCGTCTGTCTTTGTCAATCGGCCGCACCGGCCGGACGGGACGCCGGCTGCTCTGGAAAATGACGTAGCGGCCTTAAACGGCAAAGGAGTGTTAGTTATGAGCACCGAAGAATTTTTGCGCGGTGGAAAAGCTTCCCGGATGGCGGCGCAGGTAGACGACCTTGCCCACGAAACGGGCGAGAGCCTCCACGGCGCGGCATCTTCGATTCGCAAGGGCGGAGAGCGGGGGTCAAAAGCCATCGAAGACCTTGCGGAAAGCACGGCGGCTGGACTAGACGGGGCAGGTTCCTACATCGAAGAGCACGATCTGAAACATGCGATCGGCGAATCCCGGCAAGTCGTCCGGCGATATCCGGTCGAATCGCTCGCTCTCGCCGCCGGCGTGGGCTTTCTGGCCGGCCTCGCGATCCGGCGGCTGACTCACGTATGCGCCGGAACAACGGCGCGCGCCTCGATGTAACGAGGTCCGGGATGACGCTCCGGCAGACGGCTTTCCTCGCGTTGATCGCCACGATACTGCTTACCGCCCTGCTCGTGTGGGACCTGGTTTTCAACATACTGAACGTCCTTCGCGGCCTTGTTCCCGCGGTAATCGTCCTTCGTTCGTTCATCTATGCCTTTGCGGCTTTCAGCGTGGCCGTGTTCATGTACGCCTTCCACAGGCAGGCGTAATTTTATGCCTCGTTGCGGGGGCTACGATTAAATGGCGAGGTGAGTGAGGTAGCGTCCAGGAAGAAAGAAGATCCGGAAAACTCGGGAGCGCGCGGCGTTTTCCCCGCGGACCGTGAAACGCCAGCGCGAGGCGCGAAAGCTGATCCGCGGCATCAGGGACGATTCACTCACGATCGTCCTCTTCGCGCTTTTCGCCCTCTGCATTTCCGCGCAAAGTTTTGCCGGCTGGCTCCTGCAAAACGAGACCCTGGCGGCACACGGACAAGCGCCGGTCGGCTATTGGCATAACCTGTCCTCCAGTACTTTCCTGGAGGGTCTCGCCACCAACTGGCAAGCCGCGTTTCTGCAACTGGCCTCGCTGATCGTATTCAGCGGTCTCCTTTACCAGCGTGGCTCGCCGCATTCCCGCGATCCGCTCAGCCCGAAAGGCAGGCGAAAAGAGAGCGAAGAAGCCAGCCGCTTCTCCTGGTTCTACCGCAATTCGCTTTTCCTCGCGTTTGTGGCGCTGTTTATCCTTTCGCTCGCCCTGGATGTCGTTGTTGGCGACAAGGCATACAACCAGGAACGCGCGCTTGCGGGCCAGCCGTCCGTCACTGTTGCGGCATTTCTTTCTTCGGCCAGGTTCTGGTCGTCAACCCTGCAGACCTGGCAGGCGGAATATCTGGCAATCGCGCTTTTTGTCTTACTCAGCGTGTTTCTGCGTCAGCAGGGCTCGGCGGAATCGAAGCCAGTCGAGTCGAGCAATGCAACGACCGGGGAGGCCAACAAATGAGCGGCGCTGGTCGATAAAATGCTCCGGCGCGCGGCGAAGCATCTATTTTCTGTGCCCCCAGCGACTTCCCGGCGCCGTCTTCCAGCGACTCCTTTTCCACTTCGGTGAGTCTGGCAGCGGGGTGCATCGGCAGGTAGAACCATAGCGGCATTTCGCCCTCTTTCACCTGTTCCGCGACGTCTTTGGCATGCTTTTGCGGGTGGTCCCACTCGGTGAAATTGAGATGGCTGCGCCCTCCATTCACATCTCTCTGGAGAAGCCAGGATACGGGCGCGATGTGGGAATACCAGGCCAGACGGTTTCATTGCCGTGGCAATCGAAGCAGGCCCGATGGATCGGATCCCTCGTCTGCGGCGAGTTCCATGCCGGCTCGCCGCTGGCCGGCGGATTCGTGTGAGTGTGGCCGTAAGGAATGGCCTGAATCAGCACGGCGCCGAACAATATCCATTTCAGAATTTTCATTGCGCCTCATCGGGCGCTGGTTAATTGAGATCGCGCGACAGCATCAGCTTGAATGTCAGCCGGTCGGCTCCGCCGGTGACGCCTACGCCCACCCCGGCTTCGATGTTGATTGTCTTGCTGGTGCGATCCACAACGGCCCAGGACTCCTGGAATTGCTGATTCACGGGCACGAAATGGTGCAGCGGACCGAAGCCGGCATACTGCTCGGCAGCGACGGCCCACCGGCCGGTGATGTTATAAGCCACTCGCAGCGAAGGATTGAATTGCAGGTTGCCGGGATCGCCCGTGTAGTCGGTGTCGACGATCGGATTGAAGATGATGTCCCAGGGTTTCAGATGCAAGCCTACTATGGGCCGCAACTCTGAGGTGTAAGTGCGCTCCTCCCAGTAATGATGGTTGACGCTGAACTCAAAATTCAATCCGTAAAAGAATGTGTGCTCATCGGCGTGCGGCCTGACGAACAACTCGCGGATCTTGAAGCCATCGAAGGTCCCCCCGTAGTTGGTCGAGTGTGGTGAACTGACCGGCATATATAGACCCTGCTCAAACCAGGGGGTTACACCATAGGCCCATTCCGCGGTGGCCTGAAACGAATCGTTGGCAATAATCGCGCCGGGAAATCTCGGTGTCTTCCAGCCGATCGGCGTGAAGTTCATGTGGATCATCAGATTGACTTTGCCCTGCTCGGCGATCGCGGCGTCA
>Ga0207933_1001390_pt1 | contig 18492 bp, 11 predicted proteins | sample NGESurdeep092012_4_FD_184488 | JGI IMG/M metagenome (GOLD analysis project Ga0207933, IMG submission 184488) | Arctic peat soil microbial communities from Barrow, Alaska - NGEE Surface sample F53-3 deep-092012 (SPAdes) | ecosystem: Environmental > Terrestrial > Soil > Wetlands > Peat ...
CGGCAAAATGATTCGCTCTACGATGACTCGAGAGGAGGTGAGCTAGGGAAGAGCACTCACCAGCACAGCATCACGACCAGTGTTCAACTACGTCGGAACAACTGTGCAACTTCGTCGGAATACGCATCCGAGAGAAGGGCCTGTCGCGTGGTGGGTCAGCATCGCTCGACCCAGCGCCTCGAGAACACGTTGCCCGATGACGACGAAGTGGAACTCAGGCGCTGGCTCGTCCAGTTCGCGAAGGACCACCCGCGCCGGGGCTGGAAGCACGCCTACCAGCACCGTCGTCGCGAGGGGCACCGCGTGAACAAAAAGAGAATCCAACGCCTCTGGCGCTTAGAGGGTCTGAAAGTTCCCTATCGCAAACGCAAGAAACGCTTGCGCGGACTGGGCGTGCACGTCGGCGCCATGAGCCCGATCAGACCCAACGCCATCTGGGCCATGGACTTTCAGTTCGACGAGACGGGAGACGGCAAGCAGCTGAAGCTGCTCAACATTCAAGACATCTTCACGCGTGAATGTCTGGCGGTGCACGTGCGAAGGTCCATCACCGCCGATGACTTAATGAACGTGCTCGATGAACTCGTGACGATCCACGGTGCTCCAACATTCCTGCGCTGCGACAACGGACCTGAGTTCGCCGCTTTCGCCATTGCCGACTGGTGTCGATTCAACAACACCGCGACCACGTTCATCGATCCCGGTTCACCCTGGCAGAACGGTCACATCGAGTCGTTCAACTCACGTCTACGCGATGAGTTTCTGAACGGTCAGCTCTTCGAGTCACTGCTCGAAGCCCAAATTCTCCTCGAAGACTGGCGACACGAATACAATCATGAACGTCTTCACAGTTCTCTTTGCTACCTGACGCCAGTCGAGTTCAAGGAACCGTGGGAACAACAAAACCAACAACGACTCTCATTGGCACTGGCTCACTAACCGGGGTCCCCGCAGCACCACCACACTTTGCCGCCCTCAACGTGCTCACGGGGGCCGTGATCGGTGAGTGCCGGGCGAGACATTGCCACGAAGAGTTCCTGAAGTTCTTAAGGAAGATCGACCGCGAAGTTCCCAAGGCCCTCCAGATCCATCTGATCCTCGACAACTACGCGACCCACAAGCACCCCGACGTGAAGAACTGGCTCGCGAAGCACCCCCGCTTCCATTTGCACTTCACGTCGACCTCGAGTTCGTGGCTCAACCTCGTCGAGCGCTGGTTCCGCGAGATCACCGACAAGGCGATTCGTCGCGGCGTCTTTCCTTTGGAGCCCGATCTCGTGACCACGATCGAGGCCTGCCTCAACGCGCACAACAGTGATCCCAAGCCCTTCGTGTGGGTCGCTTCCGCCGAGAGCATCCTCGAGAAGGTGAGCCGAGGTCGCGTGGCCCTCGAGACAATCACCAATTAAAAATGAATCACTGCACTAGTAGATGAGCCGCGAGAGGGCCTCGTTTTGGGCGGTCTCCATAGGGGAAACCCTGGCTCGACCAGCCAGTCGCAGGCGATCGTAGTGGAAGTCAGTGACATGTCGGCAGCCGACGGCGGCGGGCGTCGCGCTCGTCAGGTTCTACGCACGTCAAATCAAAACGAGCGTCACCAATGGAACCGACCGGAGTCAGAGACGAACACCCTTCTTCGACGAATCATTAGGCGGTGGCGAGGGGCATCCCCAATGTCGCTTCAGAAATCACTGCGATCCTTCCTTCAAGCTTGTTCATGTGACCTGTATCCTAAAGTCAAGTGTTGAAAAAGATAGAGGAGTTGCGTGTCCATTAGTCAAACGTGCCCGGGCGCTACTTCGCACGAAGCAATCGGGTGCGTGGCGATTCGTGCGGACGGTTCCTCCCGACTCGTGACCTCCCAATTGTTGGTCGGGCCTCGAGATCCCTCCCCTCCCTTTGACTGTGTGTGGCGCCGCTGTTTCGACCGCGGGAGGTAATTAGTGACGTCGTCGATCACAATATTCGTATCGCGAGAAAGCGATCGATGAAAGTCCTGATAGCGGGCGGTGCGGGATTCGTTGGCAGTACGGTGTCATCAGCCTGTCTTGACGAGGGCATAACTCCGGTGATTCTGGACAATCTTCACACCGGTCGGCGAGAGTTCACGCACGGTCGACCTTTCTACGAGGGTGACATCGATGATAAGTCGCTGATCGACCGCGTTTTCTCTGAACATCCCGATATCGATGTCACGATCTTGTGCGCCGCGCTCATTAGCGTGCCCGACTCGGTGCGAGAACCCGCGGTCTATTACGAGGAAAACGTTGTCAAGGCCCTGCACTTCGTCACGCGACTCTCGGAGCGAGGGTGCAGTCGAATAATTTTTAGCTCGACGGCTTCAGTCTATGGGACGAGTCTCACACCCGAAGTCGACGAAGAAGCCCCGCTCCGACCCGAAAGTCCCTACGCGCGAACCAAGGCGGCATGTGAAGCCATGTTCCACGATCTCGCTGACGCAAGTCATTTACGTGTCTTGTCGTTGCGCTATTTCAATCCAATAGGCGCGGACCCCCAAATGCGTACGGGACTGCAATTGTCGGAGCCGACCCACGCGCTAGGACGACTGATTAGCTGTCTCGAGTCAAGGGAGGAATTCACTGTCACCGGGAGCGACTTTCCGACGCGTGACGGCACCGGTGTGCGCGACTATGTGCACGTTTGGGACCTCGCTCTAGCCCACGTGGCCGCACTCCAACGGTTCGACGATGTAATGGGGCAGTCTCATTATGAAGTGATCAATCTTGGGACGGGTCAAGGTACGACGGTGCGAGAGTTAGTCGCTGCCTTTAACAGTGTGGTGGCGACCCCAGTCACTTGGTTCGATGGGCCACGCCGACCAGGTGACGTCGCTGGCGCATACGCGAGTCACGACAAAGCACAGCGTCTACTCGATTGGACTCCGCAACGTTCGCTGATTGACGGCATACGGGATTCGCTGGAGTGGTCACGAGTCCGCCGGGAAGTTCTCGGTGACTAGTCGATCTCGTCTCGTATCCCCTAGCGGAAGGTAAATCGGCGCAAAGGAAGCTCAAACCCACGGATACGAGGACTGGCTCCGTCTAGTTCATACGGTCTCGTCAATGATTGGAGTTATCTTGCTTTCAGTTCATCCGAGGTGAACTCCATCCGACTGCCTCGGAAAAGCAGAAAGCAAGCTCCGGTGAGTCAATGACTCAGATCTGGCTGGTTCCATCTTCTCGACGATGTTCCGGCGGTCTCGTAGAGGCGCCAACATGAGTAGAAGAAACAGCGGAAATGCGCCACTTATGCTCGAAAATACGGCCAGTGGGACCTCGGAAAAGCATTCAACTATCACCATCGCCAGCAGTGGCAACAGAAGCATTCTTCTGTACGTCTTCGACCCGTGCCGGGGAATTAGGAGAAGGAGCACCGTCAACAGGACAGCTGCCGCGTAACCAAATTCCAGAGAATCATTCAACCACTGATTTTGCGGATCAAGAACCTGAGACGATAGGGCGAAGGGACCAAAGACCAAGGGCACCAAACGGGGGAAAAAATTCGGCCCGTATCCAAAAATTGGGAGGTGGTGCAAGTAGGGGATTAAATCCCGCCAAATTACGTTGCGTCCCGAAAGGACGCCTGTATTGACCTGTCGCTGGAAATCGATGATACGCCAACCACCAATGGCGGCAATGGCAAACAGGAACAGGGCCTTCATTTGATTCGCCATGCGTAGCCCGGGGCCAAACACCCACAGCATGAAGAGTCCGACCGCCAGCACGATGATACTGGTGCGGGAGTCGCTCGCCAAGACGGTGAGAAGGCCGACTACTCGCGTGAACCATGAGAATCTCCCTGGTTGAGTGACAAACGCAATGAACGTCGCCAGTGCCGCTAGAAATCCCAACGGGTTCGAACCCGACGCTAACCCTTGAAGCCGATAACCGTGGACCGAGAAGATCAAATGAAGTGAGGAAGCGGTCGTGGATTGCACTGGCACCAAATTCGCGTATTGAACAATCCATCCAAGAATAAGGAGAGAGCACAATCCGGGCAGTACGCCGGCAACTGCATATCGAATGTCTTTCGCGGACATACCCGTAACTTGACCCCGCACAGCACCCGCTAACACCAAGAGGGCAACGGATGGGATCACGTGGAGCAAAGTGCTGCTTCCCGCATTTCGCTCGACAGAGATCGCTTCCCAAACAACGAGAAGCGCAAGCACCCCAATCAGCGCGTCAATCCGATTGCGTTGTCCGGCAGAAGGCAATCTCAACACGGCCAAAACGCCAATGAGGGGGATAAGAGTGAGTACGACTCCCCTCGTTGTCGTGCCAGCTGGCAGAAACCTGTTCACTGTGGTGACGGGAGACCAAGCTAGGTACGTAGCAGTCGCGAACCACGTCGCTCTACGCCAACGGTGCCTGGCTTCGACTGCCGCTTCGTTGACTTCCGCCTCCAGGCTGTTCACCCTCGGACGCGCTGCACTCAGCGACGGCCGGACGACAGCGAGAGCGTTATTCACGTCACAGTCCCAACTCCGTCGGTCCTGCAGACGGTTCAATCAGGCATTGCGGATTTGCCTTGTATATCCAAAAACAGGATGCTAACAGAACCAGCGTTGCGGCAATCGAAGCCAAAATTGGCCCTGCGGCGCCGAAGGTCTTGGATAGCACGTACGACAGTGCTTCATTCGGAATAATCAGACCGAAGACGAGGACCGCGATTTTTGGTGCGGTACGCGTAGCGCTCAGAAGTGGCAGAGTCACCGCCTGCACGGCGGCCAAGAGGCCCAGTACTGCGACAGACAAATAGAGGTCCATGGGTCTCGCGACCTTGTGAGCAGAGAGAATAATTGCAGCTCGCGGGCCGACCACCACGAAAATTACTCCCAGTGCAGCCGTACCTGCAATGATGAGTAGCAACTCTTTTCGATATAAGGCAAGAATGTGCGGAATATTGCCTGCTGCTCTGAGGCGCGCAAAATTTGACCAATACAACGGACCTAGGGCGGCGGGCAACATGACTACGAGAATGCCCAGTCGGCTGGCTAGTCCGTACGCTGCTACTGCCGCAGGTCCTTTACTTATGCTGAGGACGATAGGGTCTAATCCCGTAGAAAAAAGTGGCGGGGCCGCAACGCCCATCATCACCAGGAGGTCCCTTGGGCGCATCTGTCGAGCGGTTCGATTCCCAGGTGATTCGGGGCGCGTCAGGCCGTTATCTTGACGCGACGCGATGGCTCGCAATGTACGACGGCCCAATATGTGACCGATCCAAAACGGCGCGCATGCAGCGATCGCTGGCGCTAAGACAAACGCGAAGAGACCTAGATGTAATGCCCATCCAACGGCCGTCGCAGCCAATGACAATAGGGCTGCAAGCGCCGGAAAACTTTGGGTGAGGGCAACCTTCCTCTCAGCGTTCATTACGCCGAGATACACGGCGCCGGGAGCCGCCGTCGCCAGTAACCACAAACTGACACAAATCGCTACCGTGAGGGCGAGAGGACTACTGACTTTCTCGGCATGAAGCAGCCGCGCCCAAGGTAACGCGGCGGACAGGACTATGCCTAGCAAGACAATGCCTAGCGCCAGCTGCCTCGCTCTTCGACGCATTTCGGCAGCACTTCGAAGAGCGCCAGTGACATCTTCTCTACCAAGGTCCTCCGACACTGAAACCTGAGTTAGATGCGTCACGCTCAGAGTAATGATCACGATCCACGCTTGGAGAGAAGCGATCGCCAGTGCAACGCCATAACCTTGGGATCCGATCGCTGCGATGACTAGCGGGATTCTGGCAAGGCTGGCTAAGAATACAATGCCTTGCGCGGTGGCATAACTGGTGACAACGTGGATGTGGATTTTTTGTCGCCGAGTCCACTCGACGCTCCTCCGGATACGGTCACCCCCGCCGGAACTCAAGGATGCTCTATGGTCTGTCACGCACTTGCCCAAACATGTAAGTTTTCCTCACCGTTGCAAAGTTGAATGTTCCAGCAGGGAAGCCAGTTCCTTTGTGACCACGCCCTGGGAGTTGAGGGACAAGTAGGAGTCTTGGGCGACCTGGCCGAGTTCGATAGCCGTATCTGGATCGGCGAGCCGGTTCAACACCTCGACTAGGCCTTCATGATCTCCTGGATCAAGAACCGGCAATGTCGGTGCCTGATACTCGGGTAGCCCACCGACGTTCGAAACGATCGGCACGACGCCGAGTTGTGCGCTCAGTATCTGTACGGCGCTCTGCGAGGCTTCCGAGTACACACAAAGACTTCCTTTGAATGCGGAAAACTGCCCATCTCGAATATCGCTATAACGATAAACCTCTGGGCGCCATTCCACGGTAGAGTTGCCCCGCGCATTTACGACCGTAGATTCGGGTTGGTGCCATTGCGCGGCTCCCCAGACGATTAGCCGGTCGCCTCGATAGTGAGAGCTGTCCACATGATCTTCCCATGCCCGCAAGACATGGTCGACGTTCTTGTACGGTGCAACTCGTCCCATCAAAACGAAGTCGCGCCTCTCATTTCTCGTTCGAAATCTAGGAACATCCTCGTCGCGCACTTCGCTGAGCAGTTTGACTTGATGGACTTCAGCCGAGTGACGATTCCACTCGGCCGACTTGACCTCCCGAGCGACGTGTTCACTGAACGTCAGAATGTGGCTGGGCCGGCGCCATCCGGCGGCCTGGATCTCTTTTCGCAATCCGTGGAGTTCGTGAGTTTGATCGTGGGGTAGGGCGTCGTGAATTACCAACCACTTTGGACGCATTCTTTGCACTAGAAGTGCAAAGGCGGGATCAGTGACTTCATCTGCAATGACAACATCCGGTTGAAACCGACGATATATCCGCTCTGCCTCAACAAATGAGGCTGCCCAACGCGGATCATATGGTCTCTTCGGGCAGACAAGTTCTTCAACAAGTGAGGGCGCTGGCTCCGGATGCTTCCTGGTGGTAATTATCTGGACCTCATGACCTTCGGTGGTTAGCCCCCGTCCGTAGATGTTGGCGAGGCTGCGGAACCACGGGGCAAGCCACAGCACTCTCATGCTGTTAGACCAAGATCAATAGGCGCCGAATTCCTCATTCGCGAATCACTGACTCTCAGACGCATTCAACGTCCGTGCGTGTGGGGCATGGTGGCTCGCCGCGAATCCTCCCCGGTGACGCCCTCGTCTCCGCCTTCTTCGGGGTATCTTGACGTCAGAATTCACGCCGGGAAATCGTTTTCTTGCAGTCACCAGCCATGCCTTCTCTCAAACGGAATCAGAGTTTTTGCAGTGTCTCCTAAGAGCCGCGATCCAACATCTCCAGAACGCCCGCAGCCTCTTCAACGCTAGCCAATCGACCACGCGAAGGTCCCAAAAACTCGCTTAACTGCAACAGCGCAGCGCTCTCAGGATTTGGACATCGATGCTGGTGATAACCGAGCCAGGAGGGTCCTGCAGTATCGCCCGCACTCAACTTTCTCCACTGTTTTTCACCCTTCGATCGCTGAAAGACTACGGATAGCGCTCCAGGCGGCACCCAAACGCTGCCCAGGCGACTCTCAACCCTCAGACCCGGTGGCAATGGATCGGTCCAACTCAACCGGATAGACGCCGTACCACCAGGAAACTCCAAATTGAGACTCGCGTTGCGTGCCACCGTAGCCGATGTTTCGTCAGTGCTCTCCAGGCGAAGATCCGCGGGACCAAGGATCCATGTCAGTAGGTCGAGTGTATGGATACCTGTATCAAGAATGACTCCAACTCCACCAGCGTCCCGCCGAAACGAAAGTTCCGAAACGATCGGCCAACTGTAAGGTCCGCCCTCGGAGTATTGAATCCTGAAGTCGCTGACATCGATCAAAGAGTTCAGATTGCTGCGCAAAAAAGAGGACGTGTCGAATTGGCGACGAATCATTCCGACCGAGACGCGCTGACATTCTGGATTCTCCATCAACGAGTTTGTGGCCGCGAACTCTCCAGCGAGTGGCTTCTCGCAAAAGACATCCATCCCATAACTCAATGCCTCGAGAATCACTTCTACATGCGACGAAGGTGGGCTAAGCACCATCACGCCGCTTATGTCCATTTTGAGTGCGTCCGCTAGATCTCGGCAAGGTACCGCAGGTTCAAACCAATGGGAGGCCCGGGATCGCATGGACGCATCAGGGTCCACGACGGCGGCTATCACTAGCGAACCACTGCGGCGAAGTCGATCGATTGCGGCTCTGTGAACGAGCTCTAGGGCCGCTCCGCACCCAACAATCGCTATTCGAGTCATGACCTATCGAGCCCTATGCCCAAATAGTCAAGATGGCCGCCCGAGGACAGCCATGAAACCGTCGTCTGGAGAGCTTGCTCTTTTTCGACCTGAAGCGGGCGTGGATCGCCGCCCAGTTGGGGAGCAGGTTCCGCCCACCGGCAAAATACGTCGATATCAGCAAGTGAGAACCGTCCGGTGTCAACCACTGTTGGACCGGAAGGACTTGAAGCCATGAGTGTTTGAGGGCTAGGAACGGGAGGAGGCGTAGGGGGTCGAAGGACCGCCTTGATCGCATCTATCGCCGGTTCGGGAAGTGTATTAAATACCGTTTTGGAGCGACGAGCCACCTCAGGGTGATTCGACAGAAACTCAAAGAGGAGCCTCGAGGGTGGACCCGGATGGAATTTTCGAGCCACGACAACGGCCGATTGCGGCATTTCCAAAGCGGCGGCGAAAGAAAGGAAGTAATCCTCCCAACTCGACCACCAAGGATCAGCAAAATAGTAAGACCCTCCTAGTGCCTCGCTCAATGCCCACCCCAGCATTTTGGCAGCCAGGTTTTCACTAAAGGCAAGATTGGGGGTAGAGGCGTATTTGGAATCGCTGGAGGGAGCGGTGACAGCACCGCCAGCGATCTCGGTCACGTGTCTGATGGTCCACGAGGAGCGTGGGCCCCAAATCAGTCCCGGTCGGATCACTGCTAACTCGGTCTTCGTTAGTCGCCCAAGCAGTACCCCTTCGGCCCGTAACTTTTGACGCCCGTAGTACGAAGGAGGTCTGTTCAAGCTGTATGGAGTTCGCTTTACGCTCTGCGCCGAGGCTGAACTTGTGAATACAAGGCGCTTTACGCCCGCCTTCTGACATGACTGAGCCAACTGAAGCGCCGAACTTGGAATCTCCGACGCTGGACCATTACTTACATCGATTACTGCATCGCACGTCGAGAAGGCATCCGCAAGAAGATCCGTTCGACCTTCAGTAGCCACCACAGATTCACACAAGCCCAGTACGAGGGGAAGAGATCGAGGATAACGAATGACGGCTACGGCTTCGCAATCGGGCACTTTGCTGATTATCTTGAGTAGCGTCGTCCCCATAAAACCGCCGGCGCCAACTACGGCAACGCGACTCAAAGGCCAATAACCGAGATGCTCATTGTCTGAGATTAGTCGAGGCGTAGCGAGAGGGGATTTCCCGAGTTCTGATGAACGTCCTCAGCCACCGGAGGAATCGGACGGCAGCTTGTGATGGGAGCACGATTGCGTGTCCAGTCCGATGTGATCGAGGTTGACTCCGATGGCGAGGCACGGCGATCGCATTGACGAGGACCTCGCCAAGGAGCCTCACTTGATGGATTTAAGCCGAGACCCCATTTGGTAGACACCTTGCAAGAGAGGACGTCCATAATGGAAGTACACGTCGAAGGTTCACTTCAGAATTTTAAGACGAGGCCGTGAAACTGTTGATCACCAAGGCTCGGCCCGTCACCACCGTGGCCCGCGAGTTCGGTCTGAAAGAACAGGAGCTGGGCCGGTGGGTGACAAAAATCGTTAAGCGAGTGGTGGCGAAAGTCTCAGCCTAGCCGAGCGAGCAGAGTTTTTGCGGCTTCGCAAGGAGAACGCGAATCTCCTGGACCGCGCCTTCTTAAATGAAGCGTCGCTCTTCTTGACCCAGGAAGTGTCAAATACGAACGCAAGGCGCTCGAACTAACACCGATGAAATCATCGCCAAGGTCAAGCGTGGACGAGTGGCCTTGGCTTCAGTCAAATCAGGGACGGACCGTTAGGCGAGTTATATCACCAGTCACTTGAAAATGCCTACGAACTCCGGAAGTCCGGCCTGTCGCTCGGACAGACATTTGGCGACTGGGTATTTGCCCGTGTATCTCTTCGCCTACTATTCCAGTATGGCGGCATCGCGAAGATTTGCAAAAAAGCCGTCTGGCTAGGACTCTCACTCTATGAAGGTTGCCGTCTTCGGTCTTGGGTACGTGGGAACGGTGACGGCTGCCTGCCTCGCGTCACGGGGTCATGAAGTATGGGGTGTCGATGTCGACATCGATAAAGTCAACGCGGTAGGCCGTGGACTTTCCACTGTCATTGAGCCTGGGTTAGACGAGTTGGTCGCCGAGACAACTGTGGCCGGCGCGCTCCACGCGACGACCGATCCTGCCGAGGCACTCAGCGGCGCTGAAGTTTCGCTCATCTGTGTGGGTACTCCGTCATTGGAGAACGGCAGTACCGACCTGAGTTTTGTCCGGCGGTGTACTGAGGTGATCACCAGTACTGTCGCGACGCTACCGAATCGAGTGGATTTCCACACTGTTGTCGTTCGATCGACGGTTCCGCCGGGCACAGTTGACGAGATCGTCCGCCCTCTACTTGACGCTGAAGGGATCACGATCGGCACCGCGATGTGCCCCGAGTTCCTCCGCGAAGGCTCAGGTGTGGCTGATTTCTTTAACCCTCCGTTCACGATCATCGGAACTTCTGATGAAAGGGCCGGAGAAATGCTATCGAAGTTGCTCGGGACGCACGATCAACCTGTTCATATTGTCAAGACGCGCACTGCAGAAGCGCTCAAGTACGCCTGCAATGCGTTCCATGCGACGAAGGTGGCGTTCGCAAACGAGATGGCCCGTGTGTTTCGTCCGCTCGGGGTTGACCCCCGCGAGGTTATGGAGTTGTTCTGCCAAGACCAGCAACTAAACATCTCTCCGAGCTACCTCCGGCCCGGTTTTGCCTTCGGTGGTCCGTGTCTGCCGAAGGACTTGAGGGCTTTACTCCACCTGGGCCGTATGAATAGCGTCGATCTACCCCTCCTGTTAGGCGCGACGTCGTCTAACGACGTGTGCTTTTTGCGTGCCGTGGATCGCGTGATAGCCGGGCCGGGAATGACCGTGGCTATGCTTGGGCTGAGTTTTAAGGCATCAAGTGATGACCTGCGCGAGAGTCCCAATGTTCGCTTGGCCGAGACGCTCATCGGCAAGGGCTACGAACTCCGGATCCATGATCCCGTCGTTAACCCGTCAAACCTAGTCGGTACCAACCGCCAATATGTCGAGACAAAGCTTCCTCACCTGCGCCGCCTCTTGTTCGATAGCCCCGACGAAGCCCTCGAAGGAGCACAAACCGCCGTTGTCTCATCTTCGGACCCGTCGGTTGTTGCGGCGCTCCTCGCCGCTGCCCCTCCACGCACGATTGATCTGACCGGCCGTCTCGGATTTGCCGTCGAGGCGTTGCCGGGCTACCACGGTGTTGGGTGGTAAGGCTTGATGACCGCTGGGCACCACGGGACGCTGTGACCAGCCCTAAGCACATCCTCATAATTGTCCAAAATCTGCCGGTTCCATTCGATCGGCGCGTCTGGCTTGAGTGTCAGGCGTTGAAGGACACGGGGTATGAGGTCTCCGTCGTCTGCCCCAAGGGGCCTGGCGATCCCGCATTCGAGGTATTGGAGGGTGTCGCGTTGTACAAGTACCGGTCATACACCGGCGGCGGCCGTGTCCTTGGCTACCTATTGGAATACGCTTACTCCTTTTTCGCGACCGCGTTTCTCGTTCTGCGGGTGTGGCGACGGAGGCGATTCAATGCCCTGCAGGCATGTAACCCACCCGATATTTTCTGGCCACTTGGGCTGATGTTTCGGGCGTTTGGATGTCCGTACGTTTTTGACCACCACGATTTGAACCCTGAGTTGTACGACTCGAGATTTCCCGACGCGGGTCGCGGTCCATATTGGGGACTTCGGATCCTCGAATGGTGCACGTTCCGCTCAGCAAATCACGTCATTTCGACGAACGAGTCGTACCGAAAGGTCGCGATTGCAAGGGGTGGGAAGCGTCCTGAGGAGACTACCGTGGTGAGGACGGGACCGGACGCGTCGATATTGCGTCGTACGGAGCCTGACCCCAATCTTCGGCGCGGGCGTAAGTTCCTAGCGGTGTATCTCGGTGTCATGGGCCCACAAGACGGCGTGGACATTGTCGTACGAGTTGCTGAGAAGATTGTGAAGGAATCGCAGCGGGAAGATGTCGGTTTTGTCCTAATGGGATCCGGTGACTGCTTTGACGATCTGATCGCCCTACGTGACGAGCTTGGTCTTGGTCACTCAGTCGAGTTCCTTGGCCGAGTGCCTGACGAGGTGGTCGCTCGAGTGCTGTCTACCGCTGACGTTGGTCTGTCACCCGACCGGAAGAATCCGCTGAACGACCTGTCCACAATGAACAAGACCATGGAGTACATGGCATTCTCGTTACCGACGGTGGCATTTGATCTACGCGAGACGCGAGTATCGGCAGGGGACTCTGCGGTCTACGCGGAACCAAACGACGTTGACAGCTATGCCAAAGCACTCATCGACCTACTTGAGGACGAGCCGCGTCGGCGACAGATGGGGGAGTTCGCTCGGGCGAGGGTTGAAAAGGAGTTGGCGTGGGTCCACCAGCGGGACGCCTACGTAGCCGTCTACGATCGGCTGCTCTCCCAGACGAGGCGAGATCCAGCAACGCCCGGCTCCACGTCGTCGGTTGGTTGAATCGTGTGCGGGATCGCAGGCTGCTATCAACAGCGTGATGGCATGGCCCTTGCCGTCACAATGAGCGAGCGAATTGCACACCGCGGTCCGGACGCGAGCGGCTTGTACAATTTGATCAACGAGCGGGTGTCCGTGCAGCTGGCCCATAGGCGGCTTTCCATAATCGACCTCAGCGCCGCCGCGGATCAGCCGCTATCGAAAGATGGCCTAGTACTCGCGTACAACGGCGAACTGTACAACTATCGGGAAATCCGGAAAGAGCTTGCCGCCGAGGGCGTCCGCTTCACCACCTCCTCGGATACTGAGGTCGTGCTTGAAGCATGGCGTCGATGGGGGCAGCGGTCGCTTCCACGCCTGCGGGGCATGTTCGCCTTCGCACTCTTCGACGAAGTGACGGGGAAACTGGTCCTCGCTCGAGATCCGCTCGGCATCAAACCCCTGTACTTCGTCCTACGCGGCGGCGGCGTCATGTTTTCTTCCGAACTGAAGGGGCTCGTAGCCGCCCTCGGCGGTGAGCTGCGGATTGACCCTACCGCTCTCGTCGCTTCGATCCTTTACTACTGGGTCCCCGACCAGAGATCACCCCTGACTGGCGTCCACAAGTTGCCACCAGGTTCATTCACCGAATTCTCGCCCGACGGTAGCGCCCAAGCTCAGACGTATTGGAATATCGCCGATGTCGCAGCGGATGCTGCTGCGGGACCGCCTGCGGACCTGCGTGCTGTGCTTGAAGAGTCCGTCGTTGCCCATCTCATCGCGGACGTCCCAGTGTCTAGCTTCTTAAGTGGTGGCCTGGACTCAAGCATCGTCACGGTTCTTGCCAAACAAGCGAATAGTGCCGTGGACGCATATACCATCAGGTTCCGGCCTGGTGACCACCGGCTCGAAGCGATGCCGGACGATGCCATGTACGCGAGGAAGGTCTCAGAGCGCTACGGCATCACACTGCACGAGATCGAGATCGCACCCGACATTGCCGACCTGCTCCCCCGTATCGTCGACATACTCGATGAGCCGATCGGTGACCCGGCGGCCATCAATACCCTCCTCATGTGCGATGAAGCACGGCGAGCCGGGGTCAAGGTACTTCTCTCCGGTATAGGCGCAGACGAGCTCTTCGGCGGCTACCGCAAGCACCTCGCGTGTGTCATGGCTGCGCGCTATCAGCGACTTCCCGAGTTACTTCGTGAAAAAATAGTGAGGCCGACCGTTAGTCGCATTCCGGTGACCGCATTCGGACACGGGCTTCGGAACGCCCGATGGGCCAAGCGCTTTCTCACTTTCGCTGAGTTGCCTGAGGAGGAAGCATTCCGCCGCAGTTACACTTTGTATGATCCTGGTGAACTCGCAGATCTGCTGAGCGGCGACCTCATAGGCAGTGTCGAAGACGTCGTCACCGAACACAGGAAGATCTACGAAGACAACAACCTGCACGATCATGTGAACCGGATGTGTCTCGCAGACGCCAGACTGTTCCTTCCCGGCCTCAATCTCGCGTACACCGACCGTGCGAGCATGGCAGCTTCCACCGAAGTGCGTGTGCCTTTCGTAGACCCTGAGGTCGTCCGAGCCGCATTCTCCTTCACCGGCGAGCAGAAGATCGACGGTCGCCGAGGAAAGTTGGCGCTCAAGCATGCCGCAGAAGCGTGGCTGCCCCGGGAGATCATTCACCGTCCTAAGGCATCGTTCAGCGCGCCGCTTCGAGCGTGGATGGCTCACGAACTTCGCCCCATGGTTAATGATGTCCTAGTGAACGGAGAACTCACGTCCTCCGGCTTTCTCGATCGGCAAGGGGTGAAGCGACTCGTCGAGGACGAACGAACTGGACGAGAGGACCGCTCCAAGCAGCTCTGGCAGTTGCTCACATTGGAGCTTTGGGTACGCAACGCACGATCGCTCGGTGTCGCAGGGTGAGGTGTCCTGAGGTCAGACACGCCGATCCAAGGTCTGCGGCCGGCGGTGCGCGAGCTCCTCTTAGCAACAAGAATCCTGGAGGTACATGATGAGACAAGTCGCACAAAATTACAAGTCGGGCGAACTCGCCGTACTGGACGTCCCTCCGCCGACGTGCCGCGCAGGCGGCGTCGTCGTCCGCTCCCTCTATTCGCTCATCTCTACCGGTACAGAGGTCATGAAGGTGAAGGAGGCACGGCTCTCCCTCGTCGGTAAGGCGCGAGCCCGCCCCGAACAGGTGCACCAGGCACTGGACGCGGTCTTTCAGCAGGGGCCAAAGGCCGCTTACAGCAAGATTATGAGTCGGCTCGACTCCTACACTCCGCTTGGTTACTCCTTGTGCGGCGTCGTGACCCAGGTTGGCGCTGGAGCCGATGAGTTCCGTGTTGGCCAGATCGTTGCGTGCGCGGGGAACGAGCATGCGTTGCACTCCGAAATGAACTGGGTTCCGACAAACCTTTGCGTTCCTGTTCCTGACGGCGTTTCGCCGAAACACGCCGCCTTTGCCACCGTGGGCGCCATCGCCCTACACGGTGTGCGGCGAAGTGATGCCAAGCTCGGCGAGACGGCCTGTGTCGTCGGCCTCGGGCTCGTGGGCCAGCTCGTGGTACAGCTCCTCGTCGCCTCGGGGGTGACCGTTGTCGGACTCGATCCCGTTGAGAGCCGTTGCGTATTGGCCGAGAATTCGGGTGCTCTTGCCTGCGCGGCTCCCAGTGCCGATGGGCTGGACCGGATCGAGCGGTCTCTGTTGCAAGCCAGTGGAGGCCTCGGCGCGGACTGCATTCTCCTCGTCGCCGGAGGAGAGTCGAACGAGCCAGTTGAGGCTGCTGCCCGTCTCGCCCGGGACCGCGCTCGTGTGGTTGACATCGGCAAATGTCGACTTGACCTCCCTTGGAATGACTACTACGAGAAGGAGCTGGAGGTTCTTTTCTCACGTTCCTACGGCCCCGGTCGCTACGACCCTCAGTACGAGCTCGCCGGCATCGACTATCCGGCCGGGTATGTTCGGTGGACGGAGCGACGAAACCTCGCCTGCTTCTTGGATCTAGTGGCGAGGGATTCACTCAATATCGAGTCCCTTGTCTCACAGGTCTTTCCGCTTGAGCGCGCCGTCGAGGTTTATGACGGTCTCAGCAAGGGCGATCTAACCGGCGTTGGCTTCCTCTTCGAGTACCCTCCCCTGGATGAGTCCTCGCCTGTAGTCGCTGACGCGACGGTTATCTCGGCGCCGCTCCTGTCGCAGCCGGGAGAAGTCGTAACCGTACAGTCAGTTGGTGGCATTCGCGGTCACGTGGGCACTCGTTCGCTTCGCCTCGGCTTCATCGGTGCCGGGAACTACGCGTCGTCCGTGCTGCTCCCGATTTTGGCGGAGAATGATGGCGTTGAACTCCGGCACGTTGCTACGACGCGGTCCCTTTCCGCTCTCAATGTTCAGAAACGGTTCGGCTTCACGACAATGAGCACGGACGCGAATGAAGTGCTCGAGGATGATGACATCGATGCGGTCTTCATCGTGACCCGCCACCGGACGCATGCAGCGCTGACGTGTCGGGCCCTCGAGACTGGCAAAGCCGTCTTCGTCGAGAAGCCACTCGCCCTCTCGAGCGATGAACTTGCCGAAGTGCTCGATACCATCGCGCGCACCGGCAATGACCGTTTGATGGTTGGTTTCAACCGCAGATTTGCACCCCTCCTAGTCGACATGAGAGCCAAGTTCGGTCGATTCTCCGCGGGCAGCGTCGCTCGCTACTCCGTCAACGCAGGTCCACTGGGCCACAACAGCTGGTATGCGGATGCAATGGAGGGATCCAGATTCATCGGAGAGGGAGGCCACTTTATTGACACGCTAAGTTGGTGGTTGAACGCCAGTCCAACTGTGGTTCACGCAATGGGGGCAAAGGATTCAAGCGAACTCATCGTAACCCTGCGATTTGACGATGGTTCGATCGCGACGATCTCCTACATGACAAATGGAAGTGCCCGTTATCCCAAAGAAATATTTGAGGTGAGTGTCGACGGAAGGACCGCACGGCTTGACAACTTCCGGCGAACAAATGTCTACCGCAGCGGCAAGAGACATTCAGAGAGAAGATTCCGCGCTGTCGATAAGGGCCAACGTGGGGAGCTCGATGCCTTCCTGAATTCTTTGCGAAAAGGTATCCCGATGCCAATTGATCTCTGGTCGCTCGCGTCTACGACGCGTGCTACTCTTGCGGTCGGTGCAAGTTTGACATCTGGCCTTCCCGAAGTGCTGTGAGTCGAGGCACGCAAGACAGACGTATCGAGTGTCCGCTAAGAAAAGGGAGCTCAGTTGAACCTGATTTGCCGGGTGTACTGCACCTGGTGCACGCCATCTCAACCAAATACTTCTCATGATTGAATGACCTTATGAGGCGCATCAAATGGTACCTTGCTAGAGGTAGGGCCATGTCTGTGCGGGAGATTGTTCATAGGTTTCGCGAATTGGCTGTCAAGCAACTGTCTCGATTTCTCGCTCCCAAAGTCGACGCGGGCGCGCTTAGTTGGACAGGGAACTCAAAATCGCTAGGTGATCTTGTCGTGACTTCATGGAACGACGATTCAGAATTGCGAGCAAATTGGCGGCGCGAGAGTGACATGACGATGCGAAATGGTCCCTTAATCTTTGGAACGCGATGGCCTCTTCTGGATGGCTTCCCTCAGTGGCGAGCAGCCCTGCCAGGGGATTCGTCGTGGCCCCTAATTTACTGCTTTGACGTGAACTATCGTTCGCCGGAAGTGAACGGTGAAGTTCGACTGGCGTGGGAACTCAATCGCTTGTTTTGGCTCATTCCGATGGCGGCCACGGCTGCACTTGAAAACGATCGGGCCTTGGCCGAGTGGTGTAGTTCGAACATTGCGAATTGGGATGAGTCAAATCCCCCATTTCTGGGGATCGGTTGGGCATCCGGGATTGAATGCGCCATGCAAATCCTTGCGCTTGCGACGATCGGGGATCTTCTATCGCGAGTGGCTCCTGATCAAACGAGACAAGCAAAGATTTCGGCGTGCATTTCTCTTCGCGCTAAGTGGATCCGCCGATTTCCTTCTCGGTATTCATCAGCGAACAACCACTCTCTTGCCGAGCTCGCCGGACGGCTCGTTGCCGCACTCGTGGTCGCAGAGGAAAAAAGCAATGAGGATCCTAGAAAGTTGCTCCTGGCACTGCAGAGTGAATATCACAATCAGCACTGCATGGACGGTATGAACCGCGAGCATGCACCTCACTATGGACTGTTCGTCCTCGAGATGGCCGCTTTGTGCACAGAAGTGTGTCGTTACGCGGAACTTGAAGTGAAAGAGTCCTGGTGGAAGGCTTTGCAGGATTCAGCCCTAACGCTCAATTTGCTGCAAGACGACGGAGGCGAGTTACTTTGTTTTGGCGACAACGATGGCTCTGGTCTCTTATCGAGCTGCATGGCTCACACTCAACAAGTTGACTGGGTTATCGAGCTGACTGGATTATCACCGGGCACCAAAACCAACGTAAACAGCGTCGAAGCACTGGGGGAGAACTGGTACACGGTGTGTCGGTCCGATGATGTGTGGGGCCGCTCGATGTGGACCATCGATCATGCACCTCTAGGCTTTGGATCACTGGCCGCTCACGGACACGCAGACACACTTTCTGTTTGGCTCTCCGTTGATGGTCGGCCAGTCTTCGTTGAGCCGGGGACCTTCGTCTACCACTCCAACGATGCGTGGCGAACGATCTTTCGATCAACCGCTGTCCATAACACCGTCACGATTGAGAAGAGGAGTTCAAGC
>Ga0207933_1001391_pt1 | contig 18488 bp, 16 predicted proteins | sample NGESurdeep092012_4_FD_184488 | JGI IMG/M metagenome (GOLD analysis project Ga0207933, IMG submission 184488) | Arctic peat soil microbial communities from Barrow, Alaska - NGEE Surface sample F53-3 deep-092012 (SPAdes) | ecosystem: Environmental > Terrestrial > Soil > Wetlands > Peat ...
AGGGTTCGGTCAACGAGATCGATCACGACCGTCCACTCGTCGACGACTTCGCCGCCAGCCGGGGGTCGGGCGAATGATCGAGGCTAGTTGGACCACATCGGGCCCAGCCGCTCCCCCACCACCATCCGCAAGTACCGGGACCTGGCCGACCGGATCGTCATCCCCGAACTGGGCAAGGTTGAAGGCCCTGACCGCACGCCAGCTCGACCGGCTCTACGGGAAGCTGACCGCCAAGAGCAACAAGGCCAAGCGTGCGCCGGGTCCATGCTCTGATCGCCGCCGCCCTCCACCAGGCCGAGCGGTGGGACATGGTCGACCACAGCGTGGCCCGCAAGGCCGGCCCGCCACCGATCCGCCCGCAGCGGTCAAGGCACCCACCCCCGACGAGGTCCGGGCCAATCCTCTGACCTGCAGTTCCTCCGTCGCCATGCGACCCGTCAGTACCGGTCCGGCCCAAGACCACAGTGTCGGCTCGGTTACGGCACGACCGCCGCATCGACGATCGCTCCGCGGACGTGACCGACCGGTGATCCCCGACACGGTGCCTGTGGGGTCCAGGCGTATGCAACTTTCGCGAGCAGTACAGCGCTGGAGTGCCTAGCACCCTGAAGCCGCTGGCTAGGGCGCTTTTCAGCTGGGTGAGCCACACCGGTCCATCCCATTTTGCCATTCCCTCCCCGGCATTCGGTGTTCCCGTGGTGACATTAAGCGGATCCCGGCTGGTTCTTCGATGGGGCGATCTGGGCTGCCGCCGAGTCGGTAGTGCCGCCCTGGACCATTGCGCCGGCGTAGATCGCCAGACTCAGTACGGTCAGGCAGGCCATGTCCCACCACAGGGGGATCACCCCACGGCCGCCCACGAGAACGCTCTTGAACGGCCCGGCCCCACCCAGGACGCCGCCGCTACCGAAGTCGCCGAGATAGGAAACGGTCGAGAGCCCGATCAGGTAGGGGAAGAGCCACCAGGCCGATGCCCATTGGATCGGCGGGGGGTTCAGGTCCAGGTGGAGCGAACGGGCGACGCTCATGAAGCCGTAGCCGAGGAGCAGCGCGATCATCAGGGTGGAGATGGTCTGCCACCCCGACCAATAGGCGATCATGGTGGCAAAGACAAATGACATCGGAGCGAGCAGGCCAGCCGCCGGGAGCCGGTAGGGCCGATCCATCTCGGGTCGGGAGCGCCGCAACGACCCGAGGGCTAAGGGTGCTCCGGCGTACATGAGGACCACGGCACCGGTTACGACGCTCACGAGCTTGCTCCAACTCGGAAAAGGCAGGAGGAAGAGTAAGCCCAGTGCGCCAGACATGATCACCCCCCAGAGCGGGACATCAGTGCGCTCGTCCTCAACCAGAAAGAGTTTGGGCACGTAGCCGTCCCGACTCAGCCCGAAGGCGAGCCGCGATGCCCCAGTCAGATAGAGCAAGCCGGTCCCAGCGGGTGACACCACGGCGTCGACGCGCATGATCCATGCGAGCCAGGCCAGACCCACCAAACCGGCCAGAGCGAAGAAGGGTGCCCTGGAGAGCTCTGGGTCGGTTGCCAGTCCCGTCCAACTTGAGAAGTGGGACAGAAGGGAGGGCGGGAGTGCAGCGATGAATGCGACCTGGACAGCGATGTAGATCACGGTGCAGATGAGGAACGCGCCCAGCACGGCTCGGGGAAGGTCCCGCTGAGGGTGGGCACTCTCCCCTCCGACTTCCAGTGCCCCCTCGAAGCCCATCAGGGCGAAGGCGATGCCGCCGGCGGTGATTGCGCTGAGAATGGCCTGGGTGGGGCCGGCACCACCATGCACAAAGAATCCGCCGGCGGCCGTGAAGTTGTGGATGTGGAAGCCGGTCACGATCAAGGCCAGGGCGGTGAACGAGGGGACGGCCAACTTGAAGACGGTGATTACCGAGTTGGTCCGGGACAGCAGGCGAATGCCCAAGAGGTTCAGCGTGACGAAGATCCCCATGAGACCGATGGCGACGACGTAGCCCGAGGCATTCAGAATCCCGGTCCTGGCGTCGTACAGACCGCTGGCCCACGAGTTCGTCGACAGGTACTCGATAGCGGCGAGCACCTCGATCGGGGCGATTGTCGCCGCTTGGAGGTAGGAGAACCAACCGAAGGTCGCGCCGGCCAGGCTTCCGAAGGCATGGTTGGCGAAGCGGCCAGGACCACCGCTCTCGGGAAACATGGCACCCAGCTCTCCGTAGACGAGTGCGAGGGGTGCCATAAAGAACGAGGCCAACAACCAACCGATAAGTGCCGCGGGCCCGGCGATGGTGACCGCCACGAAGGCCCCAAAGAGCCAGCCCGAACCGAGCGTCGTCCCCGCCGAGATCCAGAGCAAGCCAAAGAATCCGACGTCACGACGAAGCTTCTCAACGGAGCGGTCCTCCACGATTCTCATCGGCGACTGATCGCCGGACGGCGAATCAGATCCGAACCAGGCACCGGAAGTACAGGCTCCACGTTGGATCGATCGGTTGGGACCTGTTGTTGAGGCCTTCGTCGTCCGATCACACACGGAATCCTACGAGGCGAACACTCCTGGTTCGGCGGACGGTTGGGGTGTGGTGATCATGCCGCCGGGTATGTCCGCGAGCGTCGTAAGCGATGATGTCGAAGCCGCGTGCATGCAACTGGGAAGAGAGCGTCACGACCCGGGATCATCCATGCTTCCGGTGAGCCCGGGGCCCAAGGCAACTGAGCCCAGAACAGGAACGTCAGCGGTCCGGCATCGGCTTTGCCAACGGAATTCCATCACCAGTCCAGCGCTGCGGGCCCGCCTCGCCGCTATGTCTGAGAGCAGTGCCCGTTGAGTTCAGCCCATCCCCGGCTTTCCCCATTGCCGCCTGGGCCTCTCGGCCTGATGATCCCGGCAAGATCCAACGAGACCGGCACTCGGAATGCCTCGAAGGGAGGCACCTCCGCAGCGAGTAGAACTGATCGTGCGAGCGCCGAGCTAGGGGCATTCCCGCTGCGGATCGGGGCACGCCCGCAGGAGACGAGTCGGCTTGACTCCGGCGGGTTCACCCGACCCTCCGGCCGAGCGACGAGGCAGCAGGATTTTCGGGACCTTCGGCCCTCCCAATTGGCGAGGCCGGCGTCGTACTTTGATCTCGGAGGTGATCGCATTGGACAGAAGCTACGTGCTTGAAGAGGTGGTGCGGGCATGGGCAGAGATGGCCTTGCCGGACCAGACCGCCCTTGCCGATCGTGCCGTTGCGCTGGCCATCGACTTCTGTGAGGCGGGCGGTTCAGTCCAGGCTGCGTGCAGACAGGTGAGTGAGTTCGTCGGATGCTGGGTGCGACACCCGGCCACACAGAAGGTCGAAAGTCGTGCCCTGGTTCGCCTGGCCTCCTAGACGAGATCGGCTCTCAGATCCAGAACCGCCTCCGACAAAGGCTGAGCGGCCTGGGCCAGGTTCGGTCAACGGAGCGCTGTCCGATGACTGTGCAGCCTTTCTTCTCGGCACTCTGGCTGAGTATCGTGTCGCTCACAACCAGATCGTTTGCGCCTGGGAGTGGATGAATCTGCTGGCCCATGGGGAAGTGGAGGATCTGCGAAGCGAGGTTGCCGGAGTCGAACAGCACCGGTCGCCCTTGCCATCAGCCACTGGAGCTGGCTGGCGCACCGCGCGCTCGTATCTGGCATCCGAACTCCTCGATCTGATCGAGCGGGGTACCTCTCTCAGGGAGTTGCAGCAGCAAACACTCGTGCCGCTGGAGTTGGAGCTGGCCTGCGACCCCCAGGCGACCCGTTGGCGGCCACACCAGTGGGTCTTGACGGTCGAGTCAGCCCTGGGTGCGAGCCGGAAGGCAACCCGGCCTCCCATCGATCGTGGATCTCGCCTTCCTCCATGAGCACCAGATTGCGACTCCCGGGCCGAGGACTTTGGACCCTGGTGATCGAGAAGGCGACGGCGCACCATGACCGAGTAGGGAATGAACCCACCATAAGGAGGTAGGGCAATGGCATTGACCCGATGGGAACCACTGGGAGTGGAGTGGCCGGAACGGTGGCACAAGTGGTTGCACTTCGACGCAGAGGCAGAGAGTTGGATGAGAGTCGAGCAGGTCCGCGAGGACGGGACGCTGGTTGTCCGGGCCGAGCTGCCCGGTGTCGATCCTGACAAGGACGTCGAGGTGTCGGTGACCGACGGAGTCCTCCACATCTCAGGTAAGCGCGAACAGCGTGACGAGAAGAAGAGCAAGGGGAACTACCGGTCGGAGTTCCGTTACGGGGAGTTCTCCCGGGATCTCGCCCTTCCGGCTGGGGTGGATCCCAGTGCCGTGGCCGCCACGTACAAGGACGGCATCTTGGAAGTCCGAGTGCCATGGTCCGACGAATCCAAGTCCACGTCGACCAAGGTACCGATCAGCCAGTCCTGAGTGGGCCACCCCGGTGCGGCGCAGCGTGCAGTTGCCCGCGTCGGGGGGGATACTCGCAGCTATCCATGTCATGGCTATCCGGCCCACACCCTCGTTGAGAGGCAGTGATGACACTGAGCGAATGTGCCTATGAGGAGAGGCCGACTGGCCTCCAAGCCGCTTTGGACGAAGAGTCGAGCCCTGGTCCCAATGTCGTCGAGAAACTGGTCGATCAGCTCTCCGACGTTATCTACGGCTTGGTCAGCCACCGACCCGACTCATCCGACGGCGTTGCTTGGATCTCCTTTGATACTGCCCTCTGTGGGCTGCACAGCGCGCTGGTGGCGTTGGAAGAGTTTGGTGGTGTCCACACCCTGGACCGCCGTCCGCCGAACTCCAACTGATGTAAAACCCGTTCGGCCTGCGGCATCCTGGCATGCCGGTTGTCAACCAGGTCCATCCAATGCCGAAGGGATGGCGAACGTGGCCTGCAATCGCCGGGTGCGCCCCCAACCCACAGGATTGAGGATGAGGGGACACACATCGGAGATGCCGAACAGGAGAAGGTTCGTGCCACTGGTGCCTCTAGACACATTCCCTCACCAGGAAGGCCGGGTGTGGCATGGCGAGAGAACCGAGTTCGGTTCTGGGCGGCGATCGCTCGCGGCCTGAATCTCGACGAGGCCAGCGAGGAGGCGGGCGTATCATCCCCCGTCGCCTACCGGTGGTTCCGCCACGCTGGTGGCGTGAAACCTTGCCTTCCAGACGGTGACTGGCCGCTACTTGTCGTTCTCCGAACGTGAGGACATTGCCATCTGGCACGCCCAAGAGCTCGGCGTCCGCGAGATCGCCTGACGGTTGAGACGAAGCCCCTCGACGATCTCCCGGGGAGCTGCGTCGCAACGCGTCGTCGAGGGAGTATCCGCCGGTCTACAAGGCATCAACCGCCCGGACAACGGCGCGAACTTCACGGCATCGGCACAGAGGGGCATCGCCGCCGTTGTGCGCCTTCTCAGACTTGGTCACGCTTCTCCACCCCAACGAATCGAGGTAAGGGAGCGGTTGACATGGCGCCACACGACCTGCCAGCGCAGACGGAGATGATCCCGGGCTTGTCGCTGCCCGGCAGCCATGCCCCCCGAGGCATAACTTGCGGCAGCCGATCCTTGCGTGGCCTGTTCCTGCAGCCACGCTTCGGCCGTGACCGTATCGTGGTACTCGCCGAGCACGTCCTGGACCATGACGGTGAGCTCTGCCGTCTTTCGAGCGGGAGCCCCCAACACGGACGATGCCATCTCGGCCGCATACCGGAGCTCCTTAGCCTGGATCCGTAGACCGTGCATCTGAAGATCGTTCGGTTGCCGGCCGGCGTGGCTCACAGCACGCCGAAGCTTCTTCTGACGCTTGTGCACCAGCTGAGCCAGCATTGTGGCGACGGTTGGAGCAGGGGATGTAGACGAACGAGATTGAGTGGGTTCCGGTGGACCTTGCTCCGCTGTCCGATCGAGAAGATCGAGGAGGCGCCGGTAGCGCTCAGAGGACATCGCCGTCTGCAGTGATCCGCACTGATCCAGCCGTTGAAGGGCCAGGCGCTCGTGAAGTTCCTTCCTCCCCTCGGCATCCAACGGCGATCCGTCAGACTCCACATCGAAGACGCCGGCCAGAACATCGTCGTCCCGCACCCTTCCGAGCACGCCTCCAAACCACTTGAGCTCGACCCGAAGCGTTTTCACCCACTCGTGGTCCAGCGCCGGCATCAGCAGTTTGAGGTCCGATCGGAGGCGTCGAGTGGCCACCCGGGCATGGTGCACGGCCTCGACCGCGGGATCTTGCGGGTCCTCCCGCATGCTGAGATCGGCAACGATCAGATGAGAAAAGGCCTGCGCGCACGCGTGTTTTGCTAGAGCTCGGATGTTCGGAGGATCGTCGATCTGCGCAGAATGACGGCCGTACGGGGTTGGAAGCGACACCGCCTTGGCAAGCTTTTGCTCGGAACTCGAGTGTGCACCCGGCGCTTGGAACAGCTCGGTAATCTGCTCGACCGTCTCTCCGTGATCCGCGGCCAGTTCGAACTCGATCTGACGGAAACGAGTGCCGTTCCGGTCTCCTCCGCCAATCACGACCGAATCGTCATCGAGTTCCCCCAACCGATCTCCGGTCGGTCCCGTGAGGGCGGTCCGTGACCGGGTGGAGTGCAACCGGACGAGGGGTCCCAGTGGAAACGAACGGACGACGCCGACGAGTAGACAAGAGGCCTCGGCCGGGACGGCCGCTTCGATGCCCGACCACGACAGCTCGGTGCGATCGACTGTCGGCCCTACGCTATTGACGGGCAACTTCATCGTCCACACGCCGTGCCCCTCCTCTTCCCCTGAGCGGAAGCGGAACGTGATGCCGGAACGCCAGAGACGACAATCCGGGGTGTCGTAGTACACCGTGTCCAGATGCTGGATCGCCAGGCGCTCCCAGCGACCGAGCCGCCCAGGAAAATCGGGGGGCACGAAATCGGTAGCGACATCGAACTTGAGTTCCTGTTCGAGCGATGCATGTGGAGCACCGGAGGGCGGGGGCAGCGGCGCCCAGCCCGAGGGACCCGGTCCTTTCCGGTCCCCGTTGAGCGCCACCGGAGTTGGCTCGAGCGATAGCTCCGCCAGCGCCATACGGACCGCTGCTTCGGGCGAGATTGCCGTGCTATCGATCTCGACTGCCGTTGGCCAAGGGTCCATGCGCATCGCTCTCCTCACCGCTGGGGTTGCCTCAGAACCATTCGAAGCGTCAGCCCTTCGCTTCAGGATGTGAGCCTCGGCTTCTTCCGAGCCACAGGCGCAGCACAGCTCGCTCAGATCACTCGACGTCCGATCAGCCACGGAGGACACCGTCTGACGTAAGGACGCATCGGTCCACGAGGCGTCGAGAATCACCGACCTGCCCAGGCCGAGGAGTCGCTCAGCCCGGCGGAGGAGTTCCTGGTAGACGGCTCGCGTGGCTTCCGGCCGGTATCGGCCCGTGAGGTACGGCGGGGGAACGCCGTCCCAGCCACCTTCCGCCTCACCACCGAACAGCTCTCGCCGCAGGTCATCCGACCGGAGCACCGTCCATCCGGTGCCTTCGCCCACCCCCGACGCCACGGTCGACTTGCCACTCCCCGGGAGACCACCGACCAGGATGAGCCGTACGCGAGCCGTCCGGAGATGTTCGAGGGCCATGCTCTGCAGCTGTCGAGCCTGGGCTTGGGCCTCCTCGTCTCCCTGCGTCGACCGCAGACAGGACACCATGGACCGGGTGTAGGCCCGAGAGGCCCAGTAGTGATCGACGAGTGACGCTGGAAGTTGGTCCCCCGCCCGCTCTTGGTAGAAGCGAAGGAACATCCTCGCTGCCTCCTCACGGCCCAAGCGCTCCAAATCCATGGCCAGAAAGGCCACGTCAGCACAGACATCACCATGTCGAAGCCGGTCGGAGAACTCGAGGCAGTCGAGAATGCGGACGCCATCTTCGAGACAGAAGACGTCCTCGGCCTGCAGGTCCCCGTGACCATCACAGATGTGACCAGCGGCGATGCGCTGATCGAGCAGTGGGCCCCGGCCCTCGATCCAGCGGCGAGCCAGCCGACGGATCTCCGCCTCGTCTGCGCCGTCGAGAACCGAGCCCACAAACGGCTCGGCCTCGTCGAATGCCTGCTGCCAGATCGTCTGGATGGCCTCGCCCGTAGCATCGGCAGAGATCTCTGGCGACCGTTCGGCCCCGTGATGGAACTCCACCAGTGCCGCGGCCACCAGTTGCGTCCAGCGATCGAGCTCGATCCCCTCCTTCGCTAGCGTGGCCAGACGACGAGCGGCAGGGAGTCTTCGCATGACCACGAGGTGGTCGATCACCGCGTGGTCCATTGTTAGGGCAGCCACACCCAGGTAGATGTCCGGAGCCAGACGGCGATTCAGCTGAACCTCGCGTTGGCAATCGGCTCGGCGCTCCTTTTCCCCGGTGAAATCGAGAAAGCCGAAGCGAACTGGCTTGTGGAGCTTGTAGACCCGGTCACCCACGAAGAAAAGGGTCGAGATATGAGTCTCGACCACGGCAGTCGGGAAGCGCTCGGTACCCACCATTGATCCAGTCTCACGGAGGGATCCGCTGCGGGACAGAGCCGAAGGTCCCAGGTGACACTTCGGTGATAACCGCAAGAGGGCACGAAGCCCGCGAACCCTGATACCACGCTCAATTTCGCTGACTTGGGAGAATCAGGTTCACTACTTCGCACGCAGAGCCTGCGGCAACTCTGCTGGCTTGGCGTGATCGCCTCTCGCCGGCGCTCCCTTCGCTCAAGCTTCGGTTGGGACCACGCGAAGAAGCACGAATCCTTGGGGCTTTCGAAGGGGCCGCTGATTCGACGATTGAACTGGACCTCAGAGGGAGATCACCCTGGTACCGAAGGGGGAGGATCGGTCGGTGCCATGTAGCGACCAATCGATCGGAACAAAGGATCGCTCAGGTTCGAGTAGTTCCCCTGCGAGTCGAATGCCCCCGGGCCGAGAGTGACGACGATCGCGATGGCAATCTTCTGGGAGGGTAGGTAGGCCTCGGTAATGCCCTCGCCGCTCAAGAGCGGATCCTGGAGCAACCAGGAGCCGGAGCGGATCACTCCGAGGCCAAAATTGTAGGCGTTGACCTGGGTGAAACATGAGGGCTCGCACGCAGCCTCCTTCTGCCCGAAACCAAGCAGATTGGGAGCAGTCATCGTCCGGTAGCTCGCCCGCGACAACAGGGCACCGGTGCCGACCTTGGCGGCGGTCGTGGTCAGGTCGACGATGTTGGTCGTCTCGTTGGCTCCGACAGGTGTGCCCCACTGGGTATTCCAATAGGTTGCCTCCTCATAGAACGGGGCCGTCGGTGGAATCCCGAGTGCTACGCGGCGTTCGGAGCTGAATGAGTGGAGGGCCGGGCTGGGGACGGCCGAGGTGACCGAGCCGGTGGTGTTGGCCAGACCCATTGGTTGCAATACCTTCTGACTCAACAAGGTGCTTAGCGGCTTCTTGCCGATCATGGACAGGATCTGGCCGAGGATCATGAAGTTGGTATGCGCATAGCTCCAGTTCGTTCCGGGGGCGAACTGCATGGGCCGGTCGAACGCATATGACAGGCGCTCGTTGAAGGTGAAGATATGGAACGGATCGGCGTTGAATGCTGCCAGCCAGGCCGGGTCGGTCTCGTAGTCGGGGTACCCGGTTGTCTGGTTGGCCAGCATCTTCAGGGTCACGGTGTGAGACTCGGGCAGGCCGGGCATCCATCGGTCAATCGTGTCGTCGAGCTTCACCTTGTGCTGGTCGACATACTCGAGCAGCAGCGTGCTGACGTAGGTGAAGGCGACAGCACCGTTTCTGAAATGCATCGCCGTTGTGGCTGGCACACCGGTCATTGAGGGCCCGAACGCCTGGGTCGTCACCACCTCGTTCCCTTTGGTCACCCGGACAATGACGGCGCGCAGGTTGTCCGTCCCCATGGCCGCCCGGACCATGGCGGCGATGGCCGATGCCTGAGCGGAGCGTGGTGACGTGGTCGGCGTCGAGGCGGACGCTGCCGTCGAACCCGTACCGGCGACAAGAGAGGCGAGCGCCAGGCCGGCGGCCAGCATCCCAGAACCGGCTCTCGCCCTGAGCTTTCCCGGCTGCCGTTCAGAGGAGTCCCGGTCCCGGGGGTTCCGCCCTCTCGGACCAACGATCACAGGTTGCGGTGTCAGCTCGTTCTGCTGCAGGGTCATGGTCGGTCCCTTCGTCGACGGCCCGGTCCGCCGTGTCGATCTCGCAGGTTACCCAAGAGAGTGGGTTCGATCCAGCCTTCATCGGGTGAAACGATTAGTATGGGTTCAACACCCAGCCATCGATCCAAACGAGTCACACTGATATAGTGGGCGAGGTGACAGCCGAGGACCGCTCGAAATCACCACTCGCGCAGGAGCCCCGAGGCGGGTACCACTCCCCTCTTCGGGCCAGGCAGGCGGCCGAGACGCGCCGAGCGATCGTCGATGCGGCCATCACCCTGTTTCGCGATCGGGGATGGGCTGCCACCACGGTGCCCATGGTCGCAGCGGAGGCGGGTACGGCCGTTGACACCATCTACTCTGCATTCGGATCGAAGTCCGGCCTCCTGATGGCGGCGATCGATCTTGCCATCGCCGGTGACGACGACCCGACGGCGATGGTTGATCGCCCCGAACTCGCCCGTTTCGCCAAGGGCAGGAGGATCGAACGCCTCCGTACGGGGGTCCATTTCACCGTCGGTGTCTATGAACGGTCCGTTCCGATCTTGAAGGCCCTCCAGGAGGCCGCGGCCAGCGATGAGGCCGCCCATGCCCGGCTCGCCAAGTACGACGACGATCGGCGCAACGTCATGATCGCCGGTCTTGCTCTCATTCTCGGTCGCCCGGCCCCCGAAGACCTGGTCGATGCCATCTGGGTGCTGGTCAGTCCTGAGGTCTTCACCATGCTGACCGAAGGAAGGGGCTGGGCCGTCGCTGACGCCGAGGACTGGTTGGTGCAGATGTCCAACGCTGCCGTCGACAACTGCCTTTCGCTGAAGCAGCGAACCTGACGCTGATCGATCCACTACGGAGGGGTGCCACCGTGACGACTCACAGAGAACGGGGACGCGACCACACCAATCGCTCCGGCATCCGGTGTGCGGCCGGGCGGGACCAATCTCCACCGGTAGGCAAGCCGGTCCGCCTGCGCGCGTTCGTGGTGAGCTTTGGACTCGGAGTGCTTCTGCTCTGTGGGCCCCCCACTCCAGTGGGTGCAACGACGATCGGCTCTGTGACCGGTCCGCCCGACCTGGCCCAGACCTTTGCCTCGATCGAAGGCCAGCCTCGGTACGCACACGCCGATTGGGGCTACACGGTGATCGACGTGAAGAGCGGCAAGGTCCTCGCCGCGCAGAATCCCCAGAAGATGTTCGATCCAGGCTCAACGATGAAGACGTACTCGGTATCCACGGCACTCAGCGATTACGGCCCCAACTACCGCTTCCATACGCCGGTATACCGACAGGGATCGGTATCCGGTGGCACCCTCAACGGGAATCTGATCCTCGTCGCGTCAGGCGACATGAGCCTGGGCCTACGGGAGCAGCCCAACGGAACGCTCTACTACGAGAACTCGCCGAAGGTTGACCAAAGCTACGCTGACGAAGATCTCCCGGGCGCTGTGGAACCACCGGGCGATCCATTGAGTGGGCTCGACCAGCTTGCGGCCATGGTCCGGGCGTCCGGTATTACGGACGTGCACGGCAACGTGGTCATTGATGACCGGCTCTTCGCCCCCTACAGCTTTCCTGACGGGTTGATCTCACCGATGTGGGTCAACGAGAACCTGATCGATCTCCTTGTCACCCCGGGACAAGCGGGGCAACCGGCCTCCATCGACTGGCGGCCGATGACTGCCTCCTACACCGTTGACAATCACGTGACCACGGTGGCGGCCAAGGACCAAACGACACTGGACGTGACCGAACCGACGCCAGGGACACTCGAGGTAACGGGCCAGATTGCCGCCGGCTCGACACCCACCTTGCGGGTTTGGGAGGTCGATGATCCGTCGGCCTTTGCCAGGACCGCCTTCATCGAGGCGCTGCAGCGGGCCGGAGTGAGCGTGACGAGCCCGGCAACCGGACCCAACCCCGAATCGATCCTTCCCGCCCAGGGGAGCCTGTCCACCAGTGATCTGGTCGGCGAGCATGTCTCGGCACCGCTCTCTCAGTTCGCCACATTGATCATGAAGGTCAGCTACAACCGCGGCGCCGATCTCATGGTCTGCCTGGCTGCGGTCAAGCAAGGGAGCAAGAGCTGTTCGCAGGGCCTGAGCGCGGAGGTGCAGACGATCAACCGTCTCGGGGTCTCCTCGTCGAGCGCCATCCCTTTCGACGGGGCCGGTTCCGACGATCAGGGGAGGACGACCCCCGCGGCCCTCGCCACGTTCCTAAGAAACGCGACCAAGACTTCTTTCGGCAAGTCGCTGCTAAACGCTTTGCCGGTTCTGGGGCAAAGCGGAACCATGGCAGATGTCGAGGCCCACTCCCAGGCGAAAGGGAGAGCTCAGGTCAAGACCGGAAATCGAGTAGTAGGGTCGCCGACCGGCCAGATCATCGTGCTCGGAAACAGCTTGGCCGGATACGCTGAAACCAAGAGCGGTCGGCAGGTGGCGTTCATGATTGCGGTTGGAAATGTGCCGATCGCCACATCGGGGGTTTTTGAGACAATCACCTCCGACCAGGCCCGCATGGTGGTTGCGGTCCAACAGGACTTCTAGGTGCGCTGAGCATCAGCCCTCGGTCTGGCCACCATCATTGGTCATACTCCCGGCGCCATCACCGCGTCGGAACCCTGCGGGTGCTCCCGCTACCGGTCGAAGCTTTGCCTTGGTCGATCGGAAGTACTTGCCGCCATCGCCTTCTGCTCTTCCGGCGCAGGGCACTAAACAGCTTCGAGGCGTGAAATACCAGTTCAGGATGGCAATTGGTTAGTTCTGCTCCGGTTCGCTAGGCAGTCACCTGTGGTTGGGGTCACGCGGGGGTGCTCGGGGTAGCAAGCATGCGGTCAGCTGAGCCCGAGACGTCGCGGCGCGTAACCGGCGACCTGTTGTGGGGCACCGTCAAGTTGCTGTCCATGCTCACCAACGCCTCGTCGCCGCTCGCCAGCGCAGTCCGCCCTTGACGATCGAGCTGCCCGAGCATACGCTTAACGAGATCGTTAAGCGAGGGGACGTGATGCCAGGCCCCGATCAACTGAGCGCAGTGTTCTCGGCGCTCGCCGACCCGACCCGTCGGGCGATCCTGAACGAGCTGGCCGAGCGCAACGCGACGGTCACGGAGCTCAGCGCTCCGCTTCCGATGTCGATGCCGGCCGTCTCGCGACACCTAAAAGTGCTCGAGCACGCGGCCCTCATCTCGCGAACGCGATCGGGCAAGTGGCGTGCCAGCCACCTGGAGGCTGCCCCGCTTCGTGACGCAGCCGACTGGATCGGGCGCTTCGGGCGCTTCTGGGACTCGCCCCTCGACCACCTCGACGCCCACCTCGCGGCGGTCCAGGCCGCCGAGCAAACCGACAAGAAGGACCTTTGATGGATGCCGAAATGCCACAGCTCGACATCTCGCGCGTGTTCGACGCACCGCGAGCGCTGGTCTTCCGGGCCTTCACCGAGCCGGACCACCTCGCGACCTGGTGGGGCCCACGCGGTAACTCGCTGCCACGGGGTGACATCGAGTTCGACGTGCGCCCCGGTGGCTTCCAGCGGTGGACGGAGGTCGCTGCCGCCGAGCCCGACCTCCGCGTCCACGTCTACATCGACCTGACCGACGTCGCCGATGGCGATCTCCTCGAAGGCGTCATGCACGTCTCCGGCCAGTTGCAGGAGGGTTTGGAGCCGTTCGAGACGAGGTTCAGGATCGAGTTCCACGACGAGCCCGACGGACGGACACGACTCGAGATCCGTCAATGGCTTCCGGCCCACCTGGCCGGGCCGAGCAGCCAGGGCTGGCTCGAGGCGTTCGAGAAGCTGGACGCCACCTTGCTCAACGCTCAGGCCGCCACGGCCGACGTTGAGGTGTAGTCCGTGGCAAAGCTCGTCTACCTCACCAACACGTCCCTCGACGGCTACATCGAAGACCAGTACGGCGCCCTCGACTGGGCTCCACCGGACGACGACGTGTTCGCAGCCACGACCGCCCTACTGAAATCCTTCGGCACCTTTCTCTACGGACGGCGCCTGTACGAGACCATGTCCCACTGGGAAACCAACCCTACCCTCGCCAAACAGTCCGACCTAACGTCCGACTTCGCGAGCGTCTGGAAGGCAGCCGACAAGGTCGTCTACTCCACGACCCTGACCGACGTGTCGACGACCACCACCCGCCTCGAACGCGACTTCGACCCCGCCGCCGTCCAGGAACTGAAGGCCGCAGCCACCAGCGACCTCACCATCGGCGGGGCGAACCTGGCCGCCCAGGCCTTCGCAGCAGGTCTGGTCGACGAATGCCAGTTGTTCGTCTGGCCCATGCTCCTCGGCGGCGGCAAACCTGCCCTCCCGGCCGGTGTCCGCACCCACCTCGAGCTCCTCGACCAGCACCGATTCAACAACGGCGTCCTACGCCTCCGCTACCGCATCCCCTCATGACCGCCCCTTGACCGTGTAGGTGTTGTTACACGGGCGCATGCAACTATCGCGAGCGGCGGTGCCGAGTACGGCGAAGAATTGATCCGCGCGATACTCAGCTGCCACCGAGGCGTGGGCCATCCGCGAAGCCATCTCCCCAGTCCTGAAGTTACTCAACAGTCAGTTGCACCAGGGTTGCGGATCAGACCACCGGGGTGCTCGCTAATGCCGGGAAGTGCGGGCGACTTCCCGGCTCAGGCAATCGTCTGCGCCGATATTGAGACCTCGGACCCGTTCGCCGGCGCTGTCTTCGACTGTCAACAAGATGAGCGGAGTGGTCAGGCGCTCCGACCTGAGTAGGCGGCACACCTCAAAGCCTTCACCGTCCTCCAAGGCTCCGTCGAGGACAAGCAATTCGGGCTGAATCGCTCACACCATCCGAAGCACTTCCTGCCGCGAGTTAGCCCGCATCACCTCGTTGGCCGGCACGGCTCATGCAATCCTCCATCGGAGCGGCCCTGGAGTCGTCGGCCAGAGCCAGCAAGAGGAGCTTCGCCGGCAGGACTCCGTCGGAGATCGCGGTCACGCTACCCACTCGCCCGAGCAGAGCTGACCGTTGCCGCCCTGCGCGGCAAGGTCAATGTGGTCGATCGGGCCGAAGACGCAACGGCTTGGCCGTCGCTGCCTACTGAAGCTAGATACATTTCCCGTCCGTTACCAACCCACGCCGAGAACGCCATCTCGGCCGTCCCGTGCCTGTCGAAGAAAGTTGGTCCCCCCGGTCCGATCAGCGCCCTGCGACTCTTCAACTCCTGGACCGCTGACTTCGCATCGCAGGGGCCAAGGGGCGAATCACAACGGACCATCCCGATCGAGTAACTCGAACCTGACCATGCTCCGGCGCTGAACCACAAGGTAATGGTGGAGCCGATCTGGAGCATCGCTGGGCCTTCAATCACTCCGCCTTCCCACGAAGCGCTCGGCGTGAGCAGTAGGTGGCGGACGCCAACGACTCTTGCATCATCGGAACCAAGGCTTTGAGCCCAGATCCCAGCGATCCGATCACTCTTCCAGACTAGGACGTCGCCTCCGTCCTGATGGAACACCGAGGCATCAATGGAACCGCCGAAATCCGGCTGGCATAGGAAGGGCGTCGAAGAGGTGTCGACGAATGGACCGAGTGGGGAGGCTGCGGTCGCCCGGCCGATGCACTCCATCCCGCTCCCTCCATTGTACGCGTCGTAGAAGAGTCGGTAGCCACCTCCGGGAGCGAATGTGACCGACGGGGACCAGCTGAGTCCGACTTCGGCCCACGAAGGGAGCACCGGCATGGCATCTCCCACCAACTGCCAGTGGACGAGGTCGGTCGACTCGTACACGGGCACATTATTGACTCCCGAGTCGGTGGTGAAGGAGTAGTACGTGTGGCCAACCACAAGAATCGACGGATCGGGGGCGTCACCGCGGATCACCGGCCCCATCACGCTGAGGATCGCCGTCGATTGACTAGCCGACGCCGACGAAATGGGGACACCGATCCAGGCGGTGGCCAAAGCTGTGGCCACGGCGGATCGGAGCAACACGCGGGCGAGCATCAGACAAGCATCGGGAACTTTCCTTGCAGCCAGCTGGGAGCCTGCGACGGAGTTCGTTAACCAAACGGGTTCATTCCAGTCCGGCACGCATCCACGCTTCACCCGTCATGGCGGTCCCTGAGGAGCGCCCGGCCCACTGAGGTGGCCTGCCTTTTGAAGGTTCACCTGCGCTGGACCGAATCCGAATGCTGCTACTGCAATAATTATGCTGTCCACTCAGCGGAGCCGATCCGGCCGGGCTGAATCATGATGGCCCGCGATGGTCGACTTACACTGAACTGTGCTTGGCTCTCGCCTCGAGTCTGTTAGTTCAGTCGAGAGTTCTGCTGAATTGCGGCGTTGATCAGCGTCCTCCGCTGGGACGTAGTCAACGGCTTCAGGGAGTCCTTTGTCGTGGTACTCGATGAGGCCTCAACATCGACATCGATTGCCGTGAGCACCAATCTGGTTCCGGCTTGCCACGCGATGATGTATTCGGGTGGCTCACTGTTGGTAGCGAAGGCGGTGCTGCCCAGCTCCCTTGGAACCTGCACCGACTTGTCAAGTGTCACCCCTTTTCGAGCGGCAGCCAATGCTGCAGCCGCCATCTGGTCCGACTTGCAGTCAACCACCTCAGCGAGAAGGGCCGACTTGGCACCGGCGTCCTCATAGACGGATTCCACCGAATCCGTACAGCCTTTCTGCGTAGAAACTGTCGTCAGCTTCGCCGCTTGGACTGTCCGTGGAAATCCGACGCTCTTGGCGTACTTCGCGTCGAGGACCGACCCTGTCGTTGACCCGACCGGATTGGAAGATCCGCCGGCGATCAGATCGATGACGCCTAGGAGGAGGAGGGAGGGGATAATGATCCCGCCGATCAGAAGGGCGGCACTCTTTCCTGCTCGATGAATCCTGACCACCCGGTGGACCGTAAATTGGGATGCTAAGGATCCGCTGTGAGTCATCACCGGAGATCCTGAAGACCGCGACTTCGATGCTCGGGTTCGTTAGCGTGAAGTCTTGGGCGCCGCCTTCCAACGGGAGGTTCAGGTCGGGCGCCGACACTGGTCAGATCTGCCTACGACACCGTGGTCCCGCACCTAGAATCCAAGTTAAAGCCCGTTCCGTGAAGGCGTGTCAGCCGCGGGAGCGGGGACCGGAAGAACCACCCGTTTCGCGCCAGCCGTCGCGGACGAGTCCCACTCCGAGCCCATCAGAGTGCCGTCAGCGACAATAGTGCGCAACATACGAAGGCTGCCGTCGTGAGCTACGACAACGGCATCACCACTGAGTTACTCTGCCGAAAGATCCAACAGAAAGCGGAGGCATCTGAGATAGACAGCGTGGAGGGATTCGCCATCGGGCGGAGATACCCATTCGTCAACGATATGCCCGCACGAGATACCAGTGACGACAGTAGGGACATCAGCCCATCGCACTCCCTCGGCGATCCCAAAATTTCGCTCTCGCAAGCGTCGGTCCACCCTTACATCGCACTGCGCCTGGCGCGCAATGGCCATCGCTGTCCGGCGACAACGGTGCAGATCGCTCGAGTAGACAGCGGCGATGGGCTCCCCTGAAAGCTGCTCCACGGCGATTCGGATCTCCTGTCTACCTTTTCGGGTAAATCGGGCACTGTCCACGTGGCCCTCTACCCACCCCATCGAGTCCCAGGTCGTCTGGCCATGCTGGACGAACCAAAGAACCTGACCCGAAGTCTCTTCGAAGTTCATGGGGCAATTCTGGGTTAGCGGGCTCAATGCAAGCTGGGAGTGTCTTGAGGAATCACTTCGATCAAGAGGGTGGTGCTCGCGAGCGGGCAGGACTTCAGCCACAGGGATCGATCCCAGGTGGACCTGTAGCTGGCCGATCAGCATTGGGGACTCTTTCCGCTCTCACGATGCCAACCCGTGAGACGACAAGCCAGATCGAACAATTCGAGCCATGCGTGTGTGTCGAGGCCTGAAGGTCAGATCTTCGCCTCTTGGAGGCTTTCACTATGCCTGATGACCGTATGGATTCGGACATGGTCCCAATAGATGAGGAGGACGCACGAAGTGAGCGGTTCGTCGCCAACTCCAAGGGCATCCAGATGAATTGCTCCACCTACTCCGTCTCACACCTGGAATCTCCCGTTCTCCACTTGCCATCTCGCACGCAACAGCGGTGTGCCGGCATGGCCCAGGGTTCCCAATCGGTGAACGGCCACATCGATTGGGTGGCACCGACCAACCCGAACCTTCAAGAGGTCCGCGATTCTGCGAGACCGATGCGGGCTCGCATTTTCCCAGGCCAGCTAGGCAGCGGCGAGGACGCGAGCGCTCAAGCGACGGAACCGCCTTTCAGCTCGGAGACCTGCAGATTCTTGGCAAATCCACAGGTGAACCGGAGGCCGTTCCAAGACCACACCCATTTACTGCC
>Ga0207933_1001393_pt1 | contig 18441 bp, 13 predicted proteins | sample NGESurdeep092012_4_FD_184488 | JGI IMG/M metagenome (GOLD analysis project Ga0207933, IMG submission 184488) | Arctic peat soil microbial communities from Barrow, Alaska - NGEE Surface sample F53-3 deep-092012 (SPAdes) | ecosystem: Environmental > Terrestrial > Soil > Wetlands > Peat ...
CCAAGATTCATGCCCAGCGACACCAATTGTGCCTGGGCGCCGTCGTGGAGGTCTCGTTCGACACGCCGCATCTCGGCTTCTTGGACATCGAGAGCTTCACGCCGCGTGCGGGTTAGCACGTCTACTCGTTCCTCGAGTGTTCGCTCGCGATCACTCGAAAAGAGTGGCACTACCCAGGCGTGTGTCGAAAACGCAACGACAAGACCAAGGATCAGCCAGATCGGCCAGAAGTACCTGAGACCACCCATCAGCCAGATGAATATTCCTGTCGCCCCGAGCTCAAGCGACAGAGCTGCATGCACAGCCAGAGGGCGCGGGCCCTGCGTGCGTAGAGCTCGACGTACGGTGCGAAGAAATGCAAAGGGGACAACCAGTCCAAGCCAGACCCACCCTGGCCAGAAGTAGTCGGCGCCGGTGACCGACCAGACAACGGTTACCGCGAGCCCGAACACCAGCCCGAAGTTCGTGATACGCCACCGAGCAGCCCGCGGCCAGCCACTGTTCGCCACAGCATCCGGTACGCGTGAGATCCAACCGCTAACACGACCGCTTCCATGAGTATCAGTTCTCACACTTCGATCAATCACGCCATTGCTCAAGACTCTCGTGTCGCAGGAGACTGAGTCGCGTTGGGTGGAAAATCTCTGTCCACACTTTCGCGGCAATTTCGAACATGACTGCATACCCCCAGTGTGACACCCTGACCCGCCCACGTCAGTGGGGTTATGTCTACATCTGATGGGGTAGCGAGTCTTGGTTCTGGTGGATGTCTGTCACGGCACTCTCGCAACGCAACGCCGGTAGTAAATCACGTTTGGCCTCTCCAGACGGCTCGACCATGCGTGTCACACCCAAGAGCGACGATACGAAGCGTGAGAGCGAAATTGTCTAACTCGGGTAAAGCAAGTCCGCCGACGCGGGTCGTTGGAGGTCCACCGCGTTTCCCTGGCTGAGACCAACCTCAGGGTCCTACGTTGGCTTCACGTCCCGTGATGCTCAGCAGCGTGGGTCACGAAGAAGAAACTGTGGGCGTAACAAATGTCGACTCAGTTTCCCAAACTGAGAACGCGAGTTCGATTCTCGTCGCCCGGCCCAAGGATTTTGGTGTCATTCTCTTTGATCGCCACGCAGTGAAAGTAACCAGTGGTGACCGTAAAGCGCCACAAACGCCCCGTGTTACATGCCGTATATGCCCGTGGTATGTCCGTAGCAAAACAGTGCCGGGGCTAATAAATGAACGTCATCTACGATTCAACGATTGAGACATTGACCTTTCTTGCCACTGACATTGAGGGCTCGACGGCGTTACTCCGTCGTCTCGGCGACGACGCCTACTCGCGGGTGTTGGCCGAACACCACGAGATTGTGCGCACCAGTCTTGAAGCCCACGGCGGCCGTGAAGAGGGGACCCATGGAGATTCGTTCTTCGTCGTGTTCAGTTCGACTAGTTCATGCGTTGCTGCCGCCATCGATATTCAACGACGCCTAGGCGAACAGGCGTTGCCGGGAGGAGAGAAGCTTCTCGTCCGAATGGGAATCCATACGGGCGAAGCGTCGAACACCGTGACGGGTCTCGTGGGCTACGAAGTACACCGAACAGCAAGGATCGCCAATGTCGCCCACGGGGGACAGATACTGCTGTCTTCGGCAGCATCGAGCCTGGTGAGAAATTCGCTCCCCGAGGGAGTGTCGCTGCTTCCCCTTGGCGCTCATCGCCTCAAAGACCTCGGTCAACCCGAGGAGATCTCCCAGGTCGTCGTTGCAGATCTGGCCAGTGATTTCCCAGGGCTGAAATCGCTCGACAACGCCGGAATGGCGAACAACCTACCTACGTCGCTCAGTCCCTTCGTAGGGCGAATCCAAGAGATCAGCGAGATCGCGGAACTCATTCGCTCATCTCGACTGGTCACCTTGACCGGCTCGGGAGGGTCCGGCAAGACCCGTCTCGCACTGCAGGTCGCCGCCGAACTGCTCGACGGAAGCGCTGAGGGCGTCTGGTTCGTGATGCTTGACTCCATCGGCGACCCCGATATGGTTCCCACCGCTGTCTACGACGCACTCAAATTGTCCAAGGAAAATTCATTCCCTTCGAACGAGTTGCTCGCTGACATTCTCAAAGAGCAAGACATACTGGTCGTTCTCGACAATTGCGAACACGTCGTCGGAGCAGTCGCCAAGCTCGCCGACCTGATCGGTCGGAGCTGTCCGAAGGTTCGCTTGATTGCGACGTCGCGCGAGCCATTAGGAGTCAATGGAGAAGTCGTCTATCGTGTGCGTTCACTTTCCTTGCCGGAGGACAACGTCGAAAGTGTCGAGGACCTCGCCGGATACGACGCAATCGATCTTCTCGTCGCGAGGGCCAAGTCGTACGATCGAAGCTTTTCGGTCGACGATGCCAACGCCGCCATCTTGGCCTCAATTTGTAGGCGACTCGACGGTATCCCTCTCGCCATCGAGTTGGCCGCGTCGCGACTCACTTCGATGTCACTAGAAGATTTGCATAAACGACTCGACCAACGGTTCCGCCTTTTGACGGGAGGCGGTCGTAACGCGCTGCCACGTCAGCAAACGCTCGGCGCGATGGTGGCGTGGTCCTACAACCTCCTCACCGACGTGGAACGCGAGATACTTCGTCGACTCACCGTCTTCGTGGGTGGCTTCGACATCGATGCGGTCGAATCGATTTGTTCGAGTGAATCCGTTGATTCACTCGAGGCCGTCGAACTCATTGGGTCATTGGTCAACAAAAGCCTCGTCGTGGCGGAGCGCAACAGTTCCGGAGTCCGATTCCATCTTCTTGAGACCATCCGTCAATATGCACTTGAGCAGATGCTCCAGATAGATGGCGCCGAGGCCGTGTCAGATGTTGGACGCCGACACGCATTGTTCTACCTCGCCCTGTGCGAAGAGGCCGAATCGAGTTTCGCCGGCGGACCCAATCAAGTGAAGTGGCTCTCTCGCGTGAACGATGAATGGGGGAACATTCAAGCGGCATTCTCGACATTCACCGACCAAGAAGACAACGAAGCGGTGCTTCGAATCGAATCGGCCCTCTTCCATTTCCTGATGACTCGTCGATTCTCACTACCCGCTACGCCAATCATGAGCGCTCTTGAGAAAACGCGGCACTCATCCTCTTTGCTGCGAGCCGAGTCGCTTCGAAAAACGTCGGATTTGATCGCCAACCGACGAATCGAACTCGGCCCCATCGCCGCCACACTTACTGTGCAGCGAGAACTCATCGACGAAGCTTTGCGGATCGCCCAGGACCTTCGCGACGAGCGTCTCCTCTGTTTCGCGCTGCTGTCACTGGGAAGAATCTTGCAACTCGAAGAGCAGAGCGACGAGGCCAATCAAGTTTTGATCGAAGCTCTGGAACTCGCAAGGACGCTAGGAGACGACGCCACCCTCGGCTTCGCGTTAACCGCCAACTGGCGTCATCGCCAATATTCGAGCGATGTCGACGCGTTGCTCGCCGAAGCCGTGGATTGTTTCCGACGCGCACAGAACTTGATTGGACTTTCTAGGGCCCTCCACCTCTACTCGACGACCATGTGGGAACACGCGCTTCTCGGCGACGTACGGCTCCAAGCGGGTGTGGTCATGGAGGAGGAAGTATTGGAGATCGCCCGGTCGATTGGCGACGACTTCTCAGCGACGCTGGCGATAGGGAACATGGGGATCGTGGCTTTCGCCATGGGCGATATCGACGTCGGGGAGGAGTACTCGCGCCGGTGTCTTCAAACGCACCGCCGGATGGGCGAACCCAATTGGCAAGCTTCGTGCATCATCTACATCTCTTCCTACGTCGCGATCTCTCGCGGTGACTTCACACGTGGAGCGCAACTCTATGGCGCCGCACAACTGCTACAAGAGCAGTTTCCACCGTTCGCCGGCTTCAGCTGGGCCGACGTTGAACTCCAGATGATCGAGGAGTACGGTGAGCGTCTTCACGATGTTCTGGGCGAGGAGTCGTTCAAGCGCGAAGTGTCGACTGGGCGCACTCTGCCGTACGACGACGTCTTTCGATTGGCCCTCACGCGCGTTCGATGACCGCATGCGACTTCCCAAGCTGACGCGAGTTCGATTCTCGTCGCCCGCTCCAAGGAGGGTCATCAAAACTCAACGAATGCCAGAGGTTGAAAACGTCCAGTGATGACCGTGAGTGGCCGCAGTGGCGTCCTTATTCGCTATGACGGCGTCGAAACATCTCAACGCCATCCCAGCGCTGGCGCAACATCGCTCAGCAGCGTCTGAATCACGTGGGCGCAATAGTCGACGCCGAGTTGATTGGGGACTGTGAGCAGCAACGTGTCGGCGCTAGCAATCGCCTCATCCTTGGCCAACTGCTCAATCAGTCGCTCGGGCGGCGCGGCGTAGGTCTTACCGAAGCGAGCTACGCCGCCGTCGATGTAGCCGATTTGGTCCTGTGATCCATCTTCGCGACCAAAATACGAGCGGTCAAGGTCGTTGACGATTGGAAAGATGCTGCGACTGACCGAGACGCGAGGCCTACGCGTGTGGCCCGAAGTGGCCCAGGCCGTGCGGAACCGCTCGATCTGCTCGGCCTGCAGTTGGTGGAACGGCACGCCCGTGTCCTCGCTCAAAAGCGTCGAGCTCATCAGATTCATCCCCTGCTCGGCCGCCCACTCGGCGGTCCTGCGGGTCCCCGCACCCCACCAAATCCGCTCCCGCAGACCGTTCGAGTGCGGCTCGACTCGAAGCAACCCGGGTGGGTTGGCGAACATTGGCCGCGGGTTCGGCTCGGCAAAACCCTCGCCCTCCAGAGCCTCGAGGAAGGCCCGCGCGTGCTCGCGTGCCATAGCAGCTTGATCGCTGCCGTCGGCCGGAACGTAGCCGAAGTAGCGATAACCCTCGATGACCTGTTCAGGTGATCCACGGCTGATACCGAGCTGCAAGCGCCCGCCCGAGATGAGGTCGGCGGACCCCGCATCCTCGGCCATATAGAGCGGGTTCTCGTAGCGCATGTCGATCACGGCGGTGCCGATTTCGATCCTGCTGGTCCTCGCGCCAATGGCGGCAAGCAGCGGGAACGGCGATGAAAGCTGGTTGGCGAAGTGATGAACCCGGAAATACGCGCCGTCGGCACCGAGTGCCTCGGCCGCGATCGCGAGATCGATGGACTGCAGCAAGGCGTCCGACGCCGAGCGAGTCTGCGAGTGCGGCGAGGGCCCCCAGTGACCGAACGACAAAAATCCAATGTGCTTAATGACCACGAAACCATCTCCGGGACTAACTCGTCTCTTTAACCTAATGGCGTGAACATCGGCTTCCCAAGCTGACGCGAGTTCGATTCTCGTCGCGCGCTCCAAGGATTTTCAACTGAAGTCCAATCGTCTCAAGAGGTTCGCTTGGCCAGTAGCGACGATCATTCGAGACGATGATGAAACGACATCCACGCGCCGCCGACGACGATGCACAGCGCACCCAACGGCACGATTGGCGCAGCCAGGGGAGCGTGCAAGACGCACAAAGCACCCAAACCAGCGCCCACGATGAGCGCCAGGAGGATGAAACTCGAACGAACCTGCACCGGCGCTTTCTTCTTGGTGAAGCCCGCAATGAACTGAGTGAGTGTTCCCGTGAGATACGTGGTGGACAGTCCACTGACGCCAAATCGAAGTACCGCCGCACTCTGAATCCCGAGCGCCATCGCGTTGAGTCCGAGCAGCGAGTACGCGACATTGGTAGACGGGGTGGCGTGCACGATCTCCCACCACACGGCAAAGATGGCGATGACGCCCAGCTCGACCGACAGCGCCTTCACCACGGACAACGGCCATAGGTGAGTCTCATTATCGGGGGCGTGGCCGGCGATTCGCGCACCGATGAAACTCCCGATGATGTACATGAAGAACGCGACCCCCGTGTGAAGCGCGATCGACCCGCTGTGTTTACTCGCCGCGATTCCGAGGAAGACCATGTTGCCGGTCATGACGCTCGTGAACACGCCACCGAGGCGTAAGAGTCCGATTGCGTCGACCGAACCGGTGACGAGGGTGAGCGTGATGACGAGGGCGTCACGTCGCCGCTCGCGGGTCCAGAACGTCGAATCGATCCGTGCCGTGAGTTCGTCGACCACGGGAACCTAGCGCAGGGCCGCGCCGCCGCCGAGGAACGACTCGACGAAGACGGGGTTGTTCTCGAGATCGCGCGGTGCTCCAGCGAGGACGACGCGGCCACCACTGAGCACGCAGGTCCAGTCCGAGATACGAAGCGCCGCTTTTGCACGCTGTTCGACGAGCAGCACCGTCGAGCCGTGGTCGGCGAAACCCCGGATGTACTCCTCGAGTAACTGGGTCGCGACGAGCGGCGCAAGGTTCGCGGTCGGTTCGTCGAGCACGAGGATCGACGGCGAGAGCATGAGGACCCGACCCATGGCGAGCATCTTTCGCTCTCCGCCTGAAAGCTTGCCCGCCTTCCTCGTCATCATTGTCTTGAGGCGCGGAAAGAATTCGAGCACGGCTTCGATGCGCGTCGACACGTCGTGACGCGCGAGGAGGTACCCGCCGATCTCGAGGTTCTCCTTCACCGAGAGCGGCGGAAAGACGTCATCGACTTGCGGGACGTAGCCGACCCCGAGCGTCGCGATTCGCTCGGGCGGGAGGTTCGTGATGTCGGTCTCACCCACGATCACTTTCCCTGCCAATACGGGAACGACACCGACGAGCGCCTTGAGCAGTGTCGACTTGCCCGATCCGTTCGGGCCGACGACGGAGACGACTTTGCCGGGCGTCGCTTCGACGTCGATCTCGTGGACGATGGCGCGCCCGTCATACCCAGCGGAGACCCCGCTCGCCCGAATGACCTGACCCGAAGTGGAGAGCTCAACCGACAAGGTACGCCTCCACGACCTCTTTCATGGCACGAAGTTCGGCCATCGTGCCCTGCGCGAGGACCCGTCCCTCGGCGAGGACGATTACCGGATCACAGAACGCGTCCATAATCGAGAGCTCGTGCTCGACCATCACGATCGTCATGCCACTCTTCACGAGCGCAATGAGTTGGTCGCCTATCTTGTGGGCGAGGTTCGGATGGACACCGGCCATCGGCTCATCGAGCAGCAGGACGGTCGGCTCAGCGAGGAGGGCCCGCATGATCTCGACCAGCCGACGCTGCCCGCCCGAGAGTCCACCGGCATAACTGTCGGCGTACTGGGAGAGCCCGAAACCCTCAAGCATCTCCTTTGCGCGCTCGATGTTCTCTAGGTCTTCGCGGCCCCAGTAACGCCGACCTCGTAACGCTCCGTGCAAGGAGTCGCCCGACTGTCGGGGAATGGCCGAGACGAGATTCTCCAAAACCGTGAGCTTCTTGAACTCGCTCGCCAACTGGAACGTTCGCACCATGCCGGATTTTGCACGCTCGTTCGAGGGCATTGACGTGATGTCGCGGTCTTCGTAGAAGATCTTGCCACTCGTCGGCGCGAGCGTGCCCGCGAGCATCGCGAGCGTCGTGGACTTGCCGGCGCCGTTCGGTCCGATCAAGCCGGTGAGTCGTCCGCGTTGGAATTCAAGCGAGACGTCCGAGACGACCGTCACGCCATGGAATTCGCGCGTCAGGTTCGAGCACGAGAGAATTATTTCGTGGTCGTCCGCGTCACCCTCAATTCGCAGCAGTTGGCGAAAGTCCAACTCGTCGAGGTGAACGAGATTGATGAGTGAGTCCGGATCGGCGCCGGCGGGAATCGCCGCGGGGGCCAACGTCGCTCCACTGAGGATGCGGCGCCGCTCGGGAAGGATGCCGTCGGGCCGGAACCAGAGGAAGAGGATGATCAAGAGTCCAATTGCCACCCACTCCAGCGCGGGGACGAGTGCTGGATTCGAGAGCGGCGGGATGAATCGCGTCGCCTCTTCAAAACCAAGGGGCACCAAGATGGCGCCGAGCACCGCTCCCTTGTGATTGCCAGCGCCGCCCACGATGATGGCGGCGAAGAGGACGATCGTCTCGGCGTAGCCCCACGCACCGGGCGACCAAAGATTGATGAATCCCACGAGGATGGCCCCACTCAGACCGGCGATCATTCCTCCAAGGATCAGCATCGACGTGCGCTGCCCACGAACGTTCTTGCCCAACGAGTCGGCGACGATGTCGTTGTCGCGCATGGCTCGCAGCGAGCGGCCGTAGGGCGACTCGGTCACCCGACGAAGCAAGAAATAGACGAGAACGCACAACACCACCGCGACGGCGCCGTAGACGAATTGATAGCCGAGCCTTTGGGGATCCCACTTTCCCTGAAAGGGCGCCGGGACGATCGAGATACCCGCCGCGCCGTTGAAGAGCGGCACGTAGTTGTTCACCAACTGATTGAGTAGTACCGCTGAAACGAGCAGGCCCACCGCGGCGAAGTCACCGCGTAGGCGTTTGCCGACGAGAAAGACGAAGGGCAGCGCGAGGAGCCCTCCGAAGAGCGCCGCCCCAATCCACGGGAAGGGCCACGGTAAGTGCCAGCCGAGGACGTACTGCTGGAAACCACCATTGGACTTATGCCAGTTCCCCATCGACAAGATGGCCGCGACGTAGGCACCGCCCGCCTGAAAGATGATGAACCCGAAGTTCGAGAGGCCCGCGAATCCGAATTGGACGTTGAGGGCGAGACACGCCATCGAGTCGACGGCTCCGTAGACGATGAGTGTGGCAAGGTAAAAGAGAAAGGCGCCCATCAGATGGTTCTCTCACTTCCGAAGAGACCGTAGGGACGGAACGTGAGCATCACGAGGAGTACGACGAAGGCGATGACCTCTTTGTATTGAGGGTTGAAGTAGCCGGCACTGAGCTCGGTGGCGACGCCAATCGTCACGGCGCCGAGCATCGCGCCGTAGGCCTCACCGGGTCCTCCCAGGAACATCGCGGCGAGCATCAAGACAATATAAAGTTGGGCGCTCGTCGCTTCGAAGACTCCGGTGTTCATCGCGAAGACCGTCCCGGCCAATCCGCACAGCGCCCCCGAGATCAGCCAGGTCATCGAAATCACGCTCTGTGTGCGCACGCCGGAGTTTCGCGCCAGGCTCGCGTTCGCCGACGTTGCACGCATGGCCTTGCCGAGGCGGGTGTATTTGAGAAGCCAGTGGATGAGTCCCATCACGACGACGCAAATCCCGATGATCGTGAGTTGCAGCGTGCTGAAGTACATACCCCAAAAATGGAGCTCGCGTCCGAGCGACTGACGATAGGAGAAGTAGCTCCCCCCCACGATGGCCTGGAGACCAAAGGTCCCACACAAGTCGACGCCAAGCGCCACTATGACGATGGTGATCGGTAGAAGGTTGCGTCGTTGGAAGGGCGTGAAGACGAAGCGATTCAACAGGTACGACGCGACGGCGCCGGTGAGAATGCCGCCGACCATTGCCACCCACGCGTTCAGATGGGCGTGAATGTTGAGATAGTACGTCACAAAGGCGCTGTTGATCATCACCGAGCCGTACGCGAGGTTGAGGACGTTGGTCACGGCGAACTGCAATGTGAAACCGACCGTAGCGATCGCGAGGACCGCGGCCGAGATGATGCCGAAGCCGAGGGAGGAGAGAAAGACGCTCACGGCGTCAGTGCCTTTCGAGAGTGAGTGGGTAAGCCATGGACCGAGACAGTGAAGGTTGCGTGGCCGCGACGGTCACCCGTCGCGGCCACGTCTCAGGCGAATCTATAACTTCGACTTGCACCCGGTGAGCCCGCAGAATCCGAGGGTGCCCCCGACCGCGACCGTGGTGCCGTTCGCGAGGAACTGATCGTCCTCGAACGGGCCGAACGCGGTTTGGAAACTGTCGAACTGGTACGTGCCACCGACGCCGATGTAGTGAATCTTTTTACCGGCCTTCAAATCCTTCACACCCATCGCGTAGTTCGACACGCTGACCGCACCCTTTTGGCCTTCGGCGATCTTTATGATGTCGGCCTTGTACTTCGAGCCCTCAGTCGATCCGGACATGACCATGGCCAATGCCGCCAAGTTGATGCCGTCATAGAGGTGGACCGTTCCGTTCGCCGTCAGTAGCCCCGGGAAACTCGGCACCCCTGGGACCTTGCCCGCCTGTTCGAGCACGAGCTTGTGGTACAGCGGGTAGGCCGGACCGGATGACTTGACGGTCTGGTTGTCCGCGTCGAAGTTCGTGATGAAGTTCTGGGTCCCGATCGCACTGGACGTGACGCCCGAGAAGAAGACCGGGTCGATCATGGCCGATGTACCAATCGTCGGAATCATCTTGTTCCCGTTGAGCTGGTAGATCTCGGACAAGAGAGCGACCCCGGCGGCACCGAGCGCCTCCATGAGGATGGCGTCAGGATGCGACTGGACAATCGCTTGGGCTTCAGTCTGGAAGGTCGAAGCCGACATGTCGAGCGTCTCGTTCGAGACGACCGACATTCCCGCTTTCTTGATTGCTGCCAGAGCCGGAGTTACGAACGTCTGACTGCCCGCGTCGTTACCGAAGGCCAATGCGATGTTCTTGAAGTTGTGGCGCTTGGCGATCTGAACCATCGCGACGGAGTCAGCCGCGTCAGGTGGTACTAATCGGAAGAAGTACGGGAAGTGGACTGCATCGAATTCAGACTGGCCCGTCATGCAGAACGACACCGTCTTGTGAGCACCGAAAATCGGCACTACGGTCGCGGCTTCGTCCGAGGTACATCCGATCACGAGCGCCACCTTGGACGTCGTCGCGTACATCTGTCGCACCGCCGGTACGGCGTCGGCGGGGTCGCCTCGAGTGTCGACCGTCTTGCACTTGACCTGATTGCCGAGCACTCCGCCCGACGAATTGATCTCTTGGGCCGCGGCGTAGCACGCGGTCTCGTACTTTGGTCCGAGTGCCGCGTCGGCGCCAGTGAAGGGAGCGACCGCAGCAATCGTGATTGTCCCTTTGAATGACGTTGCGCCCGACGTCCCCTCCGCTACTGGCAGCGTCACAATCGAAGCGACAAGCGCCAGTACGGAAGCGATCAGAACGAATCGCCTCTTACTGCTCTCGACGAGTCCCCCTCGTGGTGCCATCTTTGAAAACCGCATCCTGCCCCCCTTAACTAATTTGGTTTTTCCCTGCTTGAAGCAGTTCTTTGCTACTAAAAATTCGTGGTATCGACTTCCAACGGGCGCCAGGGCCAGTCGGCCGGCGCGTCCTTCTCAGCGATCACTTTGTTGGAGATTGTCCCCACTCCCTCAACGAAGACTTCAATCACGTCGCCCGGCGTCAGCCACACTGGCGGCGTGCGCGCGAAACCCACGCCGCCCGGCGTACCCGTCGCAATGACATCGCCGGGACGCAGGCACGTGAAGCCCGAGAAGTATTCGACGGCTCGCGCGACGTTGACGATCATCATCGACGTGCGCGCCTCTTGCATGATCTCACCGTTCAACGTCGAACGGATGGCCACGTCGGAAATGTCAACTTCGTCGACGGTGACGACCTCGGGGCCAATTGGCATCGTGCCTTCAAAGTTCTTGCCCGGCGTCCATTGCGTGGCCTTGCGTTGCCACTCGCGCGCCGAACCGTCGTTCATGACTGAGTACCCGAGGATCGCGTCGAACGCGTTCTCTGCGCGTATATATCGGCCGCCCTTACCGATGACGACGGCGACCTCGGCCTCGAAGTCGAAACGTTCGGTGAGAGCCGGGGCGACGAGATCGTCGTACGGACCGATGACGCTACCCATGCCGCGCACGAATGACTCGGGCCATTTAGGAACTTCACGACCGCCCTCAATGGCGTGTTCCGCGTAATTCACCCCGAGGCAAAGAATCCGAGGCGTATCGGGCGTCGCCGGACCGAATTGATGCTTTTCCACCGAGACCCCCGTGCGCTCTGAGACACCCCGGGCCGCCGCGAGTCCGGCGTCACCCGCGTGCGCGAGACTGGCCAGTGTTGACAGCGACTCGTCGCCAGTCGCGTCGGCGACGTCAACGTAGCCATCAGACCCTTTTACGTGCAGCCTCAGGCCCCGATCAGTCCGAATTGTTGCGAAACGCACACATACCCCCAGCATTGGTTCAAAAGGTTGAATTGGTAGAAATAACTGGCGAAAATCTACTCGTAGCCACCGGCCGTGTCAATGCAGGCAGCCCAGATTCAGAGTAAAATGTTTTTAGTTGGGTCAACCATTGGTGGGAGTGGTTGCAATCCCTCTTCAAGGTCGGCACGTCTTTTCAAGATTCCTGACACCGTAAGGAGAATGACGTGTCAGTCGGGGGTTCACCAGAAACACATTGGTACCATTGGTTGTGATTGAAACGAGATTAGGAAGGGCCGTGCTCACACTCTCAAAGGATCAAATCCACGGCGTCGCCGAGATTGTGCTGCACGACGCGGCCCAACGCGGGCTCAAAGCCGGATCACAACTTCCCACCGAACGAGCTCTCGCCAATTCGCTGGCCTCGTCACGAACCGCCGTGCGTGGCGCCCTCGCGATGCTCGAGGCCGTCGACGTGGTCTCGCGTGAGGTAGGCCGCGGGACGTACCTCAAGTGCGATCCGCTCGCGGCGATGATCAACCTCGACAGCAACGCGGTGACGTCCGTGGCCGTGCTCTACGACATCGGACCGAGCGACGTGATGGCGGCCCGTCAGGCCTTCGAGCCGATGGCCATGATTGTCGCGGTCGTCGAGGCGACCGAGACCGACTTCGAAGAGATCGCACGGTGCGTCGACGCGTGCGAGCGTACCAAGGACTACGACGAGTTCGAACTCTGGGATCTCGCCTTCCACCGATGCCTGATCGAGGCGACCCATAACCCATTACTGCTTCGCATGTACGGTCTGATCGAGGCGGCGCGCAAAGGCGATCTGTGGGGTTCGATGAAGCGCCGCGGCGACTCACACGAGCGACGCCACTGCTCATACGTGCAGCACGCCGCGATCTACGATGCCCTGCGCAATCGCGATGGCCGTGGCGCGCAAGAAGCGATGAGTGCTCACCTCGAGTACGTCGCGAATTTTTTGCGGGAGAATTCGCGCCGCTGAGTGCGGTGACACTTCACTCGTCAAAGATTTCCTTACACGTCTCGTCTCAGGGACCGACCACGTTGGCGGGCGGTCACTGCTCGCCGCCTCCGAAGTCTCAGTGTCGGCGCTTCAGCCGATCGCGTCGACGATCGCGCGAAATCGCGATTCCGACTCGCGACGGTCGCTGGTCGAGGCCAGGACGAGCGCGAGCGCGACGCGGGCTTTAAGGCCGTCGAGAGCACCGGCCGACACTAACCCCCGTGTGAGCAAGTCGACCTCCGAGCCGGCGAACCCGTACGTGGACTCGAGGACGACGCCCGCGCCCGCGCGCGAAGAGAGCACCACCGGCATCACGGCCACCAGTTCGACAAGTCGCTCGACCATCACCTCGGGAACGTGGCCGCCGCCGAAGCCTTCGAGAACCAATCCTCGGTAACCCAGTCCCGGCAACTCGGACACGATTCGTCCGTCGTCGCCAAGGGCGCACCGCACAAGTGCGACCGGCTCGACGTCGCCAACGGGGGGCGCCAAGATGAGTGCCTCAACGCGGGTGAAGAGGTGGACCCGACCTTCGACCACGATCCCCAGCGGACCGCTCTGGGGCGAGGTGAAGGCAGACAAACTTGAGAGGTGCGTTTTTCGAACGAAACGCGCCGCGTGAACCTCATCGTTCATCACCACGAGCGTCCCTAAGCCTCGCGCGAACGGCGAGGCGGCCACGGTGACGGCAGCTCGGATGTTCGCCGGTCCGTCGGCTCCGCTGAGGGATGGGTTGCGCATCGCCCCGGTTATCACGACCGGACGCTCGTCACGTACGAGTAGATCAAGCGCGAAGGACGTCTCTTCAATGTTGTCCGTTCCCTGGGTCACCACGACCCCGTCAACGCCGCTGGCAAAGGCCCCCTGGATCGCGTCGGCGACTTCAACGAGATCGGTGAGGGAGATGTTCGCCGAGGACAACTGACGTAAGGAGCGACTCTCGACACGGGCAATCGACTCGAGTCCTGGGACCGACCCTACGAGTGTGTTCGCCTCCATGCTGGGAATTACAGCGGTCGACGCGCCGTGGGCTGGCAGCGACGCGATGGTCCCGCCCAGACCAAAGAGGGCAACTCGCCTCGTGGAGTCGGGAATCGTAGTGGAGTCGATGGCGGCGATGTTACTGCTCGAAGAAACCGCCGTGTCATCTCGAGCCACAATCATGCGGTTCGGGTCCCGTCGGGCTCCGCGTGCACCAACAGAACACCAATTTCCCCAGCTGAGAACGCGAGTTCGATTCTCGTCGCCCGCTCCCACGTTTTACTCTTGAAGGCCATCGATCGTAAGGAATATTCGCGTTCCGATAGTGACTGCGACGAACCGCTCTCGTCCACTGATTAATGGCCACATAATGCCCGAGGTAGCCCGTAACCCTGTTGAATAGGGACCAACGACCCTATTCACGTACCCTGGCGACCGCAACACTTCAGTGGTGACTAAGGGTTTCATTTCAGTTCATGTCGGAGCGTGTTTTACATCGAGCCCCCGGAAACGCTCTTAGGCAAAAGGGGAGATCGTGTCAATAGAGGCGGACCGCGGGACTCCGAAGTCCAAGGGTGTTGACACGACCGACCAAACTCTTAGTCGACCATCGTCCAATCCAAAGATTGAGACGAGGTTCTTGTCGCCGGACGCTCAGAATTTTACTCGATGCCTTTTGGAAGCGGGGTTGCTCGAAGAAGGCGACCTCGCGGGCGTTTATCACCGGTCATTCGAGTTCGAAAAGATCATTCGTGGCATCGAAACCTACGTCTCGAGCGCCGGTGGGAACGAAAAAAGGCGGTAGTTGTTTTGTTCTCCGGTGATGGCTCGCTCAACACTCGCCAAGTGCGGCTTTTTAACTTCATTTCCGGATTTGGTCGGCACCATATCGAGTTTCGCCGGCCGCGATGCCGATCTGCCGATGTTAAAAGAACGAGTTAGAAACGGTGGCGACTGGGCCGACTTGCTGACTTCCACCCAGGTGGCGATGTGCTCGGCGGCGTGTCAGAACGTCTATCCGCTTTTGGTCGGTAAGCCCATACCGCCCGATGGCCTCGTGTACGAAGTTCAGGCTTCTTGCTTTCGCCATGAACCGAGCGACGACCTCGCTCGAATGTTGACGTTCAGGCAACACGAGTTCGTTTACATTGGCACCGAGCACGCTGCTCGTGAGCACGCCGAGTTATTGCGCGGTCGCTTTTGCGACTTATTGGACGGCCTTGAGATTTCTTACGAGGTCGTCGAAGCGAACGACCCCTTCTTTGGCCGAATGGGACGACTGCTGGCTGAGAGCCAGCGCCAAAAGTCGCTCAAGTACGAATTCGTTGCCCCGATAACGTCCGAAGTTCCCCACTCGGTCGGTTCGGCGAACTTTCACGAGGATCACTTCGGTGCGTCGTTCGGTCTGTCAATGTTCGATGGAAGCGTCGCCCACTCCTCGTGCGTCGGCTTCGGCCTCGAACGAGTCGCGCTCGCCCTACTCTTCAGGCACGGTACGAACACCGCAACCTGGCCTACAGAGATCCGGAAACGACTCGCGCTGACGCTCGTCAATTCACCTCCGGAGTCGATGAAACACGCGAATACTTGAAGCAACGGCGATTGAGATGCCACGTAGATTCGGTCCCGAAAAGCCGCTCTCGTTGTCCCGCGTTACACGCCCGTATATGACCGTGGTAGGCCTGCAATCGGCGAGGCGGCTGCATTCTTGGTTTGACCAAGGGCTAAATGTTGAAGTCGGGAGGAAAGTTAATGGCAAGAAAGAAGAGTGCGCGTTCACAGTTGTATCGAGCTGCTCGCGATTTAGGAAATCTCGAAGCGGCCGAGAAGGGGCCGTCGTCGTTCGGCAAGCGTTATGCGCGGCGCAAGGTGTACGCCAAGACCAACGGCTTGACACGAAGATTCCTACGTTCAATCGGCTTGAGCAAATAGCGGTCTGCTGATCTCACAACCACGTCAGAATATGCGTCACGCACTGCGCCAATGTGGTCAGAAGCTGGGCCAACCGCAATATTGTGCAGACGCTCTCCGCTTGAGCGGCTGGAGGCGTCTCTGCGAATTAGTTGATTTGGTTCATTTCTAAGGTTCACCGTGTCTCACGATTCAATTCACTCGGAGCATTGTCGTCCTCTCAGCGGCGCTATCTGCGCTCACCCCTTCCGTAGTTCCTTCGTACCAAAGCAGAGCGCTGCTGATTTCAACCGGGGGCTACGCCAGCGTGACGATCCCCCCACCTCAATCGCACAGAATCCGACCGCTCCGCTGGCGCCCTATATCGTTCCTTGATGGTTACTCCAACAAGGCTCGAATATACGACTTGTTGAGAATCTGTCGTGAGACGTTTGCGTTGGTGATGCGAAGGTTGGAAAACACGTAAAGGGCACACTTTTGAAGAAAACCCCAACCTCTCGATTCGGGACCATAGCTACGGCTGCTGCTTTGATTGCAGTGGCCAGTTTTGTCATGTCACCAATACCCGTTGCAATAGCCAGTTCAACGGGGAACGCCTGGAATGTCGCAACGGCGCCATCACCAACGGGGAGTTGGTACTCGGTCACCTACGGCGACGGACAGTGGGTCGCGCTGGGTCACGCCGCTGACGTCGCCGTCTCGCCCGACGGCTCAACGTGGACGGAATATCCCGCGCCGGCCGGGTCTTGGCAATCGGTTGCGTATGGCAACGGGCACTTCGTCGCTCTCTCATCGGCAAACGCGAATCCTGAGGAACTTGTCTCAACGAATGGGAACAGTTGGACGTCGGCCAGTGGGCCGGCCGGTCCTTGGACCGCCCTCACTTTCGGTGGGGGGCGCTTCGTCGCGGTGAGTTCGGCCGGACAGATCGACACTTCGACGAATGGGTTTCAGTGGAAGCAGGTGTGGAATCACAGCAACCTCGACTTCACGTCGGTCGCCTATGGAAGCGGGCGATTCGTTGCGGCGGACTCGGCGTTGGGCGCGGTAGGGATCTCATCCAATGGCGTGAATTGGAGTCGCCTCTTCCCGGCGCCAAACACGGTTACAAAATGGGGAGCGGTCGTCTACGGCGATGGCGAATTCGTGGCGCTCGATAGTTCAGGCACCGGCAACATTGCGACATCCGTATACGGAAACGTCTGGTCTCTTCATCAACTCTCGCCCGTCGAGGAGATAGATGGCGCAACGTTCGGCTGCGGCGACTTCGTTGGCGTCGGTCAGTCCTCGGTGGCAACCGGAAATTTCATTTCGTCGACCTCCGGGACGGCGTGGACCACCTTCACGGCGCCGATTGACGCAACTTCAAACTGGACCGCCGTCGGCTACGGCAATCATCGATTCGTTGCGGTCGATGCCTCGGGCAACATTGCCTGGTCGAGGACAACCGCCAACTGCTCCGCGGTAATACCCAAATCGCCCCAGCAGGTCTCTGGCAACATCCATAGTGGCAAGGTCTGGACCTACATGCATCCGCCCTCCAGCGCGGGCGGTGCGCCGGTCAACAGCTACCGCGTGAACATTTCCAAGGGAACGTTCACCAAGCAGTGCTCCGCGCCCGTGTACTTTGAACCTAACTGCATCATCGCCGGGCTCGCGAACCATCAGGTGTACTGGCTCACTGCGCAGTCACACAATCGCTTCGGTTATTCGGTGCCGACTGACCCGGAGTTCGTAATCCCGGTCGCATCATCGAACTTCGACGCGACGGCGTCAGAGCCGGTCGTCACCCATGGCGGCCCGTTGGTGGTGCAGGTCACGGGCGTCCTCGCCAATCGCGAAGGCATCTATCCAAATTCCACGATCACGGTGCACGTCGGTGCCACGATTGTTCACTGCCATCCCAACCCCTTCGGCGAATGCTTGCTGACCATCTCGAATCCACCGATCGGGTCTGACTCGATCTACGCGACGTATACCGGCTACGGAAGGTCGTATCGGTCGCCGACGTCGCACGTCACGGTCCAATCTTGATCGTGGCGAAATCAGGCCACGCGATTGCGCTGTGTGGGAGCCGCGCACTCTCGACAAAGCACAATGGAGGATTTGGACTCAGCGCTCGAAGCCGAGACCCGGAAGATTCGAACGACTCCACCGGAGTGACAGTCGCGCGCATGCCAGCACGTATGGCGGCTGCATCGACACGGCCCTGAGGCGGCAGCGCGGATGGGTCGCTCCGCACTCACGTGAGTTCACTTGTTTCTACGTCGACACGGCACGGGCCGCGTTCCTCGATCACTTCGACCAGCTCAAGTAATGGTGAATTTCGCACGACGCTCCTATACGCAGTTGACGGTAAATCCCCGTCGCAACCGTTGTGCCTAAAACTGTAAGGTCACGTTACCGACCTGACAATATCTTAAGCGGTCGATTGGTCCTTAGAGCGTGTGTTCTATTTGGCGAGTGCCCCAAGCGCCACGACCGGCACTATCAAGTCGTGGCCTATTCAAGTGACCTAACCGACGCCCAGTGGAGCCTCCTCGAACCCCTACTTGCGCATT
>Ga0207933_1001394_pt1 | contig 18434 bp, 22 predicted proteins | sample NGESurdeep092012_4_FD_184488 | JGI IMG/M metagenome (GOLD analysis project Ga0207933, IMG submission 184488) | Arctic peat soil microbial communities from Barrow, Alaska - NGEE Surface sample F53-3 deep-092012 (SPAdes) | ecosystem: Environmental > Terrestrial > Soil > Wetlands > Peat ...
CGAGCGGCTCGGTGCAGCGGACCAGATTGGCCGCGCTCCAGCACGTGCGCTACTGACGCGATCATGTCCATCGTGGCCGTCGCTGCATCAGCCGCCTGGTCACGCGTGCCGGCGGCGGTGTGGTTTCGAACATGTCGGTCGGCGAAGGTGACGCTCTCGATCGCGTTGCGCCAGAGGCGCGGCCGTTCCGCCGCGCGGACGGTGAACTCGCCGAGCGGGATCGCCTCGTCGCACCAACGCGCCCTCAGTTTGGGCAAGGACAGCTCGGGAGCGAGCTTGCCGCCGGAGAAGAAGAGCGGATCTCCGGCGCTGGTTCGTGCCGCCGACAGCTGGTCGATGCGACCACTCGTCAATGCGACGGAGTAGCCGGTGATCTCGCCAGGGTTCCGTTCGCTCATCCGATGCCGCACCAGCAAACCTTCGGCTGCGAGCCGGCGCCAAAAGTCGGATTCGGTAAGTGCGCCAGCGGCTGCGGTCCGGACATGGCGTCGAAGCGTCTCGCGGACCGACTCACTGCGGCCGGAACGCCGCGCCTTCTCGATCTCCGCGCGGCTCGGACCAAGGACCGCTGTGCCGTCTGCGGGCGCGGTCGCGCACAACCCGTACCGCTCCTCGATGCGCATGCACGCGGACCGAACCGCCTTCTTGTCGAAGTCGAGCCGGGCCGGTGTTCCGTCTTCACGGACCAGTGTCGCGACGATGTGGATGTGATCCGGTGCGTGCCGAACAGCGGTCCACCGCACGTCGGCTAGCCGCTCGTCGGCGCCGAGTCCGACGGAGGCGACGATGTCGCGGGCGATGTCCGCCCATTCCGCATCGCTCAACCACCGGTCCGTCGGTGCCGCGCGCGCGGAGCAGTGCCACACAGGCTTGGTCGGCACCCGTTCCGCGTACATCAGCGGCGCTTCAAGAAGGGCCGCAAGTTGGCGGACGTCGAACCCGACAGCGTTGTCCGCTACCGGCGGCTCGATGCCGTCGACGCCGTCCCAAGCCGCAACCATGTGTGCGTCAGTGTGCGAGCTCGTCTCGAACCGTGTTGGCCCGAACAGGTACCGCAGCAACCCGCCGACCTGCGATCCACGTGTGATCTTCCCGATCACGTTAGCTCAGCCGGTTCTCATCGACAGGCGATGAGTGCCACGGTCGCCGCATCAACTCGACGAACCGCGTGCGCGGCCAACTCAACGGCGCGAGCGAGGCCCGCCGGTGGACTGCCGGTGCTGTTTAGCGCGGCAACCGCTTGATTCACGAGGACGCCGAAACGCCGCAACTGGGTACGCGCCTCGACAAGCTCACGCACCGCCTCACCCATGCTCGACGGCAGGGGGCGCACCTGGCCTCGCGCAAGTGCGACCGCACCGGACGCTGCATAACCAGTTGGCGTCAGCCCGGATGCCGACGCAGCCTCAAGGACTGGCGCGAACTCGTCCGCCGTGAATTTGAGAGTAAGGCGGTACGTACGACCACTCGTGCGACGGCGTCGTCTGCCCCGCGCATGTTTCGAGTCGCGGCCGAGTTCGCCAGCTTCCTCGTCGTTGCTTTCGGACACCTGTCGTCCCCCTTTCGCACTTTGCTTTCCGACCCCGCTGGGTCGGAAAGCCTTGGCATTGCAGGGTTTTCGCCCGCTGGCGTAAACCATACCGATAGGAAGCCCCGGTCGGCTCGCAGAGACGATCAGGCTGCCCTATCGGACATCTTGCTCCCGCTGAAGCGCGCATCACGTCGGCGGGATACGCAGTGGGTGACGGGGTTGCAGGGCGCGGACTCCACCGGCCACCAGTACCAACTGTCGTTACGCAAGCACATCCTGCCAGCGCTGGGTCATGTGCCGTTGAGGTCGCTGCGCCGCCCCGACATCGTGGCGTGCGTCGCCGCCCTTTCAGTGAAGGGCCTCGCACCGACCACGGTGGAATCGACGTACACGGTGCTGGCGACGGTGCCGCGATCCGCAACCTACGACCGGCTGACCCCGCCGAGCCCATGCTTCAAGATCAAACTCCCACCCATCTCCACCCGCGGGCTCACCACCTTCACTCCCGATCAAATCACCGCACTCCTAGCGGCCGCGAAACCGGAGCCCCTCGGGGTCCTGGCGACTGCGATCGGGACCAGGATGCGCACAGGCGAACTCCTCGGCCTGCAACTGCCCTGTGTGAACCTGCTGCGGGGCGAACTACCGGTGGAAACCCAATCCTCGGGGTCTCGGGGCGGTTCCTTCTTCGCGCTGGTCTCGCGCGGCGCCGCTTTGCGTGCCGTGGTCTTCCGCGCGGTGGTCTTCCGCACCGTCGTCTTCTTCGCCGTCGTCATCCGGCTTTCCCCCGAGTGGTTTAGGAGACGGTGCGCCCGCTTACAGCGGCGAGCTCGTCCGGACTGAACGTGAGTCCGGCCGGGGCGGATGTGTCGCACTTGGCCGGATTCACCCGTCGGCGTGCACGAGGCCGACCTCGAGCAGCGCGGGCACGACCTGGCACTGCCGAAGTTCGGCTGCGTTGCACCATGACCGGGACGACGCCGCCGAACGACTCAGATCAGGTCGACCCAGCCGAAGCCGACCCAGGCCCGAGCGACGCTGAGTGGCACCGTGAGCCGAGTACCAGCGTTGTACCGCCGAATCGTCGTGCCAGACGTGCGCACCGCCGCGCACGACCACCACGACGCGCGAATGACGGGTCGACCGCGACGCCCGTTAGCACTTCGTCGGAGGAGCCGGCGCCGATGTCGATGGACCGAGGTCGAATGCGGTGGCACGCAGACTCACGTTGCCAGCGCCTGTGCTCGAGCTGTCCCACTCGACTCTGTGGGAGCGCTGAGCCTGCGGATGAACCAGCGGGGTCAGGGATATATCGCGCCGTGTTCGATGCGGCGGACTAGGTGCCGCCTGTCGGACGGGCGGCTACAACGTCGATCTCGACGAGGATCTCCGCCAAATCGGAGCCAACCGTCGTTCGGACAGGGTAGGGCACTGTGACATGGGCGCGGTAAGCCTCGTCGAACGCCTGAAAGTCGTGCTTCAGGTTCTGCAGATGGACCGTGGTCTTCACCACGTCGGCGAGCTCCACACCAGCCTCGGCAAGTACGGCGGCTAGATTCCTCATTACCTGGTGAGTTTGGGTTGCGACGTCGTGTCCGACAACAACACCGGTCGCTGGGTCGACAGGCCCCATCCCTGCGGTGAATACGAGGCCGCCGACGGCGATTGCCTGCGAATAACCTCCACCAGGGCGCGGTGCAAGTTCAGTAAAGATCGGCTGCTTCTTCGGCACGAGAAGACCTTCCTCTGGTTTCACAAGTTCGCCGATTCGAGAGCGGGACACCTGGATGGTACGTCATCTACGATGCCTGCCGGACTGACACTGTCGGCAGCCCGAACTATCGTCCGAACGCCGAGCTGGCGTGCGACGCGATCAAGATCGCTTCCGCGGCCTGCGGCGGGCGCGCCAACACCGAGGGTGTGATCTTGCGCTCCGGAGGCGGCTCGTCGGGCAAAGGGTTTCAGCCTGCTATGCAAGGACAAACTCGGCATCGGGATCCCTGGGCCGGGTCGGTGCATGTTGTGATGGTACCGCCGCGGAATCGTTCTTCTCCACCCTGCAACATGAAGCCCTGCCCCGATATCACTTCACCGCCAGGGCCGAAGCACAGGCCGCAGCGCTGGCTTGGTATCATGAGTTCTACAAAACAGGCCCCGTTGTATGGCGCAGCGCGCCTTTGAGGATCGAGGTATCGGATGGACCTAGGTGTGGCGCGACTCAGCGGACACCTTGGTGTGCCGCGACCGGACTTGAGATACCTCGCGGATCTGCTGGCGCGGGAAGATCACTTAGCACCTATCGCTGCACAGGTCGGAACCGATGGCCCAGCGGCCGGCACTCGCACGCTGCTACTACAGCCCGCCGGTGGTCTGCACACTCGGCTGCTGCTAGATCGGGGTTTGGACGTCGGCCGATGTCATTTCGCTGGATATCCCGTCGATTGGACGTCAGCCGTCGGCGAGCAGCTGCCCGGGCATGCCGACAGCGGCAGTGGTTGGCAGCGCGGATGGGGTGGTGGCTTGCTGACCACCTGCGGTCTCCGCAACGTTGGTACGCCGAGCGAAGGACACGGTCATCATGGCACGTTCAGCGACCAGCACGCCGAAGACGTTCGCTCAGGACGAGAGATTGACTCCTCGGGTCACATCCGTCTATGGGCTGAAGCCACCGTCCGCGACGGCGACGCATTGAGCAAGGGACTCGTTCTACGACGCACCGTTGGCCTGCGCGTGGGCGCAGGTGTTCTGGAGCTGAAAGACATCGTCACGAACGAGTCCAATACCACCGAACAGTCCCCCATCTTGTATCACGTCAACTTCGGCTACCCATTTCTCACCAGCGACAGCATCCTGTCAACTAACGCACTTGAAGCCAGCTACCGACGGGGAGCACAGCCATCGGCGCCATTCGTCGAAGCGATGGGGAAGCCCGTAGACGACAACGAGCTCTTTGAGCACCTGATTCACGGTCATGAAACACCCGTCTGTGTAACCCTCACGTCCCCGAACCTTGGCCTCGTTGCGCGAGTCGAGTGGGATGCTGCCGAGCTCGGAAGAGCATTCACCTGGCGGCGCCGTACGCCTGGATCATTTGTTCAGTCCATCGAGGCAGCCAACTGCGGGTTGGACGGACGAGTCGCGGACCGCGCCGAACGACGTGCACCGTTCCTCGAGCCAGGACAGGAGCGAAGAACAAGCCTGACCATCACGATCAGCCTTGACTCGTAGCTCGTCGGGAACTACCGCGGCCCGCTGACACTCAGGGTCTGCGACACTCAGGGCCTGTGGTGTGAAGTCCCAGGACCTGCCCGACAGACCCTTCTCGGGACGTCGCCGACTACCCCGGCTTGGATGCGTACAGCCAGTAACCTACGCCCTACTCGAGCTCGCGTGGCGCTGTGTCGCGGAAACCGTCGGTAGACCTAGCCGACAGCGAGTCCCGCTAATGTGCCGTCTACTTCGATAGCTTGTTACGCAGCAAAGCGCCGCGCCAGACGCCCCTCGGCGACGTCAGCATACCGAAAGACGAATCCCGCTAGCGGCTCAGCTATCAATTCCGGGGTCGTCATGCCTTTGGAGGCACTAGTAACGAACAGGTCCATCAGATTCGGCCCTCCGAAAGTGCAGCTCGTCACACGGGACGCAGGAACAGAAATCGTTCGAAGTAACTTCCCCTTCGGGGAATAGCAGTCAACACCTCCACCCCCGTACAGGGCTACCCACACGTTCCCCGCACTGTCCACGGTTAACCCGTCAGGCCTGCCCGAATGTACCTGCACGAAGGGGCGACGTTTACTAACTTTTCCAGCATCCAGGTCATAGTCAAAAATGTCGATCCGGCCAAGCACGGTATCAACAAAATACATATTGTCATTCTCGGGACTCCAGTCTATCCCATTCGGGATCGACACCGCATCGATGACCCTCTTGACATCGACACGCCCGTTAGCATTTTCTACGCAATAAACAGCACCATCCGCTTTACCTGCCACGTTCATAGTTGCCGTCCATAGCCTGCCGCACGCATCGACCTTGCAATCATTCGTTCTGAAGCCGGGGCGACTGGTTCCGATGGGAACCACTTTCTGAGTGACAAGGTGGTCATCCAGGAGGCGCAACACGGATTCGCCGGTGACAACCAGTCCGCCTTCTTCTCGGAGGGCGACCGAGCCAATTTCCTCGTTAAAGGTGCACACCGCATTTCTCGGTGTCTCGCCGTTGTATGCGGACAACCATCCCGCCTGTATGTCGATCCACCATAGGCACCCGCGCTGGTCATCCCAGACCGGTGACTCGGCAGTGACGGCACGCACGGCGGAGATAACATCAGCTTGCATATTTGTCAGGCTCCGCGACGCGTCTCTCCCGGCACCCGGCACTCTGGCAGACTGGAATCGCATGGACATTCGCCACGCATTTCACCTCACTATCAATACCCACGAACAACAGCCTCCGGCAGTTGCGAGGTCATTCCCCCATCTATAACCAGGCATGCGCCTGTGATGAAGCCTGCCGCCTCCGAGGCGAGGAACACGGCGGCGCCGGCGACGTCCTCTGGAACGCCAAGTCGGCCGAGTGGGATGGACTCCAACAGTCGACTGCGAATAGTGGGATCCGTCCACACGTGCCTGTTCCGCTCGACGGCAATAAAGCCGGGCGCCACAGAATTGCATCTAATCCCGATAGGACCCAGCTCGATGGCCATCGACCGCGTCATGGCGACCATACCAGCCTTTGCGACCGCATACGGCGCCATTCGTGGACCGCTCGCAAAAGCGTGCACCGAGGCGACGTTGACAATGGCTCCGTGTCCACTTACTTCCCGCCTAAAACTACGACTTGTCCGTACCGCCGACTGCAGACAATCCTGCCACGTATCGTTCCAGGCGCCATCATCAAGTTCGGCTGCTGGGCCCCGAACATCGCTGAAAGCACTATTCACCAGTACCCGCACCGGACCCAATGACCGGGCGATCCCAAACGCATCCTCTAAACAATGGTCGTCACGCAGGTTGCCCTGAACGAATTGCACTCGACCGCATTCAGGATCGCCACCCAGTGCTGGGGCCGTTCCCGGCAATAGATCGACCACAACTACGTCGCTACCTCGCGAAGCCAGTTCTTGCACAATGCTGGCCCCAATGCCCCCGGCCCCTCCAGTTACAATAGACACGACGCCAGCGAAGTCCTTTACCATTCTTATACCCCGCATCCATCCTCCGCACGTGACCGATTTCTCGACCAAACCACGGCTTAGTGAATACTATAACAAGACTTACCGCGAACAGTCGATCAATCGCGGATGAGGGTCTTCACACGTTTCGGATCAAAGAAGGGAAGCGATGACCTCACATAGTCGGCGAAGGACGAACTCGGCGTCTGCGGCTGTTAACAACTCCGGATCTAAGATCAGTGCATTCTCGGCTTCGACCAACACCTCTACCCGAGGCCGCCCCGATCTCAGCGCAGCTGCCAAAGCTGGGGCAGTTCCCTCGTTGTCCTCGCGAAAGTTAACAAGGAGTCGAGCGAAGGGCTTGCCCGCATCACCCCAGTGCCTTTCGGTGGACACCACGCCGGGGGCTTCCGACAAACCGAGCCGCCAGAACTCGATTATCTCTTCGCAGCGTCGGATCTCATCTGCCTCATTGATCGACAAGTAGCTTTCCAGAGCCGTAATGAGACCGACGATCTCCTCCTTTCCTACCTTCATCGGCCTTCCGGGGGATTGAAAGGGTGAGGCGCTGTGCATCACCAAAGTGATTAACTCTGGGCGACCGACCACGAAGCCCGTGCACTGGGGCCCACCGATACTCTTCCCACCGCTGAAGATAACCAAATCGGCGCCTAGACCTGTGTACTTCCACAAGTTGGCGAGCGGCGGCACATGGGCAGCGGCGTCCACCACGACTGGGACTCCTCGCGCGTGACAAACTGAAAGTACATCCTCAAGCGGTAGCGCACCTGGCATCGAGTGTGGGCCGGCCATGTACACCACTGCCGCTGTCCGCACGGTTATCGCGGATGCCAGTTCGTCTCGATCCACCTCTGCTTGCCCTACATAGCGTAACAACCCACCTGCCAAGTGAATTGCGGTTTCATATGGACTCCGATGGTGGGTTTGCATCACGATTTCGTTCTTCACGGAAGCCTGAATCGCGTCAAATCCATCGCTGCCAGCTTCGCCTGAGGGCTTCGAAGCCATGCAAGCAACGCAACTCAGGAAAAGTCCAGCCGAAGCCCCCGAGCACACACAGGCAGCCTCATTCCGTGTTAGCTCGGCGATGCGCCTCCCAGCGGCGAGAAGTAATTCCTCAACGTCCACCAGAGCTGTCGACGCCTGTCTCATGGCCTCGAGCGTCGAAGGCCGCATGAGGGAGCCGCCGAACCTCGTCTTTGTGCCTGCGGCGCTAATGAGGCGTGATACCCCCAACTTGGCGTAGACCTCAGGCACGGCGGCAGCAATGTCGTATTCACCCTGACCCATCATCGGCCTCCACGGGCCGGAGCTCTTAAGCTCAACGCCTTAGGCGAAAGAAGGCCCTGCGTCCTCTCCGCCTCCAGTGTCTGCTGACGCAGGAGGCTTAGGATTTCCGTCTTTCGCTGCGTGAATCCAGGAGAAGCGAGAATGTCTACACCGCGGGGTCGCGCGAAATCAATTACAAACTCATTCACGATTCGCGCGGGCCGCGTGCTCATGACCACGACCCTATCCGATAAGAGCACCGCCTCTTCAACGTCGTGGGTGATGAACAAGACGGTTGAACGGTCTGCTTCCCAAATGTAAAGTAGCAGTTCCTGCATCCGTAGACGTGTCTGTGCGTCGAGCGCGGCGAACGGCTCATCCATCAGCAACAGACCGGGTTCATTTATTAGGACCCGCGCAAGCGCGACGCGATGCTGCATCCCACCCGACAGCTCGTAAACCTTGCGATGCTCGAAACCCTCGAGTCCCACCGCGGCAAGGTAATTCTGAGCAAGGAGTCGGGTTTCGCTGCGGCTACGACCCTGCGTCAGCGGCCCGAACATCACGTTCTTTAGTACGTCAAGCCAGGGAAACAACCCAGGGCGTTGAAAAACCACCCCCCGTTCCGGACTAGGCCCAAGCACTGGCCGTCCCCCCACATCAACAGCACCAGCCGTCGCGTGTTCCAGACCCGCTATGATCCGCAAGAGCGTCGACTTTCCGCAGCCCGAGGGTCCCAAGACGCTGACGAACTCGCCTGCAGCGATGCTCAAATCGACATTCTCGATCGTTGGCGTCTCGCCTCCGGCTGCGGGGAAGACCTTACTCATACCAGAAAGCAGAACATCCACGCCCAGTTGCGAACGGCCAGCACTTCGCGTCATGTTTATCACTCCATCTTCATCTGAGTCCGCCAGCCGCCTGTGACAATAAAACCTAACGCAATAATGCACAGGTCCATAAGTGCCGCGACTAAGGATATCACCACCACGCCCGCAAAGATTATATCGTTCTGGTTCGTAGAAAGTCCTTGCCATATCATCCAGCCAATACCGCTGTTGGCACCGACGAGTTCAGCCCCCATCATTGCGGTCCAGGAAACCGCGAGCAGAATCCGTGCACCCGCAAATAGGTCCGGCAATGCAGCAACCAGTCGGACGCGGAGAAACAACCGAACACCGCCCGCGCCTAGCGTTCTAGCCGCATCCTCCATATCGGGAGGAAGGGCGTGAAGCGACGCAAACGTATAGATTGTAAAAGCAGGGAACACAGCCAAGAATATGAGAGTTATCTTGGCGGACTCACCCAACCCCATAGTAATAAGCAAGAATCCAGCGAAAGCAAACGCGGGCACCGGCCGAACAAAGGAGAGCAGTGGCTCGATGACGCTTCGCACAGGCGGTAGCAGTTCGAAAACTGCTCCGACAAGAACGCCACCGACAAGGCCGAGGCCGAACCCGGCCAGGACCCGATATGAAGTGATGTATGCGTTGCCGACCAGATTCTTGGTCCCATACGGCTGTCGCATTAGAGAAGTAATGGTACGCAAGACGGCCGCAGGACTGGGAAGGAATTCCGCCGAAACCAGCCCCAGCCCGCTTACAAGCGCCCACGCGCCGATGACAACGGCTAGGCTAGCCGCTACCGTTAGGGCGTCTGTCGATACGCCTTTGAAACTACGTCGCGAGCCGCTCACGCGATACGGCACGGCGCCAGTGGGCGCGGTCAACGCGTCTTCCATGCAACAACTGATCGCTGCACGCGAGCCAAGATCCGATCTGTCAACCCACCAAGAATCGCCAAGAGCAGTATCCCGACGAGCGTCTCGTCCGTTCTCAAGTAGTCGGCAGCCTGGAGTGTTATAACACCGATTCCTCCACGCGTGCCGACATATTCCGCTCCCACGACTGCGGTCCACGATTGTGCCATTGCTACTCTTGCGGCGTCGAGGATCTGCGGAAGTGCGGCTGGGAAAAGCGTACGAAGCAGAACCTGAGGACGACTGGCACCTAGAGTCCGGGCGGCCTCCTCATAATGAGCCGGTACCCGCTGTACGCCGTCAAGAGTTCCTAGGGCGAATATGGTTGATGCTCCGATGAAGACAATGAGTAGTTTCGATGTTTCACCTATTCCGAACCATACAATCAGAACCGCTATGTAGGCGAACACTGGAACAGGGCGGATCAGCACAATTAGTGGTGTAAGAGCTTTCCTTAAGATGACGGAGCGGCCCATCACGAAACCTACTGGTATCCCTACCGCCGCTCCGACAACAAACCCGCCGATTACCCGGAAGCAAGTCATTTCAACGGCTGAGCTAAAGGGCACACCGTTAAAACCCAGCCTTACGATTCCGATAAACGCCTCATACGTGGCCGTCGCACTGGGGAAGACTAGCGGCGGGACATGAAGGTAGTCGATGAGTGCCTGCCAAATGACCACCACTCCCACAATGAGGAGCACTTTTCGCAATACGGCCAGCATTCGGTGACGGTTCCAAGCTGGACGCCGCCGCACTATTCCTGACATCGCGCCTGGTATGGACATGAGGCTTAGCCCTTTGACGCGATTTCGTCAACAAACTGTGGATAGGCGACCGCTGCGGGATTCCAGCTACCAGAGGGCTTGGCGATCCTTCCAAGTTGCGCTGCGAGCTTAACCGTCTTATCCATCGCCGAGGTCACACCGCTGGTGGCAGCCGTACTGGGCGTGCCTAGCCACTTTGCAGTCGCCTGCTCCGCTGCGGTCGGGTGTTCACCGATCGTCGCCTGTTGGGCAGCCTGGGCAACCGAGATATGTAGAGCTGTTGCTATTACCTGATCAGCTGCGGCCGGCGATTGATACAAGTAGTTCGTGGCCTTGTTCATGTTCTGCAGGAAGGAAAGAACTATGCTTGGGTGTTTCGCGATGAATGACTTTGTCGTTATACATGCGTCAAAAGTTGCTAACCCATAGTTCTGCGCGACTTGGTCACTAGTGATGAGCACCTTTGCTCCCGACTGTACTGCTTCAGCGAGCCAAGGATTCGAGAGGTAGACGCCAGCTAAGTCTCCTCGTTGGTATGCGGCTAACGAGTCTTGTTGAGCGGGGGCATCCAGAATCGTCGCGCTATTGACAGGTATATTATTTCCTTCGAGAGTTGCCACTAGGGAGAAATACATCGTGGAGCCAACGATGGTTCCCAGTTTTTGCCCACGTAGCGCGGCCAAGTTTGGGATCTTTTTGGGATTGACCGCGAGAGCCTCTGCGGCATTTTCGTTAATCCAGATAATCTGAATAGGTGCTCCTTGAGCCGCCGCCAAAGCGTCCGGCGGAGATCCGGCCTCGCATGAAATATCGAGAGAACCAGAGGAGAGAGCTTGAATGGCGGCAGCACCAGAATTTATGGTCTGCCACGACACCTTAACGTTACCGAGCGACTGCTGTAGCCACGGCTCCTGCTCCAGGATGGCCGTTGGATTCGGGTTCGCCCCCCAACCGACAGTCAATTTGCTGAGGGAATCTGTGGGCGATACTGGGCTGGGCGAACCCGCGGGCGATACAGGGCTGGGCGAACCCGCGGACGATACAGGGCTGGGCGAACCCGCGGACGATACAGGGCTGGGCGAACCCGCGGACGACTTCTTTGCGGAGGTCCCCCCACACGCCGTCAAGGTCAGCAGAGCCATCGCCACGACAGTGCCAGTCACCGGCATACGCTTCGGCATCTTGTTCGTCTCCTTGTGTCAGGTTGACTTGATTTTGGTAGCGGTCGCGAACCGGTGCTTGCACCGCCGCGGCGATGTCGTAGCAGTGTGCACAACGGTGGATTGCAGTGCGTCATGCTAGCTGTTACCATAGGGGCCGTCAAGGCACCTGTCGGACGCGCCAGACGTGCACGAACCCCCGGGAGGATCGTTCGGTGCGCCATTTCCAGCTGCCTTCCCTGTGGCGAGGAGGGAATCGGGAACTCGTAGGCGGACCACCACACTCGTACGTGATCGAGATGCTCGTCCGCATCGCCATTCGGACGCGCGGCAGTTGGCCTTACCGCACGACGTGTCCGGCGTTGTTATCCGCTGATGACCCGCATCCAGACAGGGTCGCGTTGGCCAGAAACACGTTTGCGATTTTCGACATGGCCGTCCCCAACTCCCATAGAGCGCGGTTTAATACAATGGTCGCCCAAAATCGACGTTATCTGTCACGAAACCAGTTCCAGTAGTGCGGCACCCAAGGAGTGCAGGATGCAAGCTGAGGTCGAGGATGGCATGGGAATCAGTCGCGGCGCCGACTGGTCGGGCCATCTCAATTTGGGTACTGCCGGGATGAACCCACAGCCCTTGAACGGCGATAGCGTCCCAGGGTCGTCTACGTCGGACGACGACATCAGCGCCGCCAGAAACCATTCGACATCCTTGCGTCGTGCGCTCGCCATTGTTGCGTATATAGCTGACCGTGGACCTGGATCGTCTGGAGTAGGTCCTAGCGAACTGGGCCGAGAGCTCGGTATGCACAAAGCGACCGTACTCCGACTCCTTATCCCTTTATGCGAGTTCCGGCTGGTGGAACGGAACCGCAGCGGAACCCATTACCAGCTAGGATCAGGAGCCGCGCGGCTTGGATATATTTATCTTGAGGGCCTAGACTTGCGGAAGGTCGCACGCGACTCACTGGTTGAACTATCCGAGGCATTTGGCGAAACCGTTTACCTCGCCATGTTTGACGCGCCGGCCGTAGTATATATCGACAAGATCGAGTCTCCTCAGTCAATACGCCTGCATGCGCAAATTGGGGCACGGCAGCCTGCGTACTCAACGGGAGTCGGCAAAGCATATTTGGCTCACGCTCCGGAACATGAGTTGCGTAAGGTGCTCGATGCTGGGTTGTCCCGAAGGACGGAGAATACTCTGACTAGCGAGGAGCATCTGCGCGCCGACCTAGAAAGGATTCGCCTCCGGGGTTACGCGATTGATGATGTTGAGAATGAGCCGGATGTTCGTTGTGTGGCCGCGCCGATTTACGATGTTACGGGTGCCGTTCATGCGGCCGTTAGTATCGCAGGGCCAGCCGGTCGAGTAACGCTTGCGCGCGCCGATGAATTAGGCAGAAGCGTTGCTAACGCGGGTAGGGAGATTTCTCGACGACTCGGCGCCGCGCCCGGCGCGACCGTGACGTTCCGGGACACGAAAGCGGCCCAGTCGTGAGCCCCTCCGCCTTTGTGACACCACGCATGACCACGAACATCGTCCAGCCCAACAAACACCTGGTCGACACCGGAGTCATGGCGATCGTTCGCGGGGCCAGGCCCGAACGAATCACCGAGGTGGCAGATGTCTTGGTGAGGTCCGGGATTACTTGTTTGGAACTCACGTTCACAATTCCGAGTATGGTTGGACTACTGAGCCAATTACGCTCCCAGCTACCTGCGCACGTGGCAATCGGCGCCGGAACGGTTACGTCTATTGAACAAGCGACCCTAGCGCTCGACGCAGGTGCGATGTTCCTTGTTTCCCCTAGCATTAGCCTTCCATTGCTTGAACTCACCCGAGATCGCCGAGTCGAGTATTACCCTGGAGCCGCTACGCCAACCGAGGTCCTGCTGGCATGGCAAATGGGAGCGAGCGCTGTAAAGTTGTTCCCTGCGGCCATGTGGGGGCCAAGCTACCTTCAGCATCTTCAGGGGCCATTTCCGGATATCGCCATCATACCCACGGGTGGAATCGGAATTAATGATGCTGCCAATTACATCGCAGCCGGCGCTCGCGCGGTTGGAGTCGGTGGTCCTCTGCTCGGCGACGCACTCTCAGGCGGCAGCCTTTTTTGTCTTGCCCAACGTGCCGAGATGTTGCTCAAGGCTGTCGCTGACGCTCGGCGGCAGCGCCCGTGATTGAGCCTCTGCGGGGTCTGGTGACCCTCGGCGAAACCATGGGTTTGCTGTCAGCAACCGAAATAGGGCCACTCCGTCATTGCTCGACCATGTCCATCAGCATGGCTGGTTCGGAGTCAAACGTCAGTATCGGGGTGCGGCGCCTTGGCGTTCCCGCCGAATGGATCGGCAGGATTGGCCCCGACGAGTTTGGCGAGATCATTCTGCGAGAACTACGCGCGGAAGGTGTCGTTGCGCATGCTGTCGTTGACGAAGCCCCCACTGGGCTTATGCTGAAGGAGCGACGGATTTCCGGCCTCACCCGCGTTAGTTATTATCGAACGCATAGTGCCGGCTCCAGGCTTTGCCCATCTGATATCCAAGAGGCTGCTGTCGCGGGGGCGGGAGTTCTGCACGTGACTGGCCTGACTCTGGCACTCGGCACTCAGCCGGCTGCAGCAGTGCGGACTGCGCTCGACATCGCCGAAGGTGCTCATGTTCCTATCTCTTTCGACGTAAATTATAGGGCAGCGTTGTGGACCGCCAACGCGGCTCGACCTGTATTGCGTAGCCTGTTGGGTTCGGTCGATATTGTCTTCGCTGGTGCTCAAGAAGCGCAACTTCTTGTTGATGCGACAGAACCCACCGATTTGGCGCGCGGTATCGCAAAACTCGGGCCTTCCCAAGTAGTAATAATGAGAGGTAGCGCGGGCGCGACCGCCCTGATCGACGGCGAGCTGCACGACGTCCCCGCAATCCCAGTTGACTGCGTAGACCCCGTGGGGGCCGGCGACGCGTTCGTCGCCGGCTACCTTTCTCAACTGCTCAAGGGGTCGCCGCCCAATCGCCGACTCGATACAGCCGCCCGAGCGGGCGCCTTCGCCGTATCGGCTATCGGGGATTGGCAGGGTCTGCCGCGTTACGACGAACTCGGGCTACTAGGTGCAGATGATCGCGTACTTCGCTAATCCGTCTCATGACCCGGTAACTGCAATATCTATTAGAGAGCCGATCATTGTGTCTTAGGCACCGGCCTATGGACGCTTATTCTCACCTACTCGCAGGCTCGGGGCGGGCCGCCCGCAAACGCGAGCGTGGTCACGACTGGCACGGGCCAGCTCGCTCGGTCCGCGGATTTCACGGCAGAAGGTGCGGTCTCACGTCCGACCGCTCGCAGTCGCAGCATCGATTGCCACGGCTAGATGAGTTCTGTCATCGAGTCAACAAGGGCGACAGTGCCCGCAGCCATTAGGCGTTCGGCCTTTCCTGGCTTGTTGGCGTATCCGATACATCGGACTCCGGCAGCGACAGCAGCTACAACGTCCGTTACTGAGTCGCCGACAAACAGAGCGTCTGAAGCCGGAACGTCTAGGTCTGACAACGCCTGCTCGAGCAGGTAAGGGTTGGGCTTCATCAGCAACGGATCAGAGGACGGGCGGGCACTGATGACGGAGACGTAGCCATCCAGTTGGTGTAGCGCGAGGTATTCGTGGACCGCCTGCGCCGAGTTGTTGCTGACGACGCCGAGCTTGTGCCCACTCTCAGTGAGCGCTTTGACCACGACGTCGGCGTCCGGTGTGGGAACAGCGGTGCTGACGGCGCGAACCTCCGCGCGCACGAGTTCGGTGTGCAGGCCCGCGAGTATGTCGGCATCCAGACCTGCGGACATGCGCAGGACCGCCAGCGGATCGCTGGTTCCGTCGTCCGGAACAGGCGCGCCCCGCTGTTCCAAGTACCGGCAAAGCTCCGCCGCGACGCCCGCGGACCGCACTTCTGCGAACAGCTGGCAGATCGGACCGTCAAAGTCGAGCAGAACTGCCGAAGCACGCCCTACTAGGGCGGCCGCGGAGCCGTCGTCCGCACTCATGGTCGCGTCGGACGCGCAACGGAGTCCCACACGCTGTCGAACCAGAGCGTGCTCTGCCGCACGAAGTGCGCCTCGACTCCCGTCGGATCGTCGCGTACGGCGTGGTGGAACAGCACTGCGTCCTTGCCCATGAGGTCGAAGACGCGGTGCTCGGCATCGGCGATGGCCACCGTGCGTTCGATAACCGGATAGAAGCCAAAGAACGCCTCGCTCCCATTAATCAGGTAAAGCTTGAACAGCGGCGCTAGCCGGTGCGCGCGGATCTCCGCGCTCGCGTTCTTGACCAGACCGAGGTCCGCCAGTTCCGCCAACGATTCGCTGATCGCTCCGAGGTGCCGGCTGGCGATCGAGGTGGCCCGCTCGCGGAACATCGGATCATCGGCGAGGGTCGCCGCGTCGCATGGCAGCGCCCAAGGTGAGCCGGTGTCGGGAACCAGGATCCGCAGCCGCACTGACCGGGGCGAGTATCGGCCCGACCGGACCTTGTCGAGCGGCTCCTGCAAAGCCCCGTGCAGCGTCTCGCCGGACAAGCCAGCGAAGTCGATCCGAACATCGGGCGAAGCGAAAGCCTGTTCAAGGTGCGGGCGAAGGTCAGATGGCTTCTCGGTCCGCTCGCGGACGAAGACACCGCTGCCGGCGCGAGAGAAGATCAGGCCCTCGTCGCGAAGCACCTTCAGTGCCTGCTGGACCGTCATCCGCGCAACGCCGTAACGGCGCGCGAGCTCCGGGCCGGATGGCAACCTCTCACCGGGTACAAGCTTCCTCGTCAGGATGCTGGCCCGCAGCGTATGCGCGATCTGCAGATACGGCGGACGCGGGTCATCGGAGTCGAGCGGCACGCCTCCAGGCTAGCCCGCCTAGGCGACCAAACTTCGCGACCCCGACGAAAGACATCGGACCCGCGAGACCTGCACATAAGACGCCTCCGGCTCGGCTGCTTGACCTGGCTAGGCAGGCTGGTCTACTTTCACATCAGTTGACGTACGTGCACGTCCAATTGAACGGGGGTTACTCCGTCTAGATCCACCTCAGGCCCGAGATCACACCGGCGCCGGGGCCTGGACCACAGCGCAATGGGGCCGCAGGCGCGGACATGAACTCCGCGCCACCCGTCTAATTCGGAAGGACAACAGCGATGGACAAGGTGCTGCTCACGCCCGAGGAAGCCGCTCAGGCACTGAGCATCGGGCGCTCGAAGGTTTACGAGCTTCTCCGCGCCGGGGCGCTTGCCTCGGTTCGTATCGGCGCATCGAGGCGAATCCCGGTCGAGGCCGTCCGTGCCTACGTGACCGCGCTGGCGGTTGACTCCACTGCGGTCGCGTAGTCGATGGGCGAATACAAGCGTCGCGGGCGCGGCGAGGGATCGATCTATCTACTGCCCAACGGCGCTTGGCGTGGCACCGTCGAGATCGGCTGGGCGAACGGGCGACGACAACGCAAGACCGTGACGCGCGCGACCCGAACCGAAGTCAGCAAGGAACTGCGCCGGCTAGTGGATGCTGCGGCCGAAGGCCAGATCCCAGTCGGCCGAGCGCCAACATTCGGCGAGTGGCTGGAAACGTATCTTCGTGAGGTCGCGGCACTGCGAGTGCGGCCATCCACGCTCGCCCGTTACCGCCAAGAGGTGCGTCTTTACATCAAGCCTGGACTTGGCCGGCATCGTCTTGACGTACTCCGCCCGGCACACATCTCGTCGTTTTATCGCGAGCAAGGCCAGCGACTGTCAGCTGGCAGCGTGCGGCGGCTGCACGCCCTTATTCGCCGGTCACTCACCATCGCAGTGCGGTGGGGGCTCATCACGAGTAATCCCGCGCTCCTCGTCGAACCGCCAGCACTTGGCCACCACGAGATCGAACCATTCTCTTTGGAGGAAGCGCGTCGATTCCTCAATGCCTTACGCGGCCACCGGCTCGAGGCGCGTTGGGTCATCGCACTCGCGCTCGGACTGCGCCAAGGCGAGGTGTTGGGCTTGCGGTGGACCGACGTCGACCTCGATGCGGGTGTGCTTCGCGTAAATCGCGCGCTCCAGAAGCAATCTGGTGGAGCACTAACGCTCGTCGAGCCCAAAACTGCGCGTTCACGCCGAGCAGTGCCATTACCGCAGTCGGTCGTCGACGCGCTGAAAGCGCGGCGTTCCGAGCAGGATGCCGAACGCCACAAGGCGGGCGCCCTTTGGCACGACGCCTACGGCCTCGTGTTCACGACAGCGGTCGGTACGCCGGTTCACCCCCGCAACGACCACCGCAGCTTCCGACTGATCACCGATCGGGCCGGCCTGCGGCGGGTCAGGGTGCACGATCTGCGGCATACAACCGCGACGCTCCTTCTAGCGCAGGGCGTGCCTGCCCGCGTGGTGATGGAGATCCTCGGTCACTCACAAATCAGCGTGACCCTCAACACCTACAGCCACGTGGCATCCGACCTAGCACGGGCGGCCACGGTCAGCATCGAGGAGGCATTGTGGAACAACTCTTGACGAGTATGGCTACTTCGTTGGCTACTTTCGGTCCGTGGAAGGACCGTCCGGGCCGTTCGCTGGCCGCCCGCACCACGTCTGACCTGCGGCGATTGGGGAGCCGCCTTGGAGATTCGAACTCCAGACCTACGCATTACGAGTGCCGTTCCACGCGTGCCGGATAGTGCGGACTAGTGCCGACCGAGGCTACTTTCTTCTGCCACATAAGGGTTTCTGTGTTGGGCGGTGCTGGAACGAACCGGCTGTGCA
>Ga0207933_1001395_pt1 | contig 18433 bp, 15 predicted proteins | sample NGESurdeep092012_4_FD_184488 | JGI IMG/M metagenome (GOLD analysis project Ga0207933, IMG submission 184488) | Arctic peat soil microbial communities from Barrow, Alaska - NGEE Surface sample F53-3 deep-092012 (SPAdes) | ecosystem: Environmental > Terrestrial > Soil > Wetlands > Peat ...
CGCGCGTTGCAAATAGGCCGCCTTGTCGAGCTTCATCTTCATGCCCGGATAGTCGCGCGCAATCTTGTACATGCTGAAGTACATCACGATGATGTGCGGATAGTCGTAGCACCGCCAGATGTGCAGCTTGCCCTTGGGTCCAGGATCGCTGCTGTCGCGATTGTGCTTCCAGTCCGGAATGCCGTAGATGCCGTAGCTGTGCGTCTCCTCTGTGGTGCGCTGCAGGCCGCCCCACACGAAGTGCTCAATGTAGTAGTCCAGCGCCTCCACCTCGGCCGCACTGGGAAACTCTGCGTTCTTGCTCGCGAGATGGGCTGGCTTGCTCAAGCCCGGGTCGTCGCACGTCACCTCGTAGATGCGCCAGCCCTTGATGCGGTCGTAGTTGTCCGGGCTGAGCTGCACATGTGTATCCATGGCCCACTCCGCCAGCAGGCCGTTGTACCACTTGCTCGCATCGCGCACCTGATGCTTCGCGATGAACGCCGCCCGTTTGTGCATCAGCGTCTCCAGCGGCTCGGCGGAAAAGAACTCCAGCCGCGTCGTGCGGCCCTTGCCGTGGTTCACCGTCAGCAGATTCTCGCCCAGCCGCTTGAACGTCACGCGATAGAGCCTCCGCCCCTCTCTCTCGCCCAACGGCTCGATCGTCGTCTGCTCCGGATGCTCAGCCACCATCGCAATCGGCGCGCGCGACCGAATCGCAATCGTAGTCGACAGATCCGCCGGCACCGTCATGCCCGGCGCAACCTCGACATCGATCCCGCCCGCATCCACCAACCGCTGCCGCACGCCCGCATAATCCTGCGCCCACGCCAGCTGAAATCCATACTCACGCTCCGCATCCGCTTTGCCCTTCGCTCCCAGCGTCACGCTCGTGCGAGGCTGCCGCCACCGCCCGCCAGCCGCCTGCACCGCCTCACCCACCGCCGCCGAGTGCACATACGCGCGATACGCCGGCCGCTGCCCCGTCCTTGCCACCGTGTTCGGCGCCTGCGGCTCTGTCGTCCCCGGCAAATGCGCCTCAGGCTGCCGCCGGTGAAACGGCGTGTGGTCCCAATACTCCAGGTGCGTCTCCCGCTCCGGCGTCATCACCAGGTACGGTCCCACACTGTTCGACCGCATCCAGAACAAAAACGACCCATGCCCCGACACAAAACTATGCTTCAACACCGACGCCGTCGGCGGCTCCTTGCCTCCAAAGCTCGAATGCATCGGCAGCGGCACCGCCAGATCGCCTACTTCGATCGGCTGATCCGAGAGGTTGCGCAGCGCAATCGTCCACCGCATCACGCTCGCCTGCGGTTCCATCTTCACCGTCACCGCGAGCGCCTCGCCGTGATCGTCCTTCGCCTGATACTCCACCGCGGATCCCGCACCTGCCGGCGTTACCTTCTTGTCCGCATCGGCAGCCTCGCCTGAGGTAAATGTCTGCCAGGCTCCGCCCGGCCGCCGCCACACCACATCGACCTCACCCAGCTTCTGCCCCGTCCCGATATAGTTCGTCGGAAAGGCGTCCCCCACGAAGCGAAGGCTCGTCACAGCCCCGCCCTCGAACTCAACCAGAAACGGAGAGGCTGCGTTGTCCGTCCTCGCCTTTTGGGGGCCGGCTTGTGCAAGTGCAACGGAAGGAAGGGCAGTGTTGGCCGCTACCGTTGCGGCTCCCAGCAAAAACTCACGACGGTTCGCAGCCATTCAGCCACCTCACTTTTGAATGTGTATACAAAAATGTATTCAATCGGAGTGGGCCTGTCAATTTGATCGAGAATGCGAGCGGCACAAAGCTCCGATTTGTCCGCTACTTCTTGTAAGTCGATCGCCGACGATCCATCACGGCCAGCGAAGTCGACCAACTCCGCTCACCGAAATCATTGAAGATGACAGGCAGTTCCATCAGCGACATCGCCGTCGAGTAGCTGAAGCACGAACGCCAACACCGCCTCCTTCATCATCGGTTCCAGCTTCGTCTGCCTGTGGTACGCTTCGTCCATCTGTGGCCAATTTCGAAAAAGCGCCGGCGGAGATCCAGGAAATTCTCTCCAAGCCGATTCAGCAGCTCGGCCTGAAGCTGGAAGGCTCGCCTCTCGAACGCTTCGTCCAGCAACTCTACAAAGAGCTGGAGCGCAAAGGCCTCAAGAGATTTCACCCCAGGTGCTACCTCACCGATGAATGGGGCTGCCCCAACATGGAGCCGGTCATCGGCATCCCGTTCTATCTGGCCGATCCCAAGCTGCAGCGCCTTGAATCCGAGATGAACGATCTCGAAGACACGCGGCAGATCATGATGTACATGCGCCATGAGGCCGGTCACGCGTTCAACTACGCCTATGCCCTGTTCAAAACCGAAGAATGGCGCAACCTCTTCGGTCCGTTCCGGCGGCCTTACCGTGACGCCTACAAGCCGGTGCCGTTCTCTCGCCAGTTCGTACGCCACATGGAAGGCTGGTATGCGCAAAAGCATCCTGACGAAGACTTCGCCGAAACCTTCGCCGTCTGGCTGACGCCTCGCTCCGACTGGCGGAAGCGCTACAAAGGCTGGGGCGCGATGAAGAAGCTGCTCTACATGGATCGCATCGGCCGCAGGTTCGGCGATATCAACCCTGTGGTCGCACACGGCGATACCGACATCACCGTCGACGAAATGGATCAGACGGTGGGCGAGTTTTATCAGCGCGCCCTCGATCAGCAGCTCGCTCCCGGTGAGCTTCCCCTCGACACCGATCTTCGCGACATCTTCAACGTATCGAAGCGCCGCAGGAAGAATGTACGTCCGGCGGTCGATCTTCTTCGCGAGAACCGCAAGGTCCTCATCGACAAGGTGAACTACTGGACGGGCGCCCAACGTCCGCTGATTAAGAAGTTAGTGGAAACCATCGAAGCAAAAACTGCCGAGCTTGGTCTGTGTACCGATATAAAGCGTGAAAGAGAATCTCTAACCGAAGTCACGGTGTACGCGACCGCGCTGGCGATCAACTACATCACTCGAGGCAAGTTCATTCTGCCCTGATGGGTGCTTGCATCTGCCTGGGCAGATGCAGCCCATACCGAAAGGTGTTGAGCACCATGGCAAACCTGAAAATAACGATATTGCACGACTTTTGGGAGGACGGTCCGCCTGAGCCTGAACCGGAGCCGGTCAAGGCGCCTCGCGGCAAGAATGGAAAGCGCCGCAAGAAGAAAAAAGATCCGCTACACGATCGCGAAGAGATCTTCGAGGCCTTGACCAAGCTCGGGCACGAGCCTTCGTATCACGTCCTCGACGGCAAGAATCAATCGCTGCTTTCGCTCGCCAGGTGTGGCGCGGACCTCGTCTTCAACCTCACCGAGTCCTATGCCGGCCACGACACAATGGACAAGAACATCGCCGCCTACCTGGAGCTGCTGCATCTTCCCTATACCGGTGGCGGCCCGCAGGGCCTCTATCTCGCCCAGGACAAGTCGATTGCCAAAAAGATCTTCGATTTTCACAAGATAAAGACCCCCGACTTCGCAACCTCTTACAAAGGCCGCACCGATCACTCGCACGATATCGAGTTCCCGCTGATCGTGAAGCCTGTCTCCGAAGACGGCTCCATCGGCATCGACAACGGCTCCGTCGTCGATAGTGTGAAAGAGCTGATGGAGCGCATCCACTACATCCACGAAGAGTTCGACAGTCCCGCACTCATCGAGGAGTACATCGAAGGCCGCGAGATCTACGCTGCCATTCTCGGCAACGATAATCCCGAGGTGCTTCCGCTCATTGAGCTCGACCTCTCCAGGCTCCCCAAGGGAACCCCGCGAATCGCCGGCCAGGACGTTAAATTCGATCACGAAACCGAAGCCTACAAGGTGACAAAATCCGCACCCGTCGACAACCTCGACGAGGAAATCACGAAGAAACTTCAAGACACCGCGCTCGCCGCCTATCGCGCCCTCAAGCTGCGTGACTACGGCCGCATCGACATGCGATTGAATAAGAAGGGCGAGGTGTATGTCATCGAAGCCAACCCGAATCCCTGGCTCGCCAGCTCCGCCGAGTTCGCCATGGCAGCCAAAAAGGCCGGCTACCCGTACACGGACGTGATCCATAAGATCGTCGAGCTGGCCCGCGTCCGCTCCGTCTAGCTTAGAAACGAGGCCTTCTCGGGGAGTGCTCTCTTCAGAATCCTCCCCTTGCCCTCCCGCATCCAAAAAACGGCATAATAGAAGACAATGAACATCCATATCCCCACACCGCTGCGCGCGTACACCGAAAAACAGGAAATTGTTTTGGTGCCCGGCGCAACCGTCGCCGAGGGGCTCGAGCATCTGGTCCAGCAGTTCCCAGCCATGCGCCAGCACCTCTTCACCGCCGAGGGCAAGCTGCGGTCCTTCGTCAACGTCTACGTCAATGACGAGGACGTCCGCTATCTGCCTGAGAAAGAAAACACCTCCGTCGCGCACGCCGACGAACTCACCATCATCCCGTCCATCGCCGGCGGCTGTTGTCCCCTCCTCTCCGATTCTGCCGGTTCTTCGACCGGTTGTTGCCGCTAAACGCGAGAACCCGCCCGAATCATCCCCTTCATTCAAAGCATCTGCTCTTAGAGAGCGCCACAGCGCGTCCGGAGATCGCTTGACAGGCCTGCTAAAATTACGATGTAGCCCGATGCCGCCCAGGCGCGCCATCGGGCGTTCGTGTCTGGCCTCAAAACCTTTACTTTGAAGACTTTGCAGTCACCGTTCTTTACTATCAAGACTTTGCAAGCCTCCCACGCCGAAAGTCCAGAGCTAAACCCTTTCCCCTGAAGACTTTGCGCAATAAGTGACGGGGAGGGGGTCACCCCGAAGGAAACGAAATGCCAGCCACACTCGAAGCACTCGAAACCGAACTTCCCAAGCTCTCTAACGAGGAAATCGCCCGCTATTCGCGCCACCTTCTGCTCCCCGAAGTCGGCATCGAAGGCCAGCAGAAACTCAAGGCCGCCAAGGTCCTCAGCGTAGGCACCGGAGGCCTCGGCGCGCCGCTCGCGCTCTACCTGGCCGCCGCCGGTGTGGGCACCCTGGGCCTCATCGACTTCGATGTCGTCGACGAATCCAACCTGCAGCGCCAGATCATCCACTCGGAAGCCACCGTCGGCATGCTCAAAGTCGACTCCGCCGAGCAGATGATCAAAGGCCTGAACAAGAACACCAACGTCATCAAGCACAACACGATGCTCACCAGCGCCAACGCGCTCGACATCTTCAAGGACTACGACATCATCGCCGACGGAACCGACAACTTCCAGACGCGCTACCTCGTCAACGACGCCTGCGTCCTCACCGGCAAGCCCAACGCCTACGGCTCCATCTTCCGCTTCGAGGGCCAGGCCTCCGTCTTCGCCACCGAGCAAGGCCCCTGCTACCGCTGCCTCTACCCCGAACCCCCACCCCCCGGCCTCGTCCCATCCTGCGCCGAAGGCGGCGTCCTTGGCATCCTCCCCGGCCTGGTCGGAATTATTCAGGCCACTGAAGTCATCAAGCTCATTCTCGGCATAGGCGAGCCGCTCATCGGCCGTCTGCTTCTCGTCGACGCGCTGGGCATGAACTTCCGCACTCTGAAGCTGCGCAAAAATCCCGAGTGCCCCGCCTGCGGCACGCACGAAATCAAAGAGCTCATCGACTACGACCAATTCTGCGGCATCCCCAAGCCAACCCAGACGGAAGGCCAGCCCGGCCCGCTCGAAGTCTCTTCCTACGGCTCAGTCGCCGCACTCCCGGAGGTCGAAGGCATCCCCCAGCTCTCTGTCGAGCAGCTCAAAGCCGAGATCGATGCAGGCCAGAAGCCCTTCATCCTCGACGTCCGCGAGCCGCACGAGTACGCGATCGTCAACCTCGGCGCGCGGCTGATCCCTGTCGGCCAGCTCCCCGACCGCCTCAAAGAAATTCCCGTCGGCAAAGATGAAGAGATCGTCGTCCACTGCAAGACCGGTGGCCGCAGCCAGAAGGCCAGCCTGACTCTGAAAGCCGCAGGCTTCACCAACGTAAAAAACCTCGCCGGCGGCATCACAGCCTGGGCCGACAAGATCGACAAATCATTGCCCAAGTATTGAATTCCGCAAATGCCAAGGCAGGCCTTCGAAACGGAGGCCTTTGCCATTGTCTCTGCGAGTGCATTTCTAGTCCGGGTCGCGGTCCTCGTCCACCAGAATCTCCAGCACCAGCGGGGGTTCCAGCATGAACTCCATCGAGCTCATCTCCGCCATGGCCTTCTCCAATGTCGAACGCATGCAAGGCTCCGTCGTCACCACAAACGGCAGGTGTTCGCTCGCGTGTCCGCGGTGCTGCAGGATCGAATCGATATTGATCTGCTGCTTGGCCAGCGCGCCCGCAATCGCCGCAACGATGCCAGGCCGGTCCGCCACCACCAGCCGCAGATAGTGCGGCGCGTTCACATCGCCGGTCACTTTCAACTTCCGCGCCGGCAACCGCACCGCTGCGCTTCCCTGCGCTACTGCCAGCACATCGCTCATCACTGCCACAGCCGTTGGATAACCGCCTGCGCCGTGCCCGCTGAACACAACATCGCCGCCAAATCGTCCGCTCGTAACAATCATGTTCTGCGTTCCGTGCGACCACGCAATCGGCGAGCTCTTCGGCACCAGCATAGGCCCCACACGCGCGCGAACTATGTCCCCGTCAAGCTGCGCTCGCGACACCTGCCGGATCGTGCAGCCGAGCTCCATCGCGTAGGGAAAATCGACCGCTCCCACACGCTTGATCGTCTGCGCCGGAACATCCTCCGGATGAATCTCCGCATGCAGTGCCAGCCGCGCAAGGATGCATAGCTTCGCCCGCGCATCCAACCCATCTACATCAGTCGATGGGTCGGCCTCCGCATAACCTGCGTGCTGCGCGTTCACCAGCGCCTCAGCGTAGTTCGCTCCGCTCTCCATCGAACTCAGGATGAAGTTGCATGTCCCGTTCACGATGCCGCTGATGCGGTGAATATCATCACCGCTAAGCCCCTGCACCATGCCTGGAATCACCGGAACGCCACCCGCCACGGAAGCTCCAAACAGAAGCTGCACACCTGACTGCGCCGCCAGCTCCAGCAGCTCCGTCCCCCGAAACGCGATCAATTGCTTATTCGCAGTCATTACATGTTTACCGGCCTGCAATGCGCGACGCAGCCAACCCTCAACCGGATCGAGCCCACCCATCAGCTCCACGACCGCGTCGACATCATTTGACTCGATCACATCCTCAACCCGTTCCGTCCATACCGCGCCGGCCGGAATAAACTTCGCGTTCCCATGCGCCCGCTTGCGCTCCACACCGCGATTGAAGACATGCGTAATGCGAATAGTCTCTTGCCCGGAAGCCGCCAGCACCTCAGCAAACGAGCCCCCCACCGTTCCAAACCCAAGCAGGCCAATCCTCAATGCATTACCATCCTTTGCCATCAATACTTCACCTTGTTCGGGCTCGACTCCCACGCAGCAAAACTCTCCCAGGCCTGCTCCGCCAGCATGCGCCGAATCGGAATCGCTCGTTGATCCAGGGGCTTTTTTACCTCTTCATACAGAATCGAATCGTCGAAGCCGATCTTCGCCGCATCCGCCGCGCTGTTGCCATAGTAAATCGTGCGACAACGCGACCAGTACAACGCAGCTAAACACATCGGACACGGCTCGCAGCTCGTATACACATCGCAGCCGTCAAGCCGAAAACACTCAAGCGCCTTGCACGCTCCCCGAATCGCGACGACCTCCGCATGCGCCGTCGGATCGTTCGACGCAGTCACCTCGTTCACTCCCGTCGCAAGTACGCGGCCTTCTCGAACGATGACAGCGCCAAACGGACCGCCGCGTCCGCTGCGGACATTCTCCGTAGCCAGCGCGATCGCCTGCTGCATAAACTCGGGCTGCCCTTCGCTCAATGTCCGCGACCTCCGCTCCCGTCTCACGGCGCATAATCAGCATCATGGTACACGCTCTCCACTCCCGCCGCGTCATCACCCCGCGAGGCGAGCGCGACGTTGCCGTTGTCATCGACGACGAGTGCATTGTCGCGGTGAAGCCTGTCTCCGAACTTGCACCCGGCATTCCGCTCGAAGACCTCGGCGACCTCGCTTTGCTCCCCGGCCTCATCGACGCGCACACGCACCTCAACGAGCCCGGCCGCACCGAGTGGGAGGGCTTCGCTACCGGAACGCGCGCCGCAGCCGCCGGCGGCTTCACAACGATTGTCGACATGCCATTGAACTGCCTGCCCGAAACCACCGACGTCGACGCCCTCGAGCTCAAACGCGACGCTGCGCGAAACAAAGCAATGGTCGATTACGCCCTCTGGGGCGGCGCCGTCGACGGCAACCAACTTGAGCTCGAACCGCTCGCGCTCGCCGGCGTCGCAGGCTTCAAATGCTTCCTCATCTACCCCGGCTGCGACGGCTTCACCGAGATCGATCGCCCCAATCTCAAACTCGCGCTTCCACACATCGCGCGCACAGGGTTGCCGCTGCTAGTGCACGCCGAGCTTGCAGCCTCCATCGACCTTGCCTGCGCCAGACTCAACACAGGCGGCGCCGACTGGCACAGCTACGCAACCTATCTAGCCTCGCGTCCCGACGAAGCCGAGCTTGAAGCCATTGCCATGATGCTCGACCTTTGCCGCCAGCACCGCTTCCGCCTACACATCGTGCATCTCTCCACGGCCAAAGCTCTCCCCATGATTCGCGCCGCACACCGCGAGGGCCTTTCGCTCACCGTCGAAACCTGCCCGCACTATTTGCACTGCGTCGCCGAAGATATCCCCGACGGCGCGACACTCTTCAAATGCGCTCCGCCCATCCGCTCCGCGCATAATCGTGAAGCTCTGTGGCAGGCGCTGCTCGATGGCGACATTGATCTCATCGCCACCGACCACTCACCCTGCCCGCCGGCGATGAAGCGCCTCACCGCCACGCAACCCGGCGAAGAGACAGGCCGCTTCGACGAGGCCTGGGGCGGCATCCCCTCGCTCTCCACCGCGCTCTCCGTGCTCTGGACCGAGTGCGCTCGACGCAACATCCCGCTCACGCAGCTTATGCAATGGACCTCTGTCGCCCCCGCAAAGCTCGTCGGCCTCAGCACCGAAGTCGGTTCCATCGAACCCGGCAAACACGCCAACCTCGTAGCCTTCGACACCGAAGCGACCTTCACCCTCAAACCCAACCGCCTGCACCACCGTCATCCCATCTCCCCTTATCTCGGCGAAGTTCGCTCCACCTGGCTCCGCGGCCAGCGCATCTACCAGCACGCAAACAACACCACTACTTTCGCCGACACTCCCCGCGGACGCGAGTACGCGCTATCCTGTTCCCTCGCGTGATGACGATGTCTGCTGCCGATACGATTCTTGACGAGTGGAATGGCCTTGGCCTCGACGATGCGGCTGAAGTGATTCTGCCGTGCAATGGGTCCTCAATTTGGGCGACGCTGCTTGCTTATAGCCGGCCCTTCGATTCCCCAGGGGCCCTCTTCGCAACGTCCGACAAGATTTGGAGGTCGCTCCCTGAAGAAGACTGGCAGCAGGCCTTCGACTCGCATCCGCGTCTAGGCGAATCCAAAGCCAGGTCCGCCACCGCGCAGAGTCTCGCCTGGAGCGTGCACGAACAAAGCCCAGCCCAACCCGACGAAGCAACACAGACCGCCCTCGCCGAAGCCAATCGCGCCTACGAAGAAAAATTCGATCGCATCTTCATCCTCTGCGCCACAGGCCGCACCACAGCCAAGATGCTCACCATCCTCCAACAGCGCCTCAACAACGATGCAGCCACAGAGCTCCGCGAAGCCGCCGAACAGCAGCGCCTCATCACGCAGCTTCGTCTGCGCAAATGGCTCCAACTCCCCACACTAACCTGCGCGGAACTCACAGCCGGCAACACCGGAGCATAAACAAGCATGCGACTCTCCACACACATCCTCGACACCGCACTCGGTCGCCCGGCCGCCAACATCGCACTCACGCTCTCCCAACAAACACAAGACGACTGGCAAGAGATCGGCCATGGAACCACCGACGCCGACGGGCGCTGCCGCACTCTGCTAGGCGATCACCCCCTCGAAGCCGCGACCTACAAAATCCGCTTCGCAACCGCTAACTACTTCGCAACCCAAAAACTCACCAGCCTCTACCCCTACGTCGAGATCGTCTTCACCGTCGCCGACTCGATGCAGCACCACCACATCCCTCTGCTGCTCGCCGCCAACGGCTACACCACCTATCGAGGAAGCTGATGCCCGCAACCAACCCTGCTTGCAAACTCACCAGCAACCGCTACGGCAAATCGCGCGTGCGCCTCATGCGTGTCACGCGCCACGCCTCACACCACGACCTTGACGAATGGACCGTCCAGGTCCTCCTCACCGGGGACTTCGAAACCGCGCACACCCTCGGCGACAACAGCAAAATCCTGCCCACCGACACCATGAAGAACACCGTCTACTTCGTCGCGCGTCAGTCCAAAGCCGAGAGCATGGAGGAGTACGCCAAAGAGCTCATCGACTTCCTCCTCTCGCGCAACTCGCAAGTCTCGCGCGTCGAAGTCTCCATCGCATCGCACCTCTGGAAGCGCCTCACCATCGACGGCCAACCCTACCCTTCAGCCTTCATGCGCGGCTCCGACGAGCGTCAGACCGCCACCGTCTCACGCGCCCAACGCGAAGCCTTCAACATCACCAGCGGCTTCGACGGCCTCAACATCCTCAAGACCGCGCAGTCCGCCTTCACCGGCTACATCAAAGACGACCTCACCACACTCCCCGAAACCACCGATCGCCTCTTCGGCACCGTCGTCAAAGCCCAATGGCCCTACACGTCCCAGGCCATTAGCGATGGCATCGACTTCAACAAGGTTCGCCGCCACCTGCGCGAGGCCATGCTCTCCACCTTCGCAAAGCACGATTCGTTCTCCGTACAGCAGACCTTATTCGCCATGGCCGAAGCCGCACTCGTGCACACTGACATCATCGACGAGATCTATCTCCTCATGCCCAACAAGCACAACCTCCTCGTCGACCTGAGCCGCTTCGGTCACGACAACCCCAACTGCATCTTCGTGCCGACCGACGAGCCGCACGGCGTCATCGAAGCCACCGTGCGCCGCGGATAAACCGCATACCCATGACCGAAGCCAGCCCAACTCGCGCCGAAAGAATCATCTCCCGCTGCCGCGAGCTCGCGCGCCTCACTGACGTTCCCGGCGAAACCACCCGCCTCTTTCTCTCACTTGCCACGCGCGAAGCCCACACAAAACTCCTCGGCTGGATGCGCGAAGTCAACCTCGAAACCCGCACAGACGACACGGGCAGTCTGCGCACAATACGCCGCACCGCCAATCCCAACGCCCCCACACTCCTGCTCTTCTCGCACATCGACACCGTCCTCAACGCCGGCCCCTTCGACGGCGTCCTCGGCGTCGTTCTCAGCCTCGCAGCCCTCGAAGAGCTCAGCACATCCCCGCTTCCCTTCAGCATCGAGCTCATCGCGCTCTCCGAAGAAGAAGGCATACGCTTCGGCTTCCCCTTCCTCTCTTCGCTCGCGCTGACAGGTCAGCTCACCGCCGAACATCTCGCACGCACCGACGCCGATGGCATCACCGTCGCCGACGCCATCCGCAACTTTGGCCTCAACCCCCACCACATCTCATCCACCTGCTCACTCTCACCCAACACCTTCGCCGCACTCGAGATCCACATCGAACAAGGCCCTGTCCTCGACGCCGCCAACGAGTCCATCGCCGTCGTCGAAGGCATCATCGGGCAGTCACGCCTGCGCTTCATTTTCGAAGGTCACGCCAACCACGCCGGCACCACGCCCATGCCGCTGCGTCACGACGCTCTCGCAGCCGCCGCGCAGTGGATCACCGCCGTCGAACAATATGCCGCAACCCACAACCCTCTCGTCGCGACCGTAGGCCGTCTCGAAGTCTTTCCCGGCGCCGTCAACGTCATTCCCGGCCGCGTCGACGCCAGCCTCGACATCCGCCACCCCGACGACACAGCCCGCCACGAGGCAGTCACCGCGCTCGAAGCTGCAGCACAACAAGCCGCCACATCGCGCGGCGTCCGCGTCACAGCCTCTCTGCAATCCGAGCAAGCCACAGTTTCAATGAATCCCGCGCTGACCACGCAACTTCAACAAGCCGCCCACCGCGCAGGCCACACCGTCCGCACCATGTCCTCCGGCGCGGGCCACGACGCAATGATCTTCGCCCCACATGTTCCCACCACGATGCTCTTCGTCCGCTCCCCCAACGGCCTAAGCCATCACCCCGACGAAACCGTCCGCGAACAGGACGTCGAAGCCGCGCTAGCCACCACCCTCGACTTCATTCGCGCACTTCACGAACCACTAACTACTAATCACTAACCGCTGTTTTCCCCTTACAATCATCCCCTATGCACCACCTTGGCCACACCCGCTGCGCCAACCGCCGCGACCATCTGCTGCTCACACCGGACACCTTCATCCGCACACCATTTCCCGGCCTCACCAACGGCATGGCAATCGTGCACGTCGCTCCACAGGGAGGCGCGGCCTTCACCATGATGACGATTGAGCTCCAGCCCGGGGGCACCCTCACGCAAGGTCCGACGCAGCGCTTCCTCTACGTCCTCGAAGGTGACCTCACGCTTACCGAGCCTGGCAAAGCTGAGCCGCACACGATGACTGCCGGTGGCTACACATACCTTCCGACCGATTACCCGCATACGCTCACCGCACAAACAAATGCACGTGTCGCCATCATCGAAAAACCGTTCCTCCCGCTCGCCTCCGAGCACGGCGAGCAGCTCGACGAACCTTGGCCCTGGTTCCTCATCGGCCGCGAACCCGAAGTTGCACCCACTCCACTCAACGGAGACGACGACCTGCAAGTGCGCTCGCTCCTCCCAGACTCCATCGTCTTCGACTTCGCCTGCAACACCATGACCTACGCGCCCGGAGCCTCGCTCTCTCAGGTTGAAACCCACTACATGGAGCACGGTCTCCTGATGCTTGAAGGCGGCGGCATCTACCGTCTGGGCGATCAGTGGTATCCAACGCAAGCCGGAGACTTCATCTGGATGTCGCCCTTCTGCCCACAGTGGTTTGGAGCCATCGGCAAGCAACCGGCAAAATACTTAATCTACAAAGACTTCAACCGTCACACACTGGCATGACAATGCCTATGCGCCTCTGCACAATCGCTCTCACATGGATCGCAACCGCCGGCATCGCTGCATCTGCACAGGAGCCCGCGACCTTCAACTTTGTTACCGCCAATTCCCGTGGCCGCATCATCCTTCCGCCCGGCCCGGATTGGGCGTCCGACAGCATCATGCTTCTCGATGACGGAACTCGCCCCGTAATCACCTATCAAAACAAGACCACGGGAATCGTTCTTTCGATAATTCTCTTCCCCAATGAGACGGGACAGCCTACTTCGGAGTCCTGTCGCGATGCGGTCATCCGTCCCGTCCTCGATCACCTGGGCGGCTCTGCGACCGTCGTCGATCAGAAGAAGGATATGAGGACCGGCAACAACGGCCTGCAGCTTGCCCTTGAGTCTTACAGGATCGAGAAGGTTGGTGACATCTCACTTCAGCAGCAGAATGAGTTTGGTTTTTACGGCGACAAATCAACATGCGCCGAGGTGCATCTCTCCAAGGCGCGCTACACCAACGCGGACGCGGCGCAAATCGAAAGCGCACTCAAACTCTTCAAGTTCGAGCCAGGTTATGAGCCCACCGCGCACGACTATAGCCTGCTCGGCACCGTCTACTTCAGCGGGGCGCACAACTCTGCGGCTGCCGCGGTCTACTATCAGCGAGCTCTCGACACACTTCCTCCCACCCCAGAAAATCTAAACACTCGCCGGGTCATCACCGACCAGCTTGCGATGTCGTATGGCATCTCCGGCGATATCGATCGCTCGCGAAAGGTCAACGAAGCGGCGATCGCGCGCGATCCTGACTACCCGCTCTACTACTACAATCTCGCCTGCGCGGATGCAGAGCAGGGTAACGCGGATGCGGCCCGCGAGCATCTACAGCAGGCGTTCGACCGCCGCCACAACACACTTCCCCACGAGCAGTTCCCCGATCCCTCCTCTGATGATTCGCTCGCCAAGCTGAAAGACAATGCTCAGTTCTGGGACCTCGTCACCAGGATCAGCGCACAGGAGAAGAAGGAGGCGAACAAGTGACCCTTCACCTCAACGCCGACCGCCTCCTCGCTGAACTTCATCACCTTGCCCACCTCACCGACTGTCCGCCGACCGAGGACAAGTCTCTTCCCAAGCCGACACAGGCCGTCACGCGCATCGTCTTTACGCCGCGCGACCTCGCAGCCCGCGCCTGGCTGAAATCGCTCGCCACAAACGCAGGCTTCTCCGTCCGCGAGGACGCAGCCGGCAACACCTTCCTCCGTTGGGAAGGCACCGACCCAAAGCTCGGCATCGTCGGCACCGGCTCACACACCGACGCCATCCCCCACGCCGGCATGTACGACGGCACGGTCGGCGTGCTCGGCGGCCTCGAAGCTCTCCGCGGGTTAAAAGAATCCGGCTTCCAGCCCAGGCGCTCGCTCGAAGTCCTGATGTTCACCAGCGAAGAGCCCACGCGCTTCGGCATCGGCTGCATCGGCTCGCGCCTGCTTGGCGGCGCCTTCGATCCAGACTCCGCCGACAAAATTCGCGATCGTCTCCACGAGATCGACCCCAACGCTCCCGAGGGCCTCACGCTCCGCGAAGTCCGCGAGGCCGCCGGCTTCCACGGCCCGCTCGCCCGCGTCAAGCTTCCCGCAAACTACTTCGCCGCCTGGATCGAACTTCACATCGAGCAAGGCCCTCTGCTGGAGCGTGACAACATCCAGCTCGGCATCGTCACCAACATTGCCGCGCCCGCCAGCTACCGCTTCACCGTCGAGGGCTTCGGCGGCCACGCCGGCGCGCTCTTGATGCCCGACCGCCGCGACGCGCTCTGTGCAGCCGCCGATCTTATCCTCTCCGTCGAACGCCACGCCCTCACCGCCAACGCCCGCGCGAAAGCAGCAGGCCACAGCGGAGTCGACACCGTCGCTACCGTCGGCATGGTCGCCGTCCATCCCGGCGCCGTCAACTCCGTTCCCTCGCGCGTTCAACTCACGCTTGACATTCGCGACACCGACGTCGCGCGACGCAACGCCGTCATGGCCGCGCTCCACGCCGACATCGAAACGATACAGAGGCAGCGCAACGTCCACATCACCGAAGATCTCATCAACGCCGACAGCCCCGCGCTCTCCGACCCGCACATCCTCGCCACCCTCGAATCCGTCTGCAAATCCGAAGGCGCCTCGTATCGCAGAATGGTCGCCCGCGCCTATCACGACACCAGCTTCATCGCGCCCATCGCTCCCGTTGCCATGCTCTTTATCCCATGCCGCAACGGCGTCTCGCACCGGCCGGACGAGTACTCCACTCCCGAAGCCATCGCGCTCGGCGTTCACGTGCTCGCGCTCACTCTGGCTAAACTCTCAGCGGAATAACGGCCCTGCGTCTACACTGAGACGAGCAGAATCCTCGTCCTCCAGCTCATCTGGCGCCATGCCCATTCAGTCTCTCAACCCGGCCACAGGCGATCTGCTCCGCAGCTTCGATGCGCTCGCGCCCGAGGCGATCGAAACCAAGCTCGCGCTCGCCTTCGAGGCCAGCCGCACCTACCCCGCCGAGCCGCTCACCCAGCGCACCTTCTGGATGCGCCGCCTCATCCTTCTGCTCGATACCGAGCTCGAAGATCTCGCCGCCACCATGGTGGCCGAGATGGGCAAGCCCATCACCCAGGCCCGCGCTGAAGTCCGCAAATGCGCGCTGGCCTGCCAGTACTACGCGGACAACGCCAAAGGAATCCTCGCGCCGGAGCTGGTCCCCTCTGACCACGCGCGCAGCTACGTGCGCTGGGATCCGCTCGGTGTCGTGCTCGCCGTCATGCCGTGGAACTTTCCGCTGTGGCAGGTCTTTCGCTTCCTCGCGCCCGCGCTTATGGCGGGTAACGTCGGCCTCCTCAAGCATGCGTCCAACGTTCCGCAGTGTGCACTCGCCATCGAGGCGCTCGTCCGTCGCGCCGGCTTCCCACGCGGCGTCTTCCAGACCCTGCTCATCGAATCCGCCCAGGTAGAAAGGGTCCTCGCCGACGATCGAGTCGCGGCCGTGACCGTCACCGGCTCTGAAGCCGCGGGCCGCGCCGTCGCCGCGCAGGCCGGTTTCCTCATCAAGAAGACTGTCCTCGAACTTGGCGGCAGCGATCCCTTCATCGTCATGCCGTCTGCCGATCTCGATGCCGCCGTCGCCAACGCCGTCAAAGCCCGCTGCATCAACAACGGTCAGAGCTGCATCGCCGCCAAGCGCTTCATCATCCACGAGTCCATCTATCGCACCTTTGCCGAGCGCTTCGTCGAAGCCATGGCGGCCCAACGCGTCGGCGATCCCATGCTCGATGACACCGAGATTGGCCCGCTCGCCACCGCCCAGATCGCCGATGCTCTCCAAGTGCAGGTCGACGCCGCCATCACCGCCGGCGGTCGTCTGCTCACCGGCGGCCGTCGCCTCAGGCGCAACGAAAACTACTTCGCTCCCACCGTCATCGCCGATCTCCCGCACTCTGCGCCCGTCGCGCGCGAAGAGACCTTCGGCCCGCTCGCCTTTCTCTTTCCTGTCAGCTCGCTCGATGAGGCGATTGAGATCGCCAACGACACGCCCTTCGGCCTCGGCGCAAGCTGTTGGACAGATGAGATCGCCGAGCAGCAACGCCTCGCGCTGCAACTGCAATGCGGCTCTGTCTTCTTCAACGCGACCGTCGCCAGCGACCCGCGCCTTCCCTTCGGCGGCATCAAGAAAAGCGGCTATGGCCGCGAGCTCTCCGCCGCCGGCATGCGCGAGTTCCTCAACGCCAAGACCGTCGTCTTCGCCGCCGCAGCCCAGCTCGCACTGGTCCCGGAGCCCGTTGCCGCCGAACCCAAACCCGAATCGCTTGAATCGCCCGCATCTGAATCCCTCGCACCTCAGCAGCCCGCCGTCGCCGCCAAAGCCGCGCGGCCCAAACGCTCGCGTAGCCCTATCGCAACGCTCGGCCTCTCCACGCCCGACGAATAGCTCAACGCCGGCAACTCACCTCCGGCAACCGAAAACACAAGATCCACTCCGACTCCACATTCGGAGCTCTTAAACACGAGGGGCAGAGGCTCAACATCCGCCTCTGCCCTTCCCGCCTTCCGTGTTTAGAAGTTGAAAGACGCCTGCAACATAATTCGCCGCACAGCGCTCTGAGACGTGTAAGGTCCGCCGGTCAACTGCGTGGACTGCCCAAACTGCGGCGAACTCAGCGTTCCCTGCGGAGTTCCCAGGTCCTTGTTGCCGAACAGGTTCTGCACCTGCAAGCCCAGTGCGAAGTTGTAATGCTTGCCGGTACTGGAACCACCGCCGCCGCCGAACCCACCGCCACCACGCCCACCACCGCCGCCGCCATGGTGTCCATGTTCACCGCCACCAGGGCCTCCCGGTTCGCCACCGGGGCCTCCGGCGTTGGCCGCAGCCTTCGTCTCTCCAAAGCCCCAAGTCTTGGTCAGCCGGAAGTTGAGCGTGAACAGTCCGGGGCCGGTGCAGTAATTGATCGGAACAACCGGCGCACCCGCAGTCTGCGATCCCGGCTGCGCAAAGGTGCCGCATCCCGAAATCGACTTGACCGTATCTCCATTCGGCAGTTGTCCATTCACCAGATAGGGCCGGTCGTTGAAGATGCTGTCGTTGTTATTGTCGGTTCCGGTGGTGATGTTGAACGGACGGCCGCTCTGCCCAACCATGAACGGGCTCAGCTGAATATAGTACGGCAGCGTCACCGATCCGGACAGAAACACCCGGTTATGAACAGCGAACGCCGTCCGCCCGTAATCCGCCCTGATATTGCCAGGCGTCGAGATGAAGTCGCCCGACGTGTCGCCATTGGCCGAGTTCAGCGAATAGTATCCGAACAGCGACACTCGGCTCGCAAGTTGCATCCTTCCGTTCACGATCAGTTGGTTCTGGGTGTACGTTCCTTCGGAGAAGTACTGATACTGAGGTCCCGCAGTCGTAATCGCCGGGGCCTGCTCCGCGATGTTGTAGTTCAGGTTCTGCGACGCCAGCGCATGCACTCCCTGCGAGTGCAGATAGTTCACCGAGAGGGTTCCGATCCGCCCCACCTGCTGATCACCGCCTATCGCGAACTCCACGATGTACGGCGTGCGCAGATTGCTCGCCGCCGTATACGTCGTCTGTGAGCTCGCCTCCACGCCCTTGATGCACGCAGCGAGGGTTGCCGCCGAAAGCGGCGCGCCGACCGTAGGAGCGCAGCCCGTGGTGGGCACATTGTCCACCGTGTACACCGTCTCGTTGGTGCCGTTCTCCTGTTCCAGTGTCATGATGTTGCCCTGCGAAAAGCGGTCATAGAACAGACCA
>Ga0207933_1001397_pt1 | contig 18394 bp, 11 predicted proteins | sample NGESurdeep092012_4_FD_184488 | JGI IMG/M metagenome (GOLD analysis project Ga0207933, IMG submission 184488) | Arctic peat soil microbial communities from Barrow, Alaska - NGEE Surface sample F53-3 deep-092012 (SPAdes) | ecosystem: Environmental > Terrestrial > Soil > Wetlands > Peat ...
ACGAAAGGAGGGCTTCGGAACGCCCTGCATCGTCAGCAGGCCAAAGCCGCCCTGGAATGCCGTCGCCGGCATGTAATTCTCTTCGAAGATGTCGCTGAAGGCCCAGAAGCTGTAGCCCTGTACGAGCCCGATGGCCTCCATCATCGTCTTGACGACGACGGCCGCGGTATACGGCTCGTCGTGCAGGTGATCGCGCGGATTGGACGACGAGCTCCATTCCGTGTAATAGAGCGGTCGGCCGCGCGCCTTGCGGTGTGTCTCCCGCGCCCAGTCGCGCAGAATGCTTCGGTTGCTGTGCGCCAGCTGCGTCTCGGTGTCTTCGCCGATCGCGCCAAGCGCGTCGGTTGGGTAGTGATGCGTGCTAACGAAGTCGAGCGGCACGTTGTTCTGCTCGCAGAAGTCCACGAACTCGGTGATCCATTCGTTGTTCGCGGTCGCCGGACCGCCAACCTGCAGCCGCGCATCCACGGCCTTGAGCGCTACTGCCGTGCGGTGATAAAGCTCGAAGTATTCGGCCTGCGTTCCTGTCCAGAACGCCGGCAGGTTCGGCTCGTTCCATACTTCGAAGAACCAGCTTCGTACCTCGTCGAGGCCGTAGCGCTCGACCCAGTGCGTCGCCAGCTTGGAAATGAGCGTCGCCCATTGTCCATAGTCCTTCGGCGGTGTCACGTTGCCGGCGTAGTGGAATACGGTCGTGCTGCCGCTCGCCAGGGTCGACGGCATGAAACTCAGCTCCACAAACGGCTTCATCCCAATCGAAAGCAGGAAGTTGCAGATCTGGTCCGCATTGAAGAACGAGTAGATCAGCTGGTCCATCTCGTCCATGAGCGTACCCATGTCGTCGCACAGCAGTCCGTGAAAACGGACGTGACGAAAGCCGAGCCGCGAGTGACACTCACGCAATTGTTGCTGCCAGTCCCCGCGCAGCGCGAGAGGCGCGTGGTCGCTGCCGACGGTGTGCTCCCAGAAGTGGGGCAGTGTCGCAGCTTCGTCCCACAGGGAACACGTGAATTGAAGATGCTTCATGCGAACCGGCCTCTCGCTTTCATAGTTGGCGCGGGGATTTTCCCGCGCGCCAGTGTGCCCTCGATCTGCTCGAGGCTCTTTCCCTTGGTCTCCGGCACCAACTTATAGAAGAAGATCCAGGCACCGATCGCCACGAGTCCGTACAACCAGAACGCTCCGGCATGTCCCAGCGTCGATACCAGTGTCAAAAACGTCACTGCCACGAGCAGGTTGATGGCCCAGTTGGTGACGGTGACCGCGCTCATGGCAACGCCGCGGTTCTTGAGCGGATAGATCTCGGAGATCAGAAGCCAGAAGATGGGGCCGAGCCCGAATGCCAAGCACGCGACGTAGATCAGCAGGCCGCCGATGGCGACGTCACTCTTGAAGCTGGCAAGCTGCGGAAACTGGAACGCCGCACCCAGGATCGCGAGTCCGACGATCTGGCCGGCCACTCCGGTCAGCAACAAGGGTCGCCGCCCGACCCGGTCGAGCAGGAAGATGGCGAGCACTGCAAGTTCACGGCGAGCGTTGGGTCGCATTGATCATGCCACGACCCGCACGATTAACAGCCGCCTACTACGCCGTCTCGCGCCTCGTAATTCTCTTGTCCTCATACAGCTCTCGATCGGCCATCGCGAGCAGAGCTGCCAGCGATCGTGGAGCTTCCGGATTGAATCGCGCCATACCAACCGCCGTTTCAAGCACGTATCCGTCTCCGGCGAGGATATTGCGACTGTTTTGCTGCGCCAACTCGGTCTGGAGGCGGGTTAGCACACTGTTGGTGACTTCACCACAACTCAGTGCGAGAGCGACAAATTCGTCGCCGCCCATTCGAGCAATCAAATCGCGCTCGCGGAAGGTCTGTCGGAGCACGTCAGCCATCTTCACAAGCGCCTCGTCTCCAACGGCGTGACCCCATGAATCGTTGATTGCTTTGAAGCCGTTCATGTCGAAATAGAACAGGTACGATGACTTCGTCGAGTGCTCGGCTGATTTGAGATGTCTTGCTGCGAGCGTCTCGAAGCCGCGTCGGTTAAGAAGGCCGGTCAGAGCGTCAACCTCTGACAAGACTCGAAGTTCGTCCTCTGCGCGCCTTCGTTCAGTTACGTCGCGAGCAGTAATCGCAACGCCGCGCCCGAGCGCAACGATCTGACACGAAAGCCATTTATCCGTAAGAGGTCCGACACGCGGCTGCACCTCAGTCTCACCTGCTTCACCTGTCTCTGCGACTGCGACCAGGCTCTTGAGCAGTGCTGCGTTCGCCGAGTATGGGAGCAGCTCATCAAAGCTCCGTCCGATCATTCGCGACGGATCTACACCGAAAGCCGCGCCAGCCCTCGCATTGATCTCAACAATCCGGAAATCAATTATCGCACCATCTGCGTTGCGGATTGTATCGAGCACAGTGAAAAGATCCGGACCGTTATCCACCGCAGACCGAAATCGTGCCTCTGAGTTGCGCATCTCTTCCTGTGCGCGGATCCGGTCACTGATGTCGTGGACAATGGAATGGAAGACGCGGGTAGTACCTGTAACAAAAATGCTCGCGAATACCTCGACTGTCTTTCTTTCGCCGGTTGCCGTGCGATGTTCACGAACCGTAACCGTACCTTCACCCCTGGCGACGCTCTTTGCGTAGTCGATCCACGCGTCATCCGAAATGTCCACAATGTCTGCGGCGCTCATCATCTGAAACTGCTCACGCGTCCAGCCATAAAAACGCTCGGCAGCTGGGTTGGCATCGAGGATTCGTGCTGTGTCGGCATCCGCCAGGAACTGTATCGAGCCATTACTCTCGAATAGCTGGCGATAGCGCGATTCACTTTCGCGCAGTGCTTCCTCCGCAAGCTTGCGGTCAGTAATGTCGCGCATCGCGCCGAGCAGATGTGTACATGTGCCACCGCTATCCATGATCGGTGTCAGGACAGTCTCGAACACCACACGACCAGCGGGCAGCAGGATGTCTTCGGAGTACTTCAGGGGTTCGCCGATATCGATTGCCTCCTGATATTTCTGGAGAGCGAAATCGGCAGCCGCCGAAGGAAGAATATCCTCGGGCCGGCGCCCGACGACGTCCGCTTCAGCAAGACCAGTGACGGTCGAGTATGAGCGATTAATCGACTCACACCTGAACACACCGGCCCCCTCGACGCGCATGAGAAACATGCAATCGTGGGTACTGTTGTATATGAGGTTGAGACGGGCGTCGCGCTCCGCGTCCTCCGGAGCTCGATTCAGGCCGTCAGGTCTGACTTTTGGAGACTGCGCAGATCGGTGCTGCGTGGTCATCGATAAAAGATGCAGCCGTGGATGGTACTATGGGTCCGCGCTTCCTGCGCTGGAACAAGGACGACCTGAAACATGTGAAAGTTACGACAAATCGGCCCGTTATGCCGCTGGTCACCGAGTCGTCGACCATTCGTAGAATCTCTTACGGGACTTTTTGCCCGGTTCGCCGGCAGCCGCCATTGTCCGGAGGATGGCGGGAGCTTCTGAGGCCGGATGCCGAACGAGTCGTAAAGATGGTCAGCCGCGGCCAGTCCCGGAACGTTCTGTCGGGAATCAGTTTCCCTCGAAGGACGGAGTTTGCCTGTCGGCGAAGGCGCGGTACGCGCGCGCAAAATCTTCGGTCTGCATGCACAACGCCTGCGCTTCTGCCTCGAGCTTAAGCGCATCATCGATCGCCATTGACCATTCGTGGTGCAGGCAGCGTTTGGTAAGCGCGTGCGCGAATGTGGGTCCGTGCGCGATTGCGAAGGCCATGTCATGCGCTTCTTTCGCTATCGATTCGGAATCGACGATGCGATTGTAGAATCCCCAGCGCTCAGCTTCGTCAGCACTCATGAACCGCCCGGTGTAGAGAAGCTCTGCGGCTCTTCCGGCGCCGATTATTCTCGGGAGAATGGAGCACGCGCCCATGTCTGCACCGCTCAACCCCACGCGCACAAATAGAAATGCAACGCGACTCGCAGGCGTCCCATATCTCAAGTCGCTTGCCATGGCCAGTATCGCGCCTGCGCCAGCGCAAACACCGTCGATCGCCGCGACAATGGGTTGCGGGCAGTCGCGCATCGCTGCTACCAGCGAGCCCGTCATGCGTGTGAAGCTCAGCAAGCCATCCAGGTCATCGTCGTCACGCAGCTCGACAAGCGGGCCGATTATCTCGTGAACATCGCCACCTGATGAGAAGTTGCCACCAGCGCCCGTCAGTACGACTGCCTTCACATCATCCATGTTCTGCAGTGAGCGAAACGTGCTGATAAGCTCGCGGTACGATTCGAACGTGAGCGGGTTCTTGAGCTCCGGTCGGTTCAAAGTGATGGTTGCTACGCGGCCATCAACTGCCCATCCAAAGTGTTTCGGATGCAGGTCTGCGCCGTTTGTCGGTTCGCTCATGATGCACGCTCGGCCGCTGACTGAGTTGAGCAGTTGAGTTGATCAGACAGTCTGTATAACTGTCCGGTTCGGTTTCTTTCAGTCCGTCGAAGATGTCGGTGATCCATTCTGCGTAAGCCGGTATTGTTGTATCGAGAGCTGACTTGCCGGGCGGTGTGAAGGCGATCATATCGGCGCGGCGATCCGGTATCTGGGGTCGAGTGATTATAAGCCCCGAACATTGGGACGGCACGGGTTGACCGGCGGGCTGGCGATTGGCGATATTGCAAGGCTCCGGGAGAACCGGGGAATTTTTCACGGCGCTATCGTCTAGGGGACTAGGACGGGGCCCTCTCAAGGCCCAAACACGGGTTCGAATCCCGTTAGCGCTACTTCCCCGGGACGGAGTGACCGAGGCCCCATCGTCTATCGGTTAGGACGGCACCCTTTCACGGTGCAGAGAGGGGTTCGATTCCCCTTGGGGCTATAGGGTTGGAAGTTCTTTGGTTAGGTTGTTGAGCCCGCGTGTTTACGGGAGAATTGAAGCGTTGTGGTTGGTGTGGTCCGGAGGAGACAGTCGGGGCTTTCCGGAGCAGTTTCAAGAGCAGTTTTAAGGGGCCGTAGCTCAGTTTGGTTAGAGCACTCGACTGTCACTCGAGAGGTCGCGGGTTCGACCCCCGTCGGCCCCGTTCTATCCCGGATAGCGTTGTTTGGATCGCCCTCGTGGTGAAATTGGTAGACACGCAAGCTTGAGGTGCTTGTGCTGAAAGGCATCGCGGTTCGAGTCCGCGCGAGGGCATGAGGCAGCTGGCAGTATCGTTCTTGATGATCGGACGGCGCACTTTGGTTCGTGTGTGCGATCATGCCACAGTAGCTCAGTGGTAGAGCACTCGATTCGTAATCGAGCGGTCATCGGTTCAATCCCGATCTGTGGCTCTGGTTTTTTGGTGTAGCGCGGGTGTAGCTCAGTTGGTAGAGCGCCAGCTTCCCAAGCTGGATGTCGTGGGTTCGAACCCCATCACCCGCTTGAGACCTTGAGCGCCGCATCCCTTCTTCCGGATTCGGCGCTCTTGCGTTGACGGGGGCCAAGAAATACGGATCTTCTGCAGTCAAATGTTTGCCAGTGTTTCGGGTCGCTGAGTGCAGCTCACCGGGTCCCCTGACCTCGACGCCTCCGCGTTGACCTGCTCGGCGCCCGCAATGTCAGCTTCCTGCCAGCTTCGACGTGTAGACTTTTTCGGGACGGTACGGACGTCGCGGCTCGGTCGCGCCGATCTGCGTACCATCACGGCGTGGCCGCCGTGTCAGCCACAATCTCATTCGAGACCTACCATGTTCCGTTTACGCGCGTCCGTACTCACAGCGGTCGTTTCAGCGGTCCTTGTTGCGCCCAGTCTCGCGGCGCAGCACCCGCATTATCACGTTGTCAAGCGAATGGTCCTCGGCACCGCCAGGGCTGACTACATCATCGTCGATCCGATCGGCCGACGGCTCTACGGCCTGGGGGACAAGGTCATCGATGTCGATAACGACACCGTGATCGGGACCGTCGCTGGCGGAGGTGGCGGCTATGCGATTGCGTCAGATCAGAATCGCGGCCTGGTGCGTAACGGTATCGTGTTCGATCTGAAGACGCTGGCGGTCACGGGGCATGTGGATGCCAAGGGCGATGGCATCAGATATGACCCATTCACACATCGCGCGTTCACGTGGGAAGGAAAGGATGCGTGGGTCGTCGATATGCGGACGGGCAAGCTGATCACCAAGTCGACGATCGGCGATGGACTCGAGTCCGGCGTCGCCGACGGCAAGGGAAAGCTGTTTCTGAACGTTGAGGACTCGGGCTTCGTGCAGCGAGTCGACGCGACGACGCTCAAGACAGAGGCCACCTACAAGATCCCGGCGTGCGGACACGCGCAGGGTTTGTCGATGGACGTCACTTCACGCCGACTCTTCATGGCGTGCGACACTGAGATGGTAGTGGTGAACGCCGACAACGGCCACGTTGTGACGCGCATAAAGGTCCCCAGCCGCGCCGACATGAACTGCTTCGATCCCGTCGCAAAACTCGCGTTCAATCCAAATCGCGCGGACAGCACTCTGACAGTCGTCCACGAAGACTCGCCGAATGCGTTCTCCGTGGTCGAGAAGGTACCCACCGGAGGCGCTGCACGGACGTGCGGCGTGGATGAAAAGACACACAAGGTGTACGTCTTTTACTACGAAGGAACGACGCGAGCAACGGCGCAGCTCGTAATGGCCGTTCTCGCACCGTAGTCGCGCGCGGAATGGAGAAATAGACGTCAGGCTGGCATCGCGCGGTCCCTGTGACCGTACGATGCCAGCGTGCGCTCATCGCGCTACGGCCGCTGATACTCGCTAGTTCGCTATTATACGATGCCGCCAATCAGCAACTGGCTACCCGTAATCCTCGCTTCGAGATCCAGCAGAAACCGTTTCCGCTCCAGTCCGCCGGCATAGCCTACCAGCTGGCCCTTTGCGCCGACCACCCGGTGGCACGGCACTATCACACTGAGTGGGTTGCGCGCATTTGCGCCGCCGACCTCACGAGCGAGTGAGACGTTGCCAAGCTCGCGAGCGAGCTGTCCATACGATCGAGTCTCGCCGTACGGGATTTGTCGAAGCAGGTTCCACACGCTCAGCTGGAACGCGCTCCCACAAGGAGCCAGGGGTAGATCAAACGTGGTGCGCTCGCCTCGGAAATATTCGGCGAGCTGCTCGGTCGCAGCGTCGAAGCCGGTGTGCACGCGCGCTCCGAATGTTCCGGGATCCGGGAGACGCGTATGCGCTGGAAAGTAGACTCCCGCGAGAACGCCGTCATGGGCGACGAGCGTCAGCTCGCCGAGCGGTGATTCGAAGATCGTGTGACTTGCGCGTATGGGGGTCTCCATTCGCATGGAACCTAGCGCGGGAACTCGTCAGTGCTCGCCATTTTCGGACACACAATCAGCGAGCCCGGCCGTTCCGGGACGCCGGTCGCGCGGAGTGTGGCAAACGCAAAGTGACAGGACGAAGCACCGGCCAATACGCGGTGAGTGCATATTTATCACGTTTCGGTTTATTGTGTTCCATCCGCTGGCCGGAGTGGTGACTAACCGCCCTGCGTCCGGACGTTTCCCTAGTCTCGCCGTACTTTACACGATCGTCAGCCCTTCATCAAATCGAGTCGTTTGAATTGCACCACCCCGGTGCTTCGCGAACATCAGACAAGGAGCTTGATATGACTGGGATTTTCGCACTCTGGCTTCCGATCCTTCTCGCCTCTGTCCTGGTCTTTTTCGCCAGCTCGGTGATCCACATGGGGCCGCTGTGGCACAAGGGAGATTATTCCGCGGTTCCGAATGAAACACAGGTTCGCGATGCTCTCAGACAGTTCGCCATTCCACCAGGCGATTATTTCCTGCCACGGCCAGCCAGCAGCGAGGACATGAAATCACCGGAGTTCTCGCAGAAGGTGCTTGAGGGCCCGAATATCGTTATGACGGTGATGCCAAACGCGCCCTGGTCGATGGGGCGAAACCTCGGGCTCTGGTTCCTGTATTGCATCGCGGCCAGCATTTTCGCGGCGTATATAACTGTCCACGCTGTTCCGGCGGGAGTGCCGTATGGTGAGCTGCTGCGCTTCTCGTCCACTACTGCCTTCATCGCGTACGCTTTTGCCCTCTGGCAGATGTCGATCTGGTATCGAAGGGCGTGGAGCGTGACACTCAAGGCTACGCTCGATGGACTGATATACGCCGCCATCACGGCGGTCACATTCGGCTGGCTCTGGCCTCGGTAGTAATTCACGAGCCACGACCGTTGCACATGCGGAAGCTGATCGTCTGTGGGTAGTGGACCGCACTCTTCAAGGCAACGTGATCGCTTCCTGCGGCAGGGAAGAGTTTCTCCAGCGGTTTTTCGACCTCTCGCCGGACCTCTTCTGTGTGGTCGACACCGATGGGATCTTCCAGCTCGTAAATCCCGCGTTCAGGGCGGTGCTCGGCTGGGAACCGTTCGAGCTGATCTCCCGCCCATTCCTCGACTTGCTTCATCCTGATGATCGGACCAGAGCGGCCAACGCCCTCGTGGATCGGGCTGGCTCGGTCAGCCAAGGTGCTGCTGAGTATCGGTGGCGCTGCACCAACGGCGATTATCGATGGCTTGCATGGCAGGCGTCAGCAGCCGATGCGAACGGATTGATCTATGGTGTCGCACGTGATGTCACGAAAGCAAGGCGTGCGAAGTCCGAGTTGCACGTCCTTCACGACTTCGCCGCAGTAGGGATAACCACGACCGATGCGGTCGGTCGCTTTGTCACTGCGAACCCCGCGTTCTGCGAGATGCTTGGCCATACCGAGGCGGAATTGCGCACGATGACATGTTTTGACATCACGCTTCCGGATGACCGCGCCGAGCAGGTTGAATATCTGCGGAGGGTGTCTTCTGGCGAACAGCCATCACATGCGGTTGAAAAGAGATATCGCCGCACCGATGGCACCATGATGTGGGCACGCGTCGTGATCTCCGCGATGCGCGACGCGATGGGCAATCTGGAAGCATTCGTCGCGGTGGTGGAGGACATCACTGAAGCCAAGCAAAATGAAGTCGCCTTATGCGAGAGCCAGGAGCGCTTTCTGCGGATGGCAGCGAATGTTCCCGGCATGGTGTATCAATCGCGTTGTGAGTCTGATGGGCGGACATCGTTCTCGTACGTTAGCGACGGCGCAGCCGACATCTACGGCGTTAGTGCGGCTACGATCATGGAAAACCCCCGCCACGTATTCGATGCTGTTCATCCGGACGATCGCTCTCGGTTCGACGCCGCGATGGCTGCCGCGTTGGCGCAACGCGCCGCGTGGCGCTGGGCTGGCCGAATCATTGTCAACGGCGAGGTAAAGTGGATCGAGGGAGGCGCAAAGCCACAAAGCCTTTCGGGTGGCATAACCGTGTGGGACGGCTTGCTGCTCGATGTCACCGAAGCTCGCCACGCTGCCCAGCGGTTGGAGGTCAGCGAGAATCGGTATCGCTCGCTTTTTGAATTCCACCCGGACGCAGTATTTTCGCTGGACAGGAACGGAAGGTTCGAGAGCGCCAATACGATGTGCGAGATTGTCTCGGGTTACAGGCCTGAAGAAATAATCGGGAAGGCGTTCGACTCGCTCGTTGTTCCCGAACAGACTGACAAGGTCCGTGATCAGTTCAAACAGACTCTGGCGGGCTGGGCAGCAAGATCAGACCTGACCATCGATAACAAAACCGGACGCCGAGTCGACGTCAACGTCACAACCATTCCAGTCATCGTTGCAGGTGAGGTCGTTGCGGCGTTCGGCATTGCCCGAGATTCTACAAAGCAGAGGGAACTGGAAGCTCAACTGCGGCATGCCCAGAAGATGGAGGCGGTTGGTCAGCTTGCAGCGGGCGTCGCACACGATTTCAACAATGTTCTGACGGTGATTCAGGGCTGCTCGGAATTTCTTGCGAGTAGTTTGCCCGCTGGCGACACGCGCCGAGCTGACGTTGATACAATTCGTGACGCTGTATCGCGTGCGTCGACGCTTACTCGCCAACTCCTGGCTTTCAGTCGCAAGCAGGTTCTTCTGATCTCCGCTGTAGATTTGAACGCATGCTTGACTGATCTTCAACGCATACTGTGCAGAATGGTCGGTGACGAAATAGTTGTAGTCACCGAACTTGCCGACGATATCGACCTGATTTCCGCGGACATGAGCCAGCTCGAGCAGGTGATCGTCAACTTGGCTGTGAACGCGCGCGATGCGATGCCGACTGGTGGAGAGCTGCGTTTTTCCACGAAGAACTGTGTTATCGATGATGCTTTCGTACGCAGCCATCCGGAGGCAGCAGCTGGCGCGTATGTCCTGCTTTCAATCGCCGACAATGGCTGCGGCATGGATGATGTCACCCGTTCGCGCGCATTCGAGCCGTTCTTCACGACCAAGGAGTCGGGCAAGGGAACAGGCCTTGGCCTGCCTACGGCCTACGGCGTCGTCCGGCAGTTTGGCGGCTGCATAAACTTGATCTCCGCGCCCGGCGTGGGGACCACTTTCGAGATCTACCTTCCGGTCCTCAAGCCGGGCGCGATCGCAAAGGCTCCCGCTCAGCAATAATCGCACGCGCGCCGCGTCCCGGGCCACCGGGGCGCTCTCCAGCCGAGAAGCAATTCCGCGGGACACACCTACCGTTTTAATAGATAGCTAGCTATCTATTCGTCCCGATGCCAGTCGATACACGGAAAGATTCGAAAAGAGATGACTTGGAACGCGCCTTTGTCGCCGCCATCTGTCCCCTGCGGGAGAAACTGCGTCGCTGTTATGACGATGAGTTGACGTCGTTCGGAGTCTCAAGATCCCTGGCTACCGCACTCGTGTGCATCGGCAAGACTGGTGGCATACGTCAGCGTGATCTGGCTGAGCGTCTGGACATCGAGGGGCCGACTGTTGTACGGCTCATCGATCAGCTTGAAAGCAGCGATCTGGTAGCTCGCAGGACTGATCCGGATGATCAACGCGCCAGGACGCTTCATCTCACTGATGGGGGCTCCGAACTGCTCGTCCGAATTACCCCGGTCATACAGGAATTGCGCACGCGACTGTTTGCGGATGTGCCCACGGAAGATCTCGAAGCATGTGTCCGAACCTTCGAGCGCTTCTTCGGTGCGTGTGAGCATCGTGCTGCTCCAGTAAAAAAATGATGCCCTCGACCGTTCATGGTATGCAATTCGCTGCACGCGCGCCCGAGCTGCGAACGTCGCCGTGCAAGAATCCGATCATGGGCGTGCAAAGAAACCCGTAAGTGAAACCTCATCAGGTCAGAATGCAAATATCACGTCTATTTTTTGCCGGTGCGTGTTCGGTGGCAACGATCGTTGCCTGTTCCAAGCCAGCAGCACCACCGACCATGCCACCTGCCGAGGTTTCGGTTCTCACCGTCGAGCCAACGAGCGTGGAAGACAACCTTCAGTTCACTGGGCAGGTTCGAGCGTACCGCAGCGTGCAGGTTCGCGCGCTGGCCAGCGGTGTCATACTATCGCGGCCATTCGTCGAGGGATCTCATGTCACCGCGGGACAGGTACTGTATCGTATCGACCCGACAACCACCGACGCCGAATGGCGCAGCGCCAAGGCGAGACTTGCATCTTCGCAGGCGGCGCTTGCAAACGCGGAGACAGTCTCCGCGCGACTGCACGCGCTGCTGCCTGGAAACGCGGTTGCGAAACAGGATGTTGACAACGCTGATGCACAACTGAAGGCCGCACGCGCGGCAGTAGAAGATGCGCGCGGCGGGGTGGATGCAGCTCAGAAGAGCCTCAGCGAGACCGTCGTTCGTGCTCAAATCTCCGGTCAGGTCGAAAGAACACTCCTGGATGTAGGAGCTCGCGTTACAGGACCCACCGATCTGTTGACGACGATCGATGTTCTGAATCCGATTTATGTGACGTTCCGCCCCTCGGCGGAGGAGCAGGCGGAATGGCGCCGGAACCCCGTCTTCGCGCGCGCGATTGCACCGGGTGGTAGCGCACGCATTCGGGTCAGTCTACCGGACAGCAGCACCTTCCCGACCGACGGGCGAATAGGCTACATCGATCCGGTAGTGGATCCGCAGACGGGTACGCAGGAATACCGTGCGCAATTCGAAAATTCGCGCCACATCATGTTGCCCGGTCAGTTCGTGCATGTGACGGTTCACGGTCTGATTCGCACGGACGCGATCCTGGTTCCGCAACGTGCAGTCCTGCAGCAGATGGGGCGCTCGCTGGTATATCTTGTCGGTCCAGACAACAAGGTCGCCGCGCGTGAAGTGACGGCGACAGCGTGGACCGGGGACAACTGGCTCATTACCAAAGGGCTTGCGGCCGGCGAGAGCGTGATCGTCGATGGTGGCCAGAAGACCGGGCCTGGCGCGACAGTACACCCGACACCGCTTGTGGATTCCACGGCCACCAACGCCAAGGCGCCAAGCGCCGCGCCAGCCGCTACGCCCAAGGATTCAACGCGATGAGTGAGCCGAGCACTCCGGATCCTGTTACACCGCATGTCGTTACGCAGGATCCGGAACAGACAGAGCGGCTGTACTTCTTTGTCCAGCGACCCGTACTCGCTGGTGTAATCTCGATTGTCATTGCGCTGCTCGGCGTCTTCGCGATGCTGTCGCTTCCGATAAATCGATATCCTCTGATCACGCCGCCGTCGATTCAGGTGACGGCCGTGTATCCCGGAGCGAGCGCGCAGGACGTCGCGACGTCGGTTGCCGCTCCCATTGAGCAGCAGTTATCCGGGCTGAATGGCCTGCTTTACTACAAGTCGTCCAACTCGAGCGCGGGGACGATGAATCTCGCACTCACGTTCGACATCTCGCGCGATCAGGACCTCGCGGCTGTCGACGTACAGAACGCGATCAACCTTGCGATGCCTCAGCTGCCGGCCGCCGTCCGACAGCTCGGGATTACGATCACCAAGGCGAATCCCGACATCCTGCTGGGTATCGCACTGACATCCAAGGATCCGCGCTTTGATGCGTCATATCTGAGCAACTACTCCAAACTGTATCTCGAGGACGAGATCAAGCGCATTCCCGGAGTCGGGTCGGCGACTACTTTCGGCAGTCTCGACTTTTCGATGTTGCTGAGTCTCGACCCTGAGAAGATGGCGCAACTCGGCATCACCGTAGACGATGTCGCAGCGGCGGTTCAGGCGCAGAACTCAACCAAGCCAGCGGGCCGGATTGGGCGCGAGCCGTCGCCAGCCGGCACGCAATTGACGCTGCCGGTTGTAACTGGTGGGCGGTTGACGACGCCGGCGGAGTTTGGAAATATCATCGTCCGCGCTCAACCGGACGGATCGATCGTACGCATGCGTGATATCGCCCGCGTGCACCTGGGATCACAAGGCTACGACGCTGTCGGCCGCTTGAACGGAACGGCGACAGCGCTGATGCTTGTGTACGCTCGTCCCGGCGCGAACAATCTCGACGTCGAAAAACGGATTTCGGCACGGGTCAAGGATCTGGGCAAGGCGGTACCTCAGGGTGTACATCTGGAGATCCCATTTGACACGACTCCGTTCATCACCGAGTCGATCAAGGAAGTGGTCAAGACGCTCGCTGAAGCCATGATCCTGGTGACGCTGGTGGTGTTCGTCTTCCTGCAGAGCTGGCGCGCAACTCTCATTCCGGTTCTTGCTGTTCCTGTCAGCATCATCGGAACGTTCCTGGGTTTGCAGTTTCTTGGCTTTACGATCAACACGCTGACGCTTTTCGCGATGGTGCTCGCGATCGGAATAGTGGTGGATGACGCCATTGTCGTTATCGAGAATGTGGAACGTATCATGGCCGACGAACACGTATCAGCGCGTGTCGCGGCGAACAAAGCGATGCATCAGGTGGCGGGCGCGCTGGTGGCGATTGTGTTCGTGCTGTGCTCGGTGTTCATCCCGGTCGCTCTGATCGGTGGGATCACGGGTACCATGTACAAGCAATTCGCGATCACGATCGTGATTTCCGTGGTCCTTTCCGGTGTAGTCGCGCTGACACTCACGCCCGCGCTTTGCGCGGTGATGCTGAAGAAGCCATCCGAAGAGACCGACAATCGATTCTACAACTGGTTCAATCGCGGATTCTCCAGGCTGACCAAGCGGTATGTCAGCGCGGCTGGCCACGTCATGGATCGGCCAAAGATCTGGTTCGGCGTCTTTGCTGGCCTGGTGCTTGTATTGTTCATCCTCTGGCGCGTCGTCCCGACCAGCTTCCTGCCAAGCGAGGACAAGGGCTACTTCGCTATCTCGGTGCAGTTGCCTGACGCCGCATCGATGCAGCGTACGGAAGGCGTCGTGAAGCAGATCGAGGGTATCGTCCGCAAGGAGCCGGGTGTTCAGAATGTCGTGGTGCTGGTTGGGCTGGACATCCTCTCTCAGTCGGCGCAGACAAATTCCGCAGTGATATTTGTGAGTCTCAAACCGTGGAGCGAGCGCGGCAAGGCTAACAGCGTCGACGCAATTCTGCAGCGCGTGAATGGACAGTTGTTCGGATTAAAGGATGCCATCGCATTCGGTTTCAACTTCCCTGAGATTCCTGGAATCGGAATCACGGCGGGCTTGGAGGTAAATCTGCAGGAGCGTACAGGCACGGATTACAACGCGTTTGCTGCCACCGTGCAGCAGTTCATGGGTGATCTCAGAAAGATGCCAGTGTTCCAGAACCCGAACGTCAATCTGCGAACCGATGTTCCCGAGGTCTATGTAGAGGTCAACCAGGACGCCGCAGAATCTCGTGGCGTCAATACGGCAACGATATTTTCGACGCTTCAAACGATGCTGTCGAACTTGTACATCAATGACTTCAACCTGTACGGGCGAACATATCGTGTGCAGGCGGAGGCGCAGGAACAGTTCAGGCAGCGTCCTGAAGACATTGGCCGGTTCTATGTTCGGAGCACAAGCGGCGAGATGGTGCCACTATCAGCACTCACAACTACTGAGATTCGTGGTGCTCCGTCCCTGCTGACGCGCTTCAACGGATTTCCTGCTGCGACGGTGACAGCGGCCATTGCGCCAGGGCACAGCTCTGGTGAAGGCCTCGACGACGTGGAGACGCTCGTCGCCGACAAGTACGCGTCTCAGGGCATCGGTTACGCATACAGCGGTCAATCCTACCAGGAGCGCGCTTCGGCTGGTCAGGCGGGGATCGTGCTGGCACTCGCGCTCGTGCTGGTGTTCCTGGTTCTTGCTGCTCAGTACGAAAGTTGGTCAATCCCTCTCTCCGTGATACTCGCACTCCCGTTCGGGGTGCTGGGTGCGTATTTCGGCATCTGGGCGCGCGGTCTGTCCAGCGACATCTACTTCCAGGTGGCGCTGCTTGCAGTGCTTGGGCTTGCAGCGAAGAACGCGATCCTCATTGTCGAGTTCGCAAACCAGCTGCATCGCTCCGGGATGTCGATCCGCGATGCCGCCATCGAGGCGGCGCGCGAGCGGTTCCGACCTATTCTCATGACATCGTTCGCCTTCATACTCGGCGTTTCTCCTCTCGTTATTGCTGGCGGCGCAGGAGCGGCGAGCCGGCACTCACTGGGAACGGGCGTATTTGCAGGAATGCTCATTGCCACGACAGTCGGAATCTTCTTCATTCCTCTCTTCTTCGCATCGATTGAGCGCTCTGTTACGCGCAAGTCGCCGAAAGATGGTCACACGGTCGAAGCAACCGAAGCAGGGAGGGTCGAGAAGTGAAACGATTGCAATCGCCCATGCTCGGCGCGACATGTCTGACTGTATTGCTTGCTGGCTGCGCGGTGGGGCCGTCCACAGCTGTCACGCCAAATGTGGCATCTGTGCCGCAGACCTCCGACCGTGCAATTCCTGCCAGCGCGCGCAGCTTCTACGATTCACTGGCGGCCGCGCGCGCAGCAGATCCACCGGACTCGGCGCCTCGCTCGCAACTGATTCCATCGTCGAAGCCAGTTGCGAGGGCAACCACACTTGAGTTGACTGCCGGACAGAATCTCGGGTGGCTGGATATTCTGCGGGACAGTACGCTCATAAGTCTGATTCAGACCGCGATCGACAATAATCGGGACTTGCGAGTAGCGCACGCTCGGATACGGGAATACCGCGCGCTACACGGTGCATCCATCGGCCCGCTTATGCCGCAGGTCACGGCCAATGCGACGGCGAGCCGAAACAAGATTGCGATCGGTGCGGGTGCGCCGATCAAGTACGACGCGCTTCGTGCCACGGGTGATGTGTCGTGGGAGCTTGATTTCTGGGGTCGCCTGCGTCGCGGCGCCGAAGCAACGAATTACGATTTGCAAAGCCAGCAAGAGGACGCCCGCGCGACGGAGCTTACTCTCGTAAGCGATGTCGCGACCGAATATCTGCAACTGCGCGAACTGGACGAAAGCATCCGGATTGCCGAGGCGACTCGTGAGGCAGGGCAGGCAGTCCTCGCACTTGCGCAGAAACGATTTGATCAGGGCCAGATATCCGAGCTCGATGTTCGGCAGTTTGAAGCCCAGGTGGCCGATCCAGCAGCACGACTTGCTCAGTTCGCATTGCAGCGACGGCAGCAGGAAAATGCGCTCTCGCTGTTGCTCGGCGAGCCTCCGGGTGAAATCCCCCGCGGCCGTCCACTGCAGGAAGTTATTCAATCAGTGACCGTGCCGGATTCGTTGCCCGGAGCGCTCATAGCACGTCGGCCCGATGTAATGGCTGCGCAACGTGACTTGCAGGCTTCACTTGCGCGGATTGGTGTTGCGATTGCGAACCGGCTGCCAACGATCACTGTCGCTGGTGAGTATGGGGCGCAGCGGCCGGAGTTCAACACGCTGTTCTCAGGTCAGGGAGATGTGTACACAGTTCAGGCCGGTCTTTCGTTCCCGCTTTTCACGGGCGGCCGGCTACTGAACGCGCAGCGCGCAGCGCGCGCTCGCGCGGATGAATCGAGGTCGCAGTACCAGCAGACCGTTCTGGTTGCGCTTCGCGAGTCAGCCGACGCACTCGCAGGCGTGAGACTGGGTCGCGACCAACTTGTGGCACAGCAAACGCAGGCGCGCGCGCTTGCGATTGCAGCCGCGATCGCGGAGCGCCGCTACGCCAGCGGTGTGTCAAGCTATCTGGAGGTGTTAACGGCCGAACAGAGTCTGTTCAACGCCCAGCTGAATCTTGTGCAGGTCGAGCAGCAATATCTCACCGCAACGGTCCAACTCTATAAGGCATTGGGCGGAAGCTGGGCACCAGTTCCGCACTAGGACGTCGCGCGTTCATCACTGGTTACTCGCCGCGCCCGCGAGTGACCAAAGGTTGCGCGGGTGGTGAGCGGGATATCAGCCTGGATATCGAGCGCAACATTTTCGTGCACCTCGGCGAGATATTCATGCACGAACTTGACCACCATTGATCCCTCTCCCACTGCTGCGGCGACACGCTTTGCGGATCCGAGGCGGACATCGCCGGCCGCGAAAACGCCGGGCTGACTGGTTTCGAGCAGGAAAGGTTGGCGTTTGCGCGTCCAGCCCGGTGTGTTGGCAAGTGCGCGCCCGGTGCAGATAAAGCCCTTGGGATCCGTGTCGATCTGGGGAGGCAACCAGTCGGTGCGCGGCACGGCTCCGATGAACGTGAAGACCGCCGGAGTCGCAATTGTCCTCTTTTCGCCCGTCGTCGTGTTCTCGATATCCACTCGTTCAAGCCGAGCGGTGCCGTGCATTGCACGGATTTGCGTTGTGTAGTGAACTGTGATGTTCTTTGCGGCATCTATGCGATCCGCCAGATAGCTCGACATCGTGCGGCGAATGTCGTCACGGCGGACCAGCATCATCACCTGACGCGTGTGCTGTGCGAGGAAGAGGGCAGCCTGCCCAGCTGAATTTCCCGCGCCGACAATCAGGACGTCAGCGCCGCTGCAACTCACGAGCTCCGTTGGAGTCGCCACGTAGTACACCCCCAATCCTTCGAACTGTTCTCGGCCCGGCACGTCCAATTTCCGGTAATCGGCTCCAGTTGCGATCAGTACGCATGTCGCGAACGCAGACTCGTCTCCTTCGAGCGAGACGGTGAGGTGCGCGCCGTCGTCGTCGAGCGCAACGGCGGCTGACGGTGTCGAAATTCGTGCTCCGAATTTCTGCGCCTGAAGCGTGGCTCTGCCAGTCAGCTCAGCCCCCGTTATACCCATCGGAAAGCCGAGGTAATTCTCAATACTGTTTGATGACCCCGCCTGACCACCCGGTGATTCCGAATCGATCAGCAGCGTGTTGAGTCCTTCCGATGCCCCATAGACGGCTGCAGCAAGCCCTGCCGGGCCGGCCCCCACAATTACAAGATCGTAAATGGTATCGCCGATTGCTTGCTTGAGTCCGACGGCAAACGCGAGATCACGAGTTGACGGATTGCGCAACAAGGGCTGGCCCTCGCACATGACGACCGGCAGCGCACTCTCGTCCACACCGAAGTTGCGGAGTATTCCGGCAGCGGAAGGGTCGTTATCGACGTCCATCCACGTCACCGGGACA
>Ga0207933_1001398_pt1 | contig 18383 bp, 16 predicted proteins | sample NGESurdeep092012_4_FD_184488 | JGI IMG/M metagenome (GOLD analysis project Ga0207933, IMG submission 184488) | Arctic peat soil microbial communities from Barrow, Alaska - NGEE Surface sample F53-3 deep-092012 (SPAdes) | ecosystem: Environmental > Terrestrial > Soil > Wetlands > Peat ...
GGTCGTCGACGCCGTCGGCGAAAAAACCTAGGCAACCGAGGGACTCGAGGTAGGAGCCGGACGTGACGAGGTTGAACGTCGCGCCCACGAGTTGGTCTTGGCGGATCGACGTGCACGTGACGAGTCCGGAGGCGTCGAGGGCGTCGGCGATTGTGACGGTCGTCTGGGCGAGGTTGGTGGTGGGTGCGAACTCGACTTGATATTGACCCAGCGTCACGGGTTGACCGGTGAGACCGCCCCACGACCGCGAGTTCTGATCTCGCACCATGGTGGTTTCGATGAGCCCGACGCCGTAGGAGGTGTCGACTTCGATGACGTGGCACTGCACGAGGCTTTCGATGCGAGCCAGTGCGTCAAAGGCGACGTCGGCGCGCTGGGCGGTTTGTTCGGCGGCCCCGCCGACGAAACGCTGGTGGGCGTCGTCAAGGTCAAGTCCCAAGTCGCGACCGATAAAGAGGGTGGCCTTGAACCACGACTCCCACGGCACGGTGTTTTCCTCGGGGAGGAGTGCGTAGGCGTCGAGAGCGTCGGAAATCGAGCGGAGCGATCCACCTCGTCGCGCGCTGACCGCGCGTCGACGCGCGAAGAGTAAGAGTAGGTCGCACTCCTCGTCATCGAGTTCCGAGCGGACCTCCTCGCGGCGATCGTCGAGGGCGTCAAAGAGCGACCGCACGGTGGCCGAGAACTTCTCGTCGATGGAACTCTCGCGGAACCGCACGAGGTCGTCGTCGTGGTCGTCGTAGCGCAGTCCGGCGAAGGGGGAGAGGAGACTCATAGGTCACCACAGTAGGTGGGGCGTGAGGTGACGACGGTTGCCACGTTGCCTCAAGGAAATTTTCGCATTCGATTTGCAATTTTGGAGGAATTCCGACACAATGACACTGTTGTAATTACATGGGTGGTGAGAGCCCCCAGCGGGGAGGAAAGCTTCATGGAAATCGTCAACGTGATGATTGGAATGGAAGATCGTGGATGGCAGGCCCGGTCCAACTGCATGGGTGTCGATCCCGATTTGTTCTTTCCGGAACGTGGCGCATCCACTCGAGAGGCCAAGGAAGTGTGTCGCGGCTGCGTGGTACGAGAAGACTGCTTGGAGTACGCCCTGGACAACGGGGAGAAGTTCGGTATCTGGGGTGGGATGAGTGAACGCGAACGCCGCCGACTGCGCCGCGCCCGCGCCCTCGAACGCCGCGCCCAAGCGAGCTAGGACGCCGTCGTGTCGCGCGGCGTAATGCGCGACTCGATGGTCGTGAGTTCACTCAGGTCCAGTTGCGTCCAACGCTGAGGGTCCTCGCGCTCGAGGAGCGACCGAGGAATCAGCCCCACGAGTTCGGCGCGGTCGATGATGCCATGCTTCGGTAGATGCTCTTCCACCAGGTCGTACACCAGTGAGGGTGTGGCCTGGGCCAGATTGACAAGATTACAACTCACCTGCACCTCGTCGCCCACCGCGAGACCTAGGGCGCGTACGCCCGGTTGGCGAACGAGTTGGGCCAGGCGTCGCGCGTCGTCGAGACTCACGTTACGTAACCACAGGTTCCAGGCGACCAAGACGTCGCGTGCCCCCACGACGACGGCCCCGTGATGGGGATCCGCCTGAGTCGGTCCAAAGTCGGGCGCGAGATCTTTGAAGGCGTTCGCTCGCACGAAGGGCAGCGTTCGTTCGCCGCCGCCGAGGGGACCGTAGAGAAAGACCGGGACGTTCTGAGAGGTCGCCAGCCACTGGGCCGTGGCGTCGCGCAGCCGCAGCGCGGCGGATGCGGGTTCGGGCGCGAGCGCGACGAAGGGCACGACGTCGACAACCCCGAGTCGTGGGTGTACTCCCTCGTGATGTGCCAGGTCGAGCGTGTCGAGCGCCAGCGTGATCAGTCGCCGGACGTCGTGCAGGAGTTCGGGAGTGGTGTTGATCAGCGTAAACACGCTGCGATTGTGAACGACGTCGCTGTGGCGATCGCGCAGCGAGACGCCGCTCGCGACGGCGAGTCGCTCGAGCACTGCGTCGTCACGACCCTCGGAGATATTGATCACGCACTCGATCACCATTCGACCATAGACCCGGTGGGGGGCGTTATTTGCACCTGCGCCCGGTCGGCGAGGGGCTCAGGTCGAAAAGGTAGACTGGAACTCCCGTAGTACGACGTTCTCTGAAGGAGTCCCGTGAGCCAGGTACCCACCACCGAAGCCACTGAGGTCGTCGACCCCGTTGGTCACGTACAAGTCGTGTACCTCGGTCCCGTGGCGCCGCACTGGGAGTGCCGCATGGTGTTCGGCGACGAGGAGCAGATTCAGGCCTTCGTCGACCGCATCGACGCCCGACTACGCTTCTTGCCCCCGCACGACCCGCAGTTTCGCCGCAATCGCGAACGGGTCAATCGTGACGCCGAGCGCGAGAATCTCCTGGTCGAGTGGAACCTCGGCTACGACGAAGAGTCTTAGGCCAACGGCGAGTTCGACACTCGCTCGTACCAGCTAGTCGCATCGTGGAGTTCGGCGTCACTGGGGAGACCGTCGACGCGCAACAACGCACTAAAGGCACCGAGCGTACGTGCCTCGGCGATTTCGGCCACGAACGTGCGGGCGAGTTCGTGATGTGGTCCCTGGTTCGAGATCCCAAAGAGCGCTGCGGCCGCGTCCTCACCGCGCGCGTCGCTGAGGCGATGACGGCGCCACGCTTCGACGAGGGAGGGTCGTGGGCCCATCACCGCCGTCGTAATCTCCTCGGCCGCCGCGTCGAAGAAGGCGCTGAGCACCGCTGCGGCGGCGTTGATCGCCCGCGTGGCGTCGGTCTCTCCGGGTAGTTCGATCTCGTCGAGGAGCGCTTCGGGGTTACTCATGAACGACGCCATGTTCTCCGGGTTCATCATGCCCTGCAGACGCTGTAGCAAGTCACCCTGCGCGGCGGCGGACTCTCTCACCGCGTCGACCAGCAGCGCGCGCAGTGCGTCACCGGTTCCGGGCTGGGACAAGACGAGCGTGGCGACGAATTCGCGGCTGAGTGCGAAGACGTACACCTCGTCGCGCTCGAGCGACCACTCGTCGGCGAAGGCCACCAAATTGTTCACTACGAGCAGACGCGTCGCGTCCTCGCGCGGTAGGGCGAGTGCCGAGAGCGACCAGGCTCGTTCCGAGAAGTGCCCGGCCACCGACCCCATCTGAAATCCCAAGAACAGTGGACCGAGTGAGCTAGCGAGCTGGGCCATCATCTCGCCGCCCTCGACCTCTTCGAGGTCTAGCTTCGACGTCGAGGTCGCCATGGGAGAAATGAGTGGTTTCCACTGGTTCAGGGCCGCGAGGGTGAGCCCCGCACGGTTGACGGCGGTGACGTCGGTGAGCGACGACACGCCAAAGAGGGCGTCGACGTGACGCCCGACGAGGGGAGCGAACTCTTCCAGGCGCTGGCGTTCTCGTGGTTGGGGGTTGGGGTCGCCATCTTCGCCACGCGCCACGTTCAGGGCCAGTTGAGTAGCTGTCTGGAACCAGGCGTCGGGGCCTTGTTGACCCAGCATCTTGAACATATCGCCGAACATGTCGCCGAGGGGGTTGTCACTCACTCCTCCAACTTATGCGAGGTGGCGGCGATGCTGTCAGGGAGCGCTCGCGGCGCGCGACCTAACATCGTTAGCCATGGCCACGGACGTCGCACTCGATATCGGCACGGCCCGAACGCGCCTGGCGACGGCGGAGCGGGGCATCTTGTTCGACGAGCCCACAATGGTCGCCATCGACACCACCTCGGGTGAAGTGATGGACGTCGGCCACGGCGCCATCGACCTCATCGGGCGCACGCCGCGACATATGGTGGTCTTTCGTCCCCTGTCCCAGGGCACCACGGTCGACTTCGACGTGACCGCTCGGCTCATCGCCGGGCTCTTCGAGCGCGCGGGGGTCTCCAAACTCAGTCGCGCCCGCGTGGTGATGAGCGTGCCATCACTGGCGACGTCGATCGAACGCCGCGCCCTTCGCCAGGCCGCCATTCAAGCCGGTGCTCGCGAGGTCAGCTTGATGGAGGCGCCGATCGCCGCGGCGATCGGGCTCGGACTCCCGGTGCAAGACCCCGTGGGCTCGGCGGTGACGGTTCTCGGAGCCGGCGCCTCGGAGTCAGCGCTCATCTCACTGGGCGGCATCGTGTCGTCAGGCGCGCGTCGCGTCGGCGGCAACGACATCGACAATTCCATCGCGACGTTGTTGCGTCTTCGCCAGGGAGTCGTGGTGGCCCCATCCATGGTCGAGGAGCTCAAGATCGCCATGAGTTCGGCCCAGAGTCGAAGTCACGGTGAGTCACGCACGATCACCGCGCGCGCCATCGAGGACGGAAAACTCGAGACGGTGGAGGTGCGCGCCGAACTCGTGAACGCGGCGCTCACCGACGTCGTCACCTCGACCCTTCGTTTAATTCAAGAATGCTTGGCCGATGCGCCGCCCGACCTCTCCCAAGACGTCAGCGCCCAGGGAATGGTCTTGGTCGGTGGTCACGCCCAATTGACGGACTTCGCCGAACTCATTGCCCACACGACGGGCGTGACCGTTCGTGTCGCGGACGATCCCGGCACGGTCATCATTCGAGGACTGCAGATGTGCCTCGAGGAGATGTCCTCACTGCACAGCCTCTTTCGCCAAGTCGACCGCTAAGGACTCAGTCGTCGCCGCGACCGAGTTGGTCGACCGCCGCGCGGACTTGCCAGTCGCGGTCGTCCTTAGCGCGCTCCAGCGCGGCCTCGATGTCGGGGCCTTCGAAGTTCGAGAGGGCGACGATGGCCCGACGGCGAATGGCCGGCTTGTCCTCGAGGGCGGCCAAGATCGCGGGACGGGCTCGATCATCGCCGAGCGCGCCGAGCGTCGCGATCGCCGACTCCCGGCACCTCGCGTCTTCGTGCTGCGTCGCGACGACGATGAGCTTCTCGACCGCGGGTTGATAGAGGTGTTCGCCCAGCGCGAAGACGGCACCGTCGACCACCAAGGCGTCGTCGTCGTCCAACGCCGCCAGAAGCAACCGGTACAAGGAATCATCGTCGATGACGGCGGCGGCGATCAGCGTGAGGGCCTCGCGGCGCACGGCGACGTCGTCGTCGCCGAGCGCGCGATGCCAGTCATCGTCGACGGTAATGGCGCGTCGATTGGCCGCCCGTAGGGCCAACACCCGCCGTCGCGGGATGGAGTCCACGAGGTGGTCGCGTATAAGTACGTCGAGTGAGCCGTCCGTCTGGTACCCCGCCGTGACGAGGAGGCCCTCAACGTCGTCCGGTAGCGTGGATTCATCACTGTGCACGAGACCATCTCACCACCTCCTCGACGCGCGCGTCGATTTTCACGATTTTTGATTGCCCTGGTGGTCGCGGCCGTCGTGGTCGTGGGGCTACGCGCTTGGTCGACCAACGAGTACGCCATCACGCCTGGCAACGCCACTGACGTGGCACCCTTAGTCACCATCAAAGGTCTGGCCACGAATTCGGCGGCCGACCGGATCATGCTCGTCGACGTCTATTTGCAACCGCTTTCAGAGTTGCAGTTCTTGTGGATGCACTTTCAGTCCCACGTGCAGTTCGTGACGGCGTCACAACTCCTCGATCCGGGCATCCCGGCGAGCGAACTCGACGCGCAGGGCTTCTTGCAGATGAGCGATTCGCAAGAGTCGGCCGAAGTCGCGGCGCTCAGGGCGCTGGGGTGGAAGATTCCCGCGACGATGACGGGGGCCGTCATTACCGCCGTCGCGAATAACACGCCGGCCGCGCACGCCAGCCTGCACGTGGGTGACGAGATCACCGCCGTCGACGGTCGTGCGGTGACGTCGGCGTGCACGTTGATCGGCAGTTTGGAGCACGTGGCCGCGCATACCGTCGTCCACGTCACCCTGCGGCGAACCACGTTCAGCACGACGGGTGTGTTGCGCCGCGGTGGACTCGTGACGCTCAAGGTGACGACGGCGGCGTCACCCGACGCGCACGCGAGGACGGGCTGCGCACAGTTTCCGACGAGTGGGCCGTCGTTTCTCGGTGTGGTCCCCGAAGACGGGGCGACGTTCGACTTGCCGGGCAACATATCGGTCAACACGGCCAATATCGGAGGCCCGTCGGCGGGCCTCGCCATGACCCTCACCATCATCGACAAGCTCAGCAAGGGCTCCTTGACGGGACATCACGCCATTGCCGCGACCGGCACCATGGACCCCTACGGCGACGTCGGCGACGTCGGGGGAGTCGCGGAGAAGACCATCGCGGTTGAAAACGCCGGGGCCAAGTATTTCTTCGTTCCCCAGGTGGAAGTCGCGACGGCGCGTTCGGTGGCGAATTCCAGCCTCCATATCATCGGCGTGACCACGCTGCACCAGGTTCTCACCGACCTTCGCAAACTTGGTGGCGCCGCCCCGGTGGCCCTTACGGCGCCTCGGTAAGCCATTTTTAAGGCCCGCGACGTCCTAGGCTAAGGAGAATGGAAGAACGGCGAATGCTCTCGACGACGCGTCAATCATCGACGGAAATCGCCCGGACGAACTTCAACACGGTGCGAAAAGGCGGGTACGATCCCCAAGAGGTGCGTTCGCACCTCGACACCGTCTCTCGCGAGGTCGGACACCTCGAGAGTCGCATCCGCGACCTGCAAGAACAACTGTCCGAGGCGCTGCGCCGCGCCGCGAACCCGACGCTCGATGAGGCTACCTTGGCCAGCGCGCTCGGCGCCCAAAGTGCGGCGATTTTGCGCTCGGCGCACGAAGAGGCCGGCCGCGTCACCGCCGAGGCCCAGGAACGCTCGGCGCAGCTCTTTACCGAGAGCCAGCATCGCGCGGCGGGCCACCTGATCGAAGCCCAGGAACGCGCCGCGGCAACGCTGACCGAGGCCGAACACACCGCCGCACAGATAGACGAAGAGGCGCGCCTGGCCGCGGAACGACTCATCGAGTCGGCCAAGGTGAACGGTGACGCAATGGTGGAGCGGGGTCGCGAGCAGGGTCGCGCGATCGTGGAACAGGCCAACGAAGCTCGGCGCAACATCTTGAACGACCTGGCAGTCAAGCGCAAGGCACTGCACATTCAGATCGATCAGTTGCGCGCCGCGCGAGATTCCATGAATACCTTCGTCTCGAACGTCCGCGAGCACATTGACGGGTTACTCGACAACATCAACGGATCGGACGAGGCCGCGCGTCACGCCGCTCTGGAGGCACTGCGCGTGCGTCCTCCGGTGACGGACCCGACCGAGGAGGAACTCCTCGCCGGAACCCCGTTGCGCCACGTCCCGGAGGCGCAGTTGCAGTCACTTCCCGCCTCGAGCGCGGTGAATCACCTCGAGCCGGTACCCGCCGCGCCGCCAGCGGCGCTACCACCCTCGGCCAAGCCCCCCCGCGCCGATTTACGCGACACCGAGACCTTCGTCGAGGAGGACGTCGCGGGCACTGACGTGGTCAATGAGATCTTCGCTCGCCTGCGCAAGGCGACACTCGAAGAGCGTGGGGCTACCGCGCCCGCGCCGAAGAAGGCCCCCGCCCCGGTCAAGGCCGAAACGCCCCTGGACGAACTGTTCGCGCGACGCGACATTGCTATTAGCGAGTCGTTGGCGGTGCTGACCCGCAAAGTCAAGCGCGCCCTCCAAGACGACCAAAACGTGACGCTCGAACGCTTGCGTGACGTCAAGGGGCCCATCACCGACGAGTTGGAAGATGAGTTGGAGCAGCGGCGTCGCTACGCTGAGACGGCCGTGGACGCACTGGCCGACGCGACCGCCGCCGGGACGCAATTCGCCTTGGACGAAGCGGGAGCGAGTAGCGAGACGAGTCCGCGAGCGGGGATCACCGACTGCGCGGCGGACCTGGCCGTGACGATCGTTCTCGCGCTCCGCAAGCGAATTTTGGCCGACGGCAACGGTGACGCGAGCGAACGCGCGAACGCAGCGTACAAGGAATGGCGCGGAGCTCGGGTGGAGCGACTCTGTACCGACGCGGCGCGCCGAGCGTTTCACCTCGGCGTCGCGACGGCGTCCAGCGAACGTAGTCTTCGCTTCTATCCCGCTCCCAATGACGCGCCGTGTGATGCCTGCGCCCTGGACGCGGCGGCTCCACCGCGCGCGGCGGGCCAAGCGTTCCCCAGTGGTGCGGCCTACCCGCCGTTGCACGCGGGCTGCGCGTGCACCGTGGTCCCCGTCTAACTTCTGACCTAGGCTCGGCACTGTGCGTTCACCGTCGGATGTAAGTCCCCCTCGTCGCCTTGGACGCCCATCACGGCGATTTTGGATCGCCGGAGGAATCTTTGTCCTGATCGTGTTGCTCGCGTCGCTTCGCACGCTGGCGGTGATTTGGACGGACCAGATGTGGTTCTCCCAGAGCAGCTACGGCGAGGTGTACAACACGCTCTTAGCGACCAAGGTCGGACTCGCCGTAGTCTTCGGACTGATCTTTTTCGCCTTGATGTGGGCCAACTTGATGTTGACCGACCGCTTCGGCGCGCGCGACCTGAGTTTCGAACCTGAAGACGAGGTGGTGCGGCGTTTCCAGAACGCGGTGCGCCCCTACGCCGGTCGGATCTATGCCCTCATTGCGGTCATCACCGGTTTTATTGCTGGGCTCAACGCCTCGGGCCAGTGGAACACGTGGCTCCTCTTCGTGCACCGCCAGTCCTTTGGCACCACCGACCGGCTGTATCACAAGGACGTTGGTTTCTACGTCTTTGACTTACCCTTCATCTCCTTCATCGTCACCTGGACCCTGGTCTCGCTCTTCATCATCTTGATCGTCACCTCGGTGATGCACTTTTTTAACGGGGGGATTCGCACCTCACGTCGTACGCCGCGCGTCGCGCCGCGCGTCAAGGCGCACCTGTCGGTAATCGGTGCGGGGATTGCCGTGATGAAGGCCGCTGGCTACGTCATTGCTCGCTGGGAACTCGTCAACTCTACCAACGGGGTCGTCCAGGGAGCGGGGTACACCGACGTCCACGCCCGCATGCCCGCGCTGACTATCTTGATCTTCTTATCGCTGGCGTCGGCGTTGATTCTGCTCGCCAACGTCCGCTCTCGCGGTTGGTCCCTGCCCGCCGTGGCGGTGGGATTATGGGCCTTCGTAGCGCTCATCATCGGCGTGTTGTACCCCACGTTCTTGCAGACCTTCAAGGTCAGCCCCGCCCAAGCGACCCTCGAGGCGCCCTACATCGCGCGCAACATTCAGGCGACGCGCCAGGCCTACGGATTGACGACCGTCCAGTACCACTCCTTCGCCGCGGCATCCACGATACCGGCCAAGGTCTTGACGGCCGACGCCGACACACTCAACAACATCCGTCTGTGGGACCCCGATCCGAGTATCGCTCTAGCGACGGTGGCGCGTCGACAGTCGATTCGCGCGTATTACACCTTCACGACGCTGGGCGTGGACCGCTACGTCGTCAACGGCAAGTTGACCCCGGTGTTAATCGGCGCCCGCGAACTAGCCGAGAGCAACCTGCCCGCGGCGAGCTGGGTCAATACCCACTTGCAGTACACCCACGGCGTCGGCGCCGCGGTACTCGCGGCCAACGAAGTGGACCAAGCGACGGGTAACCCGATCTTCGACGTCGCTAACGTCCCGCCAGTGTCGACAGCCGGCATGCCCGCTCTGACGCAACCCGATATCTACTTCGGCATTGGCGACACCGGTTGGGTCGTGGCCAACACCAAGCAGGCTGAACTCGACTACCAGACCAACGGTGGCTCGAATGTCGAGACGCACTACGCCGCTAAGGGTGGCGTGGCCGTGGGCGGATTCTTCAGTCGCTTGGCGCTGGCGGCGCGCCTGAGTGACTTTAACTTCTTGATTTCGAACCAGATCACGTCGAAGTCGCGCGTCCTTTTCGTGCGCGACGTCACGCAGATGGCCCAAAAGGCCGCGCCGTTCCTGTCCTTTGACTCCCAGCCCTACGCCGTGATCGCCAACGGGTCGGTCAACTTCGTCCTCGACGGGTACACGACGTCGAGTCAGTACCCGTATTCGCAAAACGCCAGCAATTTAAACGTCAACGCTGGCGGGCTGCCCTACAGCTTCAATTACGTGCGCAACTCGGTCAAGGTGGTGGTCAACGCCTACACCGGCAAGATGACGTTCTACATCATGGACCCGAGCGACCCGATCATCAAGGCCTACGCTGCGGCGTTTCCCGGAATGTTCCAGCCGTTGAGCGCGATGCCCATGGACATTCGCACTCACCTTCGCTACCCCCCGGACCTCTTCTCGGTGCAGGCCGCGACGTTGGGTCGCTATCACATCACGTCGGCCAGCGCCTTCTACGACGCGTCGGACCGCTGGGAAGTGTCGCCGTTGGCGGGTGCCGGACCGGCGACCCAGGCCTTGGCTGCCACGACGGTGACCGACGTCAACGGCGCGGTGACATCGACGAACCTGTCACCGATGGCGCCGATCTTCCAAGTGGGATCTCTTCCGCAGGTCAATCACCAACAACTTCTCGAATCGGTCGCCTTCGTCCCGGCGGGAAATTCGTCGACCGTTCAGAACTTGTCTGGTTTCATGGTCGCCACCAGTGACCCGACTGACTACGGGCAACTGAACGTCTACGAGACGCCACGTGGGCAGTCGACCACCTCGCCTGCTCAGGCCGACTCCGAGATGTTGCAGAGCGCGGCAGTCTCGTCCAAGGTGTCACTGCTCGACCAACACGGTTCGCAAGTTCTGCTCGGCAATGACCTCATGGTGCCTCTCGATCAGAGCGTTCTCTACGTTCGCCCTCTGTACGTGACGTCGACGACGAACCCCATGCCCCAGCTCAAGTACGTGATCGTGGCCTTCAACCAGCGCGTGGGATTTAGCACGACGCTGTCGGGCGCGATCGCTAGCGTGCTTGGCGGAACGGCCCCCACGAATCCGACGACAGGCAATTCGGGCAGCGGTAAGAAAGGTGAGACCGCCGCACAGTACTTGACCCAAGCCAGCGCGGATTACACGGCGGCGCAGGCGGCGCTGAAGGCCGGCAACCTCGGGACCTATCAGACCGACGTGCAGTTGATGTACGCACAGCTAGCGCTTGCGCAAAAAGTGCTGGGTTAGTTCGTTCTCGCGTCTTCGGCGTGTTTCATCGAAATGCGTGAGTTGAATCGTCTGATAAGATGGAAGTCCGCAACGCGGGGTGGAGCAGTCTGGTAGCTCGTCGGGCTCATAACCCGAAGGTCGTAGGTTCAAATCCTGCCCCCGCCACCAAGGGGTTTGTACCGAAGCTGGTCAAACTCAGTACCGAAGTCCCGGTCCGTAGGTCGAAGTTAGACCTGGGCCGGGATTTCTGCTTTCCACGAGACTTTCGCGGCGATCGTGACTTCGCCCACTACGAAGAATGCCACCCCGAAGGGTGGCTGAGAGGTTTTTGAGATGAGAAAATCCCGCGGGCGCGGAGAGCGGTTGATTTGCGAAGCGTGATTTACGTAGCCGGTGGCCCCGTGCTTGACGCTGCCACGACGACCTGGGAGTACGTGATGAGCGACTGGCGACGGGGACGTCCGCGCTTGGCCTTCTTCGGCTTGGCCACCTGCGCATCCCAGCGCTCGGCCAGGCGTAGATTCGTCGCCCCGAGGATGACCAACGTAGCGAGCCCGGTCTTCATCCCGCCGCGCATCCGAATGACGCCGCGTCGTAGATTCTCCACTGCTTCATTCTTCGTGTTACCAAAAAAGCCCTCGACGCGGTTACGCCGCGCGCAGGAGAAGAACCACTGCGCCGAACCGTAGAGTTCGCGCTGGGCCAGTGGAATGTCCGTTGCCGCGAACGTAGTGAACGCGTGCGCACAAACGCTGTCCACAACCACGTTGGTCGGGTGCGAGTACACCCGTAACGTGCCGCGTTTCACGACGCCATGAGGCGCACGCAGTGGACACTTCAGTTGACCCGCTGAGGCGGGGCACTCGTAGGTTTGTTGGGAGTCGGCTTTGCGACTGCCGTACGGTTTCATCGCGTACACCGCTCGTGCAGCTATCTTGGCCTGGTACGTCAGGCGCTCTTCGATGGTTGCATTCACCGCGGGCACTTTGATGTCGTGAAGGGCTGTCGGCAGGCTGGGGCTAAACGGTTGGCCGTCGATGATAAGAGCACCGCGGCGAGTTCCGCGCCCCCCTCGTTGGTTCTCATCGAGGTCAAAGATGGGCTCTCCGCCCAGGGACCGGACGGGCAAGATGAAGTCACTCCCGTCGATGTTCTTGGTGTATTCGCGGTCGACCAAGACGTCGCCGAGTTGCTCTTGGGTCTTTGCCACGGCGCCAGTCACCGAAAGCGCCATCTTCACGGGCGTCGTCGTCGCGGGACGAAAACGCATCGCCAACAATGCCATCGGTACGTTGTCTCCGTCGATGTCCTTCACACGCACCGCTCCCGTGATGTCGTAGCCGAACACGGGCCTCTTCCACGATTCCTTGGAACGCCCACGCCAGTGGGCGTCGGGGTCAGTGGAGATTCTCTCCACGATGGTCGTGCCGTCGGGACCCACGACGTTGGTGCGCCGGCGTGTACCCCAACTGGGCATTGTCGTGCCGTCGATAGCGATGGAATAAGCGTCCTTGGTCGCCGCGTGGGCGGTGGCCCGCAACAAGTTGTCCGCCAGCTCGTCGAGCAGGCCCCACCGCGAGTTGCCGTGACGTCGACCCTCGGCCTCGACGGCTCGCGCCATGGCGCCGTAGAGTCGCTCTATCTGACGACGAGTGATGCCCCCTCTCGGTCGACGCCTAAGCGACGCTGGGTCGATGGACGCAGCGTGTGCAGTAGTCGTTCGACGCGAATGAGGTGAAGACGACCGTCGGTTCCAAGTACCAACAGAGCCACCAATTGTGTTCGCACGCTGAGTTCGCGTGGTCGCCCCGCTTTGACGCGATTAGCGGTGAGGGCGTCTTCGATTCGAGGTACGAGATCGGTTGAGTCGATGATTCGCTCGGCTCGTCGCACCAGCCCTTCGACGTCAAGGGTCGAGTTAGTAAGAAAGTGGACGACGCGTCTGGTCTCTTGGAGGGCACGGCAGGTACGACCGTCATTTCATGAACCCTCCGATGAATTGCCTAAGACGAGGAGTGATTTGGATGATCGAAGTGGCACGAACTTCGAGCGTCCCGCCGCAGCACTCGACCATGGTGAAGGCAGAAAAAGGCTTCGGCAGATTGATCCATGATTGCGGCCCCGCAGAAGCGGAATTACCACAATTCGATGAAATGGATCCGGCTTCACAGACGCATCAGATCAGGGCACTTTATGTCCGCTTGACGTTACATTCCTGCCCTACATTGTCGCCATTCAGTCGTTGAATTTTGTGGACCGACGAGTTTCAACTTGTGATCGAAGGGAGTCGTGTAACCCCCTGTGTACCCAGGGCGTGAAAGGATTTCGATTAGGTATTTTGGGTGTTGTCGAAGTCGCAGAACGGATCCAACCAGAGTCCCCGCGCCAACAAGAAGTAAATAAACGGCTCTTCGGATTTCAGCGGGGTCTTGTGGTCTGGCCACTTTCGTACTCGCGACAGTTACCTCGCACGAAACGGCACTTCCACGCGTGATTGCAACCACCAGAACCCGCGTACTAGGGCGCGCCAGTTGCCTCAAACCGTCGACCCGCTCTGAGGTCCCGTCAGGTCGCGTCGAACCGGAGCACGCACCGTCGGGGCAGACCGCCGTACAGCGAGCGTCAACCGGCGGCGCTGCGGACTACACCTGAAGATATCCGGCGAGATTCGCCAGGGACGAGTTCAGTCCTGCGGCGTGGTCTTCCGGGGACACCGCATCAGGTACGTCGTCGGCTGTGATGTCGACGCGCGTACCCCCATCTACACCGGTCATCTCCCAGGTCATCGTCATCGTGCCGGCGTAAGCAGGGTCGCCAGAGACAAAGTCGACCGCCTGCACGACCCTTACGCCGGGGACGATGTCGACGAAACGAGCTTCGACGATATCGGAGTCGGCCGTGGCTTTGCCCCCTGAAGCAGGGGCGTCCCCGTAGGTCAACACCATTCGATAGGACCCTGCGGGACGTGGATCGAATCGTTCGAACCTGCCCGACATACCCGCAGGAGGCAACCACGCCGTCAGGGCACCTGCATCGACGAAAGCGGCATAGACCTTCTCCGGCGGGGCGGCGATCACCCGTGATCCCTTGTCGGTACGAGGCATAAGAGGATGTTACACACACCGCTGTGCCGACCGACCCCTGGTGCCCCTGATCGCTGATAGGCATGGGGCGCGTTTGGCATCGAGTGTTCACCTTTGCGATTTGCGTACCCCGCGGAAATCCGAAGAGCCAAATAAACGAAGTCAAAGGCCGAGGAAAACCTTGGGCCTTCGTCCTCTCCGGGGTGCAACCGGGACACGGATGTGTTCAGTTCTGCCAATAACCCCCCCGTGCAGTTACACGTGCTGCACACTCCTGCACACCCCCACCATTTCATCCTCTTGCCACCTCGGCCTGTATCACCAACCCGACTCGCCCTCATTATCGGCTGAACTCGTCGCCGCATCCGGCACGCGCCCCGTCTCGGCTGATGGGTTCCCGCCTCTGCCGAGCGGTACCGCAGCGGTGGGGATGGCGTTGTCGACGAGGACGGTGGCGATGGCGGTGGCGGTGGCGAGGGTCTCGGTGTTGAGGACTCGGCTGCGGGCCGAGGCGCCATCCAGCAGCATCGCCAGTTGTTCGCCGAGCTGTTCGGGGTTGTTGGCGCCCGCCTCACGGGCGGTATCAGTGAGCCGCGCGGCAAAGGCTTTCTTATAGTCGCGGGCGTAAACGCGTGCCGGGTGGTCCGGCTCGGGGATTTCGACAGCCGCCGCGATGAACGGGCACAGAGGCGCGTGGACGTCGAAAGCGGCGAGGAGTCGTTCGCGAGGCGCGAGGTCGGCGCGGTCGAATACCTCAGGCAGGATGTTGGGATCGAATCGGCGTAGGCACTCAGCGATCAGCTCGTCCTTTCCGCTGAAGTGCTGGTACAGCGTGCGCTTAGACACTTCGGCCACTGCGCAGAGCTGGTCGATACCGGTGTTGTTGATGCCTTGATCGCGGAAGAGTTGTTGTGAAGCGCTGACGATTCGCTCTCGTGCGCCCCTGCCGCGGCGCATCCCTTGCGGCCCCTTCTCCAACTTCGTCACCCGCCCAGCGTAGCCCCATCGGGTACCGACCGGTGTGCATAACTTGCGCCCCACGTCACCGGCTGCTACATTAAGTACACAGATCGGTGTACATAACACCGGCAAGGCACGTGAATGGAGTAGTTATGGGAAAGCTTGATGGCAAGGTCGCGGTAATCACGGGCGGGACAAGCGGTATGGCGCTGGCCGGTGCGCAGCTGTTCGTCGACGAAGGAGCTCACGTCTTCATTTCGGGCCGACGGAAGGACGCGCTGGACGAAGCCGTCAAGCTGATCGGCCGGAACGTGACCGGCGTGCATGCCGATTCGGCCGACTTGAACGATCTGGACCGTTTGTTCGAGACCGTCAAGCAGGAAAAGGGCGCGGTCGACGTATTGTGGGCAAGTGCCGGCGTGGGCGAACACGGCGGCCTCGGTGAGATCACCGAGGAGCAATTCGACGCCGCCTTCTCGCTGAACGCGCGCGGCACGCTGTTCACGGTCCAGAAGGCGCTGCCGCTGTTCAACGATGGAGGCTCGATCTTCATGACCGGCTCGAACGCTTCGCTCAGGGGTTACCCCAATTGGAGTGTGTACGCAGCGAGCAAGGCCGTGCTACCCGCCTTCGCACGAGTGTGGGTGGCCGAGCTGAGGGACAGGAAGGTCCGAGTCAACGTGCTGACCCCCGGCCAGGTCGCCTCCCCGATGCTGGAGGAGGTGATGGACGAGGCGATGAAAGCGCGGTTCGAGTCCGTGATTCCGCGGAGAAAGATGGGTCGCCCCGAGGAGATCGCTTCGGTCGCGTTGTTCCTCGCCTCGGACGACTCGAGCTACGTTAATGGCATGGAGCTTGTTGTCGACGGCGGCAGCACAGTTATCTGAGCCCCTAAATGAGATCGTCAGGCATACGCGAACCTTCGACGCGCCAAGCCATTACAGCAACTAAACCTCTATCAAAATCCCTCATTCAACTACAGCAAAGGAATACGCGACATGACCACCATCACCATTATCGGCTCGGGCAACATGGCCTCCGCCATCGGTACCCGAGCGGCGAAGCACGGCCACACCATCGAGTTCATGAGCCGCGACACTGGCAACGCCCAGGCACTTGCTGACCAGATCGGCCGCCAAGCCACCGTCGGCGCGTTCGGCGCAACGCCACAAGGTGAGATCGTCTTCCTCGCCGTTCTGTACACCGGAGTGATTGAAGTGATCGCGAAGTACGGCGATGCACTGGCAGGCAAGATCCTCGTCGACATGACCAACCCGTTCAACGCCGACGCCAGCGGGCTCGTGACGACCGCGGGTGACTCAGCGTCCAAGCAGATCGCCGCCGCCGCCCCGGAGGGCACTCACGTCGTGAAAGCGTTCAATACAATCTTTCGCGACGTCCTTGCTCAAGATAAGTCCGTGGACATATTCTTCGCCGGCGACAACGCCGAGGCGAAGGCACACGTCGCGGCGTTTCTGGAAAGTTTGGACATTCGGCCCCTGGACGTAGGTGGGATCGAGATGACCTCGGTCCTTGAATGGGCCGGCATCCTCTTGGTGGGCGTGGCCAGCAACGGCGCCGGCTTCGACATCGCCTTGGGAGCCAAGACGGTCTAGACATTTTCTTGAGACGATTACTTTCCGCCGTTGTATTCATCGACAGGCTCGAGCCGGCGGACAGTAGGCGCGACGCTCTAATCGGCCCGCCACTCGACTTCGCCGAATCGATTAACGCCGACCCGGAATGCCTCAAATATTCGGTTCACGAGCCGATCGATGGCGAGGCCGCGCCCTTCGCCATCATCCAGGCCTACGAGTCGGTCGCCGTCGTTACCTGTCACTGCAGATCGCTACGTTGCCCAAGATGAAGTCTTCAATGATTGTCGATAGAACCGTCGCTTCGGTGATTGGACCAGGTCTTTTGGCGGGGACCGAGATCACTGAACCGACGCAACAGAAGTCCCCCCCATCAGTAAAAGTGCAGATCAAGGCCGGTGCGAAGGCACCGTCTCTTGTCTCGCGTTGGACCACGGTCACATTTTGGCTGCAGAACCCTCCCCCGTTCGCTGGCCCATCCCCTGCCCCAGCCATAGGAATGCGACTTTTCGGAGAGATTGGGCGCCCGGCGCAGAGGTCAAAGGTCCCTACATGAACCCTTATCCGAGAAACCTGTCCTCTTGGTGTCCATTTGCTGTCGCGCCGACTGAGCTCGAGTGCAGATTTCTCCTGCGGCGCATCGTAGAGATCCCAGGCAACCATTGATCGTCTAATCGTCGCTCACTTCCGGGTGGATTCCCGGCTTGATACATAATCGGCAATCCGCTCGTAGCAGGGCGTTTCTCGACTGGTGTCCTAGGAATGCTCGACGTGGTTAAGTCGGACCATGTCCAACATTTTGGACTTGGCGACAGCCACGCTGGCAGTATCGACCATCAACGGAACGCGAAGGTCGGCAATCGACGACGTCTCACTGTCAGTCTTTCCAGGCGGCCGGCTGGGCGGGACATAGAAATGTGTGCGGAATTTGGGCGGAGACCAGTTCTCGTTGTGTCGAACGTTATTTGGAGGCGCAACAATTACTCAATGAGTATCAACCCTCGCGATAAACGACAGTTCCGCTGCTGTTTCTTGCGCCTTGTCCCGGGACTCACCTGCAAATGAAGTCCGTGGAGCGTCAAGTTAATGACGACGCGATTGGATGGATCGATGCTCTGGTTTCGTTAGCTCGTAGTGCTCGCGAGGACAATGTCGACGACGTTCTTCGTACTGTCGTCGAAACCGTCCATTCGACTGCGGGCTTTGAAGTAGTGGTATTCAACAGGTATCGACCAGCGTGGGACGACTATGAGGTCGTGTTGGCGATCGGACCAGCAGAAGTGCAAGCGCTCATGCACACCCGGGAAGGTCGCGGGACGTTTGAAGAGCAACTTCTGACTAGCGAATATGAAATACAACCGGGGACTTACTTTGTCCCGGGATCATCCGAAGTGTGGACCCATGTCGATGGATTCGTGGTCGTATCTCCTGAGCGACCCACAATCCCGGGTGGATGGGATCCGATGGACGCCCTTCTCGTCCAACTCCGCGATTCCAAGGGCGAGCCACTCGGGATCTTGTCAATCGACGAACCTCGATCCGGGCGAATGCCGGACTTGAGCGAACTGCGCCTCTTGCGAGCGATTTGCTCGCACGCTGAGCAGTCTCTCGAGAATGCCCACGCCAGTGCTAAAACTGAACGACATCGCACCCGATTGACGCAACTGCTTGGAACATCAGCGCGATTCTCCGAATGCCAATCTCAACGCGAGGTTCTTGAGATTGCGTGTGAGGCGCTGGTCC
>Ga0207933_1001399_pt1 | contig 18382 bp, 24 predicted proteins | sample NGESurdeep092012_4_FD_184488 | JGI IMG/M metagenome (GOLD analysis project Ga0207933, IMG submission 184488) | Arctic peat soil microbial communities from Barrow, Alaska - NGEE Surface sample F53-3 deep-092012 (SPAdes) | ecosystem: Environmental > Terrestrial > Soil > Wetlands > Peat ...
CCGCGGACTTTACCGCGCCCGCGAAGAGGAGCGCGATCAGAGCTATTTTCTGTTCGGCACGACGCCGGAGCAACTGGAAATTCTGCGCTTTCCGCTCGGCGAACGCACCAAGGCCGAAACGCGCGAGCTTGCGCGTCAGTACGGCCTGGCGATCGCCGACAAACACGACAGCCAGGACATCTGCTTCGTGCCGACCGGGCATTACGCCGACATTATCGAACGCCTGAAGCCGGGTTCGGCCGAGCCGGGCGCGATTGTCGATCTCGATGGCAAGGTGCTGGGCGAACATGCCGGCATTATTCATTTCACCGTCGGGCAGCGGCGCGGCCTTGGCGTTGCCGGCGGCACGCCGCTTTACGTCATCAAGCTCGACGCCGAGCGCAAGCGCGTCGTGGTCGGCCCGCGCGCGGCGCTGCGCACCAGCGGCATCGTGCTGCGCGACGTGAACTGGATCGGAGACGGCGATCTCGACGAGTTGCTGGCCGACGACAGACTGGAAGTTTTCGTGAAAGTGCGCTCGTCGCGCCCGCCGCAGGCGGCCTCGCTGCGCCACGGCAGCCACGGCTACGAAGTCGAGTTGGTCGACGGCGAACATGGCGTCTCGCCCGGACAGGCTTGCGTGTTTTATGATGCGGCCGTTGGCCAGGCGCGTGTGCTCGGCGGCGGCTTCATCAAGAGCGCGGTCGCCGCGAGCGATAGCCTGCGCGCCGGCGAGGAAGCGCTCGCGGCCGTTGCCGCGCGCGGATAAATCGGTGAATTCGGTTTCCCGACGTAACGATGCGTAACAGATAGAAAAGTCATGGGGGGCGACATCGACAAGCGGGGCGTCGAGCGCGCTTATGCGCGCTGGGCGCCGATTTACGACTTCGTTTTCGGCAAAGTGTTCGCGCCCGGCCGCAGCGAAGCGATCATCGCCGCCGAGAAAGTGTGCGGACCGCAAGGCGGACGCATTCTGGAAGTCGGCGTCGGCACCGGCATTTCGCTGCCCGATTACGCACGCGTCAACAAAATCACCGGCGTCGATCTGTCCGAGCCGATGCTGCGCAAGGCGCAGGAACGCGTGGAAGAATTTGGGCTGACCAATATCGAGGCGTTGTCGGTGATGGACGCCGAGAACATGGCGTTTCCGGACAGCGCCTTCGACGTCGTGGTGGCGCAATTCGTCATCACCACGGTGCCGCATCCGGAAGAAACGCTGGACGAATTCGCGCGGCTCACGCGCCCCGGCGGCGAAATCATTCTGGTCAATCATCTCGGCGCCGAACGGGGCTTGCGCAAACTGTTCGAATTTTGCTTTTCGCCGGTCGCGCGCTGGCTCGGCTGGCGGCCGGAATTTCCCTTCGCCAAGATAGCGCGATGGGCGGAACGGCACGGCGGAGTGCGCATTCTCGAACGCCGCGCGCTCGCGCCCTTGGGTCATTTTGCGCTCATACGATTCGAGCGCTTGTCCGCAAGCCGGTCCGCCGCCTAGACGGAACCCAACGGAACTTGCGCTGCCGCTCGACCGTTATCCATCTCGAATGCGCCAAATGGCGCGGCAAAGATGGAGCCGGATATGCATCGCAAGGCACTTTTATCGATCGCCACAGCGCTGCCGCTGGCGATCCTGACGCCGGCGCTGGCGCAAGCGCCGCCGAATGCGAAGGCGCCAATTGCGCCCAAGACCGAGCAGCTTGATCCCAATGCCTGTGCTGGTGGCGGCGCGCAGGCGACTATCGGGCAGGGCGGTGACGTCGAGGTGAAAAAGCCCAACGACCGCACGTTGAGCAACAAGCTCGCGCGCTCGGGCGGCGTGATCTGCCCGCCGCGGCATGTCGATCCCGAAATCCAGGCGCCGACCCCGCCGGGCGGACCGATGCCGGTGATCCCGCCGCCGGGTGGCCCGGGCGGCGACTCGAGCGTACGGCCGAAATAACCGGCGGGCATGCGGGCTGCACGAGCGAAGTTTCAGATGGATAAGGGTTTTTTCGCCGTGTCGCTTGACAGCCTTCGCCCGCGCTTCCTATATCCGCCCGTTCCGGCGGGCCGTAGGCATGCCGGGCACCGGTGGCGGGGTAGCTCAGTTGGTTAGAGCAGCGGAATCATAATCCGGAGGTCGGGGGTTCAAATCCCTCCCCCGCTACCAATAGCGTCAACGTATTTTGAGATAATTGGCTGGTCGGATTTTTAACCGTACCACGGTCCGTACCACGGTTGATGAGGTGTTCCTCAGACTTGGGGGCGGCCATGCCCGACCTCCGCATCGGAAACTCGGGCTAAAGCTCCGCTCCTCCACCCATTCCACTCCGCCATCGAAAAGTTCGGTCGGCAAGCCGCGCCTTCCAGGCCTGTACGACGGCAGGCCAGAGATCGCCAAGATCATAGTGGCCGTTGCCGTGGTATTCGACGCGCGCCCTCAGATTATCGGCAAGAACGGTGGCAACGTATTCCAGATAGCGGCGCAACGTCGCGGCGGCGCCGGTAACGTCGTTTTTGCCGAGCTTATCGGCAATCTGCTTCCAGGCGTCGCCCTCGCTCCACACTTGCGGCCCTGTATCAACCGTCCAGCCGCCGAAGTTGATGCTCGACTGGACGAGATTTTCCGTCCGCATGAACTGGAGCCATACGGGGTCGTGCGTGGTCAGGATAAATTGAGTTTTAGGAAACTTAGCCTTCAGCAAGCTGCAAACCTCGCGGCGGTGACCCACATCAACCGACATGAGAACGTCGTCGAGCACGGCAAGGGTGAACTCGTCACCGAGCGTGTGCTTCATCAAGGCGAGGTACAGGCAGGCGGGTAATATTTCCGGTCAGTGCAAACTCAATGGCGTCAACGACGCCGCTCTTGCCGGTGCCATTGGGCCCGCAGATGCCGAAGTTTTTCTTGTTGAGCGAAAGCGTCAGATTCCGGATTCCGTGAAACTCGACGATTTCGATGGTTTCAATGCGGATCATTTCGCCGGCTCTCCCGGCGTAACTATCGCTTTGCGCAAGCTTTCGGGATCAAGCTTCTGCTGTTCGAGCGCCAGTTTCAGTGCGGCGATGGCTGGCGCTTCAAGGGTCTTTTCGGCCTCAAGTTTTTTCAAAAACTCGGCGAAAACCGAAGACACGGTCGAGGACAGGGGCGGCGGAGGGGTTGCCATGATTACACACTAACGGGGCGTGGATAGCTTGCGCAAACAAGCGCGCGTCCCGCTATGAGGGAAAGGCCCAGTTTAGCGGTACTTTCCGCTTATACAGTGATATGCGCCGGTCCATATTATAGGGGTTAAGGCGGGCAACTCCTATGAAAATCAATAGGATATATCTTATTTTCTCTAGGTTATTTGATAAGTTATATCTTATAGACTTCTTTAGTCATTATAGGGTATACCTTATCATATGAAAGACGCCATTCGCCACCTCGACAAACGCTTCACGGCTTTGCGCTCATTAGCCAAGAACCCCCGACCGCCCAAGGGCTGGCTGCGGGCCATTCGGGACGCGCTCGGCATGACCACCGCGCAATTTGCGCGGCGTCTTGGCGTGTCTCAACCTCGCATCATTGAACTTGAGCAATCAGAAGCAAGCGGTGGAGTTACGCTGAATACCTTGCAACGTGCGGCGGAAGCTCTCGGCTGCCGGTTCGTTTATGCGCTGGTACCCGATCAACCGCTCGAAGATACGGTGCGCGCGCGCGCGGCAGTGATCGCTGCACGCCAGTTGGATGCGGTGGAGCATACTATGCGTCTCGAAGATCAGGCCGTAACGAACAAGAAAGTCGGCAAGGAATTGCTTCAACGGCGTATCGACGAACTGATGCATCGGCCGGCTCGTCTATGGGACGAAAAATGACAGATCTTTTCCACGCTGACGATCACGCAACGCCACTCACACCGATAGAACGCGACGGGCTGATTCCGACACACGTTACCTTGCACAGTGAGTTGAACGAGCTTGAGCAGAAGAACATCGCGGAGGCCGATAGCTGGGCTTTTGCCCGCAAGCGCGGCGTTCTTGGCGAACCTTTTTTGCTCGGTCTTCATCGCCGAATGTTCAAGCGCGTGTGGCGCTGGGCAGGGCAGTATCGTAAGAGCGACCGCACTAATCTTGGTATAAAGCCTCATCTCATCCAGCCAGAACTACGACAGGCTATCGACGATGCGCAGGGCTGGATCGATTACAAGTCCTATGAGCCTGACGAAATGGCGGTGCGCTTTCACCACCGTTTGGTCGTCATACATCCATTTCCAAATGGAAACGGACGCTGGTCGCGGATGGCGGCAGATTTACTGATAGTTCGTCTGGGCGGCAGCCGGTTTACCTGGGGTAGCGCCAATCTTCAAAAGAAAGGCGGCGTGCGAGACACTTATATCGACGCCATGAAGGCGGCCGACAATCACGACTTCACTACGCTGATTGCGTTCGCGAGGTCATAAGCGAAGGAAGAAAGTTGCTCCCTATCAATCACTGTGCGATGCCGGCAACCGTCGCTATTGATATTCGCTGATTAATCGGTTGCGGGCCACCGCAACCGGACTAGCTCGCGGCAATAAGCAGGGGTGGGCCGCGACAGGCCGACACACCTTGCGGCGCTCGGCGCGAATCGGTGCGATACAAATCAATGGCCTTGATGAGGGCAAAGCGCGGTGCGGGTTCTCTATCTTGACCAAAACAAATGGATCGCCTTGGCTCGCGCGGCCAAGCGTCCGGCTGACCACCCGCAATTAAATGAACTTTTAAAAGCCATCAATGACGAAGTAAGCGCAAATCGTATGGTCGTTCCGCTTACCCGCTGGCGGTTGGCCCAGGCGTTCGCACGGAAATATTCAAGCAGAGTAGCCTGCTGGTCCGTCAGTTTCCTTTTGGATAGCACGTCACACCACTCAAGGGCGCGAGCGGTTCCATCGTCCCTGTCGAGATCGCCCGCAAGATCAACCAGTAGGCCAATTCGTTTGAGCGCGGATTTACTGACCACGGCGTGGATGGGCCCGAGAGCCATCAATGTTTCAAATATACTGCCGAGGTCAGGCGCCATGGGAACGCTCTTTTACGGAGATGACTGATTTTCATTCTGCGGTAGCGTAAATGGCGATGGCGCTAGCCCGCACCTGACCGCGACAGCTTCCTGCGGATTGTAGTTTTCGCAAATTTCTTGGGCCCAAACCCCTGCATGGTCATGCCAGGTCGAGAATGAGCCTGCTCCGCCGCTAGTTGGGCAATCCGCTTGTCGTCAAGGTGCGCGTAAAGAAATCTTTCGGCATGTGATGCGCGTGTCCTGTTCCAGCCATCGGCGGCTTCGCGCGGCGCATCAAGTTGCGAGCGCGGCTTTTCAGCCCATGTCATGAGCAGCATAACCTTCGGTGAAAGCGGGAACGTGACCTCCACGGTCTTGTTCATGAATCCACCATCGCCGTAAAAGGGGGAAACTGATTTTGGATTGACCGCCTTCGTCAGTGCATTGTCGCAGGTGATGAAATAACCGTGCGCCGCATAGACTACGGTCCAGCCCATTCTGAAAAAAATGGGGGTCAACTCGTCCATCACACCGAGGCAGCGCAACGTGCTCTCGCGCGAGACCTGAATCTCAAACTGAGACGGATCGAGAAGCGCGCTCCTCAGAGCCTCCAATCCCTTTTCATCGAGCGGTGGGCCACCGCTGCGCTTCACAAAGGCCTCGAAGGCTTTGTCATTCGCGCCATAGGCGTAATTGTGAATTTGCAGGCCGCGGCTTTGCATCTCGCCGAACATCCGGCGCATAGACGGAGTGCGCGAGTACATCGCGGCGAGAAAATTCGCGAAATCCGCTTTGGGCTGGCCTTCTGGAAGCTTGCCTTCGAGCAAACCGCGATAAACAGGTGCAGCCTTGCTTTCAACATCGGACAAAAACTTCTCGATCGTCGTGTCCTTCGTCCCATCGTCTTTCTCGACGGAATAAAAATGGGTCTCGAAGCCTGTTTCTTCCGGTATCGACGACCGTGAATTGCCGCTCTGCTTGTCGTAGGTCCAGATGTGTCCCGCAGGCGCATTGCCGACAAAATTGCGGAGATGCAAAACGGGGCTGTAGTGGTGGCTCTTTTCCATTGAACGACCTGCGACCTGACTACGGACCGTGCTGCTGACCATCTAGTGCGCCAATGCGAGTACGCCAGCCGGAGCTCGTGTAAACGCGCCGGTGCGTATCCACTTTTTGTGCTTGGCAGCTAGCGAGACGGCACTGTAGAACAAATAGGGAACGCAGTCAATCACGACAACCCGCAGCCTGCCAGAAGCGAATCCGTGCGCCATCCCCATGAAATCGAACGACTGTATCTCGACTTCGACGGCTTCTTCGCCTCGGTCGAACAGCAAGTGCATCCACATCTGCGCGGCAAGCCCGTGGGCGTGGTGCCGTTCAAAGACGCGCAGCACACTTGCGTCATTGAGGTCCTGGCATCCCAGCGGGAGAATCAGGCCGAGACGTTTCTAGGCAAGCTTCTGACCGCCACACGGCGGAAAACCTGCCGTATCTGGGCCGAACAAGCGCCATTCGAAGTCAAGGATCAGTTGAAGAATCGCGGATACCGCTGGTCCGCCGGCACCGACGGCGGGCGCAAGTCGTGGTACGTTGATGTCGATGCGACGCTGATGGAGACGGAGCTCCGCTTCCTGCGTACGGAAATCTACGGTCGTGATCTCGACCTAAGCGTTGAGGAGTTGGATGCTTTCACCAGGTTCTCGAACCGGTCGTGATCGAAATGTCGGCCCTTGATGACGGAAATGAACAGGCGGCGAATGTTCCAGCCGTCAATACTTTCCTGAGCACGGACGGCACTTGCGGCAGGTTCGAGGAAAGCTGCCGGCGACCGTGTGCCCTTGCAACCGGGGCAGGAACCGAATGGGGGTACCTATCGGTCCGTCTTCTTGACTGACCGCGAAGATTCGGCGCGGTTCGTTTCGACATGCGCCGCCAAGACCCGTTCCACATACGCCGACAATGATCTTCCATCGTCCTTCGCCAACCGAGCGAGATTGTCGCGCAAGTTTTTCTCAGCCCTTATATTGATGCGTGCACCTCGCGTGGGGAGCGTCTTGATCCTGTTGCGCTTGACCATAATCGTGCTCGTCTCCCCGCGCAATTGTCCTACAAGTGATGATGTTTGCCCCTTAGTGGGGCCAAGTGACCACGAGAAATCGAATCAGATTCGGCGGCATAAGTCGACACAAATCTGATTAACCTGGGCTGACTCCCGATCATCAGCGCGTCGCGACTGTCGCAAAAAGACCCGAAGTCGGTCGAGGTCCTTGTAAGCGACGGCGAAAATTTGCTGCCGGATCTGCCAGTACCGTTTTATGTTTTGGGCAGCAGCGCTCATCGGGAAAACGACAGATCGTCTCGCGGATCGCCTTTTTGCCGTCTGGCAAGCGCTTATGGTCAAATCGCCAGAAATACGGTTTTCAGATGATGGCGAAACAGTTTCTTCTCATGTGCAGTGGGCGGACGGTTCAGCATTGCCGGCAGGCGCACTGGCCCGATGCCTCCCGGTGGCAGCCGACTGGACCCGAATGATGTTTTCGTTTTCGGGATCGACATGTTCGCCCGGCGGATGCTGCAAGTCGATGCAGTAACAAAGATAACCGGCTTTGGCCCATGGCTTTGCCATGACTGTCGAAAGATCGAAGAACGAGACCATGATTTGACGCGGCTCGACCTTAGCCTTCAACACTTTTGGTTTACGGACGGCGCGCGGGGTTTTTGCCTTGCGTTTGTGTTTCGTGTTTTTCTTTCGCATGACGCCCTCGGCTCCATTTGCCACGATGAAACGCAGCATCGGGCCAGGCCGGTATTCTCCAGGGCCAGCCTGGACAAAGTTCTAACGGCCGGCAGCTTTCGCGCTACTTCTCAGCCGAAGGTTAACCGTCAATGACAGGCAGCGGCTTCGGCGGAATGGTCAGCGGGCGTCTGGCGTCGGCGGTGATTTCAGCCTCCAACCTGGGTGCTCATAACGGTCTGGTTGGAGGTTCGAGTCCTCCCGGGCCCACCAGCTTTTGCTTACGATATCGCTCAGTCAGTGGGTCTGCTGTCGGGAACCGCCCCAAGAACCGCCCCAGTTTCCTAAACGGTTACGCAGCACCACGGGGCGCTTATGTCGGTCCGAGAACGTTACTGTGGAACGTGAATTCAGTGTCTGCATTTGACTATAGGACATCGCGCTCCTCAAAAGCAAAACGCTGCCGGCCTTCGGAAAGGCCGGCGCGTCACGCAGAGTGACGCCCAGACCTCTTGGCAATGTCCCGCGATAATTTGTAATAAGGTTGCCAATTAAGTGCGGGCGGTCATCGCACACCGATACGCGACGGCACTCGAAGCCACGGGTTTGCGGCAAATGCGCCGCATTCCATATTTGCGTACCTGCAGCCGGCGCGCTTGCGACCTCAATTGCCCGGCGTCACTTCATATTGCGCGATCAAAAATAACGCGCTGAGCGATGCTGCGGCACAGAGTCCTGCTCCGACCACAGCAGCAAAGCGGAACGCCGACAGGAGAGCTGGTCCAGTAGAAGCAAGGACTGCGCCGATGAGGGCCGTTGCCACTAGTCCGCCTGTACGCGCGGCGGCGCTATTAAGCCCGGAGGCTACGCCTGTATGATGACTGTCCACTGACATAAGCACCGCCGTCGTCAGCGGTGCGACCGCTCCAGCCAGGCCAAGTGCAATGACGATCATCGCCGGGAGGACGCCCAGCCAATAGCCGGTGTTTGGTCCGATCCGGAGCGCGAGGAGGAACGGGCGCAGCTTTATCCGCGACAACCGGCTTCGGCTTCTCGGCTTTCGTTTCGGGAAGCGGCTTCGCGACAATGCGCCGCGTCAGTTCGATATTGGCCTGGGCCATGACTTCGGTGAGCGGCGCCGCATTGGCCGGATTGCCGCCCGTGGTATAGACGCGGCCACCGGGCAAAGCCGGGATCGCAGTCGAGGGCGGCAAGATGCCGGGCGAACTCACCCGCGCGATCTCGATCTCCAGGGCACGCAACCATTCACTGGACACAATCATCGTGCCGGCGTGTCGCGTGGTAAGCTCGGCACCGAATACCTCGGCGGCCTCGCGCCCCAATTCGACGATATGCTGATGCGCCCGATGCAGCGTGGCGATGTCGGTTGGATTTTCGATGCCGAGATTGCTGGTGAATCCGCGGCCGGTGAAAAAATATTCGGTGTTTCCGGCGCGGCCGGCGTAATCGAAGCTCGGGGTGATTGTGCCGAAACTGCCGCCGTAGATGCCGACGTTACCCCCCCGGCTGCAGCGCATTGCCGCTCTTGGTCTGAATATCGACGATGCCGGCTGTGCGCAGGCCGAACTGCGCCGGCAGTGCGCCGGTGATCAGCGCGAGGCTGCTGGCAAAGCTCGTGTCCAGAACGTGGCCGAAGCCCGAAATACCATCCGGCAGCGTGATGCCATTGATGCGATACTGCACATTGGCGTGTTCGTTGCGCACATGGATTTCTCCACTCGCGGCGGAATCCTGCGAAACACCGGGTGCCTGGAGCAGAGTTTTGTTGATTGAGCCGTTAGTACCCTGTGGCAGAGTTTCGATGAAAGCCCGATTCATATCGAAGGTACTGGCGCCGAAACGCGGTGATAGATTATCGCGCGCAACGTCAAGCTGGGTGTTCTGAGCCGCAAGTGTCGCATTGCTGTCAGGCTGCGGCGACGGGGCGACGGTGGCGCGGGGCGGCGCCGAGCGCTGGGCTTGGACCACGATTTCCGGAAGCACTTCTTGGGCCTGTGCGGCGCCTGCCAACGCGCCCAGCAGCACAAATGGTGACGCCGTCCAAAGAAAGGCGCGATAGGCATGTGGCGGCATGGAAACTCCCGAAATCATTGACAGGACCACGAATGTAATACTATAACATTACATTGGCGATCTAGAGTCAACCGCCGCTTCCGCGACCTGCAACATGATGCAATCTTGAAGGGTACGGACCATGAAAACATTGATCGGATTGATGCTAGCGGCGGGTTTGATCCTTGCCACGGCACAGAATACTCGCGCTGCCGACAACAAGATCAAAGTCGTGGCCGCAGAGAATTTCTATGGCGATATCGCTCAGAAAATTGGGGGTGACCTGATTGAGGTCGCCAGCGTCATGAGCAATCCCAACCAGGACCCGCATCTGTTCGAAACGACGCCGAGCGTCGTGCGCCAGATCGCCGATGCACAGATCGTTATCTATAATGGCGCCGATTACGACGGTTGGATGGAAAAGCTGCTCAACGCCACTCCGCGCGCCGAGCGCACCGTTATCATCGTCGCCAACCTCGTCGGCAAAAAGGCCGGTGACAATCCTCATCTGTGGTACGACCCTTTGACGATGCCGGCGGCTGCTAAGGCGATGGCCGCCGCCTTTACTAAGGCTGATGGTGCCCATGCCTCCGACTATGCCGGGCGGCTTGCAGCCACACTCGCGGCGTTTGAACGCATCAATAAGCGGGTCGAGCAGATTCGCGCTAAGCATAGTGGCGAGACAGTAACCGCTACCGAGCCGGTGTTCGGCTATATGGCTGCGGCGCTTAAGCTGAAGATGCGTAACGAGCGCTTCCAGCTTGCGATGATGAATGACACGGAACCTAGCGCGCGCGACATTGCCGCTTTCGAGAACGACCTCAAACAGCACAAAGTGAAGGTCCTGCTCTACAACAAGCAAGTTACAGGCAATATGACCGAACGGCTTTTGAAGGCCGCAGGCAATGCCAAAGTGCCGGTTGTCGGAATCACTGAAACTCAGCCGGCGGGCATGGCGATCGAGGACTGGATGCTTGGTGAACTCAACGATCTCGACAAGGCGCTGAGCGGTCCGTCTCGGTGACGGCCCACGCGCCGCCATCCATTTGCTTAACTCACAGCTCTCAAGCTAGATACGAGAAGCATGGCTTAATCGATACGATCTGTATCGTGTAGGCGATAGATGAAAAAGGACCGAAGAGTAATTCGCCCGCTGGAGCTTACGTCTCACTGTACCGAGCATCGCGCGGCCAACCACGAACTCGTGCTTCGGGTGTTGCTATCGGCTCAAGTGCCAATGACGGCCTATGAAATACTTCGCGCGCTTTTGCGATACGGGATCAAGGGGCCGCCGACGGTATACCGCGCGTTAGATCGCCTGATGGATTTTGGCCACATCCATCGTTTGGAATCCATCAGCTCATACCTCGCATGTGCCAATCAACGCCACTCTCACGGCCTTGCCGCTTTTGCGATCTGCCGAAAATGCGGTGATGTCCAGGAATTGGCGGAGGGCAGCTTAACGGATCATCTCAAAACGAACGCGAAGCAATCTGGATTTCATGTTGACGCTGCTACAATCGAACTCAAGGGCCAATGCGCGTCGTGTTCGAAAGATCGACTCGCGCAATGAGGGCAAGCGGCCGATAACCGCTAAGTTAGTCAATTGGCGAAGTCACGAAAAGGTCTGAAATCCCGAGACGCGTCGCGCATCCGGACAAGCGACGGTACTTGTGTTCTTGGTTGTTGCGAACGCCGGCATACTAGACGATGCCGAGCGCCGGGCTTCGGGTGGTGATGACCGCCTTCTTCCTCATCGAGGGCGTCGCCTCGATCACGTTCACGTTTGATCACTAGCGCTAACTGTCCGGCCAGTGGGGCTGGATGCTGGTCAGCGGCATCGTCGATCTGGTGCTGAGCGCGATGCGACTGGCCGGTCTGCCTAGCACGGCGGTATGGGCCTTGGGGCAGCCCGTGGGCATCAACATAATCTTTGGCGGTTCATCGCTGATTGCGATGGCGCTGCACCCCAGGAAGGCGGCGGGCGTCGGTGCGCCCTGATGGGCGGTCACGGCAGTCCGCCCTGTAGCGCGCCGCCGAGCAGGATCAAACCGAGCACCAGCACCAGGAATGCGCCGCCGATTTCGACCGCATGCATGACGCGTTCCGCGGTCTTGGACTCGAACCCGGCGATGCGAAGCGCGACGTCCTTGGCCGATACCGCCAATATCGCCAGCGTGGCGACGGTGATGAAGGTGCCGAGCGACATCGCCAGCACCGAACCGATGCCGGCTAGCAGCAGCTGCTGCGACAGCGCGAATACCAACACAATAATGGCGCCGGAACAGGGTCGGATACCGACTGCCATGACGGCGGCCCAGGCCCGCGATGTCGTCAGCGGCCGCGCCAGTAGCTTGGGGTCGGGTGCATGCGAATGGCCGTAATCGCAGGCCTGATCGTGCGTTTGATCGTGGCCGTGTTCTTGATGATGAGCGTGCCCCTGCGGCGCGGCGTGATGATGGTGATGGCCACGGCCGGTGAGTTTGCTCCAGAGCAACCAAGCGCCAACCGCGGCGACCAGCGCGTAGCTCATGATCTCGAACCAGTCCGTCGCCTGCGTCATGCGCACCGCGGTGGTATGCAGGATCGCGGCGGCGACCAGAACGACGGCGATGGCGACAAGGCCTTGCATCAGGGCCGCCGCGAGCGCGATCACGATGCCGCGTTTGACGGTCTGGCGCGAAACCAGAAGATAAGACGTAATTACCGCCTTGCCGTGGCCCGGGCCGACGGCGTGGAAAACGCCGTAAAGAAAGCTGATACCGGCGAGCAACAAGAAGGCGTGGCCGCTGTCCTTGACGTGGTCGAGCGCATCGGTCAGCGCCTTGTAGAACTCCGACTGCCGCAACGCGACCCAGACGAAGAAACCGCCGAGCGGGCCGGTGAAAGCAGGGCCGGTGCTGTCTGGCGTGGCGATGCCGAACGGGCTTTGCACCGCCCAGGCGGCGCCGGTTTGCACCATCAGCCATGCCGAGACCACGGCCGGTAGCAGGGCGAATGCGCGAAAGCGGTGCATCATTGCGGGCAATCCAAGGTGAATATGTTGGCGAGCCCAAAGGCCGCGTCGCGTAGCGCCCTGGGTAGGTCGTGTTGCTCGACCGGAACGGCGGCGAGTTTGGCCATGATGCTGGCATTGAGCGCATGCGGCGGATGGTAGGCCGCGGCGCAGCCTGGCGGCGCTTGATAGAGGGTGATCGGCGCCGTTTTCGCAAAGGTGAAAGCAACGAAATATTCGGGGTCGTAGATTTCGAGGGTCGTCGATGCGCTTGGCGCCATCGGCGTGGCGAGCGGCAAATCGAAAAATAATATGAGCCGGCCGTCCTGGTGATGCAGATAGTAGTGCTCGGGAAACTTCAGTTTGAGACGCTGCTTGCCGACCGTCAAAATCGTGAAAAAACCGTAGTGTTTGAGCGAATCGACATTGGTCTTGGCCAACGGCGCCAGTTCCTCGGTGGTCAGCTTGCCGTCGCCGTTCTTGTCGAGCCCCTGGCTGGCGAACGCGGAAAACGCCCGGTCGAATTCCCATACATTGCGGATGCTGGTCATGCGGCCTTGGGCATCGAACATTATTTCAGTCCGGCCGTCGACGAAGACGTGCGGGTGCGCCGAGGCCGCACCCGCAGCCGCCAGCATCGTGACCGCACCGGTCAGTCCGAGTAATCGCAGGAAATTGAACATGCCTTAAGAAGAAATCCGTCCGCAGCACGCCGCCAATTCGATTGACTCATCCGAACGTGGTCAAAATGTGATTCCGCTTCGATTTGGATGTTTCGCTTATTTTGTCCGTTGTGGGCTGCCAACAGATGGGGTAATCGGCCAGCAGCTTGTGGATAGCTGAAGATTTTGGGTGCTGCGCTTCAGGCTGATGGTGGAAACGAGCTCCGTTGTTGACACGGCCTCAAGCATCAGAAGGAGAAGCGCAGCATGGACCATTCTGCTGGATTGGACGTATCGGTCAAGGAGACCAGCGTTTGCATTGTGGATGACACAGGCAGGATCGTGCGGGAAGTGAAGGTGGCGAGCGAGCCTGAGGATCTTCTGGCGGTGCTGGCGAATTCTACTTACAATTTCAAGAGGATTGGATTGGAAGCCGGGCCGCTATCGCAATGGCTTTACAGCGCGCAGAAATATCAAATGATTTCAAAGGGCAGGCTCAGCCTACGAATCTAGGGGGGGCAGAGGTTCGAATCCTTTTGAGGCGCGCCAATTCCGTACAAAACTGCGAACCCCTGCCGCAGTGGATGCCCGGCCGGCAACCACCTGTTCCAAGGCCGCCTTGTCGCCGATAAGGTGCGGGGGGGGGGGCGGGCCGGTTGGCCAACCGTCGCCGGACACACCACCGCCGTCCGGCTGCCCCGCGGCGGCCTCTCACGTCGGCGGTGGGTGGCGGTGATTATCGTGCGAAGGTATAGTCAAGACCACGAACGCTTCACGGCGCCGGCGAAAGTCGAAGTGGTACGAAAATTGGTAGCGCCGAAAGGCTTGTGCCGGTTCAAGTCCGGCCGCCCGCACCATTTAGAAATAAGTACGAATCTTTGGTAAGCTACCCAAGTCTGCTGCTTCGAGGCCCCCATGAGCGTATCCACAGATATCGAGATTCGCACGGCGCTTCATCAAAAAACGCTGCGGCGTTTTCATGAATGTCCGCACACGCTGGTCGTCAACGAACTAGCGCTTGTTCACGCCAGCGCGCGTGTGGATATCGCCGTAATAAACGGTTGTGTTCACGGCTATGAAATCAAAAGCGCCGCCGATTCATTGTCCAGGCTTCCAAGACAAATCAGCTTGTACGAAGGGTGCCTTGAAAGATTGACAATCGTTTGTGCTCCCAAGCATATCGAAGGTGTGCGCAAAATAGTGCCTTCATGGTGCGGTATTATTCAAGCCACCAAGGGCGCCCGAGGCGCTATTGAATTCAGGTCGATGCGCCCGTCGCAAACGAATAAGAACGTCAAGTCCGAGCAGCTCGCGCATTTGCTTTGGCGGCAAGAGGCCATGACTCTTCTGTCTGCGTTCGATCTATCCGCAGCAGACCTACGCAAGCCGCGAAAAGAACTTTATAAAGAAATTTCCGCGCGATTTACGGTTTCCGAAATAACTGCGTACATAAAGAAAGTTATGGTAGGCCGCCCAATTTCGCGAGGTCTTCCAGTACATGCATCGTATGGTGGCTAATTGCCACTTCCTTCCAGCGGGTCTGGCTACTCGGTCCGTAACCGGCTGCTTTCAGCGCGCATTGCTCAATGTAATTGTCGCCATCCGAAAAGGCGCCACCGCGAAAACTGCCTGATTTGACGATCTTGTCGCATAGCCCATGCATCTGTGCCGGGTTATCGCGGAACGCTTTGCCCTTTTGCACGGACCATTGGCCCTTGTCGGTGTAAACGACTTTTCCAGCAGCCTTTATTTTCCGCATATCAATTGCCACGAAAGCCGGATGAACTACAGTGTAGTCCCCAAAGTTGGGGCGGCGCATTGAGGGCGGCATTGCCTTGAGAAGCGTTTGATAGAAATTCCAGTCGTGCCGCGCAATGTTCCCGCCCGGCGGGGTGATACTCGCAAGCGAGCTTGGGAATGCCGTGCCCGTGATAATGAAGTTACGATAGCCGTTAAGATTGGTGATCGCGCCGAGCGCCGAGGTCAAAGCGCCGGCAAACGCCGCATATGGCTCGTATGATGGATCTCCGAGATCAACGATCAGATCCGTCTCCGTAACATCAACGTTCAGATGGGTCAGAAGAGTTGCCACACGCGTTGAGAAATCGGGTCGCATAATATGCTCTAGCCTGGCTCGCAATCCTGCTCCCTTTTTGTCTTGGGCGATGACAGTTGCCACGACTGTCGCCACCGCTACCGTATGGTCGAGTGAGGCGACCGGGACGGCATTCGAGCTGTGCTTGCGTAGCTCGTCGAAAACATGCGTTATAACATTGGTACCGCTATCCATTTTTGCGGCCTGAAGCGTTGAATCAACATCAACCCACGCGTGGCGCGTCTTCCATTTTGTATTGTAGCGCTTTGCAAATGGCGAGACGTGTTCTTGGACTGTGTGTTTTGGCGACCAAGTTTCGAAGTCAAACTCGATCGGCGGAATGATAAACAGCGGTGCAATCCGATTTTTTGCGGCGTCGCTCAGTCGAAAAAGTGCCTGATATTCCCCGGTGCGCCACTTGAGGACCGGCACATACATATTAGGAGTAAGTATCATTTTTGGTCTCCATCAAACTGCGACCGAACACTGTTGGCACCCACCAATTCAGTTAGAATAGTGTAGTTATTTCGTTCTTTTCGGATTCTCCCGGCAAGAATGCTGGGATGTATACCTAGACGTTCGGCGTCGTTTTTCACTGCTTCGACGCTCATTGCGAAGCGGGAAAGACATTGATCCCAGACCCGCGCAGGAATTAACGTCTCAAGCGCAAAACTGTCTGCTTGCTTCTCGATTTCATCAGAAGTCGTTCCGTCCTCTTCATCGAAGAAGTCAAACTTTAGGCCGTCATACAAGTGCAGAAATACGTGGCCGAGTTCGTGAAACAATACGAACCAGAAATTATCCAGCCCCACCATAGGAACTCTCGCACTCCTTTGCTGTTGGAACGACTTTGGCACTTAGCGTCAATTCGGACTCGTGCCTTGAACGGTCGCTATTGGAGGCACAGCGGACATCGGCCGGAAGAGGCGCTGAATGGATCGGTCGTGAATGACCCGAAGCGGACGAATTGACAAGATAAAGACGGCATAAATTGTGCGAAACGCTGATTGTAAAATCGACAAGCATTGAGTCTAATATCGTTTGCGTGTAGATCATCGCCGAATGAGACGATGATTTTTTTGGCGCTTCACAGTAAAAAATTTGTTCTTGCGACCGTTGCCGCGACAGTGATGTTTTGCACATTTACTGCCGCAGCCGATATGCACTGATTTGATCCTAGCGCGGGGGCGCTAATACCATTTGGGGAAAATCGATGACATGCCGCCCACGACGCTGGACATTGAGTTCAGCAGGCCTGATCGGCGCGGCGTTTGCCGCAATGATGTTAGGAACGATCCGCGACGCCGAGGCACAGACCGCTGTTGGATGCGATATTACCGCCGGCAACGCGACGCATATCGTGACATCGACAACAAACGCCTCGGCATGGACAGGGGGCCCGCAACCATTTACGGCAGGCGACATCATCACGGTATCGCTTTCGCCATATGACTCATCTACGGGAGTCGCGTTTGGCACATCGCCTGTGACCGCTGTGGCTGGTGTTCAATCCTTTACCTACGTAATTCCATCATCGGCTAATTATAACATCTTTGTATCGATCCTCGATCCGAACAACCTTACTCTGACCGTGTCCTTTTCATGTACGCATGGCAGCGGCGCTCGCTCACTGCAAAACAGCATCACCACAACGGTCGCCACCACGTCGGCCCAAACGATTGCCAACTCTATTGACGGCGGCATCAATGATGCCTTCTCACCGAACGGTACGCCCACGAACTTCGGCCCCAATGGCGGCTTCATCAACTTTGCCAGCCCAGAGCCTAAGTCACAGACCGTAAGCCGTGCTGACGAGGCGTTTGCCGCGCTTGGATATGCTGGCAATCCCGCCAAAGCGCCAAACTTTAACAAAGCGCCACCTCCCTTAGAGCGCGAATGGAGCGCATGGGCCGATATCCGTGGCACTGGCTGGAAGGCCAACGATACGACCGGTAACGGCAACGATGTCAAAGGCAACCAAGTCAATCTCACGGCTGGTCTTGGCCGCAAACTAAACACTGACACGCTGGTCGGCGTGGTGATGGGCTACGAATATTTCAAATACGACGTGTCGGCGCTGGCAGGCTCACTCAAGGGGGATGGCGAGACCGTTGGTGGATATTTCGCCCGGCGTTTCGAAAGCAATCTGCGTTTCGACGCAGCGCTCGCATGGAGCAACGTGAACTATAACGCGACAACCGGCACCGCCACCGGCTCCTTCAGGGGCAGCCGCTGGCTTGCCACAGCGGGACTGACCGGCAACTATAATGTCAACGTTTACGTCATTGAGCCGTCAGCCAAGGTGTACATGCTGTGGGAAGGCCAACGGGCTTGGGTCGATAGTCTCGGCACTGCACAGGACAGTCGCAATTTTTCCGCTGGACGCACTGCACTGGGAACAAAAGTTGCGCGCCCATTTGAAGCATCGAACGGCTGGAAGATTGCACCTTATGCGGGCCTGTATGGCGACTGGCGCTTCCAGACCGACAGTGCATTGCCGACAGGTACGCCTGTGGCCAATATCGGCACCAGCTGGTCCGGTCGAGTCACTGGCGGCGTTTCAGCCACCACCCTGCGTGGAGCAACGGTTTCCGTTGGCGGCGAATACGGCGGCTTGGGGGCGAACTACAAAATCTGGACGGGCAACGTCAGCGCTACCATGCCGTTCTAAGCGCATAGCGATGACCCATGCTAATTGGCCGATGTCGCCTAATGGCACTTAGAGTCTGTTTGAGAATACATTTAGTGAGCAATTCGTCTTAGCAGGAGGCTTCCCATGGCGACATGGATCATGGCCTTTGAGACGTCGATGCGTTGCTCGTAGTCGCGCACGAGACGTCGCCAGCGC
>Ga0207933_1001400_pt1 | contig 18376 bp, 16 predicted proteins | sample NGESurdeep092012_4_FD_184488 | JGI IMG/M metagenome (GOLD analysis project Ga0207933, IMG submission 184488) | Arctic peat soil microbial communities from Barrow, Alaska - NGEE Surface sample F53-3 deep-092012 (SPAdes) | ecosystem: Environmental > Terrestrial > Soil > Wetlands > Peat ...
AAAAAAGTACTTGATTTTGAAATGCAAAACGAACAAGCCTTAGAAGTACTGAAAAGTGCGGAATGGCTTTTTTGTCTTGATTTTAATGTACTAAATCGCACCAGGAATATGGAGCCCGTTATCATGAATTTAAAATGCATTAAGATATTAATAGATCATCATCAGCAACCTCAGACGGAAATGTTCGATTTTGGTGAAAGCAATACGAACAAAAGTTCTACCGCAGAAATGGTTTATGATCTTATTGTTACCAGCGGCCATACAAAAAAAATCAACAAAGAAATAGCTGAATGCCTTTATGCCGGCGTCATGACGGATACTGGTTCGTTTCGTTTTAATTCCACGTCTGCCGATGTACATACTATGGTTGCGACGCTGAAGCAAACCGGGTTTAACCATAGCCAAGTTCACGAAAATCTTTTTGACAATTTCATGGAATCACGATTTCGTTTTTTTGGAAATATATTGTTGAACAGGATGGAAATTTTTTATGAATACAATACCGCGCTGATAGCCATTCCACAAAAAGATCTGATTAAATTCAATGTAAAAACCGGAGATACCGAAGGCCTTGTGAATTTTCCGTTAAGCATCAAAGGAATTAAACTCGCCGCAGTAATAATTGACCGCGGCGATGAGAGAAAAAGTTCCTTCAGAAGCAAAGGAGGATTTGATGTAAATACTTTTGCAAGAAAATATTTTAATGGTGGTGGCCATTTTAATGCGGCGGGGGGAAAAAACACCGAAGATTTATCAGAGGTAGTAAAGAAATTTAAAAAAGCTATCGAAGAAAATAAAGAGCAATTAACAAGTTAACAATTATAAAAAAACAAAACATGAACAAAACACTTTGCCTGGCAGCTGCGGCATTCCTCATTTTGGCCACAGGATGTAACGATCAAAGATTTAAAAAAGACAAAGACGGAACGGAGTATAAAGTGATCCGTGCATCAAACGGTAAAGCGGCCGTTGCGGGAGATTTTATACAACTAAATACGCTGACCAAATATGGGGACAGTGTCCTTTTCAACAGTGTTGCGGAAAGCTCTCCGAATTTTATTGCTTATGATACTGCGCAAATGCCTCCCTACTTGAAAGAAGTACATGAAGGGGATAGCCTGGTAATACGGCAATCAACGGATTCAATTTTAAACCATGGTGGCCCCGGCGCTCCCTCATGGATAAAAAAAGGAAATTTCATCACACGTTCTTTTAAGTTTGCAAAGCTATTTCCAAATAAAGCAGCGGCTGATAGCGCAGAAAAGCCGTACTTGGCAGCCGCCAAGCTAATCTTAAATAAAAAAGCAGAAGAAAAAATCCAAAAAGATATTTCTTCTGATCCTGAATTGGTAAAAACCGATGACGTCGCGATCAAGGACTTTATGGCAAAAAATAAATTACAGGGAACTAAAACAGATTGGGGCACTTATGTTGTAATTGACACTGCTGGCACCGGTCCTAAACTTTCTTCAAGTGACGTAGCGGTTGTTGAATATACTGGTCGAACTTTTAACGATAGTACTTTTGATTCTAATACAGATCCTAAGTTTAATCACCTTCAGCCTTTATATATAGATATGAGTGAGTATCGTGTGATTCCAGGATGGATAGACGGACTGAAGCAAATGCAGAAAGGAAGCGTAGGCAAGTTTATTGTACCTTCTTATTTGGCTTATGGTAGTCACGGCAATCCGCCAACAATAGCTCCCAACTCTAACCTCGTTTTTAATATCAAAGTTACCGACATTGTCACCCAGGAACAATACCAGGAGGAATTGGCGAAGCAGCAACAGCAAATGCAGATGCAACGTCAGATGATGGAACAAATGCAGAAACAAATGCAACAACAAGGAAAATCAGCTCCTCAGTCAGGAAAATAAATGTTGATTTAAATATTTAAAAAAAACGCCGCACGTTTAAACGTGCGGCGTTTTTTATTCTGGCCAGGTACTTCTTATTTCAAAATGAAAAATCGCATTTTTTCTTGCTTCACTGTTTAACACATAATCATCACATCAGCGAAACAGTTAAGTATGACCATAGTTTGTTAGTTGAAACCTATTCTCTTGAAATGAATTGCTGTCTCAACAACAAAATAAAAAACAGATGTATTTATTGATTCACTGATCACATGAAAGCTGACATGCTTTAGTCTTTGCGATATTTCTTATAAATTCTTATAGCCGAAAACAAGAGCAAAGAAAATAAAATCAAAATACCAATGGCCCAGGCAACACTCAGCAATTGCTTTACCACAGCGAGCATTACAATAGAGATTAAAAAAATGGTTGCTACTTCATTCCAAATTCTTAATTGCTGGGAAGTCCATTTGAAAATGCCCTTCTGTTGTTGAATAAAAATCCGATGCAGCGAAAGATGATAAATGAACAGGCCCAATACGAAAAATAATTTAATCATAAGCCACATAGGAAGGCTTCCATACAAAATACCCATCCAGGTTCCAAAGATTAATGTGAGAATCGCTGATGGCCATGTAATGCCATACCACAAACGCTTTTGCATAATACCATATTGATCCATAAGAATCGTTCGTTCAGGTTCTGTCTTATCATTGGCTTCCGCTTTGTAAACAAATAATCTTACAATATAAAATAGCCCGCTAAACCAGGTGACGACAAAAATGATATGAAGGGCTTTGATATAGAAATACATGTGGTGAATTTAATACTTAACTTCAAACCTGCATTTTCAATTTTCCTACAGGTCTTTTGCTGTAAAAAAATGGTAGGCATTCGCATATTGACAAGACACGATTCACAATTCACTATTGACCATTCACGCTTCACGCTTCCAGCATTTCCGCCAAAGCTTCAACCCAAAACGGATTTGTATTCAAACACGGAATCATCGCAAAACTCTCGCCACCGGCGTTCATAAATATTTCCTTTCCTCTCATAGCAATTTCTTCTAAAGTTTCCAGGCAGTCGCTTACAAAAGCAGGACAGAGAATCAATAAATTCTTGATTCCCTCTTTTGGCATTTCTGCCAACCGGATATCTGTAAAAGGTTGCAACCAGCCCTTTCCCAATCTCGATTGAAAAGAAATGCTGTATTTATTAACAGGAATATTTAAAATCTCAGTAACCAATCTTGTTGTAGTTCTAACCTGGTGCCTGTAGCAATGCGCGTGCGCCGGAGAATCTGTTTCACAACAATTTTCTGTTTGCAAACAATGACAACCGGTTACATCGCTTTTTCGAATATGCCTTCCGGGTACACCATGATAACTAAACAAAATATGATCGTATGGTTGATTGAGGTAAGGTTTTATATTTTCTGCCAGTGCATTTAGATATCCGGGATCTTTATAAAACGGGGGAACAAACGAAAGTTTAAAAGAATAGTTGTTCTTTTTATAAACGGATTTCACATCTTCTACAGCGGTTTCATAGCTGGCCATCGCATAATGAGGATATAGCGGCACCACCACTATCTCTTCTATCGAAGGATTTGCTTTCAGCAAAGCATTGAATCCATATTCAGCAGTTGGATTTCCGTAGCGCATCGCTATTTCCACCGGTTCCGCAATTTGATTTTCTAATGCTTCCTTTAATTTTTTTGTAAAAACGATCAATGGAGAGCCTTCAGGAGTCCATATTTTCTTATAAGCTTCCGCAGATTTCGGCGCACGAAATGGGACAATAATCCCTTTCACCAGCAGAGCTCTCGTCAACCACGATTTATCAATCACCCTTTCATCCATTAAAAATTCGTCCAGGTATTTTCTTAAATCAGATACGTCCGTGGAATCCGGTGATCCAAGATTTATTAATAAGATTCCTTTTTTTATATTTGCAGCCATCATTTACATTTATTTACAAATGTAAGTGGTAGTAAAATGAAATTGGGATGTTCTATGATAATTTTGTAAGACCAAAATTAATAATGATACAAATCATGCTTACGACTAACCATTGTTCTTCTTTTATAAAAAGAATTCACCGAAGTTTGCAAATCGATTTTGAATCGAAAAGAATTAGGAGCTTTAATGACTAAACTATGACTTTTTAAGAACTTTTAAAAAATATTTTTGTACGAATCGAATGGATATTGCAAATACGACATATAATAACTCATTAAACAGTTTCTGTATTGTTGGAATTAACTTCCGGAAAAGCAATATGAATGTTCGGAACAAATTCTCTATTACCCCAGATCAGTCTATCGTATTATTAAACCAGGCTGCAGCCAACAAAGTTCCGGGATGCCTTGTACTTTCAACTTGTAATCGTACAGAAATTTATGGTCTAAGCACGGATGCGCAAGTACTTGTTGAAATGTTATGTGACAACACAGATTCTACCAGCGAAGATTTTTTAGAACATAGCTATTCCTTTAGCGGTATAGGCGCTATCGAGCATTTGTTCAAGGTGGCATCAGGGCTAGATTCACAAATAATAGGTGATTACGAAATATTATCACAATTAAAACATTCAGCAAAGATTGCAAAAGAGTGTGGCAGTCTAAATAGTTTCATGGAACGGGCTATCAATTATGCATTGCAGGTCTCGAAAGAAATTAAAACAAAAACAAAATTAAGTTCCGGAACCGTCTCTGTTTCATACGCAGCCATTGAAATAATTAAAGAAAAAATTAAAGATTTCACAGATAAAAAAGTTCTGTTGGTTGGCACAGGAAAATTTGGAAATCACATAGCCCAAAATCTGGAAGATTATTTACCGGGAGCGGTTATCTCTTTCGCCAACAGAACCAACGAAAAAGCCATGGAATTGGCGAATCGATATGGCGCTGAGTTTGTTTCTTATGAAAATTTACCGTCTGCGGCAAATGACGCGGATGTTATCATAGTAAGTTCTGCTGCCAAAAATTACACCATCCTTCCGTCTTTTTTTAATGCCGGCAAATCGCATCTGATACTGGATCTTTCCGTTCCTCAAAATGTAGATCCTGCCGTTAAAGATATAACTGGAATTACTCTTTTAAATGTAGACGAAGTCTCCCATATACTTGATAAAACAATTGCCAAGCGGCAGGCGGAGGTGCCAAAAGCATTGGCAATCATCAATGAAACCCTGGGTAGTCTTGAAGATTGGCACCGTCAACAATTTAATAATCCATTATTGCGCATAGTAAAGTCCCAGCTTCTTCAAATAAGTGAAATATATTTCAGTGAAAATCAAGATTACGAAAATATTCACAAGGTAGTTTCCGCTCTTGCTTTACGACTGAAAGAAAAAAATAATAAGGGTTGCCAGGCTCTACTCGCTTTAAATAGCTATCTTCAAATGAATTATGAAAAAGCTAGTTAAGATTGGCACAAGAGAGAGTGAATTAGCAACATGGCAGGCTTCGCACGTTAAAAAACTCCTTAAAGATAATGGCGTAGATTCAGAATTGATTTTCATCAAAAGTGAAGGTGATATCAATACAGTGACACCTCTTTATGAATTGGGTGTCCAGGGAATATTTACAAAAACCCTCGATGCGGCCTTATTAGACAAACGAATTGACATTGCCGTTCATTCCATGAAAGATGTACCTACGCAACCCGCAAAAGGAATCAGGCAGGCAGCGGTTTTGAAGCGGGCATCTTACAACGATATTCTTGTGTATAAAGGTGAATGGGCAATGGTGAATAATGAATTAGCCACCATTCACGATACACCACTCACTCCCGATAGCTATCGGAATCAACACTCACCCCACCCGTTATCGTTCGGTAAGGCATTCACAATAGCCACCAGCAGTATCCGTCGCAAAGCCCAATGGCTTCACCGCTATCCAAATCATGCAATTGAAAGTTTGCGTGGAAATGTAAATACGCGTTTGAGAAAATTACAAGAGAACAACTGGAACGGTGTCATCTTTGCTGCAGCCGGCCTTGAGAGAATTAATTTAAGACCCGAAAATTCGATTGATCTTGATTGGATGCTACCCGCACCGGCGCAGGGAGCGATCACAATTTCATGTAGAAATGATGATGATTTTTCTTTTAATGCCAGCCAGCTGCTAAATGATGAATCAACTTTTGTTTGTACAAAAATTGAAAGAGATTTTTTGCGCGCATTGCTGGGCGGATGCTCAACGCCGATAAGCGCTTTGGCCGTTATTGAAAATGATTCCATTATTTTTAAAGGAAATATTTGCAGCGTGGATGGACGTAAAACATTTGATATCGAAAAGAAAATTGCAGTAAATAATGGTAATAATATAGGCATCGATGCAGCCAATGATTTAATAGCTATGGAAGAAGTAAGACAAATACTTCACGACATACGTAATGAAAAAAAATAACATAAAAATATTAAGTACAAAAAGATTATCCCTTTCAATTATAGAACAGGCGAAGGAACAAGGTGTTGATATTATTGAGCAGGAATTTATTTCCGTTAAACCTATCGTCACCAAAGAAAAGCATGAAGAAATAATGGCGGCAGTTTTGGCTCACGAAAATTCTGATGTTGCGTTTACAAGTGCTAATGCCGTTGATGCTATTACAAACTATCTGCGCCCGGACGAAACCAACCATTTTCCCAATTGGGATATTTTTTGCCTTTCGGGGAAAACGAAAGACGCCTTAATTCCGTATGTTTACCCAAATAGGATTATAGCCACTGCGGAAAGTGCGTCGGCGCTGGCAAAGAAAATCATCGGAGAAAACAAAAAAGAGATTATTTTTTTCTGTGGTAATAATCGTAGAGACGAATTGCCTGTTGCTCTAAAAAATGCAGGAATTAATGTTCGTGAAATTGTAGTTTATGAAACAACGCCAACGCCACATAGCGCAAAAAAAGACGTAGATGGTATCCTGTTTTTTAGTACGAGTGCCGTAAAAAGTTTTTTCTCTGCTAACCAGTTAGATAAAAATACTGTGTGTTTTGCAATAGGAAAAACTACCGCATCGTCAATTAATGGCTTTAGTAAAAATAAAATTATCACAAGTGAGGGCCCAACTCAGGAAATGATGTTGGCAGCAATTAATCTATATTTTAAAAACATCAATGTGTACGAATGAGCGAGCTAAAAAATGATTTATTACTAAGGGCATTAAGAAAAGAAAAAGTGGAAAGGCCGCCAGTATGGATGATGCGCCAGGCTGGAAGATATTTACCGGAGTATATCAAACTTAGAGAAAAATATGATTTTTTCACTCGGGTACAAACGCCGGAACTGGCTGCCGAAATTACGATTCAACCTATTGACATAATTGGCGTAGATGCGGCCATTATTTTTTCTGACATCCTTGTGATTCCCCAGGCAATGGGATTAGAAGTTTTGATGGAAGAAGGTAAAGGGCCATTATTACCACACGTTATCAAAACAGAAAAAGACATTAATTCTTTGTTTACTGAAGGCGTTGAAGAAAAATTAAGTTATGTAACAAAAGCTTTGTCACTAACAAAAAAAGAATTGAACGGCCGCGTTCCTCTGATTGGATTTGCAGGCGCACCGTTTACCATCTTGTGTTACATGATAGAAGGCAAAGGAAGTAAAACCTGGGATAAAGCAAAACAATTCTGCTTTACACAACCCGAACTGGCACATCAATTGTTACAAAAAATAACCATCGCCACAATAAATTATTTAAAAGCACAGGCAAAAGCGGGTGCTGACGTATTGCAGGTTTTCGATAGCTGGAGCGGCTGTTTAAGTCCTACAGATTTCAAGCTTTTTTCGCAGCCATATTTAATTCAAATCGCTGATGCACTTAAAGATCACGCACCGGTTATTTTATTTCCAAAAGGTAGTTGGTATGCATTGAAAGAATTAAGCGAAAGCAGTGCTTCGGCGTTAGGAATCGACTGGTGCATTTCTCCAGCGATGGCAAGAGAGATGACCGGTAATAAAATAACTTTGCAGGGAAATTTTGATCCCGCAAAATTACTATTACCTATTCCGGAGATAAAAAAAGAAGTAAGAAAAATGATTAAAGAATTTGGCGTTCAAAACTACATTGCCAATCTCGGGCATGGTATTACTCCCAATATTCCGGTTGATCATGCAAGAGCTTTTGTGGATGCGGTTAAGGAAAGTGAATTATAATCGTCAATGGTGAATCTTCAATGATGATCACTAGTGTAATTGTGAAAATTTATTTTCAATGAGTATTAAAGAAGAATGGATAGAATATATTGAATCGTTGCAAAACCAGATTTGTACTGGGTTGGAGGTGTATGATGGGAAAGCAAAATTCATTGAAGATAAATGGCAAAGAGCAGAGGGCGGTGGTGGCAAAACACGCGTAATTACCAATGGAAATATTTTTGAAAAAGGAGGTGTAAACACATCAATTGTTTTTGGAAACGTTTCTGAAGCGATGAAATCCCAATTGCGAATCAACGGTGCAAAATGGTTTGCATGCGGCTTAAGTTTGGTTTTACATCCCTTGAACCCATTTGTACCAACTGTTCATTGTAATTATAGAATGTTCGAATTATATGATGAAAATGATGGAGTAATAGATCGTTGGTTTGGCGGTGGTACTGATCTTACACCCTACTATTTATTTGAAGAAGATGCGATCCATTTTCATCAGACCTATAAAGATGTTTGTGATGAATTTAATGTGGATTTTTATCCTGCTTTCAAAAAAGTTTGCGATGATTATTTTGTGAACATCCATCGAAATAATGAGCGCAGAGGCATCGGAGGAATCTTCTACGATAATCAACGCCCAACTGAAGATCAGGATGTAAATTTCTGGATCAAATTTGGAAAAGCCTGTGGCAACGCTTTTCTTCCGTCGTATCTGCCGATACTAGAAAAACGCAAAAATTGTTCGTTCACTGCGGAGAATAAATATTGGCAGGAAATAAGGCGGGGACGCTACGTAGAATTTAATTTAGTGCACGATCGCGGAACTTTATTCGGGTTAAAAACAAATGGACGAACTGAAAGTATTTTAATGAGCTTGCCTCCTACAGTTAGATTTGAATACGACTATCAGCCAAGCCCTGGAACCGAGGAAGACAAATTATTGAGAGTATGCCTGAATCCCCCTAAATGGATTTAATGTTGAAAGAAATTTGAAATCTGAATATTATTTTAATAGTTTAATTGATAAAAAATGTATCTACAAAAAAGAAGCAGAATCCTTCGCAAATCTACTGCTATACGAAATCTTGTAGCAGAAACGATTCTGACACCTAACGATTTTATTGCTCCCCTATTTATTGATGAGGGTGAAAATGTAGTTTTTGAAATTCCTTCAATGCCAGGATATTACAGGCGTTCCATAGATGGCACGCTTAACGAAATAAAAGAATTATGGGACCTGGAAATCAAAAGTATTTTGTTATTTATAAAAGCACCAGATGAACTCAAAGATAATACCGGGAAAGAAGCCTGGAACCCTGACGGCTTAATGCAAAGAAGTATTAAAGCTATAAAAAATACTATTCCTGAAATGCTTATCATGACTGATGTCGCGCTTGATCCTTATTCTTCTTATGGACATGACGGAATTGTAAAAGACGGAGAAATAGTAAATGACGAAACGGTAGAAGCGTTGGTAAAAATGAGTCTGAGCCATGCAGAAGCAGGCGCCGATTTTGTAGCGCCAAGCGATATGATGGATGGCCGCATTGGCGCCATACGGGAGGCACTTGAACAAAACAATTTTACCAAAACAGGTATCATGGCATACAGCGCTAAGTATGCTTCCTGCTTTTATGGCCCGTTCAGGGATGCATTGGACTCCGCGCCAGGCTTTGGTGATAAAAAAACATACCAGATGAATTATGCTAACCGAATAGAAGCCATTAAGGAAGCTAAGGCGGATGAAGAAGAGGGTGCAGACATAGTGATGATAAAACCGGCAATGGCCTATCTTGACATCATAAGAGAAGTAAAGAATAGTGTACACGTTCCCGTCAGCGCTTATCATGTCAGCGGCGAATATGCCTTGATAAAAGCGGCTGCGAAAATGGGTTGGATTGATGAAAATAAAGCAATCTTAGAAAGTCTTACTTCCATCAAGCGGGCCGGTGCAGATTTGATTGCGACTTACTTCGCAAAAGATGCCTGCAAGCTTTTAAATAAATAAATAATAAATCATTAAAATTCCCGATTGTTTATTCGTCATTCACAATTGACGATTCACCATTCTCCTTCATAAAATGAACATCTCTAAAAATATTGAACTTTTCTCCCGCGCCCAGCAATCCATCCCTGGCGGAGTCAATTCGCCGGTTCGGGCATTTAAAAGTGTGGGCGGCACTCCGCTCTTTATTAAATCCGCAGAGGGCGCCTATCTTTTTGATGAAGACGGCAATAAATATATTGACTACATCAACTCGTGGGGCCCAATGATACTTGGACATGCTTACGAACCTGTTGTAAAGGCAATTCAGGAAAAGGTCAAATATTCAACGTCATTTGGCGCGCCTACCGAACTGGAAATTGAGATGGCAGAATTGATAAAAAGCATGGCGTCAAATGTGGATCTTATCCGTATGGTAAGTAGCGGCACCGAAGCTTGTATGAGCGCTCTGCGTTTGGCCAGGGGATATACGAACAGAAATAAATTTATCAAATTCGACGGTTGCTATCATGGGCATGCGGATTGCTTTTTAGTAAATGCCGGAAGCGGCGTGGCTACTTTAAATATTCAGTCTGTGCCGGGAGTAACTTCCGGTGTTGCCAACGATACGCTTACAGCTCCTTATAACAATTTAGATGCGGTAAAAAAACTAATTGAAGAAAATAGAAATGAAATAGCGGCTATTATCATTGAACCTGTAGTTGGGAATATGGGTTGTGTTCTTCCTCAACCTGGGTTTCTGGAAGGCTTGCGAAAAATCTGTGATGAAGAAAAGATAGTGTTTATTTTAGATGAAGTGATGACAGGTTTTCGGCTGGCACCCGGTGGAGCGCAGGAAAAGCTAAATATTAATGCAGATTTGGTTACTTATGGAAAAGTGATTGGAGGAGGCCTGCCTGTCGGCGCATTCGGCGGTAAAAAAGAAATCATGGAGCACATAGCTCCTTTGGGAAATGTTTACCAGGCCGGAACCTTAAGTGGCAATCCAATTGCGATGATCGCCGGTTATACGTTATTAAATGAACTAAAGAACAATCCGTCTATTTATATATCGCTCGATGAAAAGACAGCACGTCTCGAAAAAAGTTTGAATGATATTTTATCGGCAAAAAATATTCCTCACCGCATCAACAGATTTGGTAGCATGATGAGCATTTTCTTTACCAATAATGAAGTCATTGATTTTGAATCCGCATCAAAAACAGACAGTAACCTTTTCAAAAGATTTTTTCATCACCTGCTCGATCATGGAATTTATTTACCCCCTTCGCCTTATGAAAGTTGGTTTATAAGTGATGCCTTAAGTTCAGGAGATATTGATAAAACGTTAAAAGCGGTAGAAAGTTTTGAAATCTAATTCCTAGCGGTAAAATAAATCCTGCGAACCTCACTCACAATTTTTAAGGGTGATAAACTTTAGTTCATTCACATCAATGGCCACCAGGTTTCCAAAATGCCTCTTATGAATGTAAACGCAGCCTCCGTCAATATTGATACAATTACCTTTCTGATGAAGAATATAACTTAACGGCTCCGGAGTATGCCCGTGTATGAGCAACCGGTTCTTTAAAGCAGGCTGGTACCGATCAAAATCCCTTATCCAAAGCATGGCTTCTTTATCTTCAAAAATATCTTCGAAATTGAAATTCAAACCCGCATGAGAAAAAATATAATTGTCTTTTTCGATAAAAAGTTCAGTTTCCATAAAGAAGGAAAGATAACGATCAGGTAAATCGCTCAAAGAATCAATTCCAAAACTTTTCAAAGTATCGTGGCCGCCGTTTCTTAACCAGACTTCCATTGCCTCTTCATCAGTAAATGCATCGAGCATCAACTGTTCATGATTCCCCCTGATTGTATGAATAGAAAATCCTTCTGATCGAAGTTGTAAAATAACGTCTATAACACCTTTGCTATCTTTTCCCCGGTCTATATAGTCTCCAATACAATAGATCTGATCTGATTTTTGAATCTGTAGCTCCTCAAAGAGCATTGCTTCAAAAGTTTTGCTACAACCGTGTATATCACCTATTGCAAAAATTCTTTCCATGAAATCAATTTGATTATTCCGGAATTTTCTGAACCGTTATAGCTTATTTCCTTCTTTTGGAAACACTACAGTAGGCTTAAATAATTTTGCTTCTTCAAAATCCATTTGCGCATAAGATATAATGATTACAACATCCCCAACAGTACCCTTTCGTGCAGCGGGTCCATTCAGGCACGCCACCCCACTGCCTCGTGCCCCCTTAATGAGATAGGTTTCAAGGCGTTCACCATTGTTGGCATTAACGACCGTTATCTTTTCATTTTCTATCAAATTGGCTGCATCCATCAGATCTTCATCCAGCGTAAGGCTACCTACGTAACTTAAATTAGCCTCTGTGATTACAGCCCGATGAACTTTAGACTTAAGTATCTCTATTATCATTCTGCAAAATTAGGATTTAAGCTGTTTAAGGCATGTAAAAGTTTGACATCTAGTTTTCTTTTTTTCAAATGACGTTTTCTGTGCACAACAATTTAATATGAACAACGTAATTTGTAAAATTCGAAAGAAAAAATCAATCTATCTTTTCCGGTTATAGCTCAGCGCTCTAGCGGCTTCGCTCGTGAAGAATAATAACCCCAATTTCAACGCCAATTCATTCCGGCGAATATATTATTGAAAATCTTTTCTCTTCTTAATGGATTAGGTTAAATCACTTCTCATCTTTGACTGCTACAAAATGAATTACTTCATGGTTGATAGGTTTCAAAGTGCGTAGATACGAATAAATAGATCTTAAATCAGAAGTATCCATTCCACCCAGCATCGCCCATGGCATTATAGTATTCACCTGGTTAGGAGCCATTTCAGGTATGTTAACAGGATCAGTATATGCTTTAAATCTTGCAACAAATTGTTCTGCAGTCCATCCTCCAATTCCGGTTGCCTTGTCAGGCGTTATATTGGCTGAATTTACTACACCGTTAGGCATGTGAAAATCGCGGCCCCCGCTAAAAGCGAGTTCGGGAATCACCTGTCCTTTCTTCACCTGTGTATGGCATTCCATACATGCAGCGGCATTTACCAAATAAGCGCCGTATTGAATCGTATCTGACTTGGAAGGTTTTACCACAAGGGATGCTTTTGTAGGAATGGTGTTCACAATAAAATTCATTGGAAAATCTATTTTGCGGTCTGGAACTTTATTTTCTATTGGCGCAAGGCTCCGGATATAGGCGATAATATCGTAAATATCTTCTTTATCCATTTTCCCATAATAATGATAGGGCATCACGGGAAACAGCGCATTCCCAAATTTGTCTTCGCCGGTTGTGATCGTACGGAAAATTTCTCCATCGGTCCAATCCTTTATATTAGCAGGCGTGATATTCTTTGAATAAAATATTCCGGGGAAGCCCAGTTTTTCATCAAAAAGTTCACCACCTTTTCCATTAGTGCCCGGTATCATTGGCCCGGAATATTTGCTCCAGTCACGGGTAGAGTGACAATCCATACAGAGGGATACATGATTCGCAAGGTATTCACCATGATGAACTCTTTCGGGCGTAATGGAAACATGCAAATCTGGCGCAGCGCCGACATTGGGTAACCCAAACTTTACGTACGAGGCTAAAACAACAATCACCAGGACTACGATAACAAGAATAGTAAGCAAAACCTTTTTCATTTTCATTTTTTAAATTTTAATAAAATTGAATAAGGCGCTTTTCGATTGGCAGTTAAGTCACTTTTTAAAGATTCTGCACACTGAATATTTTCGTTTTGAAAAAAGTTAAATACCACAAAAAAATTCCCGTAACCCAAACAATTAAAAAGTAGCCAAAACTAATTCTTTTTTAGTATAAATTTATTTTAACCTATGTTTTGAAAGAAACTTTTTTGAGACTAATTCATAAAAGTCAGTAGAGCAACTTTTATCTCACATTTTTAATTAGTTATCCAAATCACCTTCAGCAATAACTGGATACTTTTTCGTTATTTTGCGATAACGAAAAAATAAAAATAATTATGTGCGGAATAGTTGGCTATATCGGACCTAGAGAGGCTTACCCTATTATCATTACAGGATTAAAGAGGCAGGAATACCGCGGCTACGATAGCACCGGCGTAGCCCTGATAAATGAAAACGGATTAGAAGTTTTTAAGAAAAAGGGTAAAGTGGCGGAATTGGAACAATCTCTCATTGGAAAGCCGGTAAATGCCCATATTGGCATAGGTCATACCCGTTGGGCAACGCATGGCGAACCGAGCGATGTAAATGCGCATCCCCATCAAAGCAACAATGGAAAGCTGGCAATGATACACAACGGCATCATTGAAAATTATGCGCAGTTAAAAGCTGAACTGATAAAGAAAGGTTACACATTTAAGAGCGACACCGACACGGAAGTGCTTCTCAATTTCATAGAAGACATTCAGAAAAACACCGAATGCCCATTGGAAGAAGCCGTGAGAATTGCGTTAAAAAGAGTTTCCGGCGCTTATGTTATTCTTTTGCTTGATGAAGATAATCCCGACACAATTATTGCTGCGCGAAAAGGAAGTCCACTGGTAATCGGCATCGGCAAAGATGAGCATTTTCTTGGCTCCGATGCTACGCCCATGCTGGAATACACAAAAGAAGTGGTTTACGTAAATGATTATGAAATTGCCATTATCAAAGCAGGTGAACTGATCCTCAAAAACCTTGGGAACGAAAGGCAAATGCCTTACATCAGCAGCCTTGATATGGAGTTGGCGGCCATCGAAAAAGGTGGTTATAATCATTTCATGTTGAAAGAAATTTATGAACAGCCTGCTACCATTTATGATTGCCTGCGCGGACGCCTGGACGCAGAAAAAGGAACCATCACCATGAAGGGAATCCAGGATAACATTGAAGCGCTCATCAATGCACCACGATACATTATTATTGCCTGCGGAACAAGCTGGCACGCCGCATTGGAAGCAGAATATATTATCGAAGAACTTTGTCGCATTCCTGTGGAAGTAGAGTACGCATCGGAATTCCGTTATAGAAATCCAATTGTTAATAAGGGCGATGTGATTATTGCAATATCGCAAAGTGGCGAAACTGCCGATACCCTGGTGGCGATTGAAAAAGCGAAAGAACAAGGTGCTTTTATTTTTGGAATCGTAAATGTAGTTGGCTCCTCTATTTCCCGGGCATCTCACGCCGGCGCTTACACTCATGCAGGCCCTGAGATCGGCGTGGCTTCTACAAAAGCATTCACTGCCCAATTGGCCGTACTGATGATGATCGCTTTAAAGATAGCCAAAGCAAAAGGAACAATTGATGATTCCAGATACTCAGAGTTATTATTCGAGTTGCAGAATGTGCCTGAAAAAGTAGATGTCATTTTAAAAAATGGAGACGTGCTAAAACCAATGGCTGAAAAATATAAAGGCGCTGTCAACGCGCTTTATCTTGGCCGCGGATATAACTTCCCCATTGCCCTGGAAGGCGCATTGAAGCTGAAAGAAATTTCCTACATCCATGCCGAAGGCTATCCCGCCGCGGAAATGAAACACGGACCAATTGCATTAGTAGATAATGAACTGCCTGTGGTATTTGTAGCTACCAAAGATGAGTACCATGCAAAAATAGTAAGCAATATCCAGGAAGTAAAAGCTCGAAAAGGAAAAGTAATTGCTATAATAACCGAAGGTGACGATATCATTCCTTCCATGTCAGATGACGTGTTTTTCGTGCCGGCTGCAAACGAAGTAATCGCACCGCTGCTAAGCGTGATTCCTCTTCAATTGCTTTCTTACTACATCGGCGTGGCAAAAGGGTGCGACGTGGATAAACCTAGAAACCTGGCAAAGTCGGTGACGGTAGAATAGGATCTCGTTATCAATTCCTTAATAAATTTTACGATTGCACATCAGAATATGAAATTTTGACTGATTTTTTATTGCCCAAAACTGCCAATTGTTAAGTTTCCCTGCCAACTCATCTGCCAAAAAAGATTGGTACAATTATTCGTGTACATTTGCAACCCAATAATAAATTAAAAAAAATACTAATTATGGCAAAACAAAATTTTGAACTCTTTGACGACCGGGTTTTGGTGAAACCTAACGCGGCTGAAGAAAAATCTGCCGGCGGTATCATTATCCCCGACACAGCGAAAGAAAAACCTCAGAGAGGTACTGTAATTGCAGTAGGAAAAGGAAAATATGCTGAGCAAACAGGAAACCTGATTCCTATGAACGTAAAAGTAGGCGACACCGTATTGTATGGGAAATATGGCGGAACAGAAATCTCATTACAAGGTATAGATTACCTTATTATGCGTAGTTCAGACATCCTGATGAAAATTAGTTAATTAATCTTTTAAACATTTTAATAAGAAACAAATGGCAAAACAAATATTTTTCGAAATAGAAGCCCGCAATAAAATGAAGAAGGGTGTAGATACCCTGGCCAATGCGGTTAAAGTAACACTTGGGCCAAAGGGCAGGAACGTAGTTATTGACAAAAAATTTGGCGCACCTCAGGTTACAAAAGACGGTGTAACCGTAGCTAAAGAAATTGAACTGGAAGATCCAATCGAAAATATGGGCGCCCAGATGGTGAAAGAAGTAGCTTCAAAAACTGCTGATATTGCCGGTGACGGTACTACAACCGCTACTGTACTTGCACAATCTATCATAAGTGAAGGTTTACGCAATGTAGCTGCAGGAGCTAATCCGATGGATTTGAAACGTGGTATTGACAAAGCCGTAACTGCTGTTGTTGAACACTTGAAGAAACAATCGGTAACTGTTGGAAATGATAACGATAAAATTAAACAAGTTGCTTCTATCTCTGCTAACAATGATGAATCAATCGGCAAATTGATAGCTGAAGCAATGACCAAAGTTGGTAAAGAAGGCGTAATCACTGTGGAAGAAGCAAAAGGCACTGATACTACCGTAGAAGTAGTAGAAGGTATGCAGTTCGACAGAGGTTATGTATCTCCATATTTCGTAACCAACAGCGAAAAAATGCAGGCAGATCTTGAAAATCCTTACATACTTATTTATGATAAGAAGATATCTACAATGAAAGATATTCTTCACATTCTTGAAAAAGTAGCTCAAAGTGGCCGTCCGTTGTTAATTATCTCCGAAGATCTTGAAGGAGAAGCTTTGGCAACATTGGTTGTAAATAAATTACGTGGCACTTTGAAAGTTGCTGCTGTTAAAGCTCCCGGCTTTGGCGATCGCAGAAAAGAAATGCTTCAGGATTTGGCTGTTCTTACAAAAGGAACTGTTATTAGCGAAGATCAGGGCTATAAATTAGAAGGCGTTGAGCTTACTTCTTTGGGTCAGGCGTCTGCAGTAACTATTGACAAAGACAATACAACAATCGTAGGCGGAAAAGGCGACAAGAAAAATATTATTGCCAGGGTAAATCAAATTAAAGCTCAGATAGAAAGCACTACATCAGATTATGATAAAGAAAAATTGCAGGAACGCCTTGCTAAATTAAGCGGCGGTGTTGCTGTACTTTATGTAGGCGCTGCTACCGAGGTAGAAATGAAAGAAAAGAAAGACAGGGTAGATGATGCGCTTCATGCTACAAGAGCTGCTGTGGAAGAAGGAATTGTTCCAGGTGGTGGAGTAGCTTACATCCGCGCTATCGAAAGCCTTGAGAAATTAAAGGGAATTAATGATGACGAAACTACAGGAATCCAGATTGTGAAACGTGCTGTGGAAGAACCTCTTCGCCAGATCGTAGTAAACAGTGGTATTGAAGGAAGCATCGTCGTTCAAAAGATCAAAGAAGGTAAAAAAGATTTTGGTTTCAATGCACGTACAGAAGTTTATGAAAATTTACTTGCTGCCGGTGTTATTGATCCTACAAAAGTTACAAGGATTGCTTTGGAAAATGCGGCTTCAATCGCAGGAATGCTATTGACAACTGAATGCGTAATTTCTGACAAACCTGAAAGAGATAAGCCAGGTATGCCTCCAATGGGTGGCGGAATGGGCGGTGGAATGGGTGACATGGGTTATTAATAGCCGTCACTTTTTTCGAAAAAAACCTAACGATAAAAGATCCCTTTGCAGCAATGCGGAGGGATTTTTTTTGATTTCATAGTTTTTGTGGATCAGTAAACAAACAATTTTTGCATATTTTTATTTATTATTATAGAATAAAGCAGATAGGTCGTGATGAATTGAATAGTATTTGTTTTAAGCTAATAATATTAGTATATTTGAGTATTATTAGCCATGTTTACAGGAATGAGTTTAATAGAATTTACAAAAAAGTTTCAGAGTGATGCTGATTGCATAACCTATTTGATGGAGATAAAATGGAAAGACGGGGTAAAGTGTAAGAAGTGTGG
>Ga0207933_1001402_pt1 | contig 18334 bp, 18 predicted proteins | sample NGESurdeep092012_4_FD_184488 | JGI IMG/M metagenome (GOLD analysis project Ga0207933, IMG submission 184488) | Arctic peat soil microbial communities from Barrow, Alaska - NGEE Surface sample F53-3 deep-092012 (SPAdes) | ecosystem: Environmental > Terrestrial > Soil > Wetlands > Peat ...
TTCAGCATATTCAGTTTGATTTTGAAAAATCTCCAGCAGATTTTAATCCCAATGGACAAGAATTAATACTTCAGTCTTTAAAAAACTATTATTTATCTTTAGTAGAATATTCTAGGAAAAATATTGAAATAGGAATTAATAGTCTTGCAGAAACCTATGAAACAGCGTACAAAATAAAGAAAGAGGTTACAATAGATTTATTCCGGGTAGCATTTGGATTAGAGCAAGGTAAAAGCAAAAAAATAAGTATAGGGTTTAATGCAAAAAAATGGAGTCTTGCCGTATCGTTTCTATTTACAGCATCTATAATTTCGTTTTTGCTTTGCATAATAACTATTTGTATTTTATTCGTATTTGCAAATAATTTTTAGTTGGAAATTGGAAGAGATTCAGTTTGTATTATAAGCCCGAAACAATCCCAAAATAAAAATCCTCAATATTTATTGCTTTACTGCTTCCCGATTGCATTTCTTGCTTTTAATAAGTCTTTTTTCCATCCACGGATGTAACCGTTTTTTTCGTAAAGAGGATTTTTATTGGTTAATTCTAAAAAACAATTAATGAGTCCATCCCAATTTTCGAGATTTCCTTTATCATATAGTTTCCATCCCAGTTCTTCTATGGTCCAATTGGATTTAGCCGAATTGCGAACCATGGAAGTGGTTATCCAATTGGTCTCATCATCTAACCCGCCTCTTGTAACCGGAACTAAGTGATCGAGCGTTGGAAACAATTCCCAATAAACCATATGTGTCTCATCATCTAACCCGCCTCTAACCCGGCGTATGTACTCATCCGACTTTGGGTGAATTAATAATATTTTCTTCAGCACGCTTTTATGAAACAGAAATTCGCGATCTGATAGTTTTGTATTTTAAATCTACTGATTGTAAGGATAAATTTTTGATCCGGGAATGCCGTCCGAAGATATCCGTCCGGAAGACAGATAACCTCCTGGAAATCCTAAAACAAACTTGTATAATGATTTGATTTTAAGATAGTTATTGTAAATTTATAGCTTTGGAGATGCGTTTATAGACTTTAATATTGTTTTATAGGCGGCCTGCTTCTATGTAGCTTTGCATCACAAAAGTCTGGGGAAGTAAGATATCAACTTCAAAATGAGTGCAGAGCGTATCATGCCAGGGAAAAAATCATATTTAGTAGCCGCGGCGTTACCCTCCGCTTCTCCCCGAAAGACATATTTATTAATTAAACCTTAAAAAGGAGTTACAATGAAAACTATCACTACACTGCCAACTGTGCAGTTGGACAAATATGGACAACAAAACAGATTGGTACAAGAAGCCAACGTTAATGATAATGGCCAAAAAAGAAATTTTACCACCGTAGACATGTGGAACCGGAACCGTAAGGTACACCCTGCAAGTAGTAAGGTAAGGAGATGGAATTTTAACTAAGGATTTCTTAAAACTGAACAAGCCCCGACGAATAGCCGGGGTTTGTTATTTTATGGATGTCCTGAAGGTTTTGGATTTGAAATGCATCCCCTGCGAACAAAATGATTGAGTTTAGCATTACTTTCGTTTAACTAATATTGTGAGGTACTAAAAATTACGCTTTGATACATAAATCAGGAATATTAGTAATCACATTTTAAAAAAGAATCTATGGAAGAACTGGAAGTACCGACGGAGCATCTTCATGAGGAGATTAATGAAAAAGCAGGAGAGCTTTTTCGGGAGAAAGAAAATAGGTGGACATTGTTTGTAGCTATTTCTACTGCACTGATGGCTGTGCTTGCAGCATTGGGGAGTATGTACTCCGGCCACCAGTCTAATGAAGCATTAATCATGCAGATAAAGGCTTCCGACCAGTGGGCCTTTTACCAGGCCAAAGCTATAAAGGCTGAAATAAGATTGTTGCTTCCGGCATCTGCAAATGTAAAATCGTCTGAGGCTACGGCTAAAGAACAGGAAGCAATTAAATTAATAGCGGAGAACGATGAAAAGGAATCTGAAGCCCACCTTCAACATCATGTTACATTTTCGCGAAGTGTAACTTTACTACAAGTAGCTGTTGCGATCTCTGCAATATCTATTATCACCCGAAAAAGATTTTTATGGTATGCCGGCCTGGCCGTAGCAATCGGTGGTGCTACTTTTTTTATTATGGGGCTTTTATAAATCAGGCAGCTACCTCTTAGTGTGTAGAAACTAAACCAGGCAGTTAGGTTTCCCTTTTTATCATTTCTAAAAACCTCATCCTCAATAATTCATTTCGCTACTATATTTCAACTTCCGGGCGTATTCATCCAATGGCTAATATGCACAAAAACGATTTTCGAAATGGGCTGGTGCGCTGGCGTCAGACCGCGGTAATACCAGGTCGTATTATCGATGAAAGTTTATAGTAACGGGTTATCACAGATCGGAAGACTTTCGCCAAACTGGGGAATAATGAATCTAATTAATTTGCACTAAAATGAAGGCCACACATAAGACTCCTTTTCCTTTTTATCGGCGCTTAGATTTTTGGGAATTTTCAATTCCTGGTAAATGGCCGCATCGGCGGCGCTATCAAGATTCTTTAATTGCTCCACAAGGCCTTCAGCTTGTTTGATTTTTACAAAATATTCGAGTATGTAGGCGTATTTGCAATTCTGATAATAGGGTTCATAAATATTCAATTTGCCACCTTGTGATAAATCTTTATACACGGAAAGGTCAGTTCTCGGATCACTGATGAACGCAAAAATCTTTCTTTCAGTAGGAGCGGCACCTGCGAGCTGCTCTGCCTGTAAAATCGAATATCCACCACCCATATCTGATTTAATAAGCTCTTGGGCGATGCGGGAGGAACGTTTTTCTTTGACGAAAACAAATTGAACTTCCTCGCTGGCAAAACGGTGTTGGGCAACATACCTGAAAGTACCATTGTAGGCAGATTGCTGAAGGGTAACATCCGCATCACTTTTTGAGGACCTCGTATATTCTTTCCACCGATTAATGAATGGTTCGGCCGAAAGGACGGTTTCAAAAAAGACGAATTGTACTTTTTTATTTGGTGTCATCGTTACAAGGTACGATTTATAATCGGCTTCTGTATTCATGGCTGTAATCAACCCCCGCGGTGCATCATTATTTAATTATTGCAGCCAAGCAATATTGGCAAACGCTTTTATGAAAGCGCTTATTTTTAATAAAAACTGTATATGAAAAAATATTAGTAATAGCCTGCGTGTTGTTTTTGGCGATAGCAAATGAAGGCACAGATGTGGCGCGCTGGCTTAATCAAAAAGGCGTAACAGTTTTTATATTAAAATACAGACTTGCGCATAGCTTAACGGATAACCATGGACAGGAGCTAAGTGGGAAGTTGACCGTTCAAGCAAAAATGTTTGTCGAACCAGGATTACTAAGGTGTTGCCAAATGCCGGGACTTCGGCCAGCTCTGCCTTAATGCTTTATATACTCTTTATTGCCGTTCGGAGACAGGGTATATTTGCCACCCTTCGGACCTTCATAAATTGTTCTCCCCTTTGCATCCGTTCCAACGGATTGGTCGGCAGACTTGTTTGTTCCCTGGCTAACCGGTTTAGGAGTACTTGTTGGTTTTGTTTTGGATGGGTGTGTTGCTGCTACCGAAGGAACTGTTGTTGCAGCAGTTGGAGTTGTTGTCTTTGGAGCAACAGTATTATTTGCTGACGTACCAGATGAATGGGTATTCGTTTTTTTCTTTACCTCTTTATCGGCTTCTTTTTTATCTGCTGCTGCCTTCTTTTTTGCCTCTTTATCCGCTTTTGTGGTTGCTTCAGTTTTAGTTTTGGTTTGGGCTTGAGTGGACTGTGCCTGTATCCCCATGCCGCAAAAAGCGATAAACACAGAAAGTAATAAATTTTTGATGGCCATGATCATGAAAGTTTAAAATATTTTATAAATAACAATCGGCTGGTGGAAATATCTCTACAGCAATTTATCTCTTTTATTTGCAGCAATAGGTGCAAATAAAATTTAAGACAAAAAAATGACAAAGGGTACACGCAGAGATGAAAGATGCAGAATATAATGGTGGCTTACGAAACTTGCATCATCATTAAAATCTGCTGCTGTATTTTTATTGATGCTCTCGCACGGAACGGGAAGCAGCGCCAAACAAATTCTGGCTTTTTCTATTTTACATCCCCCATTCAAATTGGTAAAATGTTTTTCAAATAAAGCGGAAACCTTAATAATTTGTCCGTTTACTGTAACTGCCTTTTTTTGTTTTTCAAAATCGCTTCTAACATTTTTTTCACTGCGTTTGTATTCATTTGCCAAATGAAATGATCAAGTGGTATCATAATCATAGTTTTTATTGGTAATGATATTGCGTAATTTTATTCCAATAATCTAAACAGTAATAATATGGAACATACAAAAGAATTAGACGATCTAAACAAGAAATCTCTTGACAAGATCGATGAATACCTTAAGACCAAAAACAATCTTGGTAAAGAGCATCATGAAAAACTTGACGATGCTAAAAAGAAATGGCAATCCTCGTGGTCAGATCTTATGGATGTGTTGATGTATTTCGAAAGGGTGGAAATTTGAGATGAATTTCAGTTGAAACATATACCACTTGCACAATTTTTTTTACCTCTCAACAAAGGCTTTGCCCAGGCTAAAAGGATTATTTTACATTTAATTTTTCGTTTTTTAACCCATATATAATTTCTACATGCAGGATCAAAGCGGATCTTCTTTATTAAAGGTAGAAGGCCTTAATGTTTTCTACGGAAATTTCCAGGCAGTTACTGATGTCTCCTTCGAAGTAAAATCCGGAGAAATATTTGGGTTGCTTGGCCCAAACGGCGCTGGAAAAACAAGCACGCTAAGCGCGATAGAAGGTTTATTAAAACCCCAATCGGGTGAAATTACAGTTGCAGGATTTAATACGAAGACGAATCCGATGCATGCAAAAGCAAATATGGGTGTTCAGTTGCAGGCAACCAGCTTCCAACCGGAACTAAACATAACCGAGATCATCAGGTTGTTTGCGGGTATTTATGGTGTTTCGCTTAGCTCCGAAAAATTAAATGCGATCCTTCGTGACATAAAACTGGAAGACGCCGCTTCCAAAAAATTTGGTCAGCTATCCGGCGGCCAGCAACAAAGAGTTTCATTGGTAGTTTCCACGATACACGATCCCGTCCTTGCCATGCTTGATGAGCCTACAACAGGACTTGACCCTCAATCACGGCGCCAGTTGTGGGAACGAATTGAAGCCATAAGGGAAAAAGGACATTCCGTGCTGCTTACCACTCATTCAATGGAAGAGGCCGAGTCCCTTTGCGACAGGATTGCCATCATAGATCATGGAAAGGCGATCGCGATTAACACGCCGGAAGCGTTAATTGAATTACACAAAAACGATCCTGAAGTAATCGGTGTTTCGAGGAAAGGGAAAATTACACTTGAAGATGTATTTATTGGCCTGACCGGAAAGGCGCTTCGAACTTAAAATTTAAATGATGCAAACTATAATACCTAAGCCATCCATCGCTTTTTCAAATCTCATTCGCGCGGATTTTACAACCCAATGGCGCAATCGTCGTTCTGTGTTGATGTCTTTATTGGTTCCATTGGTCATATTAGTTTCCTGGAAAGGAATTATAGCGCAGGTGGGCGGCGCTTTCGCCCTTTCTATGTCACTAACCATAGGACTTACATCTATCGGAATTATGGGCTATGCAATTTCGATTGCCCGTGACCGTGATAAAGGCGTCTTTCAGCGTTTGAGGGTGACGCCTCTTCCTTCCTATTTTATTATGCTCAGCAGACTTTGTGTGCAACTTTTAATGATTCTTTTATTGACTGCTTGTGTTTTTATTGTTGGATACAAATACGATCATATCGCTCTCTCCGCATCAGGTTACGCACTCACTTTTTTAACCGCATTGCTTGGAGGTGCCTTGTACCTTGGGCTGGGGCAAATGATCGTTGGCCTGGTTAAAAACGCAGAAACCGTAAACTCTACAAGCCGCCTTGTTTATATTGCCCTGATCATGCTGGGAATTTTCGGCGAATTGGGTATGTTTGGCAAACAGCTTAAGACCATGGTGGTTTGGTCGCCGTTTGGCACGGTGAAAACAATTCTTGCGTCAGGCATGCAACTCTCCACATGGAACAATGAAACTTCAATGGCCTTGTTGGTTACTTTTGGGTACGCTATTTTATTTTCTTTTTTAGGTATAAAGTGGTTTAGGTGGGATTCTGCTGTGTAGACTTTTTTGACAAATACGTGGAGCAATTGGGCATTGTGGCAAAATAAAAATCGGTTGAATTTATTTGTTTACTGTAGCAGATTCTTATTTCTTCAACACCCCTCAAGCTGTTCATAAATCCTTTTGTATTCATCTGTCCAACTTGATGGATCTTCAAAGCCATGATCTTTCATCGGCTCAGGAGCCGGGTCCCAATTATTTTTTTCAAAGTCAATTAGCCGCTGTCGAATAGAACATAGTTGGAATAAAGAGAACGAGGCAAATAAAAAGTCGTAACATCGTTGAAAGATTTTTTTTATTGAAAATAAAAAGGAATTAGTCACAGTAAACAAATAAATAACGAAGATTTTTATTTACGTATTTTCATCGCAGTATCTTTACGGTCGCGCGAAGATATTATTGACATTTTCGTTTCCGTAAAGTTGTCCTCCTGAACTTGTTCAAGGGGGAGTTAGAAGGTAAAAATTTATGAGGATTTAAAGTAAAAAATATGAACACAAAAAATAAAATTCGTTGGGCAATATTGGGTGCCGGAAACATCGCCAATGCATTTGCTAAAGATTTTCCCTTTATGCAGAATGCCGAACTGGTGGCTGTTGCATCAAGTGATAAAGAACGAGGAGCAAATTTTGCGAAGGAATATAATATTCCAAAAGCACTAAATTATGATGAATTATACAACAGTGATCGAATAGATGCTGTATATATCGCTACTAAACATAACTTTCATTTTGAGCAGGCGCTGAAATGTTTGCAAAACGGAAAAGCGGTTTTATGTGAAAAGCCAATTACGGTAAATGATTCTGAATTTAAAAAGCTGATGGCGGTTTCAAAAGAAAAAAATGTTTTTATGATGGAGGCTATGTGGACTTATTTTTTACCTCCAATAATAAAAGCAAAGCAATGGTTGGATGAAGGTAAAATTGGAAAGCTAAAAGTGATCCAGGCAGATTTTGCTGTTCCGATGGAAAAAAATTATGAAGGAAGAGTTTATAATCCAAAACTTGCCGGTGGAGGATTACTTGACCTTGGCGTGTACCCGGTCGCGTTAGCTTATTATTTCACCGATATGGTGCCTGCGGAAATCACGGCATCAGGTGCGATGACCCAAACCGGCGTGGATGAACGGTTGGCAATGATTTTTCAATATGGCGACGTTACGGCTACCTTGTTTACTGCTATCACAACTCGTATGACAAATAAGTTGCGGTTATTTGGTGAAGAAGGCTACATTGAAATCCATGATTTTTGGCGCACACGTTCTGCGAAACTTTTTGATAAAGATTACAATCTGTTGGAAACATTCAATGACGAGCGCATTCCACATGGATTTATTTTTGAAATGCAGCACGCCAACGATATGATAATGGCTGGGAAAATAGAAAGCGATATCATTCCTCAATCGCGAAGTAATGACATCCAGGAAACCATGACAGAAGTTCGTAAGCAAATTGGATTGAAATATCCTTTCGAGAATTTTTAATTCGGAATGAATTGTGATTGCTTCAAATCTTCTTCCCTTTTCAGCATTAGGATTGCGCTTTGCGGTACAATAAAATATTTATCGTCTTCATACATTACTTCGATAGCATGGCTTACAAGTAAGATAGCGAGGTTGCCTTCCTTCGCCTGAAGCAGAAGATATTTTATTTTTTCTTTCTTGCCTTTCCACGGCTCATTGTGCATTGGAATTGTATAACCAGGGCATGGCTTGATTACATAGTCTTGCTGGGGTTTTTTCTTTTCCCTGTACATCCCGGGTAAAGTAAAGTCCACTGGCGGTTCAATCTGCTGCATATTATAATCAACTTCTTTAGCCTGTTAGTTTTGATTGGAGTACGATATTATTTAATTTGAAAAAAATAAGAAATCATTACCTGCATCTCGATTCATCGGGCCTAAGGATTGTAGGGGCTGTAGTTTGCTCATGGCTACTAAGGCATCTTCTGTAATCTTTAGTAAAGATATATACAGTTATTAGTCACGTGTATCGTTCTTAATAATTTAATAGATGGGTTCTATATCTATAAGACGAATAATGCTTTAATTTTGCTTCCAAATTGAGTTACTAATTCAACAAATTAATATAAAAATGGGATTAAAACTAAGAAGCCGTGAATGGTTTGGCCGAAAGGGAAAAGATGGTATCCTTTACCGGAGCTGGATGAAAAACCAGGGGATGCCTAACGATATGTTTGATGGACGCCCTGTGATTGGGATCTGTAATACATTTAGTGAACTTACACCCTGCAATGCTCATCTTGGTAGTCATGCAGAAGCGGTAAAGAAAGGTGTGTTGGAAGCAGGTGGCTTCCCTGTGGAGTTTCCCATTATGAGCCTGGGTGAAACATTGTTGAAACCAACTGCCATGCTGTTCAGAAACCTGGCGAGCATGGATGCAGAAGAGAGTATGCGAGGAAATCCTATTGATGGCGTTGTTTTATTGACTGGTTGCGATAAAACAACACCCAGCACAGTAATGGGGGCAGCAAGTGTTGGTTTACCCACAATTGTTGTACCTGGCGGCCCCATGCTTAATGGAAGATATAAAGGACATATTATTGGAAGTGGTACGCATGTATGGAAGTTTGATGAAGATTTGAAAACTGGTAAGATGACGCAGGATGAATGTGATTTAGCTGAAAGTTGTATGAGTCGGAGCATTGGACATTGTATGACGATGGGTACAGCAAGCACTATGGCTGTAATGGTGGAGAGTTTAGGTTTGACATTAAGTGGTGCGGCTGCAATACCTGCTGCCGACAGCAGAAAAAAGGTGATGGCACAGCTTAGCGGCAGAAGAATAGTTGAAATGGTAAAGGAAAATTTAACGATTGATAAAATACTTACCAGGAAGGCATTTGAAAATGCGATCATTACTAACTCTGCAGTAGGAGGCTCTTCTAATTTCGTTATTCATTTAACTGCGATCGCAGGACGTATTGGAGTTGATTTAAATATAGATGACTTTGATAGAATAGGCAGCAATATTCCATTGCTGTTAAATTTAATGCCAGCGGGCAAATACCTGATGGAAGATTTTTATTATGCCGGTGGTTTACCTGTAATTTTAAATGAACTGAAAGAAAAGCTTCACAAAGATGTAATAACTGTTACTGGAAAGAATCATCAGGACAATATCACAGGCAATACCGATTGTTATAATGCCGATGTCATTGCTGGTTATCAAAAGCCATTTGAGGAAGAAGCAGGCATCGTTGTGGTAAAAGGGAATTTAGCTACCAATGGTGCAGTTCTTAAACCAAGCGCTGCTACACCTGCGTTGATGAAACATACAGGAAGAGCCATAGTCTTTGAAAGTATTGAAGACTATCATGCACGTATAGACGATCCTGAACTTGATATCGACGAAAACTGTGTGATGGTATTAAAATATGTGGGACCGGTAGGTTATCCCGGCATGCCCGAAGTGGGTAATATGGCTTTGCCAAAAAAAATCTTGGAGAAAGGAGTAAAAGATATGATCCGCATCAGTGATGGCCGTATGAGTGGTACTGCGTATGGTACTGCAGTATTGCATGTGTCTCCTGAAAGTGCTATAGGTGGCACACTGGCATTGGTGCAAAACGGAGACATGATTGAATTAAATGTTGAAAAACGATTACTGCATTTGCATGTAAGCGAAGAAGAGCTTGCGCAACGGAAAGCAGTATGGATAGCCCCTGCTCCTGCGGCAACCCGTGGCTATGTGAGCATGTATATTAAACATGTGATGGGCAGTGACAAAGGTGCTGATCTTGATTTTTTACAAGGCAGCAGCGGCAGTGAAGTAAAACGAGATTCTCATTAATAACTCCCTGTTTTAATTATATTTAAACAAATACATCAATGAACTCAGCAGTGGAAAGTCAAAATTCAAAAGAGCAGCTTTTGAAGATGCCAGGCTTTTTTGAATTTTGACTTTGTTGAGAATTAAGCGAAAAAAGGAATATTAGGTGTCGCATATTTTTTTAAACCTTCTTCATTGATCTCTACACCAATTCCAGGCTTGTCTGATACAACCAAAAAGCCTTTCTCGATAAAAGGCTTATCGTACTTTACAATCTCTTTCCATTTAGGTTCTGTATCGCTCAGCGTTTGCCATTCGAGAATATGAAAATTAGGAACCGCTGCACATACATGTGCTGTAGCCATCGCTCCAAGAAAAGAACCTACCATGTGCGGTGAAAAAGGTGTGTAATAAGCATTGGCAAGAGTAGCTATGCGCTGACCTTCACCAAGGCCGCCACATTTCTGAAGGTCCGGCATAATGATATCAATAGCTGCTTCTGACAACAAACGTGTGTATCCATAAGTGAGGTAGAAATTTTCTCCACCGCAAATTGGTGTACTGGTTTCCTGTGTGATCGTTTTATATACATCAACATTATCAGCAGGAACAGGTTCTTCCAGCCACATTAGATTTAATGGCTCCATCACTTTTGCCACTTTGCGCCCCGTTGGTGCATCGTACCTTCCGTGCATGTCCACGCAAATATCAATATTCGGCCCTACGGCTTTACGAACTGCCTCGATAGAGTTATACATTCTATCTATTTCGGCGTTGCTTGCTGTCCAGTTCCATCTGTCATACTTATTTGGATCTGTTGCAGAATCAATGTCAAATTTTACGGCTGTATATCCTCTCGAAACTGCATCCAGACCGACTTTTGCATAATCTTCGGGCTTCGGATTACGGACTGCATATAGTTCGGTATCACAGTAGACTCTCACTTTATCGCGAAACTTACCACCTAATAATTGATAGACAGGCACGCCTAATGCTTTTCCGCAAAGATCCCACAAGGCGGCATCAAAAGCGCTTAAAACAGCTACAAACATACCCGATTGTGCGCCGCCAAAAAAAGCGCCTTTGCGGAATTGCTCAAAAATGACATTTGGAGATAAAGGGCTTCTTCCTTTTAATTGGCTCCCTAACCGTTGGACTAAATAATAAGTTCCGCCTACGGCATCAACTGCTTCGCCATAGCCCACGATATCCTGGTTCGTAAAAATTTTCACAAATAATCCGCCTCCGGAGTAGGCACATTTAACATCTGTAATTTTTAAATCGGATGGAGGAGAAGTTTTAGGTGTTCTTTCCATTGCATTTTGGAGCCCTTTTCCATACGTCTTGGACAGAGAAACAAAGGGAGTCAATGCTGCAGCTATTGCTGTTTTGGTGATAAATGATCTTCTTGAACTTGACATCGATATTGTATTTATAGTGATTAATATTTTCGGTTTTGATCGTTTGTAGTTTGACTATTGTCAATTGCTAATTGCCAATTGTTTTACCAGGTTCTATCTTTCAAAAAGTTCTGTATAGCTTCTTTGGGAATCGGCAATTCATTAATGTGATCATTGAGCCATTTAGAAAAATCTTTTTCGATTTCATCTGTCCACCGTGCATCAATTTGTCCGGCTGTATATTTCCCTTCTCTTAGTCGCTGGTGACCGAACATATCCCTTAATCGAACAATTTCTGAAGTAACAACAACTCTTTCTGCTAATTGGGGAGGAATAAAAACAACAACTCCCATTTTGCCTAATACTATATCCCCTGGCATTACGGTTACGGTTCGTATGCGGGTGGGGTGATTAATCCCTACAATCATAGTGGTAAGGTCTCTGCTCTGTCCCATCCCCGGATTGTGATAAGAAGGATCGTAACTGGTATAGAAAGAAGTAAATCCGCCAATTTCTTTCAAACCTTGCAAATCTCTTATTGCACCGTCATAGACAATTCCATTTCCTGTTTTTGCATAAATGGCATTACCTACATTATCACCAATAGTTGGTCCGTTTCTTTTTGCGCCAAATTGATCGGCTACATATACATCTCCTTTTTGCAGCATCTCGACAGCCCAAACATTCTGCGCCCTTCTTCCTTCTTTTTTTCCCATTGAGTCAATAGCCTTCCATACGTCGGGGCGTCCGGGCATGAACGTTGCCGTTACTGCACGACCCACCAAAACACTATCCGGATTGATTACCTGCCATTCTTCTGCAACCTGGTACCTGTAGCCAGCATTAGTCATGGTAGCCCACGCCTCTTCCACGCTTACAGCTTTCATTCGTTTAACGATATCGTCAGGAACTTTTGGACGTCCGTCAGGAAAGCGTTCACCTTTCCATTCAGGCGTTAATGCAATGAGTTCTTCTTTGCTTATTTGCACATACTGTGCATTGGCTTGTTGCAGGAATGCAATCAATGTAAAAAGAAATAGAAAGTGTTTCATCGTTGACATATTTTTTTTGTTTTATAATGAAAGAATTTAATTCAGATGTACTTATACCGGTTTCTCTTCATTGTCAGAAGTCTTTTCTTTGGGTGGATGATTGTGCCACCAACTCGCCAAACAAGACCCGTTAATGTTCATTACGGGTCCGAAGATTGCCGGCGCTAATCCTGCAGTAGCAATTTTCCCCATAGTCAACGCAAGACCCGAAGCAAGTCCTGCATTTTGCATTCCTACCTCAAGAGCTATGGTTCTGCAATCTCTTTCGTGAAATTTTAATAAACGAGCAGACCAATAGCCAAGGAAAAATCCTATAGCGTTGTGAAGGAATGTGGCTACTAACAATAAGGCCCCAACTTTTAAAAGATTATCTCTTCCTGCGGCAACCATTATTGCCAAAATCAGCGCAATGCCACCCATAGAAATGAGAGGCATGATCTTATCAAGCCACGTAAATCTTCCACGCATCATGTAATGAAAAGCAAGTCCTGCAAATAAAGGAAGGATCACAATCTTTGTTATGTCCCACACCATAGCCAAAAAATCTATTTGAACAAAGCTGCCTCCTAGCCATTTTAAAAGTAATGGTGTTAAGAACGGTGCAAGTAAAGTAGAAACAGTTGTTACCGAAACAGAAAGTGCAAGGTTAGCTCTTGCCAGATATGACATAACATTCGATGCCAATCCACTTGGACAACATCCAACCAAAATAATTCCTGCCGCAATTTCTTTTGGGAAGTGGAATAAGGTAGCTATTGAAAGGCCAACCAATGGCATGATGAGATAATGAAAACTAACTCCGACAATAATTCCTTTGGGCATACGGGCAACGTTTATAAAATCTTTGACGCTTAATTCGGTTCCCATTCCGAACATGATGATTTGCAGTAAAGGAATAATGAGTACAGATAGTTTAAAAGTTCCAATCGTTACGAAATATTGCGGATGATACATTGCAAAACTCACTACGCCGATGATCATTACGGTATAGGAAAGGCCCTTCAAAAATTGTTTTCCGCGGAATGCAACCGCAAGTGCGAAGAAAAAGAACATCAACAGCCAACCGCCCAAATCATGCAGTTGCCCAATAGTTACCAATATCCAGGCGATTAAAAGAATTACCGAGATTAAATAAAAAAGATTGAAAAAGGATTTTCTCTTCATAGCAAGTAGAAAGGTTAATTAGAAAAAATAAAGCAAATTAAATCATCGCAAAAGCAAACTTTTTTCATATGGGTTATGATGGTTTCAATTTTCCTGCTGCAGATCTGCAATAGCTTCAAATTCATCAAAAAGCTTCACACCCAATCTTTCGAAAATGGAGTAGTGCTTCATATAAACATTGTGAAGTTGTTTGTTTGGTGTGAAGCTGTCAGGTAGTCTTACCGTTTCTGCAGCTTCATCTAAATTTTTATACAAACCGATTTCTGTTGCACTTAATAGAAAAGATCCGAAGGCAACACTATCTGAACGTGATGCCTGTTTGGTATGAACAGGTTTGTTGAAAATATCTGCCATCATTTGTGTCCAGAAAGGATAAGATGCAAATGTTCCGTTTGCAGAGAGGCTTTTGATAGTTTGATGTTCTTCTAATGTTTTACCTATGCTGTAAATGGCATACAAGATACCTTCGATGGTAGCACGAACAAAGTGTTGTTGCTCATGTTTTATATTCAATCCAAAATACACTCCCCTTGCGTCTGCATTCCACATTGGAGCTCTTTCACCTTGCAAATAAGGAAGAAAAATTAATCCTGCAGAGCCTGCGGGAACTTTACCTGCATCATTAATCAGGTTATTGATGCATTCTTCGAGATCAAATGCTTTTTTGAAATCTCCAAATTGTTTTGCATACCATTCAAACACTGCTCCTGCATTGTTAGTTGGCCCGCCGGAAACATAAAGACCCTCTGTGAGCAGGTAATTGAATATCCGTTGTTTTTCATCTTGTAAAATTTCTGTGCCAACCACCCTTACAGCTCCGCTCTCTTCAAGAGTTACCGTTGCTTTTCCATCTCCCCAAACGCCCGCGCCTAATGTAGCCATGCAACCATCACTTGAGCCAACGATCAATTTTACTTTATCATGCAAGCCCAATGAAGCCTGGTATTCCCTTTTCAATTTTTTTGGGGAGTAAAAAACAGAAACAACGTCTGCTAGCTTTTCTTTTGTGATGCCTGTATATTTTAACGCATCTGCTTCCCATTTCAATGTGCGAATGTTCAACATGCCTGTGGCAGAAGCAATACTATAATCAACTATGTACTCGCCGGTGAGTTGTTGTATGATGTAGGTTTTTATAGCCAAAAACTTGTGTGTTGCGGAAAAGCGGTCTTTATCATTATTTTTTAACCATTTGATTTTGTTGAGTGGCGACATGGCATGTATGGGTGTACCCGTTATGTTGTACAATGATTTTCCAAGAGAAGAATTTTTCAAGTCATGTGCTTCTTTTTTTGCACGGTTGTCCGACCATGCCATTGCATTGCCGAGTGGTACCCCGTTCTTGTCAATCGGTAAAACACTATGCATAGCCGAACTGAAACAAAGGCAAATCACCTTGTGCTTTTTAGGATGAATTTTTTCATTTAAAAAATTCTTCAGTATATAAAGCATAGTAATGAATATCTGTTCAGGATCCTGCTCGCGAAAATCCGGCTTTGCATGAAAAGTAGGATATGATCCTTTTGAAGACCCAAGTACGATGCCATTCAAATCAAAAGCTACGACTCTTATTGCGCCTGTTCCGATTTCAATTGTAATGATGCAATCCATTTTTTTAAAAGTTTATTCGTTCGTTATTATATTTTTCTTTCGAAACTCACTTGGTGTGTAACCAGTAAGTTTTTTGAAAGTGGTGGCAAAATGTTGTGATGAATAAAAGCCGACATCCAATGCGATATCTGTTACATGCGCTTCAGACCGTTTCAAAAGTTTGATTGCTTCAGAAATGCGGATGTTGATCAGATAATTCAACGGTGTGAAGCCGGTATAACTCTTTGCTTTTTCTGAGAAAGCAGTAGTGCCTAATCCAACTAATGCAGCCATTTCCTCAACGGTCCACTGGTGCGACAGATTTTCACGGAGCGTTTGTTCCAGTTTCATAAATGTTTGAGGAAAATCTCTTTGTGAATTATCTTGTCGTTGTAAATACCTCGCTGATAAAATAAGAAGTTCGTCTAGTAAAAGATTGATACGTGAGATGTGCCCAATCTCCTGGTTGATAAATTCATTGCGCATGCTTTGAAATATTGTTCCCGCTTCTTTTAGCTTTGAAATAACAGGACAATTGTTCAACAATAGGATTGTTCCAATCGTTCTGCATTCACTATCGGTAAGACGGCTCCATCTACCCAGACCTATTTTGCCACTTCGCTCAAATTGCTGTAACTCAAGATGCATCCAAAACACAGTGCCGATATCAAGCAAATCTTTTTGACCTCCGAACCTTTGTCCTGGTAAAATAATAGCAAGGTCATTGGGGAAAAGTATGTGATGTTCGTTATTGATTATCCAATCGAATCGGCCATCAAGCACGTAATAAAAACGAAGGAATTCTGACGTTTCTATTTTAAAAGACTCAAACTGAATGCTGTTAATTTTTTTTAAAGCAAATTCAGTGACATGGGGGAAGGCATGAAGTTCTTTACATTCTTTTTTTAAAAAGTATTGGTTCATGCAATCGTTAGTTAGTGAATTACAAAGCGATATTACAAATAAATTGTCATGCAATTGTGTAAAATCCTTCGGTGTGTTTTATTGAAGGTTTTGTTTCAAAAAATCAGGCTTTATTATAAAACTGCTTAAACGACATTTATCAACTGTAAAGCCACTTTCGCCTAATAAACACTTTCCTGAAAATTCTTATGGTTCCACCGCATTTAACAGGTTTTTTTTATCGTATTTTTAAAACTCAAATCGTTTTATGAAAAAACTGTGTATTCCCATGCCTATGATATGCTCGTTGATACGCTCCTGATAGTTTTGAAAAAACGATTTTCACTCACACCTGCTTTTTGCAGGAATTTTTAATTGTCACACGAAAACAACTAAGAAATTCATTTATCAATTCAGAAAACAGGCAAGAATAGTGTATAATATCTTTCACCGTTTATTATTGGAAGTTTTTCTTTGCTAAATGCGGCTATTTTGCATTGCTGTTAAAGAATACTTAAATTATATTAACGGTTATTTATTAACAACTCAATTGCCATTATGGGAAAAAAACTCATGCAGATTACTGCACCAATCAACAAATTGTGCTTCTTAATTTCTTTTCTTTTTTTATCCGCTGCCGCCTTTTCACAAACAGTTACAGGTACTGTTACTGATGCTGATGGAAAACCAATGAGCAGGGTAACAGTGGTGGTAAAAGGCACCAACCACACTTCATTAACTGATAACTCAGGAAAATTCAGTATTACTGCTTCAGGGACTGATGTCCTTGTGATTAGCTATGTGGGTTATCTTTCACAGGAAATACCATTAAACGGGCGCCAATCAGTAAGCGTTTCGATGGCCGTGAATGCAGGTAACATGGATAACATCGTGGTGACTGCATTGGGTATTAAGCGCCAGGAAAAAAGTCTCGGTTACTCCACTACGACTGTTAACCCGAATGAACTTGTAACGAACAGGACCACAAACGTAGGGGAATCCCTTGAAGGAAGAGTGGCTGGCCTTAATATTACACCCCCGGCCGCGGGAGCAGGTGGTAGTAATCAAATACGCTTGCGCGGACAGGTTGGTTTTGCTTTTGGAGGAGCTGATAATTCGCCTCTTTTAGTAATTAATGGCCTTCCGATGGATCAGGGAGCCAGGAATGCAGAAGGCGCTGGTCAACAACGGGACCGCGGGGATAACCTGGCGAACATTAGCCCCGATGATATTGAAAGCATGACCGTGTTGAAAGGAGCTTCTGCTGCTGCGCTTTATGGTTCAAGAGCTGCCCGTGGTGCGATAATTATTACCACCAAGTCAGGTCAAAGAAATCAGGGTATTGGAGTTGATTTTACTTCGAGCTATACAACGTCAAAAGCTTTGGATTATATGAAAGAAATCCGTCAAACTGAATATGGCCAGGGACAGGGAGGTGTTAAGAATACAACCGCTGGTCAGGCTCAGGGTAATGGCCAGTTTGGTTTCGGTGCTAAATTAGATGGTCAGCCTACGATTGATTATGATGGAGTATTGAGACCTTACTCTTCCTATGCTCAAAACTTATTTGACTACTTACAGACAGGGACAAACCTTACCAACACCCTTGGAGTGTCGGGTGGTGGCGCAAACGGAAGTTTCAGGGCATCCATCTCAACTACAAATGCAAAGGGAATTGTACCAAGCAATGAGTATAAACGGAACATTTTTAACGTAGGGATCAATCATAGCATCACTAAAAAACTCAAATTGCTGTTGAATGTTAACTACGCAGATGAAAATTACATCAACCCTCCTCAAGTAGGAACACAAGGTGATGGCGTTACAAATTTCTTTAACAGGATGGCTGTCTCAGTACCTCTTTCGGCTTACAAGGAACATGCATTTGATCCTGTTACAGGAGGAGAATGGAAGACTAACGGATTCCTTGGTACAATTAACAACCCTTATGTACCGTTACAGTCAGGTCAAAATTACAAAGAAGACAGAAATCGTCTTCTCGGAACGGCTACAATACGTTATGACATCACAGACTGGCTATATGCCCAAGGCAGGTTCAACCTGGATCGCTATAATGATTTCACTGAGTGGAATGCTTCGAATGCTACCGGGGCCGGTGTACTAACTAATAGTGATGGTACCTACAGAGGTAATTACAATTTAAACAACACCTGGACAACCGATGTAAATGCAGACTTCCTTATCG
>Ga0207933_1001403_pt1 | contig 18330 bp, 13 predicted proteins | sample NGESurdeep092012_4_FD_184488 | JGI IMG/M metagenome (GOLD analysis project Ga0207933, IMG submission 184488) | Arctic peat soil microbial communities from Barrow, Alaska - NGEE Surface sample F53-3 deep-092012 (SPAdes) | ecosystem: Environmental > Terrestrial > Soil > Wetlands > Peat ...
GGCAGAGCGGAATCCCGCTCATGCCGACTTCGTCGTCATGAACGGGGCACCCCCAGGTTTGGGGGCTTGACAAGGTTTGGTGAGGTGGTGGAAGGCTCTTGGATGGAGGGCGAGGCGATGTGGGGGATGATTGCGAAGGTTACGGCGGTTGCCGGGAGACGTGGGGAGCTGGTGGAGATCCTGGGCAGAAACGCGAGGACGATGCCAGGGTGTCTCAGCTATGTTGTGGCGGAGGATGCGGGGGACGAGAGCGTGACCTGGGTGACGGAGGTGTGGGTGGATGAGGGCAGTCATGCGGGCTCGTTGAGCCTGGCGGCGGTGCAGGAGGCGATTCGCGAGGCGAAGCCGCTGGTGACGGGGTTTGAGCGGATCGCGACGACGTGGCCGGTGGCGGGGGTTCGGGGAGTGGATGACTAGATCGCGGGAGGTGTGGTGAGGCGATAGGCAGAGGAGTAGGGGTAATCCTCGGGGAGTTGGCAGAGCTTGGCGCGGATGGGGTTGTGGTGGATGTAGTCGTGGTTGGTTTCGAGATCCTGCCGGTCGCGGATGCGGCGGTCGGTGAAGCCTCGTTGCCAGATGGGGAGCTTGGAGGCGAGGCGGCGGGAGAAGCCGCCTTTGATGAGTTGGATGGCGCGTTCGATTGTGATTTCGTTGGGCGTTAAGAGGAGATGGATGTGGTCGGGCATGACGACGAAGGCATGCAATTTGTAGTGGTCTTCGCGGCGGTAGTGCTGGAGGGTGTCGAGGAAGAGTTCGGCGTTGGTGGTGGTTTGGAAGAGGCGGCGGCGGTTGTAGGTTTGGGTGGTTATGAAGAATGTGCCGTGGCTGGTGAGGCGGGTGGGTTTGCCCATGCTTGGCCAAGCGTACCTCAGCGGCTAAAGCCGCTTCTATGACACCGGGGAGTAATGGCACGGCTGAAGCCGTGCCCCTTCCAAGCTCGGCAGAAGGAATTGAATGGGCGGTCTCGGGTGCCGTGGTTTGGAGCTCTGTGAGAGATGGCCATGGCTTGGCCAAGCGTACCTCAGCGGCTGAAGCCGCGGGGTTGCGAGAGTTGGTACGGCACGGCTGAAGCCGTGCCCTTAACGATTCGGGGTGTTAGGTAGGAGGTCTGCGGAAGCGGGTCACAAAATCTGTCACATCGGTGTCGTTCTTGAGCTAAGCTGAGGCGGCTACTCGTTAGGCGATATTTTGGCTTCCAGAGGTGGGAATGTTCGCTCCGGTGTGGGTCTCTATAGCTTTGCTTATTCAACAGCACGGGACTCGGAACTACGCGAATCCTCCGTCTGATCCACCTACGTCATGCTCCATCATGGAAATAGCTTCCCTCAGCGCGATCCACGGCACCGATTCGTACGTCACAATGCGCTACGAATTGGCATCTCTCGCGAAGGCGGAAGAGGGCGCGCAGATCGTCGATAAGACATCAGACGACGTGAAAAATTCAACGGACCTGGGCGAGGTGCTGACGAAACTTTTTTCGGGCTCTCAGGACGGGCAGGATCATTTGCTGTGTGCGGCTTACATCATGGGCAAACTACCTGTGCTAGATAAGGACTACCGCAGTGCCGCGCAGATTCTGATCTCTACCTATAACCGGCGTGTAGAGCAGATGCAAAAGATAGATGCCAAGACGAAGAGGCAGATGGTCTCGGGATCATCATCCCAATCGGCTGCAGCAAAGTTGAGGCGAGCTGAAGAGGAGGCGGCGCTGGACAAGCAGCAGCGACAGGTTTCTCAGGACACGCTGGATGCGGTCGGATTCTCGATCATGTTGAGCATCGATACAGGCGACTTAACGAGCAAGACCACGGAATACATGAAGTTTTCCTGTGCTGAGCGCCAGGACATTCTTGATCGAAGCAAAGAGCTTGTTTCAAGAGACGCCGATGATTTCCAGTCCGCTGGGCACCTTATCTTTGACGCGGTCAGTTCGCATAAATGTAGATAGGGCGTGGATGTCGAGCGGTCACTGCGCCTTCGGCAGAGCGGAGCCCACCCATGCCGACGTTGAAGCCGTCGTCATGGGTGGCCCACCACGGCAGCGAACGATAGTCGAGTTAGTTGATTACGTCCGAATTCATAGGTGCGTCGGTGCTTTCTGAAGCTTCGGAATCCGCTTCGGGAGATTCCTCATCTACCTTCGTCTTTTGAATCGCGTCGGCGGGAACTGTGATCGTTTCTGTTATCAGTGGCTCGCCAAACTTCCTCTCAAATGCGGCTAGGAATGCTTGCTCTTTGCGAGCCGCCTTGAAAATCGGCCACGTACGGTAAGCTTCGGCCGAAACAGCGTCCTCATCGTCCTCTTCCGAGGGGACAATATTTATTGTCCTAGCGGCAGTCGCAATGTCGTCTCGGATCAAGGCGACTGCCATTTTGAAGTTTGCGGATGTCGAGCTCCAGTCCATCTGGTCTACTATCTCCTTAGCCTCAGCCTCCTTTCCGCTCCACTTGTATGCTTGAGCTTGGTTGATCGCGAGCAATCGCTTGTTGCGATCGCTCGCTAGGTTTCGCAGAGATGCCGAAAAATCAGCGATGTTTCGTGCTAGGCGATAATCCTCGCGCAGCAGGAGATCGAATATGACATCATTCAAAGCTCTGTCTTGCAGTTCTCGCTGATCTTCGCGTTGCTTGCGCCAGGCAATCTGCATCACTCTGATGCCTACTTCGAAAAGTGTATCGCGCGCAGCCTCTAAATAACCTCTGTTTAGTGGGAGACGATTCCCGAGCGTTCGATCCTTTACGATGTCCTCCGGCAAAGAACCGCAGACGCTTAGGTATTGCTTGTTGATGCACCCATCCGTATGCACGTATGCATTTCGCCTTTCAGTTAGCTCCGCGAATCGTTGTAGGAGTGGGTCTTTTAAATCTATTGAGAAGTCGAACCTCTTTGCAATCCATTCCAATTGGAGGATGTGGCTGCCCCGCAGTGAGTCGTCTATCTCGTCATCGATCATTTGCTGAAGTAGATCGTCGATCGAGGTGAACCGCACTATATCTCTGACCTTCATCGAGCTTTCGGCGCTTCTTATTTTTTCTGGCTTTAATTTAAATAATCTTCGTACCGTCTCCGACAGGAAAGTGTCATACTGCGTCACCATGCTCACCAGAAAGCTTCGCGGCACTAAGCGCATTGTCTCGGATGCTTTGCCGACCGCCTTACTCAATTTTTGAAACTCTTGATACTCCGGCGTAGAAGACTTCAAAGTTAGCTTGCTCGGATCGTTATCGCTAAATCTCGGTTCTAGAAATGCAGTAAATTCCTCTCTCGCCCTTTCATGGCTCCGCATAGTGATGATCATGATTCGATTTGCGGTCTCGACGAGGGCATCCAACTGCAGCAAGAAACGGTTTGCGAGAGGGCGTAGACGTTCGCGGTCTTGCTCTTTGGCAGCCTGCTCGGGCTTGGCGCTTGCTACTTCGTCGGCTTCAATAGAAACCCCATCGTTTGGTAATTTCGGGCTACTCGACATCGAACCTCCGAAAAGGTAATAGGCAGGACCTTTCGTCCTGCCTATCCTCGATCAACTTTCGCTTTTCTACCAGTGTTATTTTTCCGTCTAGCTGCAACCGGAGGTGCTGCCGCATTCCATGCAGCGGTAGCATGAGCCGTTGCGGGTCATGATGGCTCCGCAGGTGCTGCAGCTGGGGCTGTCGCCCATCTCGTACATGGACTTCATGGCGGTGGCGGTGTGGTAGAGGCCGCGGTCTTCGATTCCAAATGCAGGTCTCTCTGCTCCGCCCATCGACTCGCTGCGCTCGCTCAGGGCTCCGGTCGAGATGACAGAGCTTTGGCTGAGGCCACTTGAAGCCGTAAGGTCGGGGGCGATGCCTTGCTGCGGGGGGCGGCGGTCGGTGAATTCGTTGAAGTCGTGGGTGGAGAAGGCGTCGTTGTGGGGCTCGTGGGGCGAGGGCTCTTCGGAGGCGTAGAGGTCGGGGAGGGTGGTTCCCGAGGCGTAGGCGGGAGCGGAAGCAGGTCCTTCACTGTCGCTCAGGATGACAACATTTTTTTCCTCGCCGGAGGCGAGGGCGGGGGTGGTGGCTGCGATTTCGAGAGATTCTTTCGGCTTGAGGTTGGCGAAGAGGTCGAGCTGCTCGCCGGAGAGGAAGCGGAGCTGCATCCAGCGGAAGAGGTAGTCCATGAGGCTCTTGGCGTAGCCGATTTTTTCGTCGCCGGTCCAGCCGGAGGGCTCGAAGCGGGTGTGCGCGAACTTTTCGCAGAGCACCTTGAGCGGGACGCCGTGCTGCAGGCAGAGCGAGGCGGCGGTGGCGAAGGAGTCCATGAGGCCGGAGATGGTGGAGCCCTCTTTGGCCATGCGGATGAAGATCTCGCCGGGTTGGCCGTTGGGGTAGAGGCCGACGGTGACGTAGCCTTCGTGGCCGCCGACGGAGAACTTGTGGGTGATGGAGGCGCGCTCGGCGGGCATGCGGTGGCGGACGGCGCGGGGTGGGGCCTGGGCGGCTTCGAGGTTGGAGCCGCGGGCGAGGGCGTCGTTGCCCTCGGTGATGGTGCGGCGGAGCTGGTCGAGCTGGCGGTTGAGGTCGGCGCGGGTGCGGGCGAGCTCCTGCTCGGCGGCGGCGAGACGGAGGTTGGAGGCGATGAGCTCTTCGCGGGTGGAGGCGGCGTCAGAGGTGGTTTGGGCGTTGGCGGCGAGGAGCGCGGCGACGGTGGCGTCGTCACCCACCCGTGACTGCGTCACGGATGGGGCACCCGGATCTGTGGCGGAATCGGACTTCTTTTCGTCCTTCTTGTCGACTGCGGAGACGTTGAGAGGCTGGGTGCCTTTGCTGCCGTCGCGGTAGATGGCTACGGCCTTTAGGCCGAGGCGCCAGGCTTCGGTGTAGGCGGCGGCGATGTCTTCGGCGGTGCAGTCGGTGGGCAGGTTGACGGTTTTGGAGATGGCTCCGGAGAGGAAGGGCTGGGTGGCGGCCATCATCTTGACGTGGCCGAGCCAGGCGATGGAGCGCGTGCCCTTGGACGGCTTGAAGCTGCAATCGAAGACGGAGAGGTGCTCGGGCTTGATGGCGGGCGCGCCTTCGATGGTGCCGGTGGCGTCGATGTAGTTGACGATGCCCTGGACCTCGGCGTCCTTGTAGCCGAGCTTGAAGAGAGCGCCGGGGACGGTGTTGTTGACGATCTTGATCATGCCGCCGCCGACGAGCTTCTTGTACTTGACGAGGGCGAGATCGGGCTCGACGCCGGTAGTGTCGCAGTCCATCATGAAGCCGATGGTGCCGGTGGGCGCGAGGACGGTGACCTGGGAGTTGCGGTAGCCGAACTGTTCGCCGAGGACGAGGGCTTCATCCCAGGCGAGCTGGGCGGCGGATTTGAGCTCGGCGAGTTGAGGGATGATGAAGCCCTGGGCGTCGGCAAAAGCAGATCCCTCCGCTGCGCTGCGGGATGACAGATCATTGGGGGAACGCGCGGCGATGGGCTTGAGATTCTTGTCGATGTTGTTGACCTCGGCGCGGTGCATGCGGATGACGTCGAGGAAGGGCTCGCGGTTGACGTAGAAGCCGGGGCAGGCGCCACCGTCGCGGTCGGCGCCCTGGGTGAGCGGGGTGGCGGCGCCGAGCGGAGGGCAGGACTCGGCGATGCGCGCGGACTGGGCGTAGGCGTCGCCGCAGAGGATGGCGGTGACGGTGGCGGCGAAGGCGCGGCCGGCGTCGGAGTCGTAGGGCAGGCCGAAGTCCATGAGCAAGGCGCCGAGGTTGGCGTAGCCCAGGCCGAGCGGGCGGTAGTCGTGCGAGTTGCGGCTGATCTGCTCGGTGGGGTAGCCGGCGGCGTCGACGATGATCTCCATCGCGGTGGTGAGGATGCCGATGGCGTGGCGGTAGGCGGGGATGTCGAACTGGCCGCCGGGGGTGAGGAACTTCATGAGATTGAAGCTGGCGAGATTGCAGGCGGAGTCGTCGAGGAACATGTACTCCGAGCAGGGATTGGAGGCGTTGATGCGGTCGGTGTTCTTCGAGGTGTGCCAGCGGTTGATGGTGGTGTCGTACTGCATGCCGGGGTCGCCGCACTGCCAGGTGGCTTCGGCGATGTGGTGCATGAGGTCACGGGCGCGGAGCTCCTTGACGGGCGCGCCGTTTTTGACGGACCGGGTCCAGAAGGTGTCGTCGCGCTCGACGGCGTGCATGAACTCGTCGGTGACGCGGACGGAGTTGTTGGCGTTCTGGAAGAAGATGCTGGTGAAGGCTTCGGAGTCAGGTGAGGAGCCGTCGTAGCCGGCGGACATCAGCGTCCAGGCCTTGCGCTCTTCGGCGACCTTGCACTCGATGAAGTCGGAGATGTCGGGGTGGTCGACGTTGAGGATGACCATTTTTGCGGCGCGGCGGGTCTTGCCGCCGGACTTGATGACGCCGGCGAAGGCGTCGAAGCCACGCATGAACGAGAGTGGGCCGGAGGCGGTGCCGCCGCCGGAGAGTGTCTCCATGCTGCCGCGGATCTTGGAGAGGTTGGAGCCGGCGCCCGAGCCCCACTTGAAGAGCATGCCCTCGGTCTTGGCGAGGGTGAGGATGGAGTCGAGCGAGTCCTGCACGGAGTTGATGAAGCAGGCGGAGCACTGCGGGCGCGTGTAGCCGGTGCGCGAGAAGACGACGTCGCCCTGGCCGCGATTGTGGGGGGCGTCCCAGTGCCAGTTCTGGGCGTCGGAGTTGGGCTCGAGGCGGTCGCAGCCGACGTTGAACCAGACGGGCGAGTTGAAGGCGGCCTTCTGGTTGAGGAGAAGGTGGCAGAGCTCGGCGAAGAAGATCTCCGCGTCCTCTTCGGAGGCGAAGTAGCCGTCGCGCTTGCCCCAGTCGCGGATGGATTCGGCGACGCGGGAGACGAGGGCGCGGACGCCGGACTCGCGGTCTGGAGTTCCAACCTGGCCGTGGAGGTATTTGCTGGCGACGATGTTGGTCGCGGTCATGGACCAGGAGGTGGGGACCTCGACGTTCTTCTGCTCGAAGATGATCTTGCCCTTGAAGTCCTGGATGACCGCGTCGCGGAACTCCCAGGTGAGCTCGTCGAAGGGCGAGACGCCGGGCCTGGTGAAGTGGCGGTCGAACATCAAGCCGCGAGAGGAGGCGTCCGCCTTGGAGGATCCGGAGGAGGCGGTAGCGGAGAAAGCGGCGGCGGTGGTGGGAACGTTGTCGGCCATGGAGCGGAACCTCTCGAGAGCAGGAAATGGACCGGGGCGCGGCGGCCTCCGGGGGCAAAATTTTGATGCCGGGGATTGCCGGCGTGGATGAAGCTGCCTGATTCTGGCCGGTCTCCGGGTCCACGGCAGGGTGGGGAGCGGAGTGCGGGTTGTGGGGTCCTTGTGAGCGGTGTGGCCAAGGAATCAGGCGCTTCACCAAAGCTGGTGAGGACGAACGTACCGCCAGCAATGGTACGAGTCAAGTATAAAACAACTAGATATTGTGGTGCTGACGCAGATACTCCCCAAACGGGCCATTGGGAGGTAACGAGTTCGTAAATGCTGGGATTCAGCTGTGGAAAGTTTGTAACAGCCGCGTCAATGGCGGCTTTCCACCCCAGCGAGCAAGCTCGGACCCCGGGGCTCGCCGGGGACCCCGAGATTCGGGCCCGGTGCAAAAGTTCTTAGAGATCGCTTAGGAAGGCACTAACGAAGGATAGACCCGCGTCGTCTCGATGGCGGCGGTGGATTCCTTTGCAAATGAGGGCTGGTGTGTGGAAAGCCGGGCTTTGAGGAGAGGCTTACGGATGGCCTGCAACCCGGGCCAACCCGGGACGGTGAAAGCAGGCGAGCCAGGCCCGGGAACCAGGGCCAGCCGGGCAGTGACTAACTTATAACTTTCATCGATGCAATCTTTTGCAGGTTTCAATGGAAACATCTTTCCTGTAGACGCGGATCGTCCCCGGGCCTACGATTTTCATGTTTCACGTTTTCTCATAAGGGGTGCAATGATGCGTTCCATTATTTCTGCTGCTGCTGTTCTGGCTCTATTTGCGTTTCCGCTGGCAGGCCATGCGGATTCGGTGACCTATACGGTCTCGGCCACGTCGACGGGGACCCTCGGAACCTCCAACTTTACGGATGCGCTGGTGACGGTCACGGCGACGGGCGATACGAGCAACGTGTTCTTCGACTCGGGGCCGAACATTTATTTGAATAACCTGGTGTCGGGTGAGGTGACAATCGCGGGCCTGGGAACCTTCGCGTTCACCGATGCGGTTCATGTATTTGCCAACCCGGGCAGCAAGATCGATGGGATCAGCGATACGTCGAAAGGGAGTCAGGACATTCTGGGCACGTTAAATTCAGGATTTTCCAGCTATGACCTGATGACGTCGATCGGGCCGTTGACGGGGTCGACTGACTTCAATTCCGGCGACCTGTATGACACTGCGGGAGGCCTGTTGAATCTGAGCGATGTCGGTGATTCGACGTTTACGGCGACGGTGAGCAAGACGTCGACGACGCCGGAGCCCTCGGGTCTGGTGCTGCTGGGGACGGGGCTCGTCGGGATGGCGGGATTTGCGCGCAGGCGGCTGCTGGCGCTTCGCTGAGACAGCGTTGCGTTTCGATCCGGCACAGATCGTCACAGATTCATCCTGGATCCTACACAAGAGGCCTCGTTCGAGGGGCCTCTTGGTGTTTTAAGAGCTTGGAGGAGGCTCCGGCAAGCCGTGGCTGGGGGTGGAGAACAGGGATGGATGACCGAATGGGGCTATTGCCATAATCGGAATTCAGGTTTCCTATTTACACGTTCCGTCCAACCCTCTTTCCGGTTTGCGGTCCAGACTTCGTCTGACGGATGTCCCATTTCAAACGTGGAGTGAGATCTATGCGTGTGCTACTTGCGGCGGCGGCCTTGGCTGGCCTTGTTTCGTTGCCCCTTGCGGGCCATGCCGAACTGATCACCTATACCGAATCCGTGGTGGCTTCGGGAAGCCTGGCTGGCCGGCCCTTCACGAATGCGGTGGTGACGATCACGGGCTCGGCGGACACGAGCCAGGTCGAGCCGTCGTTTGCCGGATACGCTGTGCTCACGCCGGGGGCGCGGGTTACAGTGGCGGGCGTGGGCACGTTCATTTTCAACGACCCTATCCAATTTTTCGTCAGCCCGATGTTCGATGTCGCGAGCGTGAGCGATTTAACAGGGCCCCTTGGACTGGACATTGTGGACACACAGAACAGCTTGTTCGAGACGTATTCTTTGATCACAGCCTTTGGTCCCGTGACCGGCCCGCCGGTGGTGAACGCGGGAGACCCCTTCAGCACGAGTGGAGGGGCGCTGATCTTGAATAGTGCGGGTGACTCGACCTTCACCGCGACGGAGCCTTAGACCAGCGCTGCATGAAAGGGGCTGGCGGGAAAGGGCTGCTGGGATTGGCGGGCGTGGCGCGGAAGCGGTGGAAAACGGGACGTCCTTACCTTATTGGAGGGTGACGCTCGTTTCAGGTAGTGTCACTGCGGGAGATGAGGTACTGATGGAACTGGTAGCGCTCAGTGTGCAAGCTCCAGCGCCCAGTGCTGTCAGATCCGCCTGTGCAAAGGTAATTATCCGAGTGCCTGTGACCGTGTGAGCGATCGTGTGCTCGCCGTTGAAGGGGGCTAGAGTAGCCGTTTTGGAGGAAGTGCCACAGGTAAGGGTGACTGCTTGTAACTGATCAAGGTCGGTCCCCAGAAACGTGAGCGCGAGATCAGAAGTGATGGGCGCCTTCCCAGTAAAGGGCACGGTGGCATCCTTATTGGTGGCATCCTTATAATCGATTTGGTTGACAATTGGTGGCCGGGGAACGAAGTTCAAGGTGGCGCCGCTGGCAGTGTCCGGATTTCCGGGTGAGACCCAATCAAGGGTATAGGTCCCGGAGAGCGGATCGAGAGCCGCTGCGGTGAATAGAATAGTGGCAGAGGAGCCATTCTGGGTGGCCTGTATGGTTCCAGCTACTCGCTGGCTTCCTTGCTCGATAGCAACGCCGCCAGCCTTATCGAGGCTAGCTCCGGTGATCGTGCAGGCGAGTGAGCCGCTGGTGGCGACCGATAGATCGACTGGGCCGTCGCCCTCAAACCTAGGACAGTTCAACTGTTGCAATGTGGGTGCCGTTGCCGTTTCCGTAATGTGAACTCCCCCGACAACAACGTACGTGCGGGCTTCAAGAATACGCAAGGCAGCACCGGACCAGTTAGCATAAGTGAGCGCCTTAGGGTACTCGGTCATTACCAAGTTACTTCCATCAAAAAGTGGGTTTTTGCAATAGTCGATGAAGCTGGTGGAATTTTCTTGTTTTCTTTCGTATCTATTGAAAGACCGAAAACTGGTCTTTTGGCCACAGTATGCGAAGGGCAGCTGCTCCAGGGGGCGCTCTGCGATGAAGGTGACTAAAGGGACCGAGCCTTTCGTTGGGACGACCGTCTTGCTTGTTGAGGAGGCCGAGAAAGAGAGGTCGTTGATATGGTTGACAAAGTCGATGGTATGGTCGGGAAAGATATTAGCCAGACCCGTCAGAACGGCACCCTGGAAGATTGCAATAGCAGTGGAGAAATTTGCAGCTGCCGAGGTGTTGGCCGCTGCGACCTGGAGTTCGGCGTTCGCGCCACCGCCGATTGAGCCGAGCATAGTAAGAAAGTTGAGTAGCCGATTTCGTCGATCGTCCGTCTGGCCAATCTGGGCCACGCCCCGCACGATCAGTTTATCGCGTGAGGATTCGAAGCGACCGAAGTAATCAGTCGAAGTCCCAGTATCTACAGCAACCTGGATGTCGTGGACTAGGAATTCACTGTTTGCATTGAGATTTCGAACGTTCACCTGAAAAGCGACATAGCGACTGGCTACCCGGCGGCCGAAAACATCCTGAGTTTCTGCATAGCTGAGAAGGCTGACGGAACAACTGACATCGTTCGGCCATTCAGGGGTTTGTGAGAGGGTCGTCAGATATTGATTCGCAGCTGTCTTTGAGGCGGCGTCTGCTTTGGAATTCGTTATAGCTGAAACTAATATATCGGTGGCGTCTGCATATGTGTGGTTAAGGAGGTCTTCCGTCTTCGTCGAAATTGTATTGCCCGCGCCAAGCCGCGAGTTTACACCTTGTATAAGGGCGTCGGCTCGAGATTCACCCACTAAAGGCGCTGGCGCAACCTTCGCGCGGAAGCTGAGTGTCTGGTTGTCGTCGAAGAGGCAAGGAACGTAATCGCCCAATACTTCGTGTGTAGCTGGAATGGGCGGCGGAGAGGAAGGAGTACTAGAGGCTGAACCCGGCGCGGCAGGGGTTTGCGCCTGAAGGCAGAAGGTGACCATCAAAAAACACACTGAAAAATAGAAACGAGTCCAAAGGCGCACGGGGCACACTCCAGATGAGGAATACTCGGCTACTGCAACATCGGGGGCCGAACCAGCTTGTCGTGCGAGATTGAGCAGAGCGTAGCAGAAATTAGTGGGAATGCAAGAGAAATATTTACAAAGGAGCTTATATTTTCTAAGTCGTTTCCTAGAAATCCAGGATGGTTCGCAGCCCGATCTTTTTAAAGAACAAGCAGCCCCGGTGGCTGTTACAACGCCACCGGGGCTGCTTGCAGGTAGAAGCCTGCTGGGCTCGAATTTCGAGCCCTCGCTAGGTGGTGATGGTGAGGACGAAGGTGAGGGTGACTTTGGCGGCGATGGTGCTGTGAGCGGTGTCTGTGCCGATGAGGGTGATGGTGTAGTGATCGGTGACGGTGCCTCCGCCGCCGCCACCGCCGGTGGTGGTGCCTCCGCCGCAACCGGAGAGGCCGATGCCCATGCCTGCGAGCAGAAGAATGGCCAGCAGGGTGGGGAGGCGGCGAGCGCGGCGCGCTGAGTGGGTGCCAGAGCGGCGCCGTCCGAGGAAGGCGAACGCGGCGAGACCGATGGCGGCGAGGGTGACTGGAGCCGAGGGGATCGGGCGGTGTGCGGGCGAGGCCGGGCGGTGCAGAGAGGCTGAGGAGGAGCCGCGCCGGATGAGAGGCGTGGTGCCGGAGGCGCAGGTGGCAGTGCCGGTGGTGACGGTGAGCGTGGCGGTGACGGGCGCCGTGCCGCTGACTACGGTGCTGGGCAGGCTGTAGCAGGCGCCTCCGAAGATGGTGGCGCTGGGGAGGACGGTCCAGGCGATGGTTCCGGTGTAGCCGTTGGCCGGGGTGATGGTGACGGTGGAGGTGGCGGTGCTTCCGGAGGTGACGGTGATGGGGGCCGCGGCCAGGGTGAAGCCGGGCGAGGATGTGCCGCCGCCGGTGCTGGTGGGCCAGGCGGTGAGCAGGTTGTTGAAGTCGAGGGAGCCGAGGCCGGTGGCTTCGTCGTAGCCGGTGGTGGTGAGGAAGTCGGCGGTGCTGTCGGTGGAGCAGTAGAGGGTGCCGAGATCGCAATTGTTGCCGCCGACGGTGATGTCGTGGAAGGCGGAGGCGTAGGTGGCGGGGACAGAGGCGAGCGAGTAGAGGGGGGGGCCAACGACGCCCTGCGCGGTGTAGCCGCGAGCCTGGTTGAGGATGGCGACCATGCCGGCAAAGATGGGCGCGGCGAAGCTGGTACCGCCGGCGAGGGTGAGGTCCTGGGTGGTGGAGTCGCGCAGTCCGGAGTTGCAGCTGCCGGCCTGGGTGCCCGACCAGGCGCTCCGGTCGCTGCTGCAGTAGGCGTAGGGCGCGTTATCGGGAGAGGCGTCGAGCGCGATGTCGGGGACGAGGCGGGTGGTCCCGGAGGGGATGCCGGGGACGCCGGTCTGCCAGGAGGGCCGCAGTGTGAAGCCGCTGGCGCTGGCGCCGCCGCCGCCGGAGTTGAGCGGTGAGCTGGTGTTGGTGGCGGAGTCATCGTTCCAGGCCTGCTCGGGGATGTAGGAGAGAGCGGAGCTGACGACATCGGAGCCGCTGGCGGCCTTGAAGTAGGTGTTGTCGGTTGAGGCTACGTCGGCAGCGAGAAATTCGGTTCCACCGACGCCGGTGACGTACTGGCTGGAGGCGGGGAAGTCGACGGAGAGGGCGGTTTGAGTGGCGCCGGTGCCGCCGTCGCCATTGCAGTCGCTGGAGCCGGCGTCGCCGGCAGCGGAGACGATGGTCTGGCCCTGGGCGGCGGCCTGCTGGAGAACGCTGTTGAGGGAGGTGTACTGGCTCTGGCCGAGGTCGGGCTCGCACTCGCCGTAGCTGATGTTGATGATGGGCGCGATGTTGTTCTGGATGGCGTAGGTGAGAGCGTCGAAGACGCTTTGGGTCTGGGTGGCGCCGACATAGACGAAGTAGATGGTAGCTCCGGGAGCGATGCCGGTGGTGTATTCAAGATCGAGGTCGGACTCCGACTCGTCGCCGCTGTAGATCTGAGAGCTGCCGGTGTTGGGGATGAGAAGAAGGATGGGGGCCTTGGCGGTCTGGCCGAGGGCGGTCTGGAAGTTGGTGATGTCGGAGGTGACGACTTCAGACTGGCCGGTGACGACGATGGACTGGCCGGAGCCGTTGTAACCGCCGTTGTAGGCGGGGTTGATGTCGTAGATGGTGGCGATGTCGAGCGGGGTGAGGAAGTGGTTGCCGGTCTGGGAGGAGGTGTAGCTGGGCCGGACTGTGGAGGCTTGAGCGGAGACGGCGGCGGAGGCGTAGCGGACGCGCGGGCGGGGACGGAAGTCAGAGAGGTTGGTGACAGCGGAGACGACGCCGGAGAGGGCGGCGGGGAGGCTGAGATCGGCGGAGGGCGCGATGTGGGCGTTGCCGTTCAACGTGTAGTGGTGGAGCGGAGCGCGAAAGGCCGAGGCGACGGTGGCGGCGGAGCCGGAGAAGGTGATGCGGTCGCGGCTGGGCGAGACGGATTCGACGGCGAAGCCCTGGGACTGCAGCCAGTTTTCGGCTTGGGCGAGGTCGGCGTCGGCCATGCCGAAGCGGGCGCCGAACTCGGCTGGGGTGAGCCACTGGTGGAACTGGGGCGAGGCGGAGTCCTGCTGGGCGGCGATGAGGGCGTCGAGTGCGGCCTGTTGCGCGGCGGAGCGATTGAAGACCAGGGTCATGGACTGGAGCGGCATAGAGCCGTCGACGGCGCCGAGGTCGCGCGCCAGCCGGACGCGGGGCGGCTGGGAGCCGGGAAGCTCGGCGCGGGCGGCGTTATCGATGGGCGCGGTAAGGCGCGGCAGCGGCCTCTGCGCAGCGGCGGAGATTGTGATGGCGAGCGCGGCGGCGAAAAATGTTGTCGGAAGGGCCGCGGGCCGGATGAGGCTGGCGAGCCTGGTGAACTTCGTAATCTTTGTAATCCTGGCGAACTTTTTGAGCATGGGGGTTATCTGCGAGAGGCCTTTGTGAAGTCGTGGAGCGCTGCGGTTGAGGATAGAGGTCTTGGGCGCGGCAGGCAATGGTGCGAACGGGGGCGTGTTGCCTGTCGCGAGGCGGATGCGGTTCGAGCAGAAGCGGGGCCTGGCACGAATGTTTTGTGTCCGGTTAGTGGGACGATGGAAAGGGACCCGGAGAGTACATCGGCAGAGTGAGGCGAGGAGATGAGGAAAAGGGGCAGGGCGGCTGCGCGCAGGCGATTGGTTGAGTAAGTTGTTCCTCCTTACAACGTCAGAGAGGCTGCTATGGCTCTGAACAACAATGGAGGGAAACACGATGAGGAGCGTAGGAAGGGCAGGCGTGGCGCTGGCGGCGCTGGCGATGGGCGTGGGGACGATGGCGGCGCAGGTGCGCGACTGGCAGATCGATCCGGCGCACTCACAGGTGACGTTCAGCGAGGGGCCGGTGAGCGGGAGCTTGCATGGGGTGAAGGGGTTGATCCGGTTTGAGGCCGGGAACCCGAATGCGTGGAGGGTGGAGGCGACGATCGATGGGAACAGCCTGAGTACGGGCGAGGCGGCGCGCGACAACGACCTGAAGGGTGCGGGGTTCTTCGACGTGCAGAAGTATCCAGCGATGACGTTCAAGAGCAGCGGCGTGAAGCTGGATTCGAGCTCGGGCTACCAGGTGCGTGGCGAGCTGACACTGCATGGCGTGACCAAGCCGGTGACGCTGATTCTGGATTCGCCGGGCGAGGCGAAGGCGGGCATGGACGCGAAGAATCTGCATCGCGACTTCCGGGCGACGACGACGATCAGCCGCAAGGACTTTGGGTTGACCGGAGATGGGAACGGCGGTGCGGCGGGAGATCAGGTGAAGATCGAACTGGATATTGAGGCGGTGGAGAGGTGAGTGGAGTTGTTAGTTATTAGTGGTTAGTTGGTAGTGGAGGCTGGTTATGGGGGCAGATCTAGTGAAGGATGCCAAAGGGGCTGGAATTGCGAAGGCGCAGGCTTCGGGCCGAGACGATTCGGCGAAGGCGGGGAGTGGGAAGAAGCCGGCGAGGCATGTGAGGACCCAGGCTGAGGAACATGCGGGCGAGAATCTGGATCCATCGTCGCCGGGGGAGACGGGGACGACGCCGGGATCGAATGGGTGAGGTGTTGTTTTCGGGGCTTTCTTTGCTGGGAGGAGCGGCGCGGTGGGCTTGGGCCTGTAACCTACGCTGAGTAGTTTTCCGAGGCTTGGGGTATGGGTGGCGTTCATCCTTTGCAGTTGCTTCTGCTGGGTCTGCTGGCAACGGTGGCGGCCGTGGCGGGGCTGGCGCGGCGGCTTTCGATCTCGTATCCGATTGTGCTGGTGATTACCGGGCTGCTGTGCTCGCTGCTGCCGCATGTGCCGAAGATTCCGCTGCCGCCGGATGTGGTGTTCTTAGTGTTTCTGCCACCGCTGTTGTATGCGGCGGCGTGGCAGACCTCGTGGCGCGAGTTCCGCTTCAATCTTGTATCGATCAGCATGCTGGCGGTGGGACTGGTGTTCTTTACGGCCTTCGGCGTGGCGCTGACGGCACATTTTTTTATGCCGGGCTTCGACTGGAAGCTGGGATTTCTGCTGGGCGCGGTGGTCTCGCCCACGGATGCGGTGGCGGCGACCTCGATCGCGCGCCGAGTGGGCATGCCGCAGCGAATCGTGGACATCCTGGAGGGCGAGAGCCTGGTGAACGATGCGACCGGACTGCTGGCGATGGAGTTCGGTCTACAGATGATCGTGAGCGGTAGAACGCCGACGATCGGGCATGGCGTGGTGCAGTTTCTGTGGCTGGTGGCAGGAGGAACGGCGATTGGACTGCTGGTGGGGCTGGCGGTGTGGTGGTTTGAGAACTGGGTGGACGATGGGCCGGTGGAGATCGCGGTGTCGATTATTGTGCCGTACGCGGGGTACCTGGCCGGGGATGAGGTGCATGCTTCGGGCGTGATCGCGGTGGTGGTGTGCGGGCTGTTCCTGAGCGGAAAGAGCTCCACTTTCTTTTCGCCGAGGGTTCGGCTGCAGACGCTGGCGGTGTGGGATGCGCTGGAGTTTCTGCTGAATGGACTGGTGTTCATCCTGATCGGTTTGCAGCTGCCGTATGTGCTGGCGGGGCTCGAAGGTGTCAGCCGATGGCATCTGGCGGCGTACGGGCTGGTGTTTTCGGCGGTGCTGATCGCGCTGCGGATTGTGTGGATGTATCCCGGGGCGCGGATCGCGTGGGTGATTCGCACGAAGCTGCTGCACCAGAGTTACGAGATGCCGGGAGCGCGAGGGGTGTTCGTCCTGGGGTGGACGGGGATGCGCGGCGTGGTGGCGCTGGCGGCGGCGATCTCGCTGCCTTATACGGTGAACGGCGGAGGAGCGTTTCCGCAGCGCAGCCTGATTGTGTTTCTGACGTTCTCGGTGATTCTGGTGACGCTGGTGCTGCAGGGGCTGTCACTGCCGGCGCTGATACGGCGGCTGAGATTAGACGGAGCCGATGGGCCTCAATGCGAGGAGGGCGAGGCGCGGCGGATTCTGCTGCGGACGGCGATTGATTTTTTGAAAGAAGGCCGCGAGCAGCATAGCGACGGTGAGCGGCATGCTTATGACGATCTGCTGCATGAGTATGAGCACAAGTTGGAAGAGGTGGAAGAGTGCGGGCCGGAGGCGACGGCGGGCGATCCGCAGGCGGTGACGATGCGCGGGCTGCTGCTGAAGACGGTGCGGCGCGAGCGGCAGGAGCTTATCTCCTTGCAACGCAGCGGACGGGTTAGCGATTCGGTTCTGCGGACGCTGGAACGGGAGCTGGATTTGAGCGAGAGCCGACTGCTGTCGTGAGAGGACCGACGGAAATATTAAGACGGAAACTTAAGATACGGGCTTGGACTCCGGTTCTGATGATGTGGGGGAGGCGGGAATGGAGGCAGGCGGCGATGGGCGCATGCCGAACTTCTCTCCGAGGCTGCCCAGGCCGCCGAGGAGATCGAGCGGCAGAGGGAAGATGACGGTGGTGTTCTTCTCGACGCCGATCTCGACCAGAGTCTGCAGATAGCGCAAGGTGATGGCAATCGGTTCCTGACTCAATACATTGGCGGCTTCAGCGAGCTTGGCGGAGGCCTGGAACTCGCCGGTGGCGGCGATGATCTTGGCGCGGCGCTCGCGTTCGGCCTCAGCCTGCGCGGCGATGGCGCGCTGCATCTCCTGGGGAAGATCGACTGTTTTCAGATTGACGCGGGTGACTTTGACGCCCCAGGGTTCGGTGTGCTCGTCGAGAATGTTTTGCAGCTTTTCATTGAGGGTCTCGCGCTGGGAGAGCAGGTCGTCGAGCTCGACTTCACCGAGGACGGAGCGAAGTCCGGTCTGCGCAGCCTGCTCGACGGCGAAGCGAAAGTTTTCGACTTCGATGATGGCTTGGATCGCTTCGACGACGCGGAAATAGACGACCGCGTTGACCTTGAGGGAGACGTTGTCCTTGGTGATGACGTCCTGCGGCGGGACCTCCCAGGTGACGACGCGAAGCGAGACGCGGGCCATCTTGTCGATGGGCCAGAGGATGAGGACAATGCCCGGACCCTTGGCCTTACCGAGGACGCGACCGAGGCGAAAGATGACTGCGCGCTCGTACTCCTTCAGGATGTTGAAGGACTTCCCGATCCAGGTGAGGACCAGGAAGATGATGATGGCGGACGGCAGCAGGACGTTGGGGCTCATAGAGCATTTCTCCTATTACTGGGACGCGGATAGAGTATACGAGTGCCGTTTTCATTGGGGAAAACGGCCATAAGGCCTGTGCTTGCGCGATACACCTATAGGAGAAATGCTCATAAGGTCGTTCCTTCCAATGTGCTTCGGTCTCGATGATATGTCGTGGGACAGGCTACGTGAGAAGTATGCGCCTAAGCGGTGAGCGAAGGATATGTGAGGAGGCCCGCAGGAGAACTTTTCCTTTTTGCCCGGGTTTCCTTGTTATTTGGGTTTCCTTTTGCCCGGGTTTCCTTTTATCTGGGTTTCTTTATCTGGGTTTCTTTGGATATGACCCACCTTCAGCAATATGGCGACAACGGCATCTTATTTGCAGAAGGGAATCTCCCAACCTTGGGCGAGGCTTCGAAACAATGAACGA
>Ga0207933_1001404_pt1 | contig 18326 bp, 17 predicted proteins | sample NGESurdeep092012_4_FD_184488 | JGI IMG/M metagenome (GOLD analysis project Ga0207933, IMG submission 184488) | Arctic peat soil microbial communities from Barrow, Alaska - NGEE Surface sample F53-3 deep-092012 (SPAdes) | ecosystem: Environmental > Terrestrial > Soil > Wetlands > Peat ...
ATGCGGACTTTTTCGCCATAGCGTTCGCGCAGGGTCGAGCGCAGATCGCCGATTGAGTCGATAAGGCCGAGTTCGATCGCCGCAGGTGCTGTCCAGAACTCGCCGGAAAAAAGCGTTTTCTCGTTGCTCTTTAATTTGCCCGCGCGGCGGTCCTCGACCAGCGCGATGAAGTGCTGGTGGATGTCTTTTTGAATGCTCTTGATGCGCTTTACGTCCTCCGGCTTCTCCGGCTGGAACGGATCGAGCATCACCTTACGGTCGCCTGAGGTGTAGAGCCTGCGCTCCACGCCGAGCTTTTCCATCAGCTTGGGAAAACCGAACGAGCCGCCCACCACGCCGATCGAACCGACGATGGAAAACTGATCGCAGATGATCTCGTCGGCGGCGCAGGCCAGCATGTAGCCGCCTGAGGCACCGACATCCTCAACAAAGGCAATCACCGGCAATTTCTTTTCCGCGGCCAATTGGCGGATGCGGCGGAAGATCAGATGCGATTGAGTGGGTGAGCCGCCGGGCGAGTTGATAATGAGCGCCACCGCCCGCGCATTGCGGGTGCCGAAGGCGCGCTCGAGAGAACGCGCTGTAGAGGCAAGGGAGAGAGCGGGCCGCAACGGCGCGGCCGCGCCGATAACGCCTGCCAGCCGCACCACTGGCACCACCGGAATGTCGGCGCGAAAGCGTGCCGGTAGCAGCATGCGCAGGAAGTCGAGCGGGCGTTTGAGCAAATCGGGCATCGGAGAAGCCGCGGGCATGAATGTCATTTGGCGTGCATTGAAAGCCAAGTCAAAGCCCCGAGGGGCTTTATCGCGGGCAGATCAATTTTTGCTGCAATGCAATAAATTTTGCGTAATTATCACGGAAGTGGCGCAATCTTGCCTATTTCTTAACTTTGGAATGGTTTTTGCAATGCGGTAGGAGCCGTCTCGTGACGGTTTAAGGAGAAGCGAATAATGGATCCCAAGCTCTTTATCCTGTTCGTGCTTATCAGCAGCGTTATTGGGCTTTCCCATCTCAATGATGAAAAGCTGGCCCGTATGCGTCGCCAGCTCGTCAACCGGCGCTGGCGCGAATTTATGCCCGGCCGGCGTAAAGCCTAGGCACTATAAGCCCACGTTTATATCTCAGAAATTTTTAGCATAGCGCCGCCGCGCAGCACAGCTTCCGCCGCCACTGTCGGGCGCCCCTGCTCATCGTTAAGAACGAGAGCGGGATAACTCACCGGCGCACCGCTGCCGGATTTTACCGCCCGCACCAAGACGCGGATCGGTTCCGCATCCGGCCGCGGCTGCACCGGCATAACGGCAATACCCCCGAAGACGCCGGCGAGCGCGTCATGCACACCAGCCAATGCATCGGCCCGCCAGATCAATGTCAGGACGCCTTGCGGCTTTAACAGACGCGCCGCAGCCGCGACCCAGCGCGGCAACAAGCCGGGTTCCGCCGCATGCGCAAGCCGCTTGCGCGGATCGGGCGACAGGTTCGCGCGCGTCGCATCGTGGAACGGCGGGTTCATCAGCACGCGATCGGCTGTGAGCCCGGTGACAGCTTCGACATCGGCATTGAGCACGTCCACGCGATCAGACAAATTATTAAACCGCGCATTGCCGGCAGCGAGCTCACAAAGCGCCGCGTCAATTTCGACCAACGTGACGCGCAAGCCGGGAACGCGCGATGCCAGCGCCAAGCCAGCAGCGCCGACGCCGGCGCCGAGATCTATTACCCGCTCGCCGGCACGGCCGGCGGTGGCGGCGGCAAGTAAAATCGCGTCGTGGCCGACGCGATGGCCGCGCAGCGGCTGGCGCAATCGCAAGCGGCCGCCGAGCACGGCGTCTTCGCTGGTTTCCAACATGTCACCGTCGGCCATCATTCGGGGCGCAGTTCTTTGGCAAGCCCGGCATCTTCCATGATCTGGCGGGCCGTGAGTTCTTGCTCCTCGGCCACCAGAATACGGCGCGGCAGGACGCCGAGTGAGCCCTCCAGGATGCTCATGTTCTGGTCTAGCACCATGTGATGGATGCCGGCGCCCTCCAGCAGCGCGACCACGGCCGAGACCAGAACTATATCGTTGGTGCGAACAAGTTCGCGCATAAGGTCAATTCCTATCGGATTATGAGCGCCGCCGGCGTTCTTCGCCGGGCGCGCGATGCGAAAGGTATGCGAGCAGCTTCACCTCGCGCCGCCCACGCGTCACGGTATCGAGCACTAGCCCGATGGCGCCCGACAGGAAGGCCATCAACATCAGGCCAAGCGACAGCACGGCTGTCGGTAGCCGCGGCACCAGACCGGTTTCGAAATAGGTCATGAAAACGGGGATCGCAAATCCGATGGAAGCGATGGCCAGCGCCAGACCTATGCCTGTGAAGAACGGCAATGGACGTTCGGCGCGATAAATGCCGACGATGGTGCGCAGGATGCGAAAGCCATCGCGCCAGGTATTGAGCTTGGAAGCTGAGCCTTTCGGCCGCGCGTAATAGGGCGTGTCGATCTCGGCCACTGGAAGACCGAGCTCGAGCGCGTGAATGGTGAGTTCGGTTTCGATCTCGAAGCCGCCGGACAGCACCGGAAACGACTTCACAAAGCGGCGCGAAAACACGCGGTAGCCCGATAACATGTCCTTGAAGCTCGGCCCAAAAACCGAAGCGACGAACGAGGTCAGCAACCAATTGCCGGTACGGTGGCCGGCGCGATAGGCGTCCACTTCGCGGTCGACCCGATTGCCCACCACCATGTCGAGCCGCTCGTCCAGCAGGCGCGCGATCATCTCGGGCGCGCTCGGCGCATCATAAGTAGCATCGCCGTCGACCAACACGTAAATGTCGGCTTCCACATCGGTGAACATGCGACTTACCACGAAGCCCTTGCCCTGGCGCTTTTCATGGAACACTTCGGCGCCCGCGTCGCGGGCGGCGGCAGCGGTGTTATCGGTCGAGTTGTTGTCGAACACGAAAATCGCGGCGTTGGGCAGCGCGGCGCGGAAATCCTTCACCACCTTGGCGACAGCCACTTCCTCGTTGTAGCAGGGCACCAGCACGGCGATGCTGTAGGGACCGAGGCGGCCCGATGGAGCCGTGGCCGAGGTTGCAGTTCGTTTCGCCAATCGCAAGCCCCCTGCCAGCCGCCCGCCTCACATTGCGGTGATCCGATAATCTAACGCACTTGCTCCCTTAACGCAGCGTTTCTATGCTCGCGTAAAGTCGTGCAAAAGCCTTGCGTGGGAGAACAGTTTTGGCCGTCGTCGTTCCGTTTGAAAGTCCGCATCCTGCATCGATCGAGCGTCTCGCCGAACTCGTGGCACCGGATATGGAGCGAGTCAACGCGGCCATCCTGGCGCGTACCGGCTCCGATGTCGCCATGATCCCGGAGGTCGCCAACCACCTGATTTCGTCGGGCGGCAAGCGGCTGCGGCCGATGCTCACGCTCGCCATGGCAAAGCTTGCCGGCTATCCCGGCGACGGCCATATCAAGCTCGCCGCCGCGGTCGAGTTCATGCATACCGCGACGCTGCTGCATGACGACGTGGTGGATGAAAGCGACATGCGCCGCGGCAAGCTCGCCGCCCGCATGGTCTGGGGCAACGAGGCGAGCGTGCTGGTCGGCGACTTCCTGCTCGGCCAGGCCTTCAAGATGATGGTCGAGGTGGGAAATCTGCATTGCCTCGATATTCTCTCCTCGGCCGCAGCCGTAATCGCCGAGGGCGAGGTAATGCAGTTGGGCGCCGCCAAGAACACCGCCAGCAACGAGGACGAATACATGGCGGTGATCCGCGCCAAGACAGCGGAACTGTTCGCCGCCGCGTGTGAAGTCGGTCCGGTGCTGGCGGCCAAGGAGAAATCGGAGATCGCCGCCTGCCGGTCGTTCGGCATGAATCTCGGCATCGCCTTCCAGCTGGTCGACGACGCGCTCGACTACGGCGGCAAATCCGCCAAGCTCGGCAAGAATGTTGGCGACGATTTTCGCGAGGGCAAGATCACGCTGCCCGTAGTGCTGTCGTTTCGCCGCGGCAACGAGAGCGAACGCGTGTTCTGGAACCGCACGCTCGGCGACGGCGACATCCGCGAAGGCGATCTCGATCAGGCGGTAGCGCTCATGGCCAAGCATCATGCCATCGAGGATACCGTCGGCCGCGCCCGCCACTACGGCGCGATCGCCACCGATGCGCTGGCTTTGGTGCCGCCATCCGCGATCAAGAGCGCGCTGGAAGAGACGGTCGCCTTCTGCATCGCGCGGGTTTATTAGCGCGTGAAGCCCGCTTCGGCGGCCGAAGCAACGCCGGATAAGATCAAGCGCAATTCAGAACGGCCAGTAGCCGGTCTGCGGATCCCGGTTCAATTGCTGACGAATAAATGGATCGGGATCCTGACCGACATAGTGGCCATAGGCATAGACCGCCGGCGCGCAGCCGTTGGCCCGCGGCGCCGGGTTGAAGAAAAAGCCGTGCAAAGTCGGATCGCCCGAAGTCTGCGTGCAATGACGGGAAGTTCTGTGCGCGTGGCGCGCAAAGGCGGGATCGGCCGCGACCAGGCCCAATAGGGCGATCATCAAAACAGTCCAACTGACACGCATTTCCGTCTCCTGCACGACGCTGCCTAGCTGTAAATCGCCTGGCACACAACGGTTCCCTGCAAAGTGGGCATTTTCAAGAGTGCTTTTCAAGCGAACCCAGCATGGTGGGGTAAACCCACCAGTCTCGGCGCGCGGTTGAAAGCTGCCGCGCCGCCGCCGCGGCCTCGGCGGCCGATGTAAACAACGCAAAACAAGTCGCGCCCGAACCCGACATGCGCGTGACTTGGACACCCGCTAGCGCACGCAGATTCTCAAGAACCGCCGCGATAGCGGGGACGCAGGAAATAGCTGCCGGCGTAAGGTCGTTGTCGTATAGGGCCAGATAACCGATCGCTGCATCAACTGTGCCCGGCATATGACCGATCGACATTTCACTGGCGTGCCCGGCGGCGAATTTCGCGAACACATCGTGCGTTGCCAGTGCGACGCCCGGATTGACCAGCAGGCCTGCAAGCGGCGGCATTTTGACCAGGGCCGATAATTCATCGCCGACGCCACGCATGATGCGCACTTGCGGGTCAAGACAAACCGGCACATCGGCGCCCAAGGCGCGCGCCGCTTGCATGAGGCGCGCATCGCCGACGGCGATGCCATTGAAGCGCGCCAGCAACCGCAATGCCGCCGCTGCATCGGCCGATCCGCCGCCAAGGCCGGCGGCAACCGGAATATTTTTCACAAGCGAAAAGCGTCCAGCCTTTAGCCCCGTGGCCAACTGGCGCATTGCATCAAAAGCCTTGAGCACGAGATTAGCCGCCGACGGCCCGCTGGCCGCGGCGAACGGCCCGGAAACATCGAGTGAAGGCACATCGCCCGGATGCAAAGTGAGCGTGTCGGAAAGCTCAGCGAAGGCCACCAGGCTTTCCAGAGCGTGATAACCATCGGCGCGGCGGCCGAGCACGCGCAATGTCAGATTGATCTTGGCGGGAGCCTGTTCGACCAGCGCTGCAGCCACAAAATATATTATCCCCCGTCGCCGCTTTTTTTCTCGGGCTTGACGGCCTTGGCCTGCGACGAGGTCTCGTCCGGCAGTCCGTCTTTGATCTTGGCTTCGATCCTGGGGAGGTCTTCCGGATCGGGCTTGAGATCGCGCGCATGCGCCCATTGGAATTTGGCCTCGAGCGTGCGCCCGATGCGCCAATAGGCGTCGCCGAGATGGTCGTTGATGGTCGAGTCTTCCGGCTTGAGCTCGATGGCCTTCTCGAGCTGCTTGACCGCTTCATCGTAATTGCCGGTTTTGAAATTGGCCCAGCCCAGCGAGTCGACGATATAGCCGTCGTCCGGACGCTGCGCCACGGCGCGCTTGATCATGTCCATGCCCTCGTCCAGGTGCACGCCCTGATCGACCCAGGAATAGCCGAGGTAATTGAGCACTTGCGGCTGCTCGGGAAATAGCGCGAGCGCCTTCTTGAGATCGGCTTCCGCCTTTGGCCACTCATGCGAGCGCTCGTAGCAGATGCCGCGGAAGTAGAAGAGGATCCAGTTGCTTTTCTCGGGTTGCGCAATCGTAGCAACGCCCTTGCTATACGTATCGGCACATTCGGCGAACTTTTTATGCCCGCGCTGGATATTGCCGAGCGCCATGATCGCTTCGATATCTTGCGAATTCTCCTTGATCAGCCCTTCGAGCTGCTTTTCCGCCTCAGCGGAGCGGTCGAGCGCATCGAGATTGGAAGCCATCTGGATCGCGGCGTTGCGATGCAACGGCGAGTCTGGCGCAATGCGCTGGTAGATATTGATCGCCAGTTCCGGTTTCTTGAGCGATTCATAAAGATCGGCGAGCGAAAGTAGCGCCAGCGGGTGATTGGGCACAAGGTAAAGCGAAAGCTGGAGATAGACGAGGCCGAGATCCTCGCCGCCGCGGCGGCCTAGCGAGGCGCCGAGCCCGTAGAGCGCTTCGGCAGCGCCGGCTTGCGGGGTTGTTGCCAGCGACGGTAATTTTTCGCCGGCCTTGATCTGTTTCATTGCTTCGACCACCAGCGGATGGCGCGGCAGCGCCTTGTCGAAGGCTTCGAAGACGTCTTGCGCTTCCTTGGGCGTTGCGTTGCGCGACAGCCAGCTGCCATAGGCTTCCACCACCCGCAGCGCGGTCGGATCGAGCTTGTAGGCGTGCTCGAAACGCTTGCCCGCTTCTTTCTTGTTACCGGTAAGGTCATAGATCATGCCGGCGTGCAATTCCTTGAAGATGGCGTACCAATCCGGACCGGTGAGCCGGTCGATTGCGGCAATTGCGCCCTTAGAGTCGCCGGCGCCTTCCATCGACCAGGCCGAAAGCAGCGTCGCCGTCAGGTCGGTGATCGGACCGCGCACCGACTGGCCGAGGTTGCGGCGCGCGGCCGAATATTGCTTGTGCTTGAGCGCGGAGATACCGAGCACCAGCTGCGAGACTTTGTCGTTTTTATCTGATTGCGAGATACGCTCGGCATATTTCACCGCGTCGTCGATATTGCCGCCGACCAGCAGCGACAGAAACGTGCGGTCGAGCAGTTCGCCGTTCTTCGGATCGTATTTGAGAGCGTCACGGTAAAATGAGGCGGCCGCACCAGCGTCGCGCTCCTGCCCCGCGTGGCGGGCAGCGAGATAGGCGCCCGAGGCGTTCATCCCCATTACGTCTTGGGCCGCCGGCGCTTGCACGGCAAACTCGATCGGCGCCGCTACCATGAAAGCGACAAGCGCGCTGCCGATAGCGCACCGGTACAAAATCTTGGAAGTCACTGGCGATGCTCCAATATTGCGGCCAGCTGCGAATGTCGCGCGAACCGCCGAGGTTAGGACGAGAATGGCCTTTTTGCGCCGCCCCCGCAAGAACGGTGGCCGCAACACTTCGTGTGAGGTTGAAAAACCCCGATGTGGCAGCATCGTGGCCGCCAAGCGCCGCTCATCACATATTCGGATAATTCGGTCCGCCGCCGCCTTCGGGTGGAACCCAAGTGATGTTCTGATTCGGGTCCTTGATGTCGCAAGTTTTGCAGTGGACGCAATTCTGCGCGTTGATGACAAATTTAGGCGAACCCGCTTCTTCTATCCATTCATAAACCCCGGCCGGGCAATAGCGCGCCGACGGCCCACCATAGACGTCGTGTTCCGATGTTTTCTCCAGCGCCATGTCCGTCACGCGTAAATGCACGGGCTGGTCTTCCTCGTGATTGGTATTGGACAGGAACACCGAGGATAGCCGGTCGAAGGTGAGCTTGCCGTCCGGCCGCGGATAGGCGATCGGCGAGCATTCGGCGGCCGGCTTGAGCGTGGCGTAGTCCGGCTTGCCGTGTTTGAGCGTGCCGAACAGCGAAAATCCAAGCGTGTTGCACCACATGTCGAAACCACCGAGCGCGATGCCGAGAAGCGTGCCGAGTTTCGACCACAGCGGCTTGGCGTTGCGCACGCGCCAAAGATCCTTGCCGATGGGCGAGGCGCGCCACGCCGCATCGTAATCGGTGAGCGCGTCGTGGCTGCGCCCAGCGCTCAGCGCCGAGGCAGCCGTTTCCGCGGCCATCATGCCAGACAACATGGCATTGTGACTGCCTTTGATGCGCGGCACATTCATGAAGCCAGCGTCGCAGCCGATCAGCGCGCCGCCGGGAAACGCGAGCTTGGGCACCGACTGATAGCCGCCTTCGGTCAAAGCGCGCGCGCCATAAGCGAGGCGCTTGCCGCCGGCGAAAGTATCGCGAACCAGCGGATGGGTTTTGAATCGCTGGAATTCCTCGAATGGCGAGAGATAGGGATTGGAATAATTGAGATGCAGCACGAAGCCGACCGACACCAGATTGTCGTCGAAGTGATAAAGAAACGAACCGCCGCCGGTCGTACCGTCGAGCGGCCAGCCGAAGGAATGCTGAACCAGCCCTTTGCGGTGCTTGGCAGGATCGATCTGCCAGAGTTCTTTCAGGCCGAGGCCGAATTTCTGCGGTTCGCGCCCCTCGCTTAAGCCGAATTTGGCGATCAGCTGCTTGCCGAGATTGCCGCGCGCGCCTTCGGCGAACAACGTGTATTTGGCGCGCAGCTCCATGCCGCGCGTGAAATTTTCCTTTGGCTCGCCGTTCTTGCCGACGCCCATGTCGCCGGTGGCAATACCGGCGACCGCATTGCGCTCGTCGAACAGCACTTCGGCGGCGGCAAAGCCCGGATAGATTTCGACGCCGAGTGCTTCGGCTTTAGTTGCCAGCCAGCGGCACACACTTCCAAGCGAAACAATGAAGTTGCCGCGATTGTTCATCAGCGGCGGCATCAGAAAATTGGGCAGCCGCATGCCGCCGGAGGCCGTGAGGAAGTAGAAACGATCATCAGTCACCGCGGTCTTGATCGGCGTGTCTTCGGAGCGCCATTCGGGCAGCAACTTGTCGAGGCCGACCGGATCGACCACCGCGCCCGACAGAATATGGGCGCCGACCTCGGAACCCTTTTCCACGATCACGACGGTGACGTCGAGATTGATCTGCTTGAGGCGGATGGCGGCGGCAAGTCCCGCGGGTCCGGCGCCGACTATCACCACGTCGAATTCCATCGCCTCTCTGGCGGAAAGTTCTTGGGCAGGCAAATCTTGGACCGGCAAATCTATCATGGACTTCTCTCCAATCCCCTATTCTCCACTTTTGCACAGCTACGGCAATCGCGCGCAGTTCATGCTAGCCTTGCAATCATGATGCCAGCACCTGACAAAGCGGCCCGCGAATTGCTCGACTTCTATCTGGAAGCCGGCGCCGACGCTCTGCTTGGCGAGCAGGCTGTAGACCGCTTCGCGGCACCCGAGCCGGTAAAACCGCCTGCCCGCGTGTCCCAGCCGGTCGCCCGCCCGCCCGACCTCGAAATCAAGGTCCGCGCCAGTCCAGTGGCGCCACCCGCGCTCGATGAGGCCGCCATGTCTGCGCGTGAAGCAGCCAGGAGCGCCAAGACGCTCGACGAGCTGCGCGCCATTCTAGACAAGTTCGACGGCTGCGCGCTCAAGCCGAGCGCGACGCAACTTGTGTTCGCCGACGGTAATCCCAAAGCGCGCGTGATGTTCGTCGGCGAAGCGCCGGGCGCCGATGAGGACCGCGAGGGACTCCCTTTTGTCGGCCGCTCCGGCAAACTGCTCGACCGCATGCTGGCCGCCATCGGCCTCGACCGCACCAGCGTCTACATCGCCAATGTCGTGCCTTGGCGGCCGCCCGGCAACCGCACGCCGACGCCGCAGGAAACCCAAATCTGCCTGCCGTTCATTTTGCGTCAGATCGAACTCGTCGACCCCGACATTCTGGTCTGCATGGGCAATCCGTCGGCGCAGACATTGCTCGGTATCAAGGAAGGCATCACTAAGACGCGCGGGCGCTGGTTCACCTTCAATACAGGCAAGCGCGAGATTCGCGCCATGCCGACGTTCCATCCGGCGTTTCTGCTGCGCAGCCCGCTGCAAAAACGTTTCGCCTGGCGCGATTTCCTGGCAATCAAAAAAACGCTAAAAGGGTGAGGCCAGACTGTTTGCCCAGGGAACTCTCTTACCGATGAAAAGCAATATGCGTTGGATATTTGCCGCGTTCTTGACGCTCGGATGTACCGCTGGACTCGCACGGGCAGAGTCAATACCGGCAACAGACCCTTCCATTTTCACTCCAATCGAAACTCCCGCGATCAATCCCGACAAGTGGAAAACGTACCAAACACCGCCGAGCGCCGACGGCTACAAAATAAAACCCAGTGAAACCGGCAGTGGCGCCACAGCTCCGCTGATTCCAAAAGGTATCGATCTCGGGAAATCCCGGATTGAGTTCAACGCCAACCACACCAGCGCCGTCACCGCCCCAGGTGGCGCCATCGACAGCGGTGAAACATCAAATTTGTCGGGGTCCGTGCCCGGTAAGCGGCAGGAAACGGCAGCACCGAATTATTTCGGCTTCACCTTAAGCAGGCCGATGCATTAGCCGTTGTTGCATTGCTAACGATAGGCAACGAGAATCGCCCCCACAGCGATCAGCGCGATGCCGAGCCAGTTCGGCGCGGAAAGCCGCTCGCCGAGAAACATGACGCCGAAGATCGCCACCAGCACGACCGACAATTTGTCGATCGGCGCGACCTTGGCCGCCTCGCCGATTTTGAGAGCGCGGAAATAGCACAGCCACGATGCGCCGGTACCCAGTCCCGACAGCACCAGGAATAGATAGGTTCGCCCGGAAATCCTGCCGGGCGTCTGGAATTCGCCGGTCAGCGCCAGCAGGAAACCGAGCGTGACGATGACGACAATGGTGCGGATGAAGGTGGCGAGGTCGGAATTGATGTTCTCAACCCCGACTTTGGCAAAAATCGCGGTAAGTGCGGCGAAAATTGCCGATAGCACCGCCCATGTTTGCCATGAAGCAAACAGGTTCATCCCGACACCGCGAACTTGATGACGAATAACACCGCCAGCACCAGCACCGCGGGCGAAGCTTCCTTGACCTTGCCGGAAATCAATTTGGCCAGCGCATAAGTGATGAAGCCGAGCCCGATGCCGGTGGCGATCGAATACGTCAGCGGCATGGTGACGGCGGCGACCACCGCTGGGCCGTATTCGGTGATGTCTTCCCAGTCGATCTCGGCGAGCCCGCGCGCCATCACGCAAGCGACATACAAGAGTGCCGCCGAGGTGGCGTAAGCCGGGATCATGCCGGCCAGCGGCGCGAACAATAGCGCCAACAAGAAGAAGATCGCGACAAAGGCCGCGGTCAGGCCAGTGCGGCCGCCGGCCGAAACACCGGCCGCGCTCTCGATATAGCTAGTAGTTGTCGAGGTGCCGATCACCGCGCCGAACATGGCAGCGAAGCTGTCGGAGATCAGCGCCTCTTTCATACGCGCCAGCTTGCCATTCTTCATCAACCCGGTGCGATGGGTGACGCCGAGCAGCGTTCCGGCGTTGTCGAACACGTCAATGAACAGGATCGAGAAAATCACGATCAGGAAGGTGCCTTCGAATACGCGTGAGAAATCGAGTTGCAGCAAAGTCGGCGCAATCGAGGGCGGTAACGACACAATGCCGCTATAATGCACGAGGCCGAGCGGCAGACCGATCACCGTAACGACCAGAATGCCGATCAGCGTGCCGCCGATGACACGGCGAAAGTTGAGCGCGATGATCAACACAAAACCGAGCAACATCAGCACCGGTTCCCAGTGACGCAGATCGCCGAGCGTGACCAGCGTCGCGGGCTGCGCGACCACGACCTTGGCTTCTTCAAGCGCGATGATGCCGAGGAACAGACCGACGCCGGCTGAGACCGCGAGCTTGAGGTTTTGCGGGATCGACTCGATGACGTATTGCCGGATGCGAAACACCGAGATCAAAAAGAACAGCACGCCGGAGCAGAACACCGCCGCCAGTCCCTGCTGCCAGGTATATTTGTAGGTCAGCACCACGGTGAAGGCGAAGAAGGCATTGATGCCCATGCCGGGCGCCAGCGCGATCGGATAATTGGCGTAGAGCGCCATTACCATTGTGCTGACCGCGGCAGCGATGCAGGTGGCAACGAACACCGCGCCCGGATCCATGCCGGCTTTGCCCAAAATCGCCGGGTTGACGAATACGATATAGATCATGGTCAGAAACGTGGTCAGACCGGCGATGAATTCGGTGCGGACGTCAGTGCCCTGCTCCTTGAGCCCGAAATAACTCTCCAGCCATGCCGCTACCGGCGTTTTGCTCGCTTTCGATTTCGTCTGCTTCGCCATGAGAACCCCCTTCGCCGACCGCCCAGGGCTGCAAGCCTAGCCCGGACGCTCGCACCCCGCAGAACCGGCTTGTGGATGATGTGGATAGCGGCGCAGCCACTTTCCGCTTCCATTGGTCACGGCGATGGAACACGATTGGCTCACATTGACTAAGTGACGTGATGAGAACCGCGCCACGGGGGCGTCAATATGGAGGCCGCGATGGATTTTGATCCTGTACTGCTGGCCCGCCTGCAATTCGCCTTCACCATTATTTTCCACATTATCTTCCCGAGCTTCACCATCGGGCTGTCCGCCTATATCGCCACGCTCGGCGCCATGTGGCTGCGCACGAGTACCGAGCGCTACCACCTGCTGATGCGCTTCTGGACCAAGATTTTCGCAGTGTCGTTCGCCATGGGCGTGGTCTCGGGCATCGTGCTGTCTTACCAGTTCGGCACCAATTGGAGCCGCTTTTCGGTGTTCGCCGGCAATGTAGTGGGGCCGCTGCTCGGCTATGAGGTGCTGGCGGCGTTCTTCCTGGAAGCGACGTTTCTCGGCGTGCTGCTGTTCGGCTTTAACCGCGTGCCGCCCTGGCTCTACGTGCTGTCGGCAGCGGTGGTTGCGACCGGTACGGCCATCTCCGCGTTCTGGATTCTTGCGGCCAATAGCTGGATGCAGACGCCGGCCGGCTACGCGATCGAGAATGGCGTCGCCGTTCCGACCGACTGGCTCAAAGTCATCTTCAACCCGAGTTTTCCCTACCGTTTTGCGCACATGCTCAACGCCGCGTACCTCACCACCGGTTTCGTGGTGTTGGCGGTCGGCGCGCGTTACCTGATCGGCGGCAAATACATCGAGGAAGGCCGCACCATGCTGCGCATGGCGATCGGGCTGATGGCCATCCTCGCGCCGTTGCAACTCATCATCGGCGATCAGCACGGGCTCAATACGCTGGCTCATCAGCCGATCAAGATCGCGGCGATGGAGGGCCATTGGGACGGCTCGCAACCGGGCGCCCTCGAGCTTTTCGCCTGGCCGGATGAAAAGACGGAAACCAACCTTTTCTCTATATCGATCCCGCACGGCGCCTCGCTCATCCTCACCCATTCGTGGAACGGGCTATTTCCAGGTTTGAAAAGCGTGCCATTGGATCAGCGGCCGCCTTTGATTCCTGTATTCTTTGGCTTCCGCATCATGGTCGGCATCGGATTTTTCATGATCGCAGCGGCGCTGGTCGGCGCTTTTCTGTGGTGGCGCGGCACGCTGTTTGAGACGCGCTGGTATCTGCGCGTGATGTCGCAATGCTGGTGGATCGGCTTCGTCGCGGTAATCTCCGGCTGGGTCGTGACCGAGACCGGCCGCCAGCCCTGGATCGTCTACGGCATGCTGCGCACAGCCGACGCCACCTCGCCGGTGCCGGGCGCGACTATCGCCGGCACGCTGGCGCTGTTTGTTGTCACCTACTGCATCGTGTTCTGGTTCGGCATTTACTACATCAATCGGCTGATCTATGGCGGCCCCGATAGCCCCATCGCCAAAAAAGCTGAAGGATTTACCAACAAGCCGCTGGCCGGCATGAGCGGGGACTGACGCCCATGGAATGGTATTTGCCGCCGATTTGGGCCGCCATCATCGGCATCGCCGTCGCCATGTACGTCATCCTCGACGGCTTCGACCTCGGCATTGGCATCCTGTTTCCGTTCGCGCATAGCGAAAGCGAGCGCGACCAGATGATGCGTTCGATAGCTCCGTTCTGGGACGGCAACGAAACCTGGCTGGTGCTGGGCGGCGCCGGATTGTTCGTGGCATTCCCGCGCGCCTATGCGGTGATCATGCCGGCATTCTATTTGCCGGTGATTGTCATGCTGTTGTCGCTGGTATTCCGTGGCATCGCATTTGAATTCCGCACCGTCTCGCACAGCAAGACCTGGTGGAGCGTGGCGTTCGCGGCGGGCTCCACGCTGGCCGGTTTTGCGCAAGGCGTCATCCTGGGTGGGCTGATTCAGGGCGTCCCGGTGAAGGACGCCGCCTATGCCGGCGGGTCGTTTCATTGGGCGACGCCATTCGCGGCTTTATGCGGGCTGGCGCTGGTCGCCGGTTACGCCCTGCTCGGCGCCACCTGGCTGACGATGAAGACCGAGGGTCCGGTGGCCGTGCGCTCGCGCCAACAGGCCAAGAAATTTCTACTGCTGGTGCTGGTTTTCATGGCGGCGGTCAGCCTCTGGACGCCGCTCGCTGAGCCGCGCATCGCGGCGCGCTGGTTCTCGCTGCCGAATTTTTATTTCCTCTGGCCGGTGCCGGTGGTGACAGCGCTCGTGGCCTATCTGCTCTGGCGCTGGCTTGAGCAGGGCCGCGAGGTGCCACCGTTCCTGGCGACGATCGCGCTATTTCTGCTGGGCTATCTGGGGCTGGTGATTTCGAATTTTCCCTATCTGGTTCCTCCCTCACTCACCGTCTGGGACACCGCAGCCGCGCCCGCGAGCCAGATATTCATGCTGTTGGGCACCCTTTTACTGTTGCCGTTCGTACTCGGCTACGTGGTGATGATCTATTGGTTGTTCCGCGGCAAAGTACGCGAGGGCGAGAGCTATCACTAGACCGCCTGCACACTGGCCCCCGCTATCCGAAATGACCTAGTGTCGTTGGCCACTGGGTAGGGCTGATGATGGTCGACGTTTCGGTTGGTCGCGCGCGCGTTGACGCCGCAAAGTATATTTTCGGCGTCCGAGGCGGAATTTCAGCCTGGGTAGTGGCAAGCGCGTTCATGTTGCTCTTGCTGATGGCGCCGGCGCTGTGGAACGGCTTCCCTCTGATCTTTCCCGATACCGGCGGCTATCTTGACCGGCCGATCCTCGGCACGCTGAGCATGGGCCGCTCGGCGCTCTATGGCCTGTTTCTCTATGCCGGTTTTCCATTCTCATTTTGGCCGAATGCGCTTCTCCAATCGGCTTTGATGATTTGGCTGATCGTTCTGACCATGCGCGCTCATCATTTGGGCGGCCGGCCTTGGCTGGCGCTCGGCATCGTGGCGATGCTGACGGTGTGCACGAGCTTGCCGTGGTTTTCCGATCAGTTGATTCCGGACATTCTCTTTCCAGCAGCTGTGCTGGCACTTTATCTGCTGTGTTTCGGGTGGGCCGCGCTTGCGCGGTGGGAACGCTTTATTCTGGCGGCGGTGATCGCCGTTGCAATTCCCAGCCATATGGCCGCCGCCGGCATGTGCGTTGCCATTATAGTCGCGCTCTGGCTGCTGACGCGGTTTAAGTCCCTCGCGCTGCCCAAGCCCCGGCTATGGCTTGCTACGGCCAGCGTCGCCGCCGGCATCGTATTCTGCCCGGTCTCGAATTTTGCCATTACCGGAAACTTCGCCTTTACGCCCGGTGGCGGCAGTTTTCTTTTCGGCCGGCTGATCGAGGACGGCATCGTCGCGCGTTATCTCGGCGAGCAATGTCCCGACGCAATGTTACGCCTGTGCGATTTCAGAGGCACGCTGCCGGACACCGCCGACGGCTGGCTGTGGGATGACGATTCCCCATTTAGGATTCTCGGCACCTGGAAGGGCCTCGGCGACGAAGAGAGCGCCATAACGCGGGCTACTCTCGAACGCTATCCGATCATGCACGCCTCGACAGCCGCCATTGCCGTACTCACGCAGTTAATTTCATTCCAGACCGAAGTCGGCGTCGATGATAATCTGCCGGCGATCCGCATGATTGGCGATCACTTCCCGCAATTGTTTCCACGATTAATGCGCGCGCGCCAGCAGGCCGAGCGCTTTGATGTGGCGCCTTTGAATTATCTGGATGTGCCGGTCGCGGCCCTCGCCATCGCGGGCCTTTGTATAGCGCTGCTGTTTCGCCGCCGGCTGAAGATCGCGCCGGAAGCCGTAGCGCTTTGTTTGGTGATATTGATAGCGTTAGCCGCCAACGCCGCAATATGCGGCGTCTTCTCACACGCGGTCGATCGCTATCAAAGCCGCCTGGTGCTGCTCGCCCCGCTCGCCGTGGCGTTGTTGATTGCGCAGCGCTGGCGCAGTCTTAAGGCGCTTGCGGCCGCTCCACCGCCCAACCGAGCCGAATGAGCGGCAGCAAGCCCTGCACCGAGCGCGCGAACGAGCGCGGCACTTCCGGCACCAAAGCAGGAAACTGCGCCTTGAGCCCTGGCGGCGGATCGCCGGCCGGCCATACCATGAGGCCGCCGTCGCGGCGGATATCGGCCGGGCTTGACCACGGGCTGCGCTGCGGCGCCCAGTCAAAATAAACGTGCGGGCGGCTGGGACTGCCAAGCGCAATCAGTGGCGCGAGCTCAGCATCGCCAGTGATATATTGCAGCGGCTTGCCGGTGCGGCGCTGGAAATTGTCGGCGAAGAAACGGCCCTCGACATTGGCCGGCTGCGACATCTTGAGATCGACGGCAACCGTCCACGGTAAAAGCGCGATGCCGACCACCATCAACACTGGCGGGGCCACCAACAGGCCGAACCAGGTCGAAGAAACAATGTTTTCGCGATAGAGCGGCACCCGATCGCCGGCAGCGACCACCACGGCGAGGCTGGACAGCACCACCAGCGGCACGATGCGGTCGAGCGGCCCGAGCCGACCGCTGGCAAACGCAATCACGATCGCGGAGGCGCCCGGCATCAGCGCGAAAAAATAAACATAAAACCGCGCGAACGGCTCGACCGGATTGCGGTCGATCAGCGGCGCCATTTCGCGTGGGCGGCGCGGCCAGCCGCTGGCGAAGGCGACCAGCAGTCCCATGCCGAGATGGGTGAATATCAGCGCGAGGCAAAGCCAAACGCCGGGTGACAACAGGCCGGCGGCGACGGTTTCGGTGAGGCCGCCGATGACCAGATCGCTGGCACCTTTCAGCCAGGCCAGATGCGGGAAGATGACAATAACGAACAGCAATAGCGCGATCCAGGGTTCGGAATTCAACAGCGCCGCGCGCCCGCGCGGGGTGACAAGCGTGAACACCAGCAACAGCGCGAGCAGAATAAGCCCGACGTAGCTGGCAAGCAGCAAGAGGCCGAGATCGAGCGCCAGCAGGAACCAGCAGCCGCGCTCGCCCTCACCGGCGGCGCGCCAATAATGCAGCAGCGCCAGCGCCCACAATGGCGCGGCCATCACCGCCGGCCCGAAATTCGGACTTGGCACCGTGAAAGCAGCGATGCCCACCATCAGCAGCACGGCCAGCACCGCATGGCGGATGCCGACGATGCGGCAGCCGAGTTTGAACACCGCCCAATAGGTCACGACGATACAAGCTTGCGCCAGCGCGTAGAGCCCGAGCACGCCGGCCAGACGGAACGCTATTTCGCCGAGCCAGAAAGCCAGCGGCGGTCCGAGATAGCTGCCGAGCACAAATTCGTGGCCTATCGCCAACAACAAAGGCACGCCGCCAGGTGGTGCGCTGTAGAACAATGCCGGCAGGAAGGTCCACAACGCGGCTTGCGTGAGTGCGACGGTCCAGAACACCACCGCCGGGCGTCCGCGCAGAAATTCAATGATCAGAGAGACGTAATGCATTGGCCCGGACGGGGTGAAACCGGAGGGAACCGGGCAGCGATAGCGAAGCCAAGCTAAAGAGGCAACAACGCGGCGACCGCTTCGCCAGAAAGACCCGCCAGCGCGGCTAACTTGGCTGCCACCGGCGCAAAGGATCTGCGGTGATGGATCGTCGGCCCCAGCCGCGCGAGCGCGGCGAAGTGCTCCGGCACGCAATAGCCCATGTGGCGCTCGAAGCCGTAACCCGGATGCGCCAAGGCCAGCCGCGCCATCAGCCGGTCACGCGTCACCTTGGCTACGATCGAGGCCGCCGCCACCGACAGCACCAGCGCGTCGCCCGACACCACCGTCTCGCAATCGCAGCCGCAATCGATTTTCTGGTTGCCGTCGACGAATACCAACTGCGGCCGCACCGGCAGCGCCTTAACCGCGCGCGCCAGCGCCCACAGCGAAGCGCGCAATATATTGTCGCGGTCGATGCGCTCGACCGCGCCGAAGGCCACTGAGACCTGCGCGCTGGCGCATATTTTTTCATACAGTTTCTCGCGCTCGGACGCGGTGAGTTTCTTGGAATCATTCAGCCCGCGCGGAATGCGTTTG
>Ga0207933_1001405_pt1 | contig 18305 bp, 23 predicted proteins | sample NGESurdeep092012_4_FD_184488 | JGI IMG/M metagenome (GOLD analysis project Ga0207933, IMG submission 184488) | Arctic peat soil microbial communities from Barrow, Alaska - NGEE Surface sample F53-3 deep-092012 (SPAdes) | ecosystem: Environmental > Terrestrial > Soil > Wetlands > Peat ...
AGGACATTGTCTCGTTGAGCCACGAGTCCAGAACCTCTTGGATCTCGGCGTCGCGCGCGTCGTCCCTTACGAGATTTTCGTCAACCGTGTGGATGTACATGTACTGCATTTCTAGCCTCCTTGATTGCTGGGTTGTTGCGAGAAATCATTCGTCTTTTGGTCGTAGTCTCATCCGTTGAGCTGGAGAACGTCTGTCGGTGCCGTCGACGGTAATAGTGTCGCAGGTGCATCGCCAACGCGAACCGAGGATTCGACATCGCCGCGGCGAGTGCACCAAAACGGGCGTCGACTTCTCGTTGCTCCGAGCGACTCAATTGTCGTTGCGAGCAGTAGATCTGGTAGTAGATGCCTGGGTGCATGTCGTTACCTCCTGACGTGATCAGCTGGGGAAGATCGAACCGGAAGTCGCACTCTGCGGCGAACCGATTCATCCCCTACGACGATCAGATACCACTCGCATGGACACTTATTGGCGAGAAAAGAAGATCAGCCCCGTCGAGCGTCGTCGCATTCGGTGCTGGAACATCTCGACACGACCTCGGCTACCGGTCGCGCCGAGTGGATTGGCTACGAGCGGCGAGGTGACCAGCGAAAGCGACGCAGCGATAAGAGCGTCGCGCCCAGGCCCCAGAGCGCAACGACCAACATGTCGTGCCAGGCCCACGGTGAGGTGTTTCGAGGAATCTGAAAGGACCGGTCCAACGCCGTCATGAGGTTTCGTACCGGGAGGTAATTCGAGAATTTGGCGAGACCCGATCCGGCCGGGAGCGGGAACCAGAGCCCCGCGAGGAAGAGCAGAACGAAGAAGACGATGCTGGTCACGGGGCCAGCAGTTTCTTGATTGGGGATAACGGAGCTAATGGCGACGCCCATCGCCGAGAAACTCACGATGCCCACGAACACCGCGACGAGCATTGGAACCCACGACGAGGGAAACGCGACGTCGTAGCCGAGGCGCCCGATCACCATGAGCAGCAGCACCTGCACGAGGGCGACGATCGTCGTGCTAATGAAGATTGAGGTAATCAGCACCCAGGTGGGCAAGGGACTCAGTCGGAGTCTTTTGAGTAGCCCCGTCTCGCGGCGAACCACAATGGTGATGGACAGAGTGGTGAAGCCGGCGGCCATCACTCCGTAGGCGATGAATCCCGGGACGTAGTACTCAACGAGGCGGATATTTCCGAGAGCAGATTCTCGCTGATTACCGGCACTTAAGCCGAGCAGCACCAGAAAGACGACCGAGAAGCCCACGGTGAAGACCGCGCCCACTCGGTTGAGCCAGAACGCGAGTTGTTCGTACTTGACCTGGTGGACGACCAGGCGCACGTCACGTAGCCAGGGTCGCCGCGTTGTCGTCTCGTGGGTGGTTGAACTCACGGGGTCTTGCCGTCGGAACCGTCGCGGTCGCTACGCGTGAGGGCCAAGTAGATGTCTTCGAGCGTCTCACGCGCGACGATCAACCCAGCGAGAGCGACGTGGCGTTCTAGCGCCCAACCGGTGAGTTCGTGCAGCACCATGAGTTCATCTGACGTCCGAACCTCCACGACGCGACCGACAACGCGTGAGGGAGCAATCGGTAGGTCGCCCACCGCGACGCCAATGGGGAGCGTGAAGCGGATTGCGGCTTCGCTGGTGTCGCGCCCCCCGAGTGAGGCGGTCGACCCCAGAGCGGCAATCTGTCCGCGAGAGAGCACGGCCACACGCTGAGCGAGCGCTTCGACTTCGTCCATGTAGTGACTCGACATCAGCACCGTCGTGCCTTCGGAGGCCAATAGTCGAATGAGTTCCCAGGTCGTACGCCGGGCGGCGGGGTCCAGGCCGGTGGTCGGTTCGTCGAGAAAGAGCAGTTCGGGATTTCCCACGATGCCCAGGCCAATATCGAGACGCCGTTGCTGACCACCCGAAAGTTTCTTGACCTTGGCGTCACCCTTTTCGCTCAGCCCCACCAATTCGATGACCTCGTCCACGGGGCGCGGGTGGGGATAGAAGCCGGCGTTACGCTCGAGCACCTGGCGAACCGTGAAGAACGACTCGACGGCGAGTTCCTGAAGAACCACACCGATGCGATCGCGCAACCACCTCAGGTGCTGGCGATCGCCGGGGTCCACGCCGAGTACTTCGACCGTCCCCTGATCGCGGCGTAGGAAGCCCTCGAGAATCTCGATGGTCGTCGTCTTGCCGGCGCCGTTGGGGCCGAGTAGGGCGAAGACCTCACCGCGTTGCACGTCGAAACTGATGTCATTGACTGCCGCGAGGTCCCCGTACGATTTCTTGAGGTTGGCGACGCGCAGGGCTGACGACACGCGTTTAGGACGTCTCTGACGTCGAGTTCCGGTATGACGTCTCGCCGCGCACGAGCTCGAGTATAGGTTCTCGTGGTTCATGAGCGAAGGCTGCACGAGGTAAACAGCACGAGTTGGCAACGATGCCCGGTGCGACGTTGTCAATGAGGTGAAGGTGACTCGAGCGATCTAGAAGCTGTAGTCGACGTGCTTGATCCCGTTCACGAAGCTCGAAGCGAGTCGTACCGGCGCACCGGTGTGGTGAATCGTCGGCGTGCGCGACAGCAGGTTGCGCCACATCACCGAGATCTCACGACGAGCTAAGTGAGACCCGAGGCAAAAGTGCGGACCGGGCGCGCCGAATCCGAAGTGGTCGTTCGGCGTACGCGCCAGGTCGAACTTGTACGGGTCGACGAAGACGTCCTCGTCGCGGTTCGCGGAGTTGTAAAACATGACGACTTTGTCGCCGGCCTCCAATTCGAAGCCCGACAGGGTGTAGTTCGAGGCGAGGGTCCGGCGCATCCACGAAATCGGAGTGGCCCAGCGCACGATCTCATCGACACCAGTCTTGTGGAGTCCCTCAAAGTCATCGGCGAGGAGTTGCTTCTGGTCGGGAAATTCGTCGAAGGCAATCAGCGCGTGCGTGAGGGCGGTGCGCACGGTCTCACTGCCCGCGGTCACGAGGAGGACGAAGAAGGACGCCAATTCCTGTCGAGTCAACTTCTCGGACTCGATCGTCGCGTTGATGAGCGCACTGGTGATGTCGTCGATGGGATTGTCGACGCGGAACGTGGCGAGTTCTTCCATGATGCCCGTCAACGTCGCGCCAGCTTCAATAAAGGCGATGGTCGGGTCGCTGCCCACGGGAATGAACTCGGAGTCTCCCATGGAGAGAATGACGTTCGAGCATTTGAGCACCGTCGCGTACTCGCTCTCGGGAACGCCCATCATCGAACAAATGATCTCGAGCGGGAAGGGTGCGGCGACGTCAATGACGAAGTCGCCCACTCCCTCATTGAGTGCTCGAGTGAGCACCGTGTCGGCAACGCGTTCGATGGACTCTTCGATAACCCGGACGTTCTTCGGACTGAACGCGTTCGAGACAATCCGGCGTAGTCGGGCGTGCTTGGGATTGTCGGTGGAGATCATGCCGGAGAAGTATTCGACGATCTCCGGCGGAAAGTCGATGATCGACACGGAGCCCGGAGCGGAGATGAAGACGTCGGGACGACGCGACGCTTCAGCGATGTCGGCGTGACGGGTCAGTGAGTAGTAACCATTGTCCGGAGGTAGTTCGAGGGTCGACCCCTCCATGATCGGTGTGTCGTAGTGACCAATGGGGAGGTCACGGCGCAGGAGGCGAAAGGCTTCTTCTCGTTCGCTGAGTGGCCGCAGCCAGAACTCCGTGGCGGAGAGGTCGATGTCGTGGGCACTCATATTCGCGGTCTCTATTGTCACCAGGACATCGTAGTAAGACGAGCCGCGGAGCAACGGTATTTCAACCGTCGAACCTCCGGAGGAACAAGTCCCTTTAAATGCGGATGGACCCATCCTCGTTCAGCGTCCATCCCGGATTAGGGGCGACTTCCCACGTGTAGCTGTCGGGATCGGCGAAGGCGCCTGTGGTGCCTACCCACACCGCGACGCCAGCGGAGCGAAGGATTGTCGTGCCGGCGCGTTCAGCATCAGAGAGTGTGGCGGCGACGTCGTCAGGTGTCGCTACGTTGTATGCCAATTCGATGCTCGGCCCACCGTGACCGCCGAGTGCCGTCCAAAGTCCAAATACCATAGGGCCCACTCGAAAAAAGCACACCTCATCATCAGGCTATTGAGCGCCTTGCCAACTCATCGATTCGTAAAACGTTCGAGCGATAGCGGGGTCATTGACTCCGAGGGTGACGAGACTAATGCGCTGTTCCACACGGCGAGTATGGCAAGGTGATTGTGACAACGCCGAGATACTCCTTACTGCTGGCGTAAATTCCAAGCAGTGGCTGGTCGAACGTCGCGTGGGAAGTCACTCAAAAGAGCGTAAACCGTGACAATCGCCTTGCGTTGACGAGTGATGGCGGCCGCGCGATTTCGGCATTTTCTATCTTAGAAACGGTTCTTGAGTCGAAGCGAAAAAGGACGACCATCAGGGTCAAAGACAAAGCGGTATGCGAGAGCGGCCCACGGTTTCATCACGCCGTTCACGGAATCGACGACATGAGGTTGTATTCGTATGCGCCGCAGCGAATCCGCACTTTCGTCAGAATTCTTGGTCTCCGTTGCAGCCGCTGTCTCTCGCCACAAAGTGCACGCATGGCCGACGTCTATCAGAGTGGGGTCGTCGGGCGAACGACCCAAATGTTCGGCCCACAACCCTATCCTCAGATCGCGGGCAAATCGGCGGCTACCGTCGCCCAAAGCGCCGGGGTCACGAGGGGCCCGCATGTCAAGTTCCTCGTCGATGACCGCGCACGACAACTCTGAATCGTGGGTCCACGAGCGCCGATTGAGGTTGTCGGAGCCCACAGTCGCCCATATGTCGTCGATAATGCAGACTTTGGCATGAACGTAGATTGGAACTCCCGCCTCGTTATGCAGATCGTAAATTCCGACGCGTTCGCCGCCCGCGGCCTTCACGATTGCTATTGCTCGCTGTTGGGCGAATCTGCTGGGAGGACCCGACAGAATCCCGTCCTTATCGGGGTAGCGCGGTACCACGATGATGAGTTGAAGAGTGTGATGACGCCGTAGGGCTCTCGCCAGAATCTTGGCGATCTCGGCTGACCAAAAGTACTGGTCTTCGAGATAGATCAGACCCCGCGCACGATCGACGGCCTTGGTGAACGCACGGGCAACGCTGCGTTCACCGGTGGGTGCGAAGGGATAGTGCAATCGGCGCACAGGATATGTACGCAGTACCTGCACGGCGTGGCTTCCTCGCTCGCGAGGGTCTGGCAACGCCGGTGGAAGGGGGGTGGCGACGCGATCGCGCGACGTCGCACGCGAGACGCGTGCCCTCAGAGGACCGCTGTAATTCAGTGGTGTCGGATCTTGCCAACGCTCGCGGAAAGTTATATCGAGATCACTGATGGCGGGTCCGCGGACTTCGAGTTGCACGTCGTGCCACGGGGGTCGCGCACTGTAGCGCTCGTCCAATTTGATGACCTGATGGTCGCCATCGTGAGCGCCGTCGTCGTGACGACCATGACTCAAGTCGATGCCGCCCACGAAGGCGACGTCGAGTTCGGGGCGCGCGAGATGACGAAAGATCAAGAGTTTTTGATGGTGTGATCCACCTCGCCGTACTCGTTCGTCGAGCAGGACTTCGCCTCCCGACTCGGTGATCAAGGAGGCGAAACGTCGATTCTCTTTGGCGCTGAAAGCAAGTGAGTCACTGTGCGAACGCCAAAGGAGTCCGCGAACGTCGACACCGCGGCGACACGCCTCCGTCATACGATCCCCGATCGTGCCCCCACCCGGTACAAGACGCTCATCGAAGTCGCTTCGCCAATCCGTGAATCGTAACTGGTCACCGGGCTCAAGGGCGTCAAAGGCCTGGGCGAGATGCTCGAAGTAGGTAGCCCCATCGATGAGGAAAAGAACTTCGTTTCCCTCCGTCCACGCTGACCCTGACTGGTGACGCTCGTCGACGGTACTTTGGTCATTGCCGCGCTCTGGGGCGGTCAGAAACCAGTCATCGAGTTCCATGACTCGCCACGGTACCGCACTCGAGTACTTAGCCCACGTTGGATGAACGACCACGCAATGATTTGCGCCAAAGTGTCGGTACAAATTCAGCCAAAGATACGTGGTCCAAAAATGTCCTCTACGGCGACCAAAGCTCCACCGAACTTTGGTAACTCGCCACGGATCCTCGGGTCAGCATCCAAAGAACGACTCTATGAGCAATGTATCGTCGGGGACGCCGCGTCGCCAGTTTCTGGATCAGACGAGGCGACTTTTCGTTGATCTTGGGGTCCCGGCACGCCAGCGCGTACGGCTTCGAGTTGGGCCGCGACGGCCGCGCCGTAGAAGAGCGAGATCGCCGACAACAGACTCCACAATAGAAGTGCAACGACTCCGGCAAGTGGGCCATACGTGGAGCCGAATGACGAACTCGACCAGTAGAACAGGCCCAGGCCTGCCGTTGACAATGCCCACATGGATACCGAAATCGTTGAACCGACCACCATCCACGAGAGACGCGGCTGGCGACGTCGAGGGGATTGACGAAACGAGACAGTTACGGCGATGGCGATCAGGGCGATACCGAGCGGCCAGCGAAGGTCCGACCATAGGGTGCCTAGAAGGCCGGACGGGTTCGATGTGAAGAGTTGGTCACCTAACGCTAAACAGACAAACGCTGCTGTGGTCAACGTACCCGCGCCGAGTGCCGCCAGTACAGCGACTAAGTATTTCTCTCGAAAAGTTCGATCCTGTTCGACGCCGTAAATGCGGTTGAGGCCACGCTCAAGTTGGCCCATCGCAGTAGTGGCAGTGACGAGCGAGGCAACGAGACCCAAAACGATGGCACCGTAGTGGTGTTCAGCCCCATTGTGATTCGCTTGGGAAACGGCCGTGGTCAGGGTATGGCCTGCTGGCCCCGGGACTACTTTGAGTATCGCTGCGTCGATGACTCGACTCAGACTTCCCGTATGAATGACGTTGGCTAGACCGACGAGGCCAACGAGCGCCTCTATTGCGACTAGCGATGTGAGATAGGCGAAGGAACGGGCGTGGCTGAAACCGTCGGCGACACGAAGTCTTTGCCAGGCGTCCTTCAATAGCGTGAGCCAACCGACGCGCCGTAGCACTGCGAGCGCGTCGTCACCCGTTAACTCCCTCGTCTCCGGCACCAACTTGGCGCTACTCACCGCGAGCTCGCACGGGGAATCCGTACTTTGATTGCGTCCGGCCTCACTTTGACTTCGAAGGACTTCCGCGCTTTTCTTGCTCCGCCGTCCAACTCATACAGCGTTGGACGGTCCAGCACGATGTCAATCTCACGTCCCTGGGTCATTTGAGTAAGGGTCGAGAGATGCGCTTTGCCCACCACCATTCGCGCCAACACACTGGCCCATTGGAGCGCATTCTTGGCCGTTACGACACCAACCTCGATGAGTCCGTCGTCTGGTCGACTGACGGGAAACACTGATACTCCGCGTGCGACCGAATTCATCTGCCCAATGAGAACGCAAGTTGCCTCTCCAGTGAACCATTTGCGACCATCCACACGGATCTCCGTCCATCTGGCGTCGACTCGCATCGATTGGATACCTGTCCACAAGTACGCCAGCCGACCAAATCGATCTTTGGCGTTCCCGTCGGCCTTCTTCATTATTACGGCATCGAAGCCGACACCCGCCATCACGGCGAAGCACTTGCCGTTGAGGACGCCCACGTCCAAAGGGCGAACTTTTCCGTGTATGGCGACTTCGACGGCACTCTTCAAGTCGAGGGGTATTTTCAGATTCATTGCGAGGAGGTTGGCGGTGCCCGCGGGCAGTAACGCCAATTCCACATCAAAATCCACGACGGCATTGATGCAGCGTTGTACCGTTCCGTCGCCTCCCCAAACGAGCAGGAGTTCAGCGCCTGCTTCTACGGCGTTGCGGGCGAACTGGGCCGTTTCCCGGCTGTTAGTCGCTTCGTACCAAAGAGGATCAGCGTAACCATAACCCCGAAGCAATTGGCGTAGTTCTCCGAGCCCTCCCCCGAAGGTTTTCTTCTTATGAGCGATGACAGCAATCGTTTTCATGGAACGCCTTCGGTTAACTGGTCGCCGTGGAGGCCGAGGGAATGCAATCTGCGAAATCTTACGTTCCGAAAATTCGGGACGTCCCCAACACGACTGGATTCACCCGGAAAGAGTTGATCAATTGGAAAATCAACGGTCCGTTTGCTGTTTTCGCGTCGATATCGGGTTCCCACCGGCGCGCTCGGTGGCTAGAAATCTAGGCGCGAACTTGACGACGCTTCGAGGCGTTAGTTAGCGACGGTGGAATCCAACCGGCATCGCCGGGGTTGAGGTTGGTGCCCGGCGGTACGATTTCATCGATGCGATCCAAGACCGATACTTCGAGTCGAAGGTCAGCGGCGTCAAGTTGTGATTCAAGTTGTTCCATCGTGCGTGGTCCGATGATCGCTGACGTCACGGCGGGGTGTTCGAGCACGAAAGCCAACGCCATGTGAATGAGACTGAGATTGGACTCTTCCGCGAGTTTCGTGAGCTGGTTGACAACCTCGAGTTTCTCCTGGTTCTCAGGGATGGCGAGATCGTATCGTGCGGGAAGTCGCTCCGAACGACGGCTGATATTGGGTTTTCCTTCGCCGTAACTGCCAGAGAGCCAGCCGCCCGCGAGGGGACTCCACGAGATGACGCCCATCCCGTATGTCTGCGCCACCGGGAGAAGGTCGCGCTCGATACCCCGCACCAGAATTGAGTAGGGCGGCTGCTCAGTCGAGAAACGCCCGAGTTGGCGCGTCCGGGATACCCACTGAGCTTCGACGGTCATGTCGGCTGGGAAGGTTGATGATCCGAAGTAGCGAATCTTGCCCGCGTGCACCAGATCCGTGAGAGCGCCGAGCGTTTCGTGGATGTCAGTTGACTCGTCGGGACGGTGAATTTGGTAGAGGTCGATGTAATCAGTTCCGAGTCGACCAAGACTGTTCTCTACTTCAGCGGTAATCCAGCGCCGAGAGTTGCCCTGGGCGTTGGGGTCGTCTCCCATGGGGAAGTGGACTTTCGTCGCAAGTACGACGCGCGAGCGGTCGATCGAGGAGAGTGCCTTGCCGACAACGGTCTCTGATTCGCCCTGGGAGTAGACGTCGGCCGTGTCGATGAAGTTGATGCCTGCGTCCAGCGCGCGGTGAATGATTCGTACCGAATCATCGTGATCCGGGTTGCCCCAATCGCCGAACATCATTGCGCCTAGGCACAGTGGGCTCACTCTTACTCCGGTACGACCAAGTGTTTTAAGTTCCATGAAGCAACCCTATTGTTGGCGTCGCAAACGGTGACACAGCCGCCCGGTTGACAATTTGGGAATGATCGTCGCCTTGAGCGATGTAGCAATACCGCGAAGAAATCAACGCGGAGATACCCCCACCGATACTTCAGTACCGTCTCCACGGGGTCGAGAAATTGTGTTTGAGTAGAGCGGACTTTCGCCAAAGGCACATCACCTAATGACGGGAAAGCGCACGTCGTCCCGAAACTAATTCGGTTGACGAAGTGGTGTAATTCTGACGGTCCGTGAAGAGGACGGGCCGCCGGATGCGAAATCCTGAGCAGTGTTGGGAACCTAAGGCGCCCGAAAGTACTCACAAGGTATCGGGAACGATGGATAACTACCTAGAGTCTTTCGTCCGAAACCAGGTGCTCGTCCTCGTTCGCAATTGGCGCGTGCAGAACCGAAAGTTTGTCTGGGCTGGGTACTAGTCAGTGTCCAAGTTCGCCAGTGTTCGCCGATCTTCGTAGCAGCGACATGACTTCATCGTCGGTGGTCTGGTCGAAGTCCTCGTACCAGTCGCCGACCGCTCGGAATTGGGCGGGAACACGCAGGCTGATTACGTCGTCGGTCAATGGTTTCAATTCGGCGATGGTCTCGCGCGGTGACACCGGGACCGCGATGACGGTTCTCTTGGCCCCGCGAGATCGAGTAACTTCTACCGCGACCCGAGCGGTGGCTCCAGTGGCCAGACCATCGTCAACGATTACGACCGTCCTTCCACTCAGCGCGAGGGCAATCCGTTTGCCGCGGTAGAGTTCCGCGCGGCGAATTAGTTCGGCGCGCTCGCGCCGCACCACCTCAGCGATCGTGTCTTTCGAGAGTCCAAGTAGCTCGACGAGCTGCGTGTTGATGACCTGTGCGTCATCCTCGCCGATCGCTCCGAACGCTAACTCGGGTTGAAGGGGCACGCCTAACTTGCGTACCACCAGAACGTCGAGCGGACTGGGGAGCACTCGGGCGACTTCGAACGCGACTGGCACTCCGCCTCGTGGCAGTCCGAGCACGACCGGCCGTTCGGATGCGAGACATCTCAAGCGTTCACCGAGCAACTGGCCCGCCTCGATCCGGTCTCTAAACTTGTCGGGCAGGTGCATGTTGTTACAGCCCCGTCGGATATGTTTCGGAAGGTTCGCCCGCATCCCACAGGGGAGTCAATTCGAGCGGTTCCAAGGCTCGCGTGTGATCGAGGTGGATTACGATATCGAACTGTTGGGCCAGGTCGGCATCGAAGTAATGACTTTGTAGTTCGGTCTCGGGACGATAGATAACACCGATCGCGCGCTCCAAACGAGTACCTAGCAACTCCTCGTCGACGGCAAAGTCGTGGGTAGACACCCAGAACTGTGGTATCCCTGCGGCGTGCAACATTGCTTCATGGCTGTCGGGGCGAGCCGAACGAACACGTTTTCGTTCGGTCGGGCCTCCCCAATCGGAGGCGGCAGTCACGTACCCGGTGTGAGTGCTGAATCCGACCAGTAGCGCTTGGTCACCGTATCGTTCGCGAGCCAGTTGACCAATGTTGAGTTCGCCTCGAACGCCCATCGAGGTTGCCCGGGCATCGCCCACGTGCGAGTTGTGGGCCCACACGACCACTTTGGTGGTCGCGGACCGATGACCGAGATATTCGATCAAATGGTCGAGGGTGTTTGCCATGTGCGAATCGCGTAGATTCCACGACGACACATTGGCTCGGTACATGAGGCGGTAGTACTGCTCGGCATCGTGCACGAGTTGGGCATTTTGTTCGGCGTAGAACTGTTCGTCCTCATTGGCGATGCCACGGGCGAACCGGTAGTTCTCCGATTGTCGTCGTAGCTCGAGTAGCTGCGATATGACCGCGTCCTCGCACGGATCGGCGGCGCCGCTCGCCAAGGCGTACCCCTAGGCTTGACCATCGGCGCCCACGTGGTCGAAGCACGAGTAGCGTTCGCGGGCTCGTCGTGCCTCCTCGGGATCGACGCGCTCAAGGTAGTCGACGACTGCTTCGATCGAAGCGCGCAAGCTATAAAGGTCGAGACCGTAGAAGCCGGCCTTCGTCGACGGGCTGGACTGGGTGTCGTTATGCGCTCTCAGCCATTGGATGAACTCGAGCACATTGCGGTTTCGCCACATCCAAGTAGGGAAGCGCCGAAATCCTCCGAGCGAAGTGCGCGCGTCGGCGTCGTCGGAATCACCCATCACGTATCGGTTAATCCGGTAGGTGTCGGGCCAGTCGCCTTCGAAGGCCACCGCGTTGAACCCCAGCTCGTCAATGAGCCGTCGCGTAATTCGAATGCGTTCTCGGTAGAACTCGTGTGTTCCGTGCGAGGCTTCGCCGATGAGTACGAGTTGACGTCCATCAACGAGCCCCAGTAGTTCGTCGTAGTCCTCAACGGTCCCAGTGACGGGACGAGCGAGCCGATTGAGTATCTGCGCTGACTCGTTGCTCACTGGTTGAGACCACATAACTCCACCATCGTTCAAGAGCGAAGAATCAACCAGGGCATTTAGTCATTTCATCATTCATCGTGTGAGGAGCAGGGCTATTTGTGTCGACGGCCAGACTCACGTCCGCCCAGAACCGGCGACGTGGTGGGGGCACCATCGAAGTTGAAAGATATCCGGTGGGCCGCCTAGGAAGATAATCCGGCGTCATGGAACGTCGGCTTCGCAGCTCGCCACTATGACACCAGCGAGTCAGAAAGTCTGCCCGTGTTGGAAATAATTTAGTCTCCCGATTTCCCGACACGATTCAGAAACAATGGTTGATGGTCGGTCGTCCATCATCGCTGTAGCGCGAGTCGTACCTCGCGCAACAATTGGAATGCGTGAAAACCAATGACTGAAGCGATAACGAGAGCAATGGTGGGATCCAACCAATAGAGACCGTGTGTCGCGAGGATGATTCCTCCGGCGATAGCAACGCCCGCCGCTGCTGCGGCGTCGGACAGGGTGTCGAGGATCACCGCGCGCGAACTCAGATCGGCGGCGGCGGTATCCTCATCGGAGTCAACGTTCAGGACAAGTGCAGTAATCATCATGACGATCATCGCGATCGAACTGACGATGACCACGGGAAGTCCATGAATTTCTGGGGTACCCGCAATCAGTCGAGAAACGGCTGCTACTGCTACGACGACACATAGCAGCAGTAGCCATCCGCCGTTCAGCAATGCCGCGATTGAGTGCACTCGAGGGAATCGACGCGAAAGAGGATAGGCGAGAATTGCTACGCAAATACCGGCGGCGTCAGCTAAGTAGTCCCCGCCGGCGGCGATGACGCCCAGCGAACGTGCGGACTCACCGACGACCACCAGCGCGCCCACCAACGACAAGTTGAGGATGAGGGCGAGGACGAGTCGCTCTGGTCGACTCACGGTCGATCTTGGTTCACGAATGGGGAGTCTACGGGTGGTGCAACGGACGAAAATATTGCGTGCCTTGGCACTCACGAGTGTTGACTCGCAATTATGTGTCCGTTGGTGACACGACCGAACGGAAGTCAGCGGACGTATCGTGATAAGAACGTTGCGTGGAATTCACGTCGAATTCAGAATCAAATTTTCTAAGATAGGTCGGTGACTCGCGCATCCGACATCGCGACAACGGCGGCCATGTTGCGACGTGGGCGCCAGCTCGAAGTAATGACCCTGAGTTGGAACGTCATTGGCGTGATTATCCTCGCGTACGCGGCAGTTGCGGCTCGATCGGTGGCGTTGGCGGGATTTGGTGTCGACAGCGTGATTGAAATCGGAGCGTCGACGGTCGTATTGTGGGAACTCGCTGACGTAGCGCAGAATCGACAGCGTCGAGCCTTGCGCATGATCGGCGTGGCCTTCGTGGCGCTTTCTATCTATTTGACGGTGCAGAGCACCGTCGTTCTCGCCGTCGGATTTCCTCCGCATCACAGTTCTGTCGGTATCACGTGGACCGCGGCGACTGCGCTGGTCATGTTCGCACTAGCGGCGGGGAAAGCAAAGATCGGAAGGGCCTTAGACAACCCGGTGCTCACCGCCGAAGGTCGCGTCACCATGATCGATGGAATCCTGGCGGGAGCGGTTCTCCTGGGGCTGGTGTTGAACGCGTTCGCTGGTTGGTGGTGGGCTGACCCGTTGGCGGGCTACGTGATTCTTTATTACGCGATTCGCGAGGCTCGTGAGATGCTCAGTCACTGATTCGTCAGCACCACTTGTATAGACACCCCTTGGCATTCTCCCTTCTTTTTGAAGTTTGTAGCTCAGGGGCCAGAGCAACGGCTTCCTCATCCGAAGATTGATAGGGCAAAAACTGGGAAATGAGGCGTGTCACTGGCCTTGGCTGGGTCCAAAACATCCATGTGGCAAAAATTATGGAGCAAGATTGGAGAAAATTGGGGGGATTGGCAATATCAATCTCTGGCGCCAGTACGTCTCTTGGTCTCAGATTGTGTCCACCGACAAACGTGTCGTGATTCAGGACCTTGCGGCAAGGAGCTCGTCCCGCAGTCCCCGCACACGTACCTTTAGTTCGTCACGCACATTTCGAACACCCTCAAGCGTCATGCCAGCAGGGTCGTCCAACTCCCAATCGGTGTATTTCTTACCGGGATAGATCGGGCACACGTCTCCGCACCCCATCGAGATAACGGCGTCCACCGCTTTGACAACTTCTTCCGTCCAGGGCTTTGGGAATTCCTCACTGATGTCGATGCCGACCTCAACCATTGCCTCGACGACGACAGGATTCAAAGAATCTGCGGGCTCCGAGCCACCGGTGTAGACATCGATATGATCACCCGCGATGTGGCGCAGCCAACCGGCCGCCATCTGCGAACGTCCGGCGTTGTGCACGCACAGAAAGAGGACGCCCGGTTTACCCTCCGTCGTCGTTTCGACTTTGGCCATAGCTCCGAGGCGCTCCCAGGCGAATCGCTCGGCAAAGATGCTCAAGAAACTCGGGTTCTTTGAGGTCGTTGCGAGACGCTCGTATGAATCGACGAGGAAGCGCTCGACGGTCTCGTCGTCGAAGACGCCGGCGAACTTCCTTAGCAAGGGGCTGAGGGAAGATTGTAAGGGACGTTGTTCGGAAGATGGAAGATCCTCGATCAGATGATTGTTTGGCATGGTTCATTACCTTTCGCTTTCTACGCCAAGTAACTCGCCGACGAGTACGGCGACGCGGAGCTCCACTTCATCGCGAATCGGTCGAACCTCGTCGAGTTCTTTACCGCCGGGATCAGGGAGAACCCAATCCTCGTAACGCTTTCCTGGATAGACAGGGCATGCATCGCCACAGCCCATCGTGACCACCACGTCGGCACTGAACGCCATCTCGTCGGTCAGCTTTTGGGGTTGCTCACTTCTGATGTCGATACCCTTTTCCAACATCACCTCGACTACTGCAGGATTCAGTCGTTCTCCCGGTGCTGATCCTGCTGAGTACACCGTGATGCGGTCTCCTCCCAGGGAGCGCGCGAAGGCGGCGGCCATTTGGGACCTGCCGGCGTTGTGCACGCAGAGGAAAAGGATTTCGGGTTGTTCGCCACTCATGATGCTCCTATTTGATTGACATTGAATCCAACGCGTGCTCGAATGCGAGCTCGTATCTCCGACACGACCTCGTCAAAGGCGCCCTTCGTGCCACGCACGACCGGATCAGAAATTGACCAGTGGGGCCACTGCATGGCCGAGCCGATTTCTTCGTGTGCTTGATCACAGACGGTGATAACGATTGGTGGAAGTTCCTTCACGTCGTCGAGCGCGCGAGGCACGGCAGCGCGAAGGTCAACTCCCACTCGTTGGGCGGCAGCGACTGCTCCGGGGTGGACCTTTTGGGCGGGGTGGGTACCCGCGGACTGCGCGGGTGATCCCGTGCATTGAGTCCATAGGGCTGCGGCGATTTGGCTCCGAGCAGAATTCATGGAGCAAATAAAGAGGACGTTCGACGGCGCCACTGTGGTCGAGGGATGAATGAGATCGAATGTTTCTGAGATAAGTCGGACGTACCGTCGCCGTCCGTCACCATTTGAGATGGACCTCACAATCAGACCCGCACGTTCGAGAATGTCGAGGTGGTGTGCGAGCAAGTTGGATTCGAGGCCGGTGATGCCCTGAAGTTCGACGGGTGCGAGGTCGGAGACCGTTAATTGATCGACGATTGCGAGGCGCACCGGGTCACCCAGCGCTGAATAGATCTTCGCCCTGTCATCGATGTTCAATTTCGTAGCCACGGAGTGAAGATATCACTCAATATTAATTGAGTCAATATAATCTGAGTAAAGGTGTTCCTTCTCTCATCAATGCCCAGACGCGCCAAGGAACGCTCCTTGGTTGTCGTCGACTTAAGACGACTCAACAAAACAAAGTGGTGTTGGACTCTGAGGAGTGCATCGGGGTCGCTCCCGTTGCGACGGAGACGTCCGACGACGTCGATCTGGCGATGAGGGTGAAAGGCATCCCTCACTCCATGAGGACTCGAATCTTGAAGGTTCTCGACGCTCGACAATCGGAGAGCAACGCGACGCACGAATTTCGTGGCACCTGAGCCGCAGGCTCGACAATTCCTTACCCAGTATTTGCCGAAGTTCTGTTGGTCAAGCCATGGCACCGCTCGGTGGCAATTGTGGACGATTAAGACGCTAGAACTCTCGTAACGTCTTCGAGTCGTTCTGGAACCACGCGCCACCACATCCAACGTCCACGCTTCACACCAATGATGAGCCCCGCCTCAGCAAGAATTCTGGTGTGATGAGAAATCGTCGGCTGGCTCTTTCCTAGGGGCTCTTCGAGAGCGCAACTACAGACTTCGTCTTGAGAAGCTATGAGCGAGAGCATTCGCAGTCGGATGGGATCGCTGAGCGCTCCAAAGATCTGAGCCATGTCACCAGCCTCAACTTCCGACATCGCGCCGCCCATCAACGGGCTGCAACAGCTAACAATTCTCTCGTCAATGGCGATGGTTTTGGGACGTGACATCGACTTGATTCTAGTATTGACAAGAATCAATGTGAGGGCTAGCCTTTACATTGACAAACGTCAATGTAAAGGAGACCAAAGTGTCCAGACTGCAGCTCGCCCTCAATGTCTCGAACCTCGAAGAGTCCATCGCTTTCTATTCCAAGTTCTTCAAAACCGAGCCCGCTAAGGTCCGACCCGGCTACGCGAACTTTGCCATCGCTGAGCCGCCGCTCAAGTTGGTGCTTTTTGAAAATCCAGAGACTCCTGGCACGATAAATCACCTCGGCGTTGAAGTCTTCTCGACGACCGAAGTGGTGGAGGCCACCCGCTACCTTGCGAGCGAGGGATTCGATACCGACATCGAAGATGGGACAGTCTGTTGTCACGCGCTTCAAGACAAGGTGTGGGTGGACGGACCTGACGATTCGCGCTGGGAGGTCTACACCGTTCTCGCCGACGCGAGCGAGCCCCCTTCTGTGGCTGGGGACGGATTGTGCTGTACGCCATCGAACTCGACCACATCAGAGACCACTTCATGCTGCTGAGATCTCCTCTGGGTGCGGTCAAGGAGAATTCGTGAGCGCCGCCGTCTCAGAGCAAACTCACGACAGCTCGGTGAGCGCGCCGATTATCTCGCGGTTGTCATTTCTTGACCGGTTCCTCCCCGTGTGGATAATCGCGGCGATGGCCGTAGGCATCGGACTCGGCCGAGCCTTCCCGAGTCTTAACAGATACCTCAATGCGGTGCAGGTCACGTCGGGTACGTCATTACCAATCTTTATTGGACTGCTCATCATGATGTATCCGGTACTGGCCAAGGTTCGCTACGACGAGTTGGGAACGGTGACACGCGACCGGCGTTTGTTGGTGTCGTCGATCGTGTTGAACTGGTTAATTGGTCCAGCCGTCATGTTCGCGCTGGCTTGGTTGCTCTTGTCCAACTTGCCTGCCTATCGCACCGGCTTGATTATCGTTGGCCTCGCGCGTTGTATCGCGATGGTCCTCATATGGAACGATCTATCTGGTGGGCACCGCGAATCGGCGGCTGTGCTCGTGGCGATCAATTCCTTATTCCAGATCGTGGCGTTCGCGTTGCTCGGCTACTTCTATCTCAAAGTGTTGCCGGAGTGGCTCGGTCTGGGGACGCAGACTATTCATCTCTCGATCTGGCGAATCGCTGCGATGGTCGCAATTTTCCTCGGCATACCGCTCGTCGCGGGTTACTTAACTCGAACGCTCGGCGAACGCCGACGGGGTCGAGTCTGGTACGAATCGAAACTGTTGCCGCGCCTGGGTCCCTTTGCGCTCTATGGACTGCTGTACACCATCGTTATCCTTTTCGCGCTGCAAGGTCATACCATCACTTCTCGGCCGCTCGACGTTCTTCGTATTGCCTTGCCTCTGCTGTGCTATTTCGCCATCATGTGGTTTGGATCCTTCGCCTTGGGGCGATCACTGGGACTTCCATACGACCGCACGGCGACCCTGGCCTTTACGGCGGCGGGTAACAATTTCGAGTTAGCCATCGCGGTATGCATCGGCGTCTTTGGGGTTACGAGCGGTGAAGCCTTAGCCGGGGTGGTCGGTCCGCTCATTGAGGTACCTGTGCTCGTTGGTTTGGTCTACGTTTCGCTGTGGGCGAAGCGACGTTTTTTTGGATCTGTCGCTGTTGAGAAACCCGCGTGAGGAGTCACGGAGAAATGTCGACCGGCATGAACCTTCGCCTCAAGGCGCGCGCAACGAAGTTTGACGTAGAGGGTCGAACCATACGGGTGATTGACGATAGTGGCATCGAGGACGCGGTAATCCTGCCGGATGGATGGAGTCTGTAACATTGCGAAGTATGCACGCGACATCTGAATCAATCAAAAGATTGGTCAAAGATCGGACCGTTGGGTGATGCTCCCGTAGCTCAGTATGGAAAGAGCGATGGTTCCCTAAGCTGAAGTAAAGGGTGCACTTAACTCTTTGGAAACTCGGTAAATTCCTTGCAATTACTGGTGAACGGCCTAGGTTGAAAGCCATCAGCGAGTTGGGAATTCGCCTACTATTCCCGGTACATGTTGTGCTGAGGTTGTGCTGGGAATCTGATTGTACAAGTCCCC
>Ga0207933_1001407_pt1 | contig 18301 bp, 12 predicted proteins | sample NGESurdeep092012_4_FD_184488 | JGI IMG/M metagenome (GOLD analysis project Ga0207933, IMG submission 184488) | Arctic peat soil microbial communities from Barrow, Alaska - NGEE Surface sample F53-3 deep-092012 (SPAdes) | ecosystem: Environmental > Terrestrial > Soil > Wetlands > Peat ...
CAGGCCCGTATACAGCCAATAAAAAACCGGCGCCTCTTTGAACCGCTTGCTCAGGCCGCTCTCAAACCCCATCGATTCGCACACGGTATAGGCCGTCGAAAGCGGAAGAATCGACGCTGCGAAGATCGAAGCATTCAACAGCCCGAAGGCAAATAGCACCGACGCATATTGTCCGCTCAACGGCCGCAAAGATTGCGCCGCATCGGCCGCGTCGGAGATGTTGTGCTGGCCGCCGACAAACAGCGTCGCCGCGCACGCGATCACGATGAACGCTGCCACCACGATAGAGAACACCGAGCCAAAGACCGCATCGGTCTGCGCCATCCTCAGTTGCGAGTGACGCGCTCCCTTGTCCACCACCGAAGCCTGCAGATAGAACTGTTGCCACGGCGCCACCGTCGCGCCGATCAGGCCCACCGAAAGATAGAGGTACCCCGGACTGCGAAGATCGCGCATCCGAGGCATCCGCAGCGTGTCCTTCACCGCCGAGCTCCAGTGCGGATGCGCCAGCACCGCCGTGATGATGTAAGCGATGTACAGAAAGCTGAGACACACAAACAGCTTCTCCAGCTTCTTGTAGTCGCCAAAGACCACCAGCACCCACACCAGCAGGAGCACGACGGGGACCGAGATCCATTTATTAATATGAAACAGTCCCGCGCTCGAGCTGACGCCGGCGAACTCGCTCACCACATCGCCGAGGTTGCACAGCACCAGCCCCACCATCAGGATCGCCGTCGTACGCAGGCCGAACTCTTCGCGGATTAGCTCGCTCAGCCCCTTGCCCGTCACCACGCCCATGCGCGCGGAGATCTCCTGCGCAAACGCCAGCATGATCGCCATCGGGATCATCGTCCACAACAGCGCGTAGCCAAACTGCGCGCCCGCGGTGGCGTAGGTGTAGATGCCTCCCGCATCGTTGTCCACATTCGCAGTAATAAAGCCGGGGCCGAGCACTGCCAGAAGCAGCAGAATGCTGGTGCGCCAGCGTTTCCAGCGTGTCATCGGCGCTCCTCTGGCAAGAGATTGGCTGCGGAGGCCACGCCTTCACGCTGCACGAGTTGGTAGAGACGCCGCGCCGGCTCCTTCAGCCTCGCATCGTCCGCTACACGAACATTGTCACCTATATGGGATGCATCCTTCGAGGAAACTAACACCACAGTCTCCGGATGAACCACCAGCGACGCCTTCAGCATCACCCCCGCCAGCGTCTCGCGGTCGGACAGGTCCTCACCCGTCTGCTGGTTCCACCGCCTGCACATCTCCTGCGATCCTGTAAGCCGTTCATGCAGCCTGCCCAGATTATCCGTCAACGCCCGATGATGAATGTGGAACGCCTCCCCCACCGCATCGGCGGCATCGAACACCGACCACTCATGCTGCACGACGCGGCAGAACGCCGGCCGCTCCCGCAGCAGTGCCGGAATCTTCGCACTCTCGCTGCCCACGCCGAAGCTCCCGATCTTTCCCTGCGAAACCGCATCCTCCAGAAATCGCAGCAGCCCCTCATCGCCCAGGTCGCCGGCCTCCGCCTCATGCAACAACCACACATCGATGAATCCAGTCCGCAGAGCGCGCAGGCTGTCTTCGAGCGACGCGCGCGCCTCTTCGGCGGTGAACTTCGATCGGCTTGCGGTCGCAGCCACGGCTCCTGCCGCGCGCGCCAGCCACTGCTTCAACGCGGGGACCCGCTTGGCGATTGGCCCGACCGCCGGCCCAACCACGCGTCTCGCAGCGCGAAGCAGGCCGCCACGTTTCGGCGGCGCAATGCCATACTTCGTCGTCACCGTTGCAGCCTCGCGATGCCGCTCCAGAAACTCACCCAGGCAGCTCTCCGCCTCGCCATAGCCGTACATCGGCGCCACATCGAAGTGGCGAATTCCCGCGTCAAACGCGGCCTCCAGCAGCCGCAGGCTCTCCCGACGGCCAAGCGCGCCCATGATCGACGAGCAGCCGTAGCCAAGCCGCGTCGTCTCCCGCCCGTTCTTCGCGAGCCTGATCTGCTCCACGGCGCCTCCGTTCCATCGAATAAGCAGTATTGCTGAAGGTGTACCCGGGGAACGATCTCAACGTCGTTTTTCCCCGATAAAAACGACACCCTCTGCGTCTTCCCAGGGGATCGTGTCAGGAATACTGCTCTAGAGTACCGTTCCGCAATGAAGCGTGCGTCAGACCTTTGCTAATTGATCCGCCAGCCGCATTGCTAATGCGATCACAGTATGGGTCGGGTTCGAAAACCCCGAGCTCGGAAAGACCGCGCTGCTGCAAACATAAGCATTGCGCAACCCATGCAGCAGCAGGTCAGGCGTCACAACGCCCTCGCCCGGCGAGGCCGCCATGCGCATTCCGCCCATGTGGTGATTGCTGTCATCGCACCTCTCCACAAACGCAGCATTGCCTGAAAGCAGCGCCGCGTCGATCTTGACGTCCGCGATGTCAGCCAGCGACCCAGCCGCCGTCTCCGCGAAGTATCGTATCGTCCGCAACTCCAGCTCGGAGATGCGCCAATCCAGCCGCGCCCGCAACAGTCCAAGCGAATCCCGTTCCTCACCTAATGTAATCGAGCTCTCGCCATCCGGCCGCTGCTCGCAATGTACACGCAGTCGAACCTCCGCGCCGGGAGGGTTGTAGGCACGATGCTTCAGCGCGTAACGCAGCGTCTGCCGCATCAGCAGCGGCGTGTGCCGCGCCGTTCGCAGAACATCCACCGGCTTCACCTCGCCCCAGTGGCCGCGCATCAGATGCTTGGCCGTCATCTTCGTCACATCCAGCGCCTCATCCATCTCACTCTCAAAGCTCATCGTCGCCGCGCAGTTCAGCACTTTGGCCCTGCTCTGCTCGTCAGGCGCCAGCCGCAGCTTGGGATGGTATTTGTATCCGCCGAAGAAGATGTTGTCGAAGATCCTTGCAAATCGGCGCGGATTGCGCGGCAGAAGGCTGGCTGCATTGGCATCGATATGATCCTGAAAGTGCCGCCCCAGCAGCCCGGAACGATTCCATGGCAGCGCGCCCTCGCGCGGCTGCAGGAAGAAGCGCACGCACTCGATCGCCCCCATGCAAAAGACAAACTGCTGCGCCTCGACGACCATCTCCAGCCCTGTTTGCGTGCGGCAGCGCAGGCCACGTACGGTCTCTCCGTCCAGAAGCAACTCCACAGCATTTGCATGCAGCCACACCTGCACGCTCTCACTGGTCTCAAGTTTCTTCGCATGCACCCGCGCAAGGTTCGGCTCCGGGCACCATCGCGTCAGATACGTCTGCATCGCGGGAAACTCCGGTTTTCCCAGACCGATCTTCCGCCATACCTCCGCGTCCTCGAGCGTTACATCGCCAAGTCCCTCGCACCCCAACGCGCGCAGATAAAACGGCTCCAGCTCTTCACGTGAAAACGGCCACCCACTCTCTTCAATCCATGCGCGCCGCTCAAAATCCTCCGCATTCAACTCCAGAATCTGCCCGCCCCATCGCGTCGTCGTTCCGCCGTGCGCGCGAACGCGCCCCTCGTGGATGCCGCGATGAACATGTCCAACCACCTCGCTGCGGTACGGCTCCTGCGCGGTCTCCTCGATCTCGCGCCCGCCGCCTTCGAGCACCATCACGCGCTTGCCCTGGCGTTCGAGCTCCACCGCAAGGCAGATCCCCGCCGCGCCCGCGCCCACGATGCAGATGTCAGGATGGAACTCCGCCGATGGCCTCTCCCGCAGCAGGTCGTGAATCATGTCGTCACTTCCTGAGCTGTTTTCCCAGCCTTGATCGCGCGCAATCGTGCAACGATCGCCGCCACCTGCGCGTCGTTGTGATAGCCGCTCGCCTGCGCGCGCCGCCGCCCGGCCGCCGCAATCCGCGCGCGCGCCGCCTCATCCGGCAGATACCGCCGTATCTTCGCGACGCACTCCTCGATGCCTTCGAAGAACACCGCCTCCTCGTCCTCGACAAAGCGCGCAAGGTGGCCGGGCGAACGCTCCGCCAGCAGAAACCCCTCGCACGCCGCAATCTCAAAACTCTTGTGCACGAACTCATCCTGATTCGCGTGCGTCAAGAAACTCAGATTGATCTTCGACCGCCAGATGCCCTCGCGATAGTCCTTGCGAAACAGCTCGCCATGCCCGCGATACAGCGCCGCCGTCGCCTCCGGCCCAAGCGCCTTCTTCCACACCAGGCCGCCCGAGATCACCACCGGAAACCCAAACTCCTTCCATAGCCGCGTGAGGAACTGCGCGCGGTCGTCATACGGTGTTCCAATGAACGAGACACCGCGATCGCGGTCCTTATCGCTCCAGCCTTCAGGTGGCGGAAAGTGAATCGTCGGCTCATACGCCGTCTGAATCTTCAGCACATCGCGCGCTCCGTGCTCACGATACTCAACAACATTCTTATCCCTCTGCACCACGTGCAGATCGAAGTGCGGCAGGTCCTTCAAATACAGCCGCCACCCAGGATCGCCGCGCACTCCAAAGAAGTTATCGATCATGTAGCTGACACTCATAATCCCCATGCGCCGCAATCTCTCGAGCGTCTCCGGCTGCAGCGCCAGCAGCTTGTCTGCCCAGAAGATATCCGGCCGTTCGCGCTCCGCCACTGCCAGCACCTCGCGATTCAGCCGGCTCACCCACGGGCCCATCTGCGCGCGATGCACAATCTTCCGCAGCAGCGGATGTTTCGGCTCAAACTCAAACGCATTCAACGCAAGCACGCGATGCCCCTGCCGTTCCAGCGCCCACAGCCTGTACAGCGAAGAATCGTTCGGCGAAAGCCCCGCCGCATACAAAATACTCAGCGGACGCTCCGCACTCATGCGCTCTACCTCTCACGCAGCTGGGCAATCACCTGCTCGGCGTGAATCACGCCCGCCACCCGCCGTCCCACATCCACCACCGGCAGCGAGCGCAGATTGTACTTATCGAACCGTTCCGCCACCTGCTCATCGCTCGCATGCAGGCCGCAGGAGACATTATGTCCCTCCGCAAGCGTCGACAGTTTGGTGTCGGGCGCAGCCAGCAACAGCCGCGGCAGCATCACCACTCCGTCCAGTCTGTCTTCGCTGTCGAGCAGATAGATCTCCGAGATCGTATCCGGATCGCCGTCAAAACCCCGCAGCGCTTCAACCGCATCGGCCACACTGCCATCGCGCGACACGCTGATGAAGTCCGTCGTCATCCGTCCCGCCGCAGACTCCGCCGAAAACTCCAGCAGCTCCTCGACATCGTGGCGTTCGTCGGGCTCCATCTCACCCAGAATCGCATCCGACTGCTCGTCGCTCAGCTCTCCCAGCACGTCCGCCGCCGCGCCTGGATCCATCTCCTCGATAATGTCCGCCGCGCGTTCGGACTTCATGTGCAGCAGAAGCTCCTTTTGCAGCTTCGGCTGGATCTCCTCCAGCGCCTCGGCCGCCGTCTCCTCCGGCAGGCTCGTAAAGACTGCCTCGCGCTCGGCCGGCGCCAGCTCTTCGAGAATGTCCGCAATGTCCGACGGATGCAGCTTCGCCAGCCGCTCCTCTCCAATCTTCAGCCGCACCCTCCGCGCCGGATCGCGGTCGATCACATCCACGCAGCTCCACGGAATCACCCTTGAAGGAATCACCCGCACAAGTGTGTCCACTGCCGACGCGGGCAGCCCCTTGAGCAGCCGTCGCAGCGCGCCGCGCATGCCAATCTCAACTTCCTCGATGCGCAGCGTCGTCCTCTCATCACCGTCGCCTCCCCGCTCCCATGCGAGGTTCACATCGTTGACGCGCACCACCTTGCGCCCGTCGACATCGATAATCTGCTGGTCCAGCAGGTCACGCTCCAGCAGCAGTGTGTCGCTCAGGCTCGGCACCTGCTCCGGCTTCGCTCCTGTTCGCAGCGTCCTGTCCGCTGCATGAGGCATCTTGATCGCCTCCACCGGCACCATCGATCGATGCGACTTCCCGCTCCCGCGCCACGCCAGCAGAAACCCGTAGACCCGCGTGCTGTCCTTGCCGACATCGACCGCCAGCTCCTGAATGCGGCCGCACTCCTTGCCGTCCTCATCCATCACCGGCATGCCCACCAGCGTCGCCACCGTGGTCGGATTGGTCGTCGTCCCATTCATAATCTTTATCTTTCCCTAACCTAACCCATCGCGCGCCCTTGAGAACAGCCGGAAACATCCGCAAGTAGACAGGATGCCAACCATGGCGCTGCCAGCCGCTTGCGGCCAGCAAAAAGCCACCGCCCCAGGGCAGTGGCCTCTTGTCCTTGCAACCGAAGTGACGCCCAAGCGACGCTTACTTGCTGAAGTCCACCGTCGGCGCCTGCGCATTCGCCGGATTGCCTTTGAAGTACTCGTCGCGATAGTGATAATGAGCCATTCCGGCCCAAATACTGTTTGGGAACTGCTGGATGTAGACGTCATAGGCCTTCAACGCCAGGTTGTACCGGTTCCGCTCCACAGCAATCCGGTTCTCCGCGCCGGCCAGCTCATCCTCCAGGCGCATGAACTGGTCATTGCCCTTCAGGTCCGGATACTGCTCCTGCAGCCGATAAAGCGGAATCAGCGCCCCGTCCAGCCGCGTGTTTGCCTGGATACTGCTCGCCCTATCCGACGAGGCCGCCAGCACGCCCGCGCGCGCATTCGCAATATTCGTCAGGATCGTCGACTCCTCCTTGACGTAGCCCTTCACACTGGCCACCAGGTTCGGAATCAGGTCCAGACGCCGCTGCTGCACCACATTCACCTGCGAGTACGCTTGGTTCACATCCTCATTCAGCGCCACCATGTGGTTCTTCGACGTGATGTAGCTACCCGCCCCAAGCAGGACCACCACCACCACCAAAATCACTACGCCCAGCGCTACCCATGCAGCCTTCATCGTCTTTCCTTTCGTGCGCGTCCGCGCCCTTCGCTCTTCAGCCTACTGCACCTGCCCGGCCCGCCCACTCTACCAATCGCCGCTGGCCCCGCCGCCCCCGGAGCCGCCGCCAAACCCTCCGCCAAAATCTCCACCACCGCCGCCGCCGCCGAATCCGCCACCGCCCCCACCGAATCCGCCGCCACCAAAGCCTCCACCTCGCCCGCCGCCGAACAGGCTTCCCAGCAGGAACCATGGCAGCCACCCGCCGCCTCGTCCCCCGCCCAGGAAGATCCCCATAATGATGATGAAGATCACGAACCCGATCCAGTTGTTGCCGCCGCGCCGCTCCGTCCTGTAGGTCTGCTGCACCGGCTGCGACACGGGGGCAGTCAGCGTCACATTCGCATCCGCGGCAATCACGCCCGCAATCTGCTGCTCACCCAAGAGCAGCGCCGGCCCAAACTGGTTCTGCCGCAGCAGCGGAACTATGTTGCGCCCAATGTCGCCCACCTTGGCGTCATTCAAAATGCCTTCGAGGCCATACCCAACCTCGATGCGCCGCTTATGATCGTTGATCGCCAGGATCATCAGCACGCCGCGATCCGTGCCCTTCGGTCCCACCCTCCACTTGTCTTCCAGATCGGTCGCGTACTGGTCGATGTCCGCGCCCTCCAGCGAATGGACCGTCACCACCTCGATCGTGGCGTGCGCCTTCTCATAGACCTCGAGGCTAAGCTGCTCCATCTGCTGCTTGGAGTCCGCATCGATGACGCCCGCGAAGTCCTGAACATAGCTCGTAGGTTTAGAAGGAAGCTGGCTGACCGACTCCGCGCGCGCGAATCCGGCCGCACAGGTCGCCACAACAGTCAGCGCCGCACCACTCAGCATCAGGAGCGCGGTCGGACGAACGATATCTTTCAACTTGGCGCGGACCGCGATCACCTCCTCAGGGTACGCTGCCGCGCCAATTTAGTTCCCCGCGCCCCAAGACGTGAAACCGACGCGAGACGACACAAGACCAGCCTTGACTGCGCAAACGCGGAAAGCCCTCCATCATCCGGAGAGCTTTCTCTATCGCCACAAATCACACCGTCGGCACACCCGCTAGAGTTTGCCTTGCAGATCATGCGCCATGTTCTTATGCGCCGCAACCGTGCTCTTTCCCTGCTCGACCGTAGCCTTGAACCGCGCATCCTTCGTATCGTTCGCCTCTTTATCGAACAGGTCATAGGCTCCGTCATGGTCTTTGACCATCGCGTCGATGTACTCCTTATCGAAGTCATGCCCGCTCAGCCCGTTGAGCTTGTCCGCTTCCTGCTGATGGTCCGAGTCCATGCTCGTGGGAGCCGTCAGTCCCCACTTCACCGCGAACGGCTTCATCTTCCGTCCCAGCGCCTCATGCTCCACCACCATCTTGTGTGCGAACGACTTGACCGCCGGGTCGGTCGCCTTGTGCTCCGCCAGCTCGCTCAGCTTGATCTCGTTCAGGTTTCCCTGCGAAACCGTCGTCAGAAACTGCTTGTCCTGATCTGTCGCCTGCGCCTTCACCTTGGTTGTCGCCAACAGAGCCGCACAACCGAGCGCCGCACAACACATTGCATATGTAATCTTTTTCATGGTCTTCTCCAGTGCGCGGTTCGGCCGCGCCTCAAAAATGGCGTACCCGCAGTGAGAGTCAGCATCATCTCCCCGCGTTGCATGCGGCGCGGCACGCCAACTCTGTATCCTGAAAGTCTTCCAATCTCTGGAGACTTCATGACCAGCACGACCCCACAGCCGCCCATCGCCGAACGCGAACCGCACGCAACGCCCATCCACTCGACCCAGCTCCACGACGACTACGCCTGGCTGCGCAACAAGAACGACCCGCGCGTCACCGCCTACCTCGAAGCCGAAAACGCCTACACCGCCGCCGCGATGGCCGGAACCGAAGCTCTCCAACAGCAGCTCTACGATGAGATCCTCTCCCACATCAAAGAGGACGACGTCTCCGTCCCCTACCGCGAAGGCGACTGGGAGTATCTCCTCCGCACCGAAAAAGGCCAGCAGTACCCACGCTTCTGCCGCCGTCCCACCGGCTCCGCGCCCTCGCTCACCTCCACCGACCCCACTCCAGCCGAGACCGTCATCCTCGACGTCAACCAGCTGGCAGAAGGCCAGCCGTTTATGTCGCTCGGCGCTACAAGCGTTAGCCCCAACGGCCGCCTGCTCGCCTACTCGACCGACAACACCGGCTTCCGCCAGTACACGCTGCACATCAAAGACCTCACCACCAACGAAACACTCCCCGACACCGCCGAGCGCGTCGGCTCCCTCGCCTGGGCCGCCGACTCGCAAACCCTCTTCTACTCCACCGAAGACGAGCAGACCAAGCGCCAGGACCGCCTCTTCCGCCACACCCTCGGCGCCACAGCCGCCACCGACACCGAGGTCTTCCATGAGCCAGACGAGCGCTTCAACCTCGGCGTAGACCGCACCCGCGACCGACGTTATCTCCTGCTCGACATCGGCAGCCACACCACCAGCGAGAGCTGGTTCCTCGACGCCACAACTCCCACAGCCGCCTTCCAGCGCATCGCCGAACGCGTCGACGACGAAGAGTACTACGTCGAACATCGCGACGGCTTCTTCTACATCCGCTCCAATCGCAACGCCGAACAATTCAAGCTCATCCGCACACCAGTCAACGCCACCAGCCGCGAACACTGGCAGGAGCTTCTTCCCGAATACAAAGACGCTCCCTTCGAGGACTTCGATCTCTTCCAGACCTTTCTCGTCGCCGGCTATCGCGAGCGCGGTCTCCCCATCCTGCGCGTCTTCTCACTCGACGAAAAAGGAAGCCCCACATCCCCCCGCGACATCCGCTTCCCCGACCCCGCCTACGCCGCCTCCAGCGAGATCAACCGCGACTTCAACGCCACCACCTATCGCTACGCCTACCAGTCGCTCGTTCGCCCAGCCTCCGTCTTCCGCTACGACATCGCCACCGGCGAATCCACGCTCCTCAAGCAGCAGGAGGTCCCCGGAGGCTTCGACGCCTCGCTCTACGAGTCGCAGCGCCTCTGGTTCCGCGCCCACGACGGAACAGAGGTCCCCATCTCGCTCGTCTACAAACGCAGCAGCTTTCACAAAAACGCGAAAAACCCGCTCTACGTCTACGGCTACGGAAGCTACGGCTACCCGCTTCCGCTCGGCTTCTCCGCCTCGCGCCTCGCTCTGCTCGATCGCGGCCTCGTCGTCGCCTACGCCCACATCCGCGGCGGCGGCGAGCTGGGCGATCCCTGGCACGACGCCGGCAAGATGATGCAGAAGCGCAACACCTTCACCGACTTCATCGAAGCCGTCGAGTTCCTCACCCGCGAAGGCTACGGCGACCCCGCGCGCGTCGCCATCGAAGGCGGCAGCGCCGGCGGCCTGCTCACGGGCGCGGTCGTCAACATGCGTCCCAATCTCTTCCGCACCGTCCTCTCGCACGTCCCCTTCGTCGACGTCATGAACACCATGCTCGATGCGTCCCTGCCACTCACGGTGGCCGAGTATGAAGAGTGGGGCAACCCCAATGAGCCCGAAGCCTTCAACTACATGCTCAGCTACTCGCCCTACGACAACATCCAGCAAGGCCCCTACCCCGCGATGCTCGTCAAGACCAGCCTCAACGACTCGCAGGTCATGTACTGGGAGCCCGCCAAATACATCGCCAAACTCCGCACGCTCAAAACCAATATCCCGCCCAACGGCACGCCGCTGCTCTTCCACACCAACATGGACGCCGGCCACGGCGGAGCCTCCGGCCGCTACGACTACCTCAAAGAAATAGCCTTCGACGACGCATTTCTCCTCCGCGAACTTAGCGCCGTAAATAAAATCGCAGGGTAACTCGAATCAGCCCACAACCTCTTCCACCACCCCGCCATCGCCCTCACCCGGCGCAAGAAACAGATTCGTCTCCAGCCCATGCTGCCGCGTGTACAGATCGAAGTAGCGCCCACCCATCGCATACAGCTGCTCGTGTGTTCCGCGCTCCACAATGCGTCCGTCTTCCACCACTAGGATCTGATCGGCTCGCCGGATCGTCGACAATCTGTGCGCGATCACGAACGTCGTCCGCCCCTGCATCAGGTAGCTCAACCCCTCCTGGATCATCTGCTCGCTCTCCGAGTCCAGCGAGCTCGTCGCCTCATCCAGAATCAGAATTCGCGGGTCCGCCAGAATCGCGCGCGCAATCGACAGCCGCTGCCGCTGCCCGCCCGAAAGCTTCACCCCGCGCTCGCCGACGATCGTCTCGTAGCCCTCCTGAAAACGCTCCGCAAACTCATCCACGCGCGCAATCGCACACGCTCGCAGAAACTCTTCCTCCGTCGCCTCGGGCCGTGAAAACATCACATTGTCGCGAATCGTTCCATCGAACAGAAACGTCTCCTGCAGCACCACGCCCAGCTGCGGACGAAAGCTGCTCAGCCGCACCGTCGCCAGGTCCCTCCCATCGACCAGCACCGCGCCGCGCCGCACCGTATGGAAGCCGCACACCAGGCTAATAATCGTCGACTTCCCTGACCCGCTCGATCCCACCAGCGCCGTCACCGTGCCCGGCCGCGCATGGAAGCTCACGTCATGCAGCACCGGCTTGTCCTCCACATACGCGAAGCTCACATCGTCGAAGCGCACATCTCCCGTAATCGTGCCGATGGCCGTCGTCCGTTCCGCCTCGGAGTCCTCCTCGTGCTCGGCAAGAATCTCCCGCGTCCGGTCCAGGCCCGCCATCGCCTCCGTCAACTGCGTTCCGACCGAAACAAGCTGCACGATCGGCGCAATCATGAAGCCCAGAAAAAGCACATAGCTGAAGTACTGTCCCACCGTCAGCTTGCCTGAGAGGTGTTCATGCGCGCCGATATACATCACCAGCGCGCTCACCACGCCCAGCACCACCGTGGACGCCAGGCTCATCAACGACTGTGCCGTCAGCGAGCTAATCACGTTGTGCAGCAGCCGCTCTACGCCGCCCGCAAACACGCGCGCCTCGCTCGCCTCCGCGTGATATCCCTTGATGACCCGCACGCCACCCAGCGACTCCGTCAGCCTTCCCGTAACCTCCGCGTTAATCTTCGCGCGTTCGCGGAAGATCGGACGGATCGTCTTGAAGGCGCGCTGCAGAATCAGCCCGAACGCCATCAGGATGCAGAACGTCAGCAGCGTCATCTTCACGCTGGTGTGCAGCAGGTAGGCAAACGCGAACAACGCCGTCAGAATGCCGCCGACGAAGTCCATAATGCCCGTGCCCACAAGGTTGCGAACGCCTTCGACGTCCGTCATGATGCGCGCCACCAGCGTGCCCGTGCGGTTCTCGTCGTAAAACGAGACCGGCAGCCGCCCAATGTGGCGCTGCACCTCCATGCGCAGGTCGGTAATCAATCTCTGGCCGGACTTCGAGAGCACCTGCGTCAGCGCGTACGACGTGCCTCCCTGCACACACGTCGCCGCAACCGCCAGGCCAATGATCTTCGGCAGCATCCCGATCTGCCCCTTCACCATCACCACATCGATCAGCGGCCGCGACAGCACCGGCAGCACCAGCCCCGACGCGCGGTTGATCGCCATCAGGAAGAAGGCGCCGCCTAGCAGCCACAGCCGCGGCTTCACCAGCCGCCATATCTCCGGCCACACATCACGCAGCTTCGGCTTGGGCTTCGCCGTCGTATCCGCCGCGCCTCGCCCCGCGCCGCGCGAAGGCCGTTCAGCCGCACGCATGCCTCCGCGGCCGCCCATACCCGAGTGTGAAAAGCCGCCCATGTGTTGTGTCAGTGTAGACGTTGAAGCCGGCCGTTTATTGCAGACCGCCCGCGCTCGGCACGATCACGCCGTCCGGCTGCGTCGCGCCGCGATAAAACTGCGCACGCACAGCGCCGTAAATATCAGGCAGATCACCGACATCACAGCCTGGTCCTTCACCGCCGCGGGGTCAGCCAACGGCCCACCGTGCGCACCCACCCACTCCTTAATCGCCATCACGCCCGGAAACACAAATCCCACCAGCCCAATCGTCACCGCAATATGCATCCACAGCATTCGCTGTCGCGCATCGCTCATGCTGGCCAGAATTCCGCAGATCGCCAGCGCAATCCCGAACCACCCCGGAATCAGCGCCGTCGGATGCACGTGACCCGTGAGCACGAAGCCCGCCATGCCCAGCACGATCAGCGCCACGCCAAACCAAATCGCCAGCTTTGCCACAGTTTCCCTCTTTCTTGTTCGACCTGCTCTACGAGCCCGCAGCCTGCTTCACCGCATCCAGCGCCGCCGCAACTGTCCAGTCCTTCGTCGGATAGAACGCTACCACCTTTCCGTCCTTGCCGATCACCACCGTCGCCAGCGAGTGCTGCAGCGTTCCATTCGCGCCCGGCGTCACGCCCACATCGAACCACTGCTCCATCTTCGCCAGCTCCTTCTCGCTCGGCGCCGCAAACTCCCAATGCTGAAACGTCTCCTTCGTGTAGCGGCCGGTATAAGCCTCGCCATAACTCTTCAGCACCTTCGGCGTGTCATACGTTGGATCGAAACTCACGCTCAGCAGATGTGTCTTCTTGTACAGCGCCGGGTCCTTCGCCAGCTGCTGATCGATCTCGGCAAAGTTCCTGCTCATTCGCGGGCAATAGTCCGCCAGCGGGCAGCGCGTATAGATAAACGTCATCAGCACCACCTTGCCGCGATACTGCTTCAGATCGATCGTCTTGTCCGACTGATTCAGCAGCTTGAAATCCGGGACCCGATCGCCCGCCGTCGGCACGTGATACTCGACCGTCGGCGCATAGTCTGGCTTCGCCTGTCCGACAACGACGATATTGCTGAGCCGAAAATTATCCGGCCCATGCGCCGTCTTGTCCGCCTCCAGCGTCGCCGTGATCGTGTCACCTGGATGCAGCTCCGACAACGCCGCGCGATCAGTCAGCGGATACGTCATCGTCATCGCGTCCATCACCCCGGGAACAGCCCCGGCGTTCAGATCGATCTCTCCACTCTTCGCATCCGTACTCACGACGACTCCGCGAATCGGATACTGCAGCGCCGCACTCCCACTTGCTTGCGGCGATGAAGTCGATGGAGCAGCCGCATGCCGGCATCCGCTCCCGCCCACAAGAACGGCCAACGACAGAATCGCAGCCCCCGCCACTTCCATCCTTCGATTCATATCTTTCACATCATTAATGATACGTCCGCACGCCCAGTCCGTGCCCCTTCAAGCTTCGCCGCTCATCCCGCGTGCTAGCATCGCACTCAGGTTTTTCGCTGCGCTTCAACAGAGTCGACCCGGTGCGGCGGCTACTGCGGGGAGGCGCCGCCCACGCTGCCCTTCACCGCAGTCCCGTCGCCGACGCCCCCCTTCGCCTGCGAAATTCCCAGGGCAATTCCCAGAACGTCCCCACTCTTGCCGTCCGCCATCCAGTCCGCCGACGCCTCCCCCCAAAGCAGCTTCGGCCCCACCGCACCCTGGCTTGCCGCCGGCTTCCTCCTCACCGGCCTCGGCACCGTTCTGCTCGGCCCTCTGCTTCCCTTCCTCGCGCACGACTGGCATCTCACTGACGCCCAGAGCGGCCTGCTCCTGCTCGCCAAATTCATCGGCGCCTTCATCGGCGGAGTCACCGTTCCACGCCGTCTTCGTCTCGGCGTCTTCTCCGGCACCGCTCTCGCGGGCCTGGGTTTCGCAGCGTTCGCCCTCGCACACTCGCTTCTCTTCGGCTGCGCGACGCTCTTCGTCAGCGGCCTCGGCCTCGGCCAGATCATCGCCTCCACCAACATCCTCGCCGGCCGCCGCTACCAGCACCACACCGGCTCCGCGCTCTCCTCGCTCAACTTCTTCTGGAGCCTCGGCGCCGTGCTCACCGGCCTGCTCGTCGCCGCCTTCCTTCCGCACTACGGCCTCCGCAACCCGCTGCTCTGGTTCGCCGCACTCTTCCTGCTCACCGGTCTCGGCGGCGTCCTCCGTCCCGTCGCCTCGCGTCCGGTCGCCTCAACCGAAGCATCCTCACCCTCCGACGACAGCCCACATCCACTCGCCACCAAAATCATCGTTCTCTTCGCCTTCCTGCTCTTCTTCTACGGTGGCCTCGAAACTTGTCTCACTGCCTGGATCACCACCTTTACTCTGCGCTTCTCAGACCTCCGTCTCCTCGGCGGCCAATCCGGAGTCGTTCTTCTCTGGGCCGCTCTCGCCGCCGGCCGCGCGCTCTCCTCGCTCATCCTCCGCTTCACCGGCGAACGTCTCGTCCAACGCGCAGGCCTCGTTCTCTCCGTCATCTTCATCGCGGTCCTGTCCGTCGCACACCACGGTCCGCTGCTCTCGCTCTGCTGCGTGCTGCTCGGCCTCAGCCTTGCCCCGTTCTTCCCCACCACCTTCGCCCTGCTCATGCATCGCCGCCCCTCCGCTCGCGTCGGCGGCTTCATCCTCGCCGTCTCCGGCCTCGGAGCCGCGCTCTTTCCCTGGCTCATGGGCGTCATCTCCACCCACACCGGATCGCTCCGCATCGCCATGGCCGTCCCCTGCGCGCTCGCGCTTATCCTCCTTCTGCTCACGCTGATTCCTACCGAAACATCCGCTTTACAGCCCTGATTTCCACGCATCGCCGAGGCGAAAATTCGGTGAAGAACGGCGTATAAAAGAACTGATAGGAAGCGCCGTAAAACAGCCGGATGCCCACGCCCTTTACTGAGCCTCAGCTACTCGACGCACTCGCCCGAGGCGTCCGCGTCGTGCTGCCCAACAACCGCGCCGCCCGCGCCCTCCGCCGCGCCTTCGACGACCGCCAGCGCGCCACCGGAGCCGCAGCCTGGGAGTCCGCCCCCGCGCTCTCCTGGGCCGATTGGACGCGCTCGCTCTGGTCCGCCCTCGTCGCCGACGGAGCCGAGCTCCGCCTCCTCCTCAACCCCGCGCAGGAGCACACCCTCTGGCGCGAAATCATCGCCTCCGCCACCACCGATCGCTCTCTAAGCTCGCCCGACTCCCTCGCCGAGCTGGCCCGCTCCGCCTTTCATCTCGCCGCCGCCCACCAGGCCCTCCCTCGCCTGCGTTCCTCCGCCACCACCTCCGACAGCCGCACCTTCGCCGCCTGGGCCGAGAGCTTCGCACGCCTCTCCACATCTCAAAACTGCCTCTCTTCCTCGCAGATCGAAGCCGCCCTCGTCGAACACGCTCTCGCGAACTCCCTCCATCTCGACACTCCCATCCTCCTCGCAGGCTTTAGTAATCCCGACGATCTCACGCCAGCGCAAAACGCTCTCCTCGACGCCCTGCGCTCCACAGGAACCTCGCTGGAGACAATCTCCCTGACAGCACAAGAAGAATCCCTCACAGCACAAGAATCATTTGCAGCACCAGAATCATTTGCAGCACACGAAGAATCCCCCACAGCAGAAGAATCCCTCGCAGCACAAGAAGAATCTGTCACAGCACAACAAGAATCTGTCATCTCGACCGGAGCGCAGCGGAGTGGAGAGACCTGCATCTCCCCGCTGCCCATGCAGGCAGCGAACCCCACTGCCCTTCGCGCCAGCACCATTGCACCCACACCGCGCGAAGAGCTTCAACTCGCCGCGCACTGGATTCGCCGCTTCCTCGAAACCCACACCACGCCCGATCACACACCGCGCCTCGCCGTCCTGCTCCCGCAACCCGAAGACGACCACGCCGAGCTCGAACAAGTCTTCCGCGAGATCCTCGCACCCGAGCTGCAATCCATCAGCGCCGATCTCTCTTCCACGCCGTGGGAGTTCGTGAGCGGCGCTCCGCTCGCCTCGCAGCCCATGGTCGTCGACGCGCTCGACCTCCTCCGCTGGACAAGCGGCCCGCTTCCTCTCGAACGCGTCAGCGCGCTCCTGCTCTCGCCCTTCCTCGGCAGCTCTGCCGCGCGTCTCGCCGCCGCGCGCTTCGACGCCCACTTCCTGCGCGACAATCTGTCTCTCGTTCCCGAGCTCGACCTCGCCTCCGTTCGCCGCTTCGCTGCACAGGAGGCGCATCGCCGAAACTTAACCGACTCCCGCTCAACCGACTCCCCCTCAGCCGACTCTCCCTCAACCGATTCCCCGATAGCCTGGCTGCAACCGCTGGCCGACGTGCTCACCGCCCGGCTGCCGAACCCCGCAACCCGCTCCTTCGCCGACTGGGCCGAGCTCTTCCGCACTATCCTCCGCGCCGCCAACTGGCCACGCCATTCGGATCCAGACCACGACATCACAGCCTCCGAGTTCGAGACATCCCGCGCCTGGGACAGCACTCTCGATCTGCTCGCCACACTCGACTTCCGTGGCCGCCGCGTCTCGCTCAAAGAGGCGCTTCAATCGCTCGAGCGCCTCGTCCAGACCGCGCGCGTCACCGCACCCTCCGCCCATGCGCCCATCGAAATCATGCAGCCCCGCGAAGCCGGAGGCTCGGTCTTCGATGCGATTGTTCTTCTCCGCGCCACCGACGACGCGTGGCCCGAGCCGCAGCGCCTCCATCCGCTCCTCGGCTGGCCGCTCCAGGTCAGCCTCAACCTTCCCGGCGCCAACTCAGCCCACGACACCGCGCAGGCCCGGACCCGCGCCGAGTCCCTGCTCCGCCTCACCACCCACCTCCTCACCACCAGCGCCGCCAAAAATGTCGACGGCGACCTCCGCCCTTCGCCACTTCTCCAACACCTCAATCTCAACTGCATCGAACCTTTCAAACTCGTCAGCCCTCCGCCACCCACCGCTCGTCTCATCGAAGATCTCATCCCCGACGACACACCACTCCCTCCGCTGCCCGCGCCCGATCTCCGCGGCGGCGCCACCGTCCTCAAGCAGCAAGCCGCCTGCGGTTTTCTCGCCTTCGCCGAGCTTCGTCTCAACGCCAAAAGCCCCGAGCCCAGCGAACTCGGCCTCGATCCCGGCCAGCGCGGCAACCTCGTCCACAACGCGCTCGACGCTTTCTGGAGAGAGACAACCTCGCAAGCCGAGTTGATCTCCCTAACCACAGACGAACGCAGCGCCCGCCTCAACCGCGCCATCGACGAAGCCTTCACCAAGATCAAAACCGCCGCCGAAGCCTGGAGCACCGCCTACCTCGCGCTGCAGCGCGAGCGCCTCCACACTCTGCTCTCCCATTGGCTCGACCAGGAGCTTCATCGCGGCCCCTTCACCGTGCTCAGCCGCGAAGCCAAAGCTCCCATCGAAATCGGTCCGCTGCGTCTTCAAATCCGCCCCGACCGCATCGATCGCATCGAAAACGCCGACGGCACAGGCGCCGGCTTCGCTCTCATCGATTACAAAACCGGCTACCGCGCCGATCCCGCCAACTGGCTGGGCGACCGCCCCGACGATCCGCAGCTTCCGCTCTACGCTCTGCTCCACGAGCCTGACGAGCTCAAAGCTCTCCTCTTCGCCAAGATCCGTCCCGGCAAAGACATGCGCTGGCTCGGCCTGGCCTCCGGCCCCGGCGTTCTCTCGTCCATCAAGCCGCGAGACTTCGTCGATCTCGAC
>Ga0207933_1001408_pt1 | contig 18300 bp, 13 predicted proteins | sample NGESurdeep092012_4_FD_184488 | JGI IMG/M metagenome (GOLD analysis project Ga0207933, IMG submission 184488) | Arctic peat soil microbial communities from Barrow, Alaska - NGEE Surface sample F53-3 deep-092012 (SPAdes) | ecosystem: Environmental > Terrestrial > Soil > Wetlands > Peat ...
CGCACTGTGACAAAGGCTGCCAGTGCCTGGCCCTTGAGCTCATGCGTCTTGCCCACCACCGCGGCCTCCGCGACCGCCGGGTGTTCGACGAGGGCAGATTCCACCTCCATGGTGCCGATCCGGTGTCCGGCGACGTTCAGCACGTCGTCTACGCGCCCGAGGATCCAGAAGTAGCCGTCCACATCGCGCTTGGCGCCGTCGCCCGGGAAGTAAAGATCCGGACGACCGGGCCATTTGGAGAAATAGGTCTGGCGGTATCGTTCGTCGTCGCCCCAGATGGTTCGGAGCATCGATGGGATAGGTCGCGTGAGTGCCAGAAAGCCGCCGCCAACGGGGATCGAACGGCCGTTCGAGTCGAGCAGGTCCGCACTGCACCCTGGCATTGCAAGCGTAGCACTTCCGGGAGTCGTGGAGGTAATGCCGGGTAAGGGGGAGATGACGATGGAACCGGTCTCGGTCTGCCACCATGTATCGACCACGGGGCACTTGTTGTGGCCGATGTGTTCGGCGTACCACATCCACGCCTCTGGATTGATCGGCTCGCCGACGGAGCCCAGCAAGCGCAGCGACGACAGATCGTGGCGCGCGGGATACTCGTCTCCCCATTTCATGAACGCGCGAATGGCGGTCGGGGCGGTGTAGAGGATGGTGATGTGATGCTTCGCGATCAGTTCCCAGAAGCGGCCCTTGTCGGGCCAGTCGGGCGCGCCCTCGTACATGATGCAGGTGGCGCCGTTCGCGAGCGGCCCGTACACGACGTAGGAGTGGCCAGTAACCCAGCCTACGTCCGCGGTGCACCAGAAAATGTCATCCTCGCGCAGATCGAAGATGCTGCGCGTGGTGCTCGTGACCGCGGTGAGATAACCACCGGTAGTGTGCACGACACCTTTTGGCCTGCCGGTGGTGCCCGAGGTGTAGAGAATGTAGAGTACGTCTTCGGCGTCCATCGGCGCCGGTGCGCCACCTTCCTCAGCCTTCTGCATCAGTTCATGCCACCAGAGGTCGCGTGGCTGCTGCATCGCGCACTTTATGTCGTTGGCTGCCGTGTCGCGCCCATGATTGCGCTGCACGACGACGACGTGCTCGATTGACGGCGTGTCGGCGAGCGCCTTATCGGCATTCGCCTTGAGCGCTACGACTCCGCCGCGACGATAGCCACCGTCGGCGGTGATGAGCAGCTTCGCATCCGCGTCGATGATCCGGTCACGCAGCGAGTCTGGCGAGAAGCCGCCAAAGACGACGGAGTGGATCGCGCCGATGCGCGCGCAGGCGAGCATCGCAATCGCCGTCTCAGGGATGAGCGGCATGTAGATCGCTACCCGGTCGCCCTTGGTGACGCCGAGTGAGGCGAGCACGTTGGCGAAGCGAGTCACCTCGCGGTACAGGTCGCCGTAGGTGATCGTTCGCTGATCGCCAGGCTCGCCTTCCCATATCAGGGCAGGCTTATCGCGTCGTGCTCCGAAGGCGTGCCGGTCGACGCAGTTTGCCGCGACATTCAGTTTGCCACCTACGAACCACTGCGCGTGCGGCGGTTTCCAGTCGAGGACCTGGGTCCACGGTTCGATCCAGTCGAGGCGCTCGGCTTCACGCGCCCAGTAGGCCTCTGGATCACGTGCGGCCTCCTCATAAATGGCCGGGTCGTTCACAACTGCGTGGGCCGCGAACTCGGGCGGCGGCGGGAACTTCCGCTCTTCTGTAAGGAGCGCGTCGATCTCGTTCATGGAGAGGAAAATACAGCCTCGGCGGCGCTGCGCGACACCTGCCGGGCCCAGGCGCCGCGCGATTGCTAGATTGGCCGCATGACCGCAGAGAAAAACACAATCCTGTTCGAACGATTGCACGAAGATGTGGAAATCCCGGCGCGAGCGACCGCTCAGAGCGCCGGGCATGATCTCAAGGCGTTTCTGCTTGGCGATTCCAAAGTGAAGATCAGCTGCGGCGGCCAGCTTTCTGAACGCTCGCCGGCCGCATCCAGCGGCGGAGTCGCCATCGAGGTTCAGCCGGGCGAGCGAGCCATCGTTCCACTTGGATTTCGAGCGACACTGCCCGACGGCTTCGAGGCTCAGATTCGGCCGCGCAGCGGCACCAGCTTCAAGACGTCGCTTGCGATTGCCAACTCGCCCGGCACCATCGACCCTGACTATAATGGCGAATGGGGAGTGCTCGTCCGGAACGATGGACAGGAGGCGATCGTCATCACGCACGGAGAGCGAATCGCGCAGATGGTGCTCGCCAGGTACGAGGTGCTGGAATTTGAGGAAGGCAGTGTACGACGAACCACAGATCGCGACGGCGGATTTGGGAGCACCGGGCAGCGATGAAGCGCCGATGCTGTGTTAGATGCTCAAGCCACCCGCTAGATTTCGCTTCGAAACCCCTACCAAGAACGGCTCATCAAAGATGACCACACCAGGTAACACTCAGTCCACAGACAAGTCCGCTGGCACAATCTCCATCACCGACAAGCGGACCGACAAGAACTACGACCTTGCGATCACGGACGGCGCCATAAGAGCAGCCGATCTGAGACAGGTGAAGACGGCCAACCCGGAAGATGTCGGTCTGCTTTCGTACGATCCGGCATTCATGAACACGGCTTCGTGTCGGAGCTCGATCACCTTCATCGACGGCGACAAGGGAATTCTCCGGTATCGCGGCTATCCGATCGAGCAGCTGGCGGAGAAGGCTTCGTTCCTGGAGGTCGCGTGGCTGCTCCGGCATGGGGAGCTGCCCACGCAGCAGGAGTACGATGGATTCGTCCACGACATCACGTATCACACGTACGTGCACGAGAACATCCGCAACTTTCTGCAAGGATTTCGTTACGACGCGCACCCGATGTCGATGCTTCAGAGCTCGATCGCAGCGCTGTCGTCTTTCTATCCAGCGGCACGTAACATCTTCGACGCAGAGCAGCGCAATATTTCAGTGATCCGTCTGCTCGCCAAGACTCCGACGATCGCGGCGTTCTCGTATCGTCACTCCAAGGGTCTTCCTGTCGTTTATCCGGATAACTCGCTGTCGTACGTCGAGAATTTCCTCTCTATGATCAATCGGATGACGGAGCCGCGTTACGAGGCCAACCCGACATTCGCGCGTGCTCTGGAGATCCTGTTCATCCTGCATGCCGATCACGAACAGAACTGCTCGACGAGTGCGGTGCGCGTCGTAGGATCGTCGCATGTCGATCCGTTCTCGGCGATGTCTGCTGGAGTAGCTGCACTGTTCGGACCGCTTCACGGCGGCGCGAATGAGCAGGTACTTCGAATGATCGAGGAGATCGGTACAATCGGGAATGTGCCTGCATTCATCGAGACTGTGAAGGCAGGCAGCGGCAAGCTCATGGGTTTTGGTCACCGGGTATACAAGAGCTACGATCCGCGTGCCAAGATCGTCAAGAATCTTGCCGACAGTGTATTCAAGATCACCGGCGTCGATCGCGGTCTCGAGATCGCACTCGAGCTGGAGCGCATCGCACTGCAGGACGATTACTTCGTCTCACGCAAACTGTATCCGAACGTGGACTTCTACACCGGTCTTATCTACCGGTCGATGGGCTTCCCGACGGAATACTTCACGGTTCTGTTCGCGATCGCGCGCATGGCTGGCTGGCTGTCGCAGTGGGAAGAGATGCTGCTCGACAAGGAGCAGAAGATTGCGCGTCCGCGTCAGATCTACACCGGACCTGCGGAGCGCCAGTTTACCCAGACCATCAACGTCGGGCGCCGGTAGGACACGGCGTTACGCAGAACGGGTCGTAGGGCGTCCATCTATCCGCGCTCTGCGACCCGAAATCGCAAACCTTTGTGAGAACTAATTCAGCGTTGCGCTGAGCGTCAGGTTGACGTTCCCTTTCAACGCCTTGGAGACTGGGCAGCCATCCTTGGTTGCCTCGGCGATCTGCTGAAACTTCGCAGTGTCCAGCCCTGCGACCTTCGCGTGAACGACGAGACTCATCGTCGTGATCTTAAAGCCTTCAGCGACTTTTTCGATCGTGCACGCGGCGGATGTTTCGACTTTTTCCGCAGGCGTTCCGTTCTGCTCCAATCCCAACGCGAGTGCCATCGAGAAGCAGGCAGCTTCGGCCGCCGCGAGGAGTTCCTCGGGGTTTGAGCCAGCCGCGTTCTCGAAACGCGATCCAAATGAATAATTCCCGCTGATACTGTTGCTTTCGCCCTTGAACGAACCCTTCCCGTCCTTGAGACCCTTCTCCCATACAGCGCTTGCCTTGCGTGTGGGCATGATACTCTCCTTTGTGTGGTGACAAGCGTTGACGTCGCACGATGCGCGCCGTTAGCGCTTGCGCAGCACTTTGACCTCAGTGAGCGTGTACCCAGCGCCAGAGTCTGTCCTTGATTGCCACGATCGTTGGCTCTGGCAAGGTATCGACCCGGGCATGTGGCACGTCGCCTGGAGAAAGAATGACGACGTCCAGCTCCCCATCGGTGTCGAAGCGATCACCTTCGGCGTTATGAGATTCCACCCGGATTCCCATACCTGATACGGTAAAAAGCGTGTCCACCAGTCTTGCCGAGGCCAGGTTGCCGACCAGCGTATCGCGCTCCTGATCCACGTCCGGGGCAATATGATGTGTCGGCGACAACTCACTCGTTACTCCCACGCGCAGGTCGAATGTAGCGTCACCCAGCCAGACCGGTCGGCCATCGCGGTTGACGCCGTCGGCACGCCAGAACCGTACATGATGACGGCTGCGCGCGCTTTTCCCGACCTGCCGCTCGAACGCGAAGTCCTGCGGTCGATTGAATAGGTAGAGTTGACTGACAGGGGCATTGGGGTCCGGCCGGTCGAGGAGGACGCTCTTTGCGATGGCCACGTCGCTGGCACGATTTGCCTTGTCCGCAAGGACCCAGCCTGCGGCGTGCATCGCCGAGTCCAGTTCTTCCTCCGTTCCGACCAGCGCGATATTGATCGGATCGCCACGCGCGTGATGCCGTGTTCGGGTGCGTTTGGGAAGCGCGGCAAGCTCCGGCGCGTACTCGAAGTGCGAGAACAGGGTCGGCGCGATCCAGTGCGTTGCGGCGTAAACGAGCGCGATGGCGCAGGCGGCGACCACTGCGACTATGACCTCGACGCGGCGCTGAAAGGTATTCGGGTGCTGGCTGCCTGCGCCGCGTTCGGATTCGCTCATCTTCCTCGGGTATGACGGTGCATGAAATCTGTACCATCTCTTTTGATGGTGCTGGGTCGGCGGCGAAATGATTTAACGAGATATAGATTGGCGTCTGTCCAGTTTCCTTGCAACCCGACCCAGGACCCGCAATGTTCAGTTCTCGACCGAGCCGTCGGACCTTCATGACGCATCTCGCGGCGCTTGCCGGTGCGTCCGCTCTACTACCCGAAGTATCCCTGGCGGCGCGGGTTTCGGCGCCGGTAGCGGCACCTGGCGATGAGCCGGAGGCATGGCTGACGGCGCTCACTGGCAAGCATCGGCAGCTGTTTCACGCGCACGATAAGTGGACCAACGGCATCGAGTACGCCAAGCGGTACAAGGAATCGTACCCGATCAATTACGGCGTCCAGTCGACTGACGTCGATTCTGTCCTGGCGGCACACGGCAAGACGGGGGCGACGACGTATGTCGATTCAGCATGGCAAAAATACGGTTTCGGTAAGATGTTCGACGTGAAGGATCCCAAGACCAAAGACTTTGCGACGAGCAATATCTTTTACGCTGGAACCGACGACGACCCAGGAATCCGGGAAGCGCTCGCGGCTGGAGTGGCAGTGCTGTCGTGCCGTACGGCGCTGCGTGGGATGGCGAAGGAGCTGGCAGAACAGAACAAATTCGGGACCGCCGAGGAGATCGAGCGCGATCTCACTGCGTCACTGATTCCAGGTGTGATTCTCGTGCCGGCAATGATAATTGCCATTGGACGTGCACAGGAGCAACACTGCACGTACGTGTACACGGGCTGATGGCGCCGCTACTACTGCACGGGTGGGAGACGCGGACTCAGGAAACAGTCCGCGTCTTCTTGCGCAGGAAGTCCATGAGGATGAACTGACCCAGCGTCATGGTATTGGTGAAGTAGGCTTTTCCCTTGGCGATGGATGACACGCGCTTGACGAACTCCACGAGCGCGCGATCGCGGGCCAGCATGAAGGTATTGATGACGATTCCCGAACGCCGGCAATCCGCGACCTCCCGCAGCGTTTCGGCGACGACATTCATGTCGAGGCCCATCGAGTTCTTGTAGATCTGTCCGTTTGGAAGCGTAAGCGCGCTTGGCTTTCCATCGGTGATCATCACGATCTGGCGCATGTCCTTCTTCTGCGACAGCAGGATTCGGCGTGCAAGCTTGAGGCCCTCGGCGGTGTTGGTGTGATACGGCCCAACCTGCGCGCGCGCCAGCGCCGAGATCGGGATCTCCTCCGCCGAATCGTGGAACAGCACGATGCGAATGGTATCGCCCGGGAACTGCGTCCGGATGAGATGCGTGAGCGCGAGCGCGACCTTCTTTGCCGGTGTAAAGCGATCCTCGCCGTACAGAATCATCGAATGCGAAGTGTCCAGCATCAGCACGGTTGCGCATGACGATCGGTACTCGGCCTGATGTACCATCAAGTCGTCATAGTCCAGGTCCATTGGCACGGTCAGCGAGCCAGTGCGTGCCATCGATCGCTTGAGCGTCTCGTTGACGTCGAGGTTCAGCACGTCGCCGAATTCGTATTGCTTGCTCCAGCCGTCGGACTCGATTCCAGTGGCGAGGTACGGCGTGTCATGGCTGCCGAAACTGGATTTCCCGAGCGAGCTCATGATGTGGCGAAGAGCCTTGTAACCCAGGAAGTCGACACCCTTGTCGGTGAGATTGAACTGGACCGACTTGGAAGCCGCGTGCGACAGGCTGCCGCGACCTTCGACTGGCTGATGGCCGGCCGGCATCTGCGGAGGGGCCTCGAGGTTTAGATAACCCTCCTTGGTGAGCCGTTCGATGAGTTCGTCGAGGAATTTCGCCAGCTTTTCCTGGGCTTCCTCGTCGCCCTTGCCGCGCAGCGCTTCGAGCATCTCGGGAGTGAACTGGCCACTCTCGATCATGGCATTGAGAATCGCGTCGCGGAGAGCATCGACGGAGCGGTCCGCATCCTCGCCAGTCACCCCCCAGTAGGGATGAAAATTCTCGCCGCCTGCGAATCCCGACTGAAGAAGGAAGTCGGCCATCTTATCCAGGAGCGACTGGAGATCGACGGCGTCGGCCATCTCCGGACTGAACTTGGAGTAGGTATGGAACCGCATATCTAATAATACACCCGGTACCCAATACATTTCGCGAGTGCATACGCCAGCCGGAACCGTTGCCAGAAGTGCCATCAGGACCAATCCATTCCGTCCGCTCCGGCACCGTAACTTCCGGATCTTCTGGGGCGGACAGACGCTGTCGCTCATTGGCACCTGGATGCAGTCGGTGGGCGAGGGATGGCTCGCGCTGCAACTGTCCAATAGTGCACTCCTCGTGGGAGTGGTGGCTGGCGCGTCGGCACTCCCCGTTCTGCTGCTCTCGTTGTACGGCGGTCTGGTCGCAGATCGCAACGACAAGCTCAAGCTGGTGCGAATCGCACAGTCATTGTTGCTGGTGCAGGCGTCACTGCTGTGGTGGTTCACAGCGTCGCACCATCTCACGATTCGCTGGTTGATCCTGCTGGCGACGCTGAACGGTACGATCAGCGCATTCGAGATTCCCGCTCGGCAGAGCTTCATCGTCGAGCTGGTGGGTCGCGAGGATCTCGTCGATGCAATCGCTCTCAACTCAGCCGGCTTCAATCTGGCGCGCGTCGTCGGGCCGTCGATCGCGGCGATCGTGATCGGTACGCTCGGCGCCAAATGGTGTTTCGCCTTCAACGCCATGAGCTACTTCGCGGTACTTGCCGGCCTGTTCATGATCAACGTCCCGGCATGGCAGCGGATTGTAACAACAGCGTCGCCACTCGAGGGAATGGTTGAAGGGTTCCGTTACATGCGGGACACGCCGCTGGTGAACGTGATTGTGCGGGTGGTTGGCGTTACCGCCGTATTCGGAATGCCGTTTCTCGCGATGATGCCGGTCGTCGCCAGAAACGTGGTGCACGCAGGGGCGTCAGGTTATGGGATTCTGCTTGCGTGCGTTGGCATCGGCGCATTGATAGGAGCTCTATCTCTCGCCGGTCTCGGACAACGGGTACTGCGCGGAAAGCTTTACATGGTCGCTGCCTATGGTTTTGCCGTGGGGCTGATCGTCTTCTCGCTGATGCATACTCTGTTTTCAGCAGCTCTGATGCTGGTATTCGTTGGATTCGCCATGATGCTGATGGGTGCGCTCGCCAACGGGCTTCTGCAATCGATCGCACCCGACGAACTGCGCGGTCGCGTCATATCCGCATACATCTTCGTCTCGGTTGGGCTGGTTCCGATTGGCTCATTCATCTCCGGTGCCGTTGCGCGCGTGATCGGCGTCGACTGGGCCATCGGCGGATGCGCATTGATCGTCCTCGGGTACAACACCTGGGCATTTTCCAGGTATCCGGCGCTGCGAACAGTCAACTGAGTTTTCGGCATCGAGTATGCAGCAGTGTGCGCTATCTTCCTTCAGTTACTGAAATTTCGCCATTCAATTAGATCCCATCATGCGCATCGCCATCGGCTCTGACCACGCGGGCTTCCGTTACAAGGAAATGTTCAAGGCACATCTCATCGCGCTCGGACATGAGGTCAAGGATTTCGGCACTGACTCGGAGCAGCCAGTGGACTATCCATTGTTCTGCCATCCTGTCGCCGTGGCCGTATCGACGGGCGATACCGAGCGAGGCATAGTGCTGGGCGGCTCCGGCAATGGTGAGGCGATGGTGGCCAACCGCGTGAAGGGCGTACGTGCGGCGCTATGCTGGAACCTGGAGTCAGCCCAGCTTGGCAGACACCACAACGATGCGAATGTGCTTTCGGTTGGCGCACGCATGGTCTCCGAAGAGCTGGCGATACAGATCCTGGATGCCTGGCTCGACACACCGTTCGACGGCGGGCGGCATCAGCGGCGCATCGACGAGATCGACGCGATGTAAAGAGCGCGGACGGCGCCACGTGACCGATCTGGGTTTACGATATCCTCGACTGAGTTCGCCGCGTGCCTTTCCCGTCTTGCAGAATCGACCTCATCTTGCTCTGAACAGATAACTCAGTTTCACAAAGAATCCGTCATTGATCCTGTTGTAGGTATTGACCTGCAACCCGGTCGGTTCGTCCAGCAATGCGCCGTAACCGAGGAAGAACACCGTTCCAGGTACAGGCTGGTAGGCGAACAGCCCCTGAAGGTGCAGATTGTTCGCGACCGTCGCGGAGGCGGGCGAATAGGTTCCGGTCGCAGGGTCGTAGAACAGTATTGGCGCGCCGTCGTTGCGATCGTCACGCAATGTCGCGGTACTCTGCGCATCGTATTCCGTGACCATTCGGAGAAACACGGCGCGCGTGAGCTGATACTCCACCTTCACATACGGAATCTGGCGTTCCGCGACTGTGGTCCCATCGGTGCGTCGATCGTAGCGTTGCAGTGCGTATGTGCCATCCACACGAAGCTGCGTGGTTGGCCGCCACGAGACTGCCGCGGTTACAAAATAGACCGCCGCCTGCTCCCATTCGTAGAAGTTCTCGTCCTGCCCGAATATGAACTGGACATTGGCCGAGAGGTGTGCGCCGTTTGGTGTAGCGAAGCTGAGTATGTAGTCGTGATTCGGGATTCGCTTGCGTCCGACAAATTGCGTTGTATCCGATCCGCCGCCAGCGGCCGGCAGCACGACGCGATAGTTCGTGAACAGCGATGGGTCGTACCCGAATACTTCGCTGTAGACGCTCGCACCCAGTTGCCAGCCTCCGCGAAGAGTCGTGCCGAAGTCAAAGTGAAGCTTCTGATTCTGCATGGTTCTGCCACCCAGAAGCGCGCGGTACTGCCAGTCACCAAGCACTGCGACGACAGCGGAGAAATTCTCCACAACGGCGTGAGGCTTGCCGAGCAGGGTGAGTCGATGGGACAGATCGATCGTGGCTATGTTGTTGCGGCTTATGAAACCGCTCTGCGTTTGGAACTCGGGATCGATTGCGTGGATCGAGTAGTTGAGTCCGAATGTTCGACCGTTTCTGTCGAACGCAAAGTTCCATAATGGACCGGCGGTGGTCTTGCCCGCCACCTCCGTTTCGCTTCCAGCGAGTTGCGCAGTTATCGTATATACCCGATCGAATACAAGTCGCGTGTCGGCGCCTATGACGCGATTGTAATCCTTCCCATCTTCGCGATCAGTGTAGAGCCCCCCGATTCGCGAGTCGCTTCCCAGGTTTCGCAGTACCCGTGCTATGGCGAATTCAGGGTGATCCGTACCGGTGATCGAAGTGCTTGGATCGTCAGCGGCGGCAAGCAGTGCGACGTTCGTCCCAGCGATGGTGCCGGTCAGTTTGCCTGCAGCGGTGGGCTGTACGATCTGGCGAGTGTAGATGAGGTTGCTCGGAACCGTGTATTGTTCGATTCCATCGAGGAAGAACGGACGACGCTCGGGATAGTACAGGGCCTGTCGCGGATCGTACGATAGCTGATCCACGTCGGCTTCCACCTGTGAGAAATCCGGTTTGACCGTAGCGTTGAGTGTTAGATTATTGGTCACACCCCAGCGCAGATTCCCGCCCACGTTGGTGTGTTCGAGTGTGTAGCCATAACCGCCCGGTGTGCGCGGTGTGCCGCTCGCCGTTTCGGTGATCTCCGGATTGAGGTCGAGGACAATTCCGCGATGAAGGTCCGTGAGTCCGACCAGCGTGCCGGACTGCCCGAGAAATGAAGCTGCAGCTCGGCGCGCCGGCGCCCATGAGTCATCGTAGCCCGAGTGCTTCACATGGCGCGTAACATTGAATCCCCAATCCTGCGTTGTTGCAGCCTGATACCTGATGCTCTTGAACGGAATGCGAATCTCGACTTCGTATCCATACGGTGTTACGCGACCCTTGGATTGCCACACGAAGTCAGCGCTCAGGTCCGGCAGTGCGCGCCCGGTCGATGTGTTGCTCGTCGTGCCAAGGCCGGCGGTGTTGTTGGCCGCACCGGTTTCCACGAGCGTTCCATCTGCCTGAATGCCGAGCGGATTCACCTGAAAGACGAAGGCCTGGCGCCCGTCGTTGAACGTGCTGAGAAGAAACTCGATACGATCTTCCGCGTCGATATGGTCGCGGTCAGCGAGATTTGGATGCACCTCGCCGTGGGATTCGTATGCGCGTACGCCAAAATAGATCGCGGTCGGCGAATACCAGACGAGAATTTCGGTGGAGTCCGCGGCGGGGACGCCGTCGGACGGCGCGAATTGCGAGAAGCCTGTGAGAAGTGCCGCCTTTTGCCACTGCGGTTCATCCAGCTTGCCATCGATCGTTACATCACCATTCAGGCGCGGCGGTGTAACGCGAATCTGATTCTTGCGCCCATTATATGTCGGCCGCGCCACTGGCGTCGTGCGCGTGGCGGCTGATGCAGTAACTGGTGTGGCAGGTGTCGCCACAGGTGTCGCCACAGGTGTCGCTACAAGTGTCGCTACGAGGGCTGTAAGAAGAAGCATCTATGTGAGTCGACGAGGGCAGGGCTGTTATGCGGCGTTTGTTGGACGGCGCTCAGTGATGTAGCGAGAAAGTGCCGCCATCAACTTAGTCCCTGAACACTGGGTCGGAAGGCGTACAGAGTGTTCGCTTTTGGGATCGAAACCGTTGGTTCATGACAATGGTTCATGACAATCGGTTCGGATCTTGCTTTCGGGGTTTATTCGGTATATTCTAGCCTCCTGGGTTCGATCTAGACAAACGTTTGTAGTCAAGGACATGGCCGCCACATCCGCCCTACGTGATCTCCGAAGGTTGCTCGATCTCAAATTCCCGGACGCTGTACCGCTTCAGCGTCATCGGACCGAGGTCGTGGCAACCGGGATCGGGGAGCTGGACGGCATTTTCCCCAGTGGCGGCTTTCCGCGCGGACGGTTGTCGGTCTGGGCGCCAGGTGGAGGCGCTACGGCGGTTCTGCGCTCGGCGTGCCGCTCCGCCATCGCTGGTGGCGAGCGATCTGTGTGGATTGATGGCGGTGGTACCATGGCTGGCGCTTTCTGGGATGCGGGGCCGATCCTGCTGCGCCCAAGGAGCCGGCTTCAGGCACTGCGCGCCGCGGAATCGTTACTGCGATCGGGTGGCTTCGCGGTGGTGGTCCTGGCTGGTGCAGATCCCGAGGGGACCGAGAACGTGCGACTCTCTCGCGCCGCGCACGAAGGCGGCGGAGCCTGCATCGCGCTCACTGCGAGCGCTACGACTTCAGCGCTGCGCGCATCGTCGTCGATTCGGCCACACGGGTACATGTGGCGTCGAGATCCGCACGGGGATGCTGCAGCAGTAGACGCTGCGACACTCGACGTTCGTATTTCATCGCTTGGATGGAATCGCAGAGCGCGTATCGTGCTGCCGGTGCGCAGGGATGAGCTGCGACTTGCGCTGCCGGTCGATTTGCCGGACCGGCGTGGAGTGCGCTGAGTTCACATGATGATCAGCCAGCGACTACTTGTTGGCGTCCAGCACCGCGAGGGCTCGGGTGGATTCCGCGTATCGCAGAATGCGCTTATCCCGCGTGACCAATCGAGCGCCAGCATCACGCGCTGTCGCCATCAGAATGCGGTCAGCTGGATCAGCGTGCGGATTGCCGGGAAGATGCGTGCTGCCAACGGCGATGCGTGGCGTCAGCTCCACGATCTGCACGCCGGGGAAGCTCGCAGCCTTCTCGATCCACTGAAGCGGTTCAGCGGAGAGCGCTATTCGATTGCGCTCGGCTAGCATCGCTACTTCCCACATCGAGATGGCTGATATGAGCACGGGACCATGTCGGCTTGCGGAGTCGATGATCTTCAATACGTGGAGCGGTAGCTCCTCTTCCCGCCGCTCCGCGGCCCAGATCCACACGTGGGTATCGAGCAGGAGCGGCAGGTCGTACGCGCTACTCGTCGGCATCCCACTTCACGTCGATGGGCGAGATAAGATCGCCGTACCAGAGCACGGTGCCGCGCATGGAGCCCACGAAACTGGGTCGCTTTTCTTCGAATGGAACGAGCCTGGCGATAGGAACGCCATGCTTGGTGATGACGATCGGGTCGTGTCTGTCATGCACGGTGTCCATGAGCTCCAGACAACGCGCCTTGAAATCGCTGGCGGAGACCCACGTCTCGTGCGATGCAGATCTATACCCCAGCGCAGTCGATTCTGCAACATGCTTGCTCTGTGCTGCAGTCTTCGCTACTGCTTTCACTGCAGTTTTTGCTCTCGTTCCAGTCTTTCTGGCAGGCATGGTCACCTCTTTATGTCCATGGTCATAATACTATGACCAACGAATGAATCACGCAATGTCCTTTCTCTGCCTGCACAACCTTGCGTGGCTCGCGTCGCCGCCGGCGACACTTCACGCGCCGCTGCTCACGATCGTGCCACGCGTGGTGTCGGATGGCGATCTCGTGTGGGCAGATCTGCGCGGACTGCCCATGCGTGAGACGACGGAGCGTGTGCGCAACGCATTTACAGCGCACAATGCCATCTACAGCAGCGTGAAATGCGGCGTTGCATCCACGGCGATAGCGGCAGAAGTCGCAGCGCGTCACTCGCAGCAGACGGTTACATACGTACGCGCTGGATATGACCGGGAGTTTCTGGCTCCGTTCCGGATCGATGTTCTGGGGCCCGGGCGTGCGCTCGCAAACCTGCTCGATGGAACGGGTATCGAACTGTGCCGCGATCTTGCGCGCCTGTCGCACGAAGAGGTGGAGGTACGTCTTGGCGTCGATGGAGTGAAGTTCTGGCGTCTTGCGCGAGCCGATGATGCACGTCGCATCTTCGGCTCGATGCCGCGCGCGCTTCCTGAAGCGTCGCTCGAGTGGACGGATTACGCGATACGCAGAGCAGAGCGCCTGGTGTTCGTCATCAATGCGCTGTTCGGCAGCGTATGCGAGGCACTCAAGGCACGTGGTACGGGCGCCGTGGCGGTGACGATAAGCTTCGCGCTGGCCAATCGTACAACGCTGGATCATCCGATTCGGGCCGCGCGCGCGACTGCTGGCCAGAATGCATGGATGCGACTGGTGCGCCTGGAGATCGAGCACGTCGTATTCCCCGACGCCGTCACTGGGATCACGCTGCGTGTCGATGCGGTGTCGGATACGGGCGGCCGGCAGGGCGACGTTTTCGATCGCGGCTTTGGGAGCGAATCCGCTGCTGAGGAAGCGCTGGGCCAGCTGATGGACGATCAGGGATCGATCGCCGTGGAGCCGGAGAACAGCGCGCACCCGCTGCTGGATCGCCGCACCGAATGGACGTCGCTGTCAGCGCCTCGTGTCATGGAGCGATCGCACACCTATGCGGCGTCTCTGTCCAGAAGTGGCGAGCCGGCGCTCACGTTGCAGCTTCTGCCAGAACCGCAACGCGTCTCGGTTGCAACGTTCACCAGGCGCGGCGACGAGATTCCGCGCACATACCGGGATGCGAAGGCCACTTACGACATCATCGAGGCCGCGGGACCGGATCGTGTTTCGGGCGGAAGGTGGGACGACGCCTACGCACGAGAATACTTTCGCTGCGTTGTGGAGGATGGCGGTCTGGTGTGGCTGTACCGCGATGCGCGCAGCGGTGCGTGGTACCTGCACGGTTGGTGGGATTGACGTCGTACGTGGAGCTGCGGGCTCACACGGCATTCTCCTTTGGTGACGGTGCGGTGTCGCCGGAGGCTCTGGTGACGCGAGCCTCCGAATTGGGATACGCGGCGATCGGCATCACCGATACCGCTGATCTCGGTGCGATCGTGCGTGCGAAAGTGGAGGCAGACAATCGGGGAATCCATTTGATCGCAGGTACGGAGCTGCGGGTGGATGGTCGTCCAATGGCGCTCATCGCGCGCGACATCCAGGGATGCCGCAATCTCGCATCGCTCGTCACGCGTTCACGAGTCGGATCGCTGCGTCAGTGGTCGCACACAAATCGTCAGCGAAAGCGCGGGATGCCAGGTGTACAGTGGTCGCATGTCGCCGAGCGCGCGGAAGGATTGCACTTGCTGACGGGCCCCGCTTCCGGCACCATCGCACAGCTGCTGCGCAATGGCGAGCGCGACAGCGCAGAGCGTACTCTGCACGAGTGGCGGGAGGCATTTGGTGGAAGGGTTGCGGTTGAGGTGCAGCGCCATCGAGGATGCGGTGACGAAAGCGCACTGGCCGGCGCGCTGGTGGATCTGGCTCGGGGCGCAAAAATACCATGGGTTGCCTGCAACAATCCGCGGTATCTGGATGACGATAGCAGACTGATACATGATATGCTCACAGCGCTGCGTGCCGGTCTGGATCTCGATCGCGCGACGGCGCGCGGCCTGCTGCATCCGAATGGCGAGTGGCATCTGCGCTCGCCATCCCGGATGATCAGCATGTGGGCCGGTCTCGAGGAAGGGCTTGATGAAAGCGTGCGCATCGCGTCCGAGTGTGACTTCCGGTTGCGCTGGCTGCGACCACCGCTACCAGCGTTTCCGATTCCCGATGATGCGGATGACAACGAATATCTCCGTGCAAGAGTCTATGAGGGTGCGAACGTGAGATGGAATTCCACACTGAGCGACAACCAGCGCACGCAGCTGGAACACGAACTGGCTGTCATACGCAGACTCGGCTTCGCGGGGTTCTTTCTCGTGATGTGGGATGCAGTGCGATTTGCGCGCAGCCGAAATATTCTCTGCCAGGGTCGCGGCAGCGCGGCGAGCTCCGCTGTCGCCTACTGTCTTGGCGTGACTGCCGTGGATCCGATCCTGAATGGCCTGCTGTTCGAGCGATTTCTGTCCGAGGCGAGGGTGCCGGGGGCGAGTGGCGAGTACACGGAAGCACCCGACATAGATCTCGACATCGAGCATGACCGTCGGGAAGAAGTGCTCGACTACGTGTACGGCGAGTATCACCGCGAGCATTCCGCGATCACCTGCACCGTTCAGACCTATCGCGCGCCCAATGCGATACTGGATGCAATGCGGGCGCTGGGCTATCCGCCGGAGCTCGGTTTCGAATTGTCCAGACGACTTCATCGGTTTGATCCAGCTGAAGGCGTACAGAAGGTTCAGGATGCGCTCGGCAAGCGATTTGGAATCGACCTCGCGTGTCCGCGCGGACGCGCGATACTGACGGCCATGCGCGCATTCGATGGATTGCCGCGCATGCGCTCCACTCACGTCGGCGGATTTGTCCTCTCGGCGAAGCCGCTGGGTGACTATCTGCCAATCGAGCATACAACGATGGGGCGCACGATAATTCAGTTCGATAAGGATGACCTCGACTACATAGGCGCTCCCAAGTTCGACTTCCTCGGCCTCGGAGCGTTGGCGCTGGTACGCCGCGCATTCGACTCGATCGAGAACAGGAGTGGCGAGCGCCTCGAGCTGTACGGCCTTCCACAGGCCGATGCTCCGACGTTCGAGATGATTTCGCGCGGCGATACCATCGGCACATTCCAGATCGAGAGCAGGGCACAGATTGCCTCGATACTGAACACGCTTCCGCAAACCATGTACGACATAGTCGTGCAGATATCGCTGATTCGCCCAGGCCCGATTCAGGGCGCGTTCGTGCATCCGTACACGCGCAGGCGAAGAGGGCAGGAGGCGGCGCAGTATGCTCATCCGTCGCTGGAGCCAATTCTGAAACGGACTTACGGCATACCGATCTTTCAGGAGCAGGCGATGGCGATCTCTGCACTGCTGGGCGGATTCACGCCGCCAGAGGCAGATCGTCTGCGCAGGACTATGGGAAATATTCGAAAGAAGGAGCGGTTGCAGGCTGTTCTGACCGAGCTCACCGAGCGCATGGTGAACAATCCCGTGCCGGTTCCACCAGTTTCGCGCGATATCGCGGATCAGATCAGTCGCGACCTGTTGACGTTTGCCAATTATGGATTCCCGGAGTCGCACGCGTGGAGCTTTGCGCTCATCGCTTATGCCACAGCATATCTCAAGTGTCACTACGCTACGGATTTCTATCTCGGCTTGCTGAACGCACAACCGATGGGATTCTATCCCAACGCCACCATCATTCACGAAGCACGCAGACACGGTGTTGAAGTGAGGCCGCCATGCCTGCATGTGGGAGACAGGATGTGCACGACTGAAGATTCATCGATGTCCGCACTGCCTGCATTGCGCATAGGATGGCGGCACATTCACGGAGTGGGGGATCGCACACTGGACCGGTTATGTGAGGCTCGCGGCGTGTCTCCATTCGATTCCATTGCAGATGTAGTGCGTCGGGCCGGACTGACGCGCGCCGAGTCGCTTCAGTTCGCGCGCGCGGACGCGTTTGGTGCGTGGGAACGGGATCGCAGGCGCGCCGGATGGGAGGCGCTGCGCGCAGCCGGAGATGACCTCCCCCTGGCGCCCGCGCGCAGGTTGCCGTACGAGCCGCGGGAGCTGGATGAGCGAGAACTGATTTTCCTGGATTACGCGGCCACCGGGATATGTGTGACAGGGCATCCGATGCAGCACCTGCGCGAGCGGCTCGACAAGGCTGGCGTTGTTGGGAGCTGCAGCCTGCAGGATCTGCGCGACGGCCAGAGAGTAGTGGTGGCCGGCCTCGTCTGTGTACGTCAGAGACCGGAAAGTGCAAAAGGTACCATCTTCATCTTGCTCGAAGATGAGTGGGGATTCATCAACGTGATTGTCTCTCCCAAGCTTGTGGAGCGATATAATGACATCGTCAAGTTCGCACGTTTCATGGTAGTGGAGGGGCAATTCGAGCGAGACGGACGGGTGACGAATGTAGTGGGAAGCAGGTTCAGGGAGTTGGATGGAGGTCGACTGGCATACGGATCGCACGATTTTCATTGATTTGATCGATCGCCATGTGCGCGGGAGTTCATTCCGAGCGTCGGCATCCCGCCGAAGGCTGGGCACCACATCATCGTCATCCTCGCCGAAGGCGGGAATCCACGGACCGTTGATTCATTCAACACCGTCGCGTTGCAGGCGTATCGGTGGGTTGCATGTCGTAGGGCGCGGATTTATCCGCGCCGCCATCTCAAAATTCCCATCGACGTTCATTGGCAACGCCGTGCACGAGGCCGAGCAACGAAGGCCCGGCGTTTAAACGATCTTAGCCAATGCCTGCAAGGCTGGATGCGCACCTGATGCGTCGTCCATGGATTCCAGCCTTCGGCGGAATGACGACTCTCGACGTTCACGGTATTGCCAACAACCCTCATCGCGCATTTGGGATTGGCGGCGCGGATAAATCCGCGCCCTACGACAT
>Ga0207933_1001410_pt1 | contig 18275 bp, 16 predicted proteins | sample NGESurdeep092012_4_FD_184488 | JGI IMG/M metagenome (GOLD analysis project Ga0207933, IMG submission 184488) | Arctic peat soil microbial communities from Barrow, Alaska - NGEE Surface sample F53-3 deep-092012 (SPAdes) | ecosystem: Environmental > Terrestrial > Soil > Wetlands > Peat ...
TCCTCGTCCCTCACATCGCTCGGATAACCGATTTGCCCTTTGTTTCCCATCCTTCCATCGTCTGCGATCCCAAAGCGCTCCGATAGACCGATGATTTCAAAGGAATAAAGTTAATAACAGGCTCTAGCGCGAACGTTTATATCGCTGACACAAACAACCACCGGATTCGCGAAGTGAGCGCTGCGACTGGCGTGATTTCGACCATCGCGGGCAACGGCTTCACTAACCCCAACGGCACGGGCGGCTACAACGGCGACGGAATCGCAGCCACTTCCGCCAAGCTCGACTTTCCTTATGCGGTGGCCTTCGATGCCTCCGGTAACATGTACATTCCCGACTCCGCCAATCAGCGCGTTCGCGAAGTGATGGCGGTCGGCGGCGTCATTGCGCCGTCCAGCACTATCTCCACCCTGGCAGGTACCGGAAACGCAGGCTCTACGCCCTGCACGGCCACGCCAGTCGCGGCTAATCAGGCCGACGTTTGGTCGCCGTCAGGCGTTGCGGTCGATGCAGCGGGCAATGTCTACATTGCCGAGTCGCAGAACGCCGCGATTCGCAAAGTCAGCGCGGCCTCGGGTCTTATCTCCACGCTGGCGGAAAGCGGCTGCGGCGACTTTTATGCCGGCGCCACCTTTCAATCCGTGCAGCTTTATGGGCCGGTCGGTCTCTATCTCGATGGCAGCGGCGACCTCTACATCGCCGACACGCTCAATATGGTGGTGCGCGAGATACAAGGCAACTTTACCGCGATCGACTTTGCAACGCCCGTTCGCCAGGGCAGCACATCGGCAACCCAGGACGTGCCCGTCGAAAACGACGGCAATGCGGCGCTCGACCTGACCGCGATCACTCCAGCGATCGATGCCGCAGTCGATGCCACCGTCCCCAACTCCTGCAGCAACGGTCAGTCACTGGCCGTCAACTCCGATTGCACGATTGGCGCGGTCTTTGCGCCCGCCGCCACTCCCACGCTGCTCAACAATCAAGCAGAGATGCCGAATATCGACGTCAGTGAAGACGCGCAGCCCAGCTTTGCCGCGGCCAGCTCGCCTCTCGATATAGAGCTGATCGGCACTGCCGAGCCGGTCAACTCCACCACCACCACCCTGACCTCCAATCCCGATCCCTCCGGTTTCGGGCAGAGCGTCGCCTTCACAGTCACGGTGGTCACGGGAACGGGGACCGGCAACCTGACCGGAACGGTCAGTATCGCCGACACCTTCGGCGGCACGACCACCACCATCGCAACGGGTCTCGCTCTCAACGCGTCGGGCGTCGCTACTTTCTCTACGACAACGCTCGCGGTTGGCCTGCACTCCGTCGTCGCGACCTACGCCGGCGACACTCAACACTTCACCAGCTCGTCGGCGCCGGCACTCACCCAAACCGTCCTTGAAGGCACGTCGATTGCTGTGACTTCAACCGTGAATCCATCCGCCGTGGGCCAGAGTGTCACCTTCACGTCAACGGTTATCGCTGCGGCTGGCGGCGTCACCCCGGACGGCACGGTCAGCTTCATGGACGGCACGACAATCCTGAGCACGCAGACCATGAACACCGGCGGCGTGGCGACGTACGCGACCTCCACGCTGACAGCGGGCATACACCAGATCACCGCGGTCTATAACGGCGACACCCCGAAGCAGATTCAGGGCAGCACTTCGGCGATTCTCAGTCAGGAAGTGCAGGCGCCCACCACCGCAACATTGACTTCAAGCCTTAACCCGTCGATTTACGGCAACTCCGTCACCTTCACCGCGACCGTTCCTCCCAGCGGCGCTTCTGCGCCCACGGGCACGGTGAGTTTTCTTGATGGCGCCACAGCCATTGGCGCCGGAACGCTCGCGGGCAATCCGGGCGTCGCCACCTTCACCACTTCCGCACTCAGCGTCGGCACGCATCCCATCACGGCGGCCTACGCGGGTGACTCGATGAACGGAGCCAGCACTTCGCTGCCCGTGAGCCAGGTTGTGAACCAGGCGCAAACCGCGACCACCGTTACGGCCGCGCCCAGCCCCGGAATCGCCGGCGGACCGGAAACGATCACCGCGACCGTAAAGGTAAGCTCAGGGTCAGGAACGCCGACAGGCACAGTCACATTTACTTCTGGAACCACACAACTGGGCAGCGCACCCCTCAACAATGCCGGGACGGCGACGATCACCCCCGCGCTCGCGCAGGGCAGCTATCAGATTGTCGCCACCTACAGCGGCGACGCAAACGATCTCGGCAGCGCATCGGCGCCTCTCGCGCTCACTGTAGCGCAGGCAATCTCTCTCACCGCGCTGAACATCACGCCTAACCCGGCGCTGGTGCTCTCGCCCATCACCTTCACCGCCAATGTAGCCAGCAACGGCGGTGCGCCTACGGGCAGCGTAAACTTCCTCGCCAACGGAAACGTAATCGGCGCCGGAACCGTGAACGCTTCGGGAGTAGCGACGTTCACAACTTCAACTCTGGCTGCGGGCACTTACTCGATCACCGCCGCCTACATCGGCGATACGAACGACGCCGGCAGCACTTCGGCCGCAGTTTCTCTCACGGTCTCGCTGGCCACAACCGCCACTGCAATCACCGTCACACCTAATCCGGCACTGGTAGGTACCGCGGTCATCATCACCGCAAAGGTTACTGGCAACGGCGGAACGCCGACCGGCACGGTGAACTTCATCGCCAACGGAACCACGCTTGCTTCCGCAACACTGAATGCAGGCACGGCCAGTTTCACCACATCCACGCTGGCTCCCGGCACCTACGCGATCACAGTGAGCTACACAGGCGACGCTGCGGACTCACCCAGCACTTCGACTTCAGTCAGCGAGACCGTCGGCCTCATTCCAACCACTACGAGCCTCGGCTCCGCTACGTCCACCGGCGCAACTCCGCAGGTCACCCTTGTTGCCACTGTCTTGAATAACGGCGCCGGAGTCCTGCCCACTGGCACCGTCACCTTCATGAGCGGCGCTACCCAGATCGGATCTTCCACGCTCGATGCAAGTGGCGTAGCGACCTTGGTCCCGAATCTTACCCCCAGCGTGAACTACAACATTGTCGCGGTGTATAGCGGAGATGTCGATCACAGCGCCTCCTCTTCTCTGGCAGTCACCATCTCCGGCACGCCGACCTTGTTCAGCATCGGAGTGAATCCATCGAGCGTGACCATGGCAACCTCGCAGAATGTCACGGTAGCCGTGAACCTGAACTCCAACGGCAGCTTTGCAGACACCATTGGACTCGGCTGCGCTTCGTTGCCTGCGGGAGTCTTCTGCCACTTCTCGAGCCCCAGCGCGAAGCTCACTGCGGATGGTTCAGCCAGCGTTCAGCTCACCATTGACACCAACAATCCGTTGAGCGGAGGAAGCTCGGCTATGAACACCCAGCCAATGAACACCCGGCCGACGCCCTCGAAGTTCTCACTGGCCGGCCTCTTCATGCCCTTCAGTCTCTTCTTCGGATTCGTATTCTGGCGCTTGCGCCGTCGCAGCGCCACATTCTTGTCGATGGCTATGCTCCTGTTGCTCTCGGCGGCCGCCCTACTGGTCACCGGATGCAACAGCTTCTCGATGAGTACGGCCGCGCCCGGCAACTACATGATTCAGGTAACCGGAACCGGCGCAAACACCAGCGTGGAACAGTACCAGAATGTTTCGCTCACCATCACGAAATAGATCTGAGGCAACGGTCGCCAAGCGGGCACGGGAGCCACAAGCGGCAACGAGAGAATGATGAATTTATTGCATGATTTGAATCTTTGTCGGAACCAAGCGCCGGGTTTGCGGGTTCGGTTCACCGTTATTCTAGCGTTTGCGATCTTCATTGCGGGCATTGCGCCACGCGTCGCGCGCGCTCAGGTTCAGGCTCCCGGTGATAAGGGCGGCCTCATCTTGTCGGCAGGCGTCATGGGATCCGGATATTCCATTCAGTACGGTCAGAGAAAGATGGCCGGCATCACCGCATTCGTCGATGCCGATACCAAACGCCGTTTTGGCCTCGAGGCCGAGGGCCGCTGGCTGGAGTATTTCCAGACTGCCAATGTCCACGTCGAAACTTACTCAATCGGCGGGCGGTACCACTTCGACGCGGGCCGCTTTGAGCCTTATGTCAAGGGCCTGGTCGGGTTCGGCGATTTCAACTTCCCCTACAACTACGCCAGTGGGCGCTACCTCGTCGTAACAGCCGGCGGCGGTTTGGACTTCCACTGGACACCGAGAGTTACGGTCCGCGCTGCCGATTTCGAATATCAGGACTGGCCCCAGTTCACCTTCGGCAATATGAATTCGTTCGGCGTGAACGCCGGCATTCGCGTGCGCTTCCGCTAGCGCTAAGAGTTTGTCACGGAGCTACTAATTCTGTTTTGGCGCTGGCGTTTGGTCACTTGACGCGTCCGGCTATTCCGTCGGCGCAACCGGCAACGGTTTCAATGTCGGCGCTGCCAGCTCGGCTGGCGTCATCGGCGTTACAGGCAGCGTGAGTGTTTCCTGGCTGGCCGGATCGTCGCGCAACTTCAGATACAGCACACCCTTCACGGGGTGGGGAACAGCGAGCTGCGTTCCTGTAAACTCCGGCGGCACGCTCACAGCGTTGTCAAATGTCGGCGTGGCGGAGATTGCCGTGGCCAGAAAAAGATCGGTCCCGCTCAACATGCAGGGCTTCACCGTTGTCCGCGGGCATTGCAGCTCCTTCAATCCGGGGATGCGCACCAGCGTGCCCAGGTGAACCCATTCGCCGGCAGCGCCATCGGCGGAGATCGCGCGCACGCGAACCGGTCCGAAGGCTGAAGAGCCAAAGCGGGCCAGCGGGTCCAGGCTGGCCTCAGCCGTATGGGAATCCTCGAGCATCAGGCTGCCGTCGCTCAACGCGAGCATGGTGTGAAAGCTTTCGTCGGCTGCCGCCACCTCCACTTTTTCGTCGCGTGGAAAGTCAGCCGGAACATCGGATTTGAGGAAGAACACCAGGTGGCCCCCTTTTTTCGAACCATCCACGGGCAGATCTTCAGGGCTGCTCATCTCCACGGCCTGTGGAGTTCCACCATCCTGCTGAACCGCTTCGCTGAGAAGCGTGATCTGGGGGCGCGGCGCATCAACGGTAACAGGCGCTTTCAGCACGCGGCCGTCTTTCAGTTCCACTTTGGCGGAGTATTGCTTGCCCGCTTCCAGGCCGAATGTCGATCCATCGGTATTCATTTGCAACTGATCGAGGTTCCCCGCGCGATCCAATTTCGAGGGTATGAAAGTGACGCCGCCAACCTCGGCCTTTGCCACCTCATCGAGCCGAGTGCCCAACAGCAGCGCAGTCTTGTCACCGGAGTTCATGGTAAGGCCATTTAGCGACGCGGCTGCCGCATAAGCCAGCATCTTCAGGCGATCCGGTTTAGCCTGCCCGTATTCGTCGATATCCAAATTGACCGGCCCCGGCCCCGCATCTTTCAGGGGAATCGCGATCTCCAGTTTGCCGGGCATGCGCGCCTTCCATGTGAGCTGCACGGTCGGCTCTTCATCGATTTGCGCAGTCACTTTCTCCACGCAATCTGAAGTCCGCCCGTCAAGTTCGATGGTGTCGTCGCGGCCCACCACAAGGGCCGATCGATCGGCGGCGTTCACGCCCCACTCGCCGGGACGCACAGTCACCAGTTGGTATTGCGGTCCTTCCCAATCGTCAAACCCCAACTTGCCGCGAACAACAGCTTTCAGCTCTCCATCGGGCAGCGCAGGTATCGCTTCGCTGGGAACCAGTCCGCCCTTGTCCGCATCGGCCTTTAATGGAAGGTCAACCGCCTTCCCCTTCCCGTCGGCTGGCTCCACATGCAGAACAAGATCATGTGCTAATTGGGTGGCGAAGACCAACGGCCCTCCCTCGGCGGGCAGCACCAATCCCGGCTTCATCGCGCAGAAATCCTGTTCAGGGTCCACGGGGTGAAGAGGTTCCGGCTTGGCCGTCCCAATCGGGGGCAGCGCCACAACCACAACCGACATCGGATTGCGGAATGAGGGCGGCATGTTCAGGCGCAGATTCAGGCTGTCGGCGGTGGGCAGCGCCAACGCCGGAATGTACTGGAAGTGCGCGGTGTGCAGCGAAGAAAGAATCTTTGCCATATCCACTACCGCGCCCACGTACGGGCTGTAAAGGCCGCCACCCGCCATGGTTGTTGAGCTGATGGCGTTCATCAGATTCAGAGTGTCCCCGTTCACCAGTTGGCCCACCAGCGATTGTGCGTTGGCGTCGTCGAGCACCAATCCCTCTGTATTTTGCGAAAGGCACGAGGCCTGTTCCTCAGCCGGCTTCGCAAAGCAGCCCTCGTTAATCTTGATTCCCAGGCTGCGCGCCGCCATCTCCGTGCGCGTCTTCAGCTTCTGGGGATCGAACTGGCTGCTCACCTTCACGTCGTCCAGAAAGGCATCCAGCCGCATTCGATCCCAGCTGGCCGCGTGCAGATCCTGCGCGGCTCTCACAAACGCGCCAGGCCGGCCGCGCACCGCGCTTCGCAAGGTGGTAAAGTCGCCGCCCGTCTCTGGCGCGAAAAACAGCAGTGCCTGCTGCGCCCCCTCGGGAACAGCGACAAAGACTCCCTCGTCGCGGACGTCGCGCGTCCATGTTTCCACGCGTGTAAACCACTCTGGTGGAGGGGGATTGGTGGAACCACGCAGAAAAGCGATCACCAGCACAAAATTGGTAGCCTGGCTCTCCGGTAGGTCAGGATGAACCCATATCCGGTCTCCGGGTAACAGGCTGGGCACCTCTGACACCGGCAGTGTTACATTTCCCCGCTTGACGTGGACGTCCACTTTTGGACCGGACAGATCGAACGGCTGGCCATCGGCGCGCAATAGGAAAAGTGCGAGGCAAATACCGGCAAGCAACTGCAAGCGACGGCGCATGTATTCTATTTTACGAATTCCGGCGTCCGATGGTAGCAAAGCTCTGGCGCGGCGCTTCCGGAGAAGGCGCATTCCAGGCCAATGCACTTGAATGCCTCGCTGGGGCAAGTCGGTTGTTTCTTGGTAGGTTCCTCCCGCAAATTCCAGGGCAAATAAATGTTGTCACGGCGGAGGACCATGCCTATGATGGAACATTAATCGTAGCTTCAAGATTTTTCCGTACTCCTGCTTTCCTCTCAACTCGAAAGGTGCGGGAGCAAACATATCCATCCGTAGCCACGCTCATACCGCTTTCTTATTGCTCTGAATAGAGGAATTGAAACCCGTCTTCCTCGTTCCAAAGAGCACCTTGGGACTCTTAAATCGACGGCTGCTGTTCGATGTGCGCGGCGCAGCTCCGAGCCGTTTTGGCAACCCGGCCGGTGAATGTGCTGGCTCCGCGCCCGCGAGCGGCTGAATAGGGAGAAACTTATGAAGGCAACCAGGGCTGCGCGAAATATTGCTGATGATGGCGCTCTCACTATCCCCGAGGCTGAAGAAATTATTGAGGATGCGCTCAGTGAGCTGGCCTATTCGCAGGATCCCGGCTTGGTTCGGGCGCTGCGCTTTTTGGCCCCTCACGGATATCAGGCCATCGTGGAGCTGTGCGGCGAGAGCGGCCGCAGCAAGCGCCGCAATGCCTCCGCCGACACCTGGTCTCCTGAAGATGACGAGGTCCGCATCTACTTCGAGCGCATAGACGGCGACGAGCCGGCGACGCGCTTAAGCCGCGTTCCGCGTGCATTCGCTGGTCGCGCCGCGGAGGAAGATGGCGAAGCAGAAGAGATTTCGCCCGCGGATATAGACGTTCGCGTCAAGGAGCTTTGCGCGGCGCTGGCGGAGGCCGAGCGTGGCGGCCATGCCTTTATCGCCCTCAAGTGGTTCCGCGATTCCTTTTTGCCGCGCAAAGCGTTCCGCTGGAACCAGCATCCTGAAACGCGCCAGGCTGTGCTGGCAGAAGCCATTCAGCGCGGCGTTGTGATCACCAGCAAAATCGCCAATCCCAAGACACCCGCTTATCCCACCACCACCATCCGCCTCAATCGCGCCGAGGCTGGCATTCCCGAGGAGGCCCAGCGCTTTCATCCGATTGAGGTCCTGGGCGAGCCCGTAACCGCGTCGATCGATGAGGATCGGGGGAGTGCGTGAGCTTCTTTTTTCTTGAAGCTACCGCGTTCGCCAAGCTGTTTGTGCGCGAGCCGGGCACAGACGCGCTCATCCGTCTGCTGGAGTCCGTGGAGGACAACCGCAAGCTGATCTCAGCCGCAACGCCCCTCGAAGTTTATGCCGCCATCAGGCGGCGTGAGCGGGCAGGGCAGATTGCTCCGGAAGCTGCTGCCGCTGCGCTCGAATTGTTGCGCATTGAGGCCGGGCGAATGGTGCAGCAGCCCCTGAATCCAGGCGTGCTTGAAACCGCGCGGCAGCTCCTTGATCGCACTTCACTCCGTTGGCCTGACGCTCTGCAGCTCGGCTCCGCGCTAACCGCCCGAGACATGTTTCCCGGCACCGAGATCACCTTCGTCTCTTCTTCCTCGGCCTTGCTGGATGCGGCAAAAGCTGACGGTCTCGATCCCCTTAATCCCGCGAGCCTTATCGGTTCGAATAGATCTGGCGACAGGGCCACCACAGCGCAGGAAGTGAAGGCCGCGAAAGAAGACGGGTAGTCCCTGCGAGTAGCGACGATCCGCGTTAAACCGCTCCGCGCGCAACGAGTCAAACCCCCTGCATGCAACTCAAACTCATGCCACGCCCACGGCATTTTGCCTTCGTAGCCCGGATATTGTTTCTTGGCTTGGCCGCACAGGTTATGTCTTCTTCTCTCACACCGGCCCAGACAGTCCGTGCGCCGAATGCCCAGCCGCCATCTCCCGTTGGCAGATGGAAGACTGTTGACGATGCCACCGGCAAGGTCAAGTCCATCGTCCAAATCCGCGAAGAGAACGGAATGCTATACGGAACCATTGCGGAGCTGTTTGACCCGCCTGTTCCGCATCCCACTTGCTACCTCTGCACCGGCGATTTGAAAGACCGTCCTCTCGTAGGCCTGCGGATACTCTGGAATTTTGTGCCCGATGGCAACCACCAAAACGGGCGCGAATGGTCCGGCGGCATGGTCCTCGATCCTGAAACCGGCAAAATCTATCCTGCCTCAATCGCGCTTGAAGACGGTGGCAAGAAGCTCCGCCTGCATGGCTACTTTCTGATTTCCGCGCTGGGCCGCACCCAGCATTGGCTCCGCGACGAATAGGAGCTGACAGCTGACGGCTAATAGCTGATAGCTAGTAGCTGGAAGCTAGCGGCTATTACAATTCCCCATACAGTCATCTTCCCCGGAGCTTTCATGACCATCCCCGCGCCCGGCGCGAGCGACTCCAAACCGCAGTTGCGCAAGGCCATGGGCTTCTGGGATGTGCTGCTCTTCAACATCGCCGCGGTCCTGGGCCCGCGCTGGATCGCCGCCGCCGGACACAACGGCACTTCGTCCATCAGCCTTTGGGTGCTGGCCGCAATCTTCTTCTTCGTTCCCGGCGCGCTGGTCATTAATGAGTTATCGTCGCGCTTCCCTGAAGAGGGCGGCCTCTACGCATGGGCGCGCGACGCCTTCGGCCCGTTTCACGGATTCATCGCTGGATGGACTTACTGGATCTACACCATCTTCTACTTCCCAGGACTGCTGCTCGCCAGCGCCTCCATGTCCGCCTACATCTCCTCCAGCCACGGCGCAGCCCTCGCGCAGAACCGCCCCTTCCTGCTCTGGGTTTCGCTTGCGCTTCTGGTGATCGCCGTGGTGTTGAATATCATTGGCCTCAACATTGGTAAATGGCTTCAGAACGCCGGTGGCGTGGGCACCTATGTGCCGTTGCTCATGCTGGTCGTTGTCGCCATTGCCATATGCGCGCGTTACGGCTCCGCTACGCATTTCACGTTGGCAAACTTGATGCCCGCATGGAACTGGGACACCGTGAACTTCTGGTCGCAGATCGCCTTTGCATTCACCGGCCTCGAACTGGTCTCCTGCATGGCCGAGGAGGTCCACAATCCACGCCGCACTCTGCCTCGCGCAGTCTTCGGCGCCGGAGCGCTCATTGCCCTTATGTACATCGCCGGTACCTTCGCCGTGCTGGCCCTTACGCCCGCCGACGGCATCGATCCCAAGAGCGGTGTCTTTCAGGCCATCGCGGTCGGCTCGGTCGCGCTCCGCATCGGATTCATCGGCGTCATCGCCGCCATTCTCGTCACCGCCGGCAACGCTGGCGGCATCGGCAGCACAGTGGCCGGTGTCGCGCGCGTGCCCTTTCAGGTGGGAATCGATCGCTACCTGCCCGCCGCTTTCGGCAAAATCCATCCCCGGTGGAAAACACCCTGGGTGTCGATCCTCGTGCAGGCCATCGCCTCTGTCGTCATTCTCTTCTTGAGCCAGATCAAGAATCGCGGCGTAGTCGCAGCCTACCAAGTGCTGGTCGACGCGGCGATCATTCTCTACTTCGTTCCGTTTCTCTATATGTTTGCCGCAATCATCAAATTGGCCAATCGCGCAGACCGCAAAGAGAATCCGCACGCAGTTCTTGTCCCCGGCGGAAAAGCTGGGGTATGGATCTGCGGCGGCCTCGGGTTCCTGGTCGTTCTCATTGGGATTTTCCTGTCATTCGTGCCACCTGGCGGCTCCGACACAGTTGTTTTTGAAGTGGATCTTGTCGGTGGCACTGTCGGCTCAATCCTGCTCGGGCTGTTTCTTTATTGGCGCGGCGCCAGGACAAAATGGAAGGTCGTCTAAGGCTGGAGCAGGACGACGCGAAATCTGTCGCCAGCCGCAGCATTGCAGCGCCTATTGCCCGGCGCCACTCTTGCTCTAATTTGTTTCCCATTATTCCTGCCGAAACTTGTTGGCCTGTTCGAACTCATTCTTTAGTTCCGGCGTCCGCAGGTTTTCGCGCAAGTGTGCCAGGTGCTGTTCAAGCGCCAGCAGCACCTTCTCAATAGCTTCTGTATTCGAGTGCGCGATGTCGCGCCACATCGAGTAGGGGCTCGCGCCCAGCCGCGTCATCTCGCGCAGCGCGCGGCCGCCCACGTCCCTCAGCTCAGGCGCGGCGCCAACTTCCTCTTCCAGCAGCGCGCTCAAGGCCGTCGCTGTGAACTGCGGCAGATGGCTCACCCAGGCGACCAGCTCATCGTGCCGCACCGGATCGAGATCGAGCGTCTTCGCGCCCATCCCGCTAACCAACTCGCGCCACTCCTTCACCAACAGCGCTCCCCGCTGGGAGCGCTGCATATTCGGACTGTCCGTGAACAGCCACACCGCGCCGCGAAATAAATTCGCGTCAGCCAATGCCGCGCCGCCGCGTTCCTTTCCCGCCATCGGGTGTCCCGGCAAGAACGCCGCGCGCTCCGGAGTGTTGAAGAGTCGCGCTGCCGCTTCCGAAATCACGCGCTTCGTGCTGCCCACATCGGTCACAAGCTGCTCAGGACCAAGCACCGGTGCCAGCTTTTCCATCCAGTCGAGAGTGGCAAAGATGGGTACGGCAATCACCGTCACCTGACTCGCCCGCGCAGCTTCGACGCCATCCGCAGCAAGCGAATCCACCGCACCCAACTTCAGCGCCAGTTGCCCCTGTTCGGTGCTCCGATTCCAGCCAGTGATCGAGCCACGAAATCCCGCGTCGCGCAGCGCCAGTCCAACTGACGTGCCCAGCAATCCCGTTCCCAGAATGGAGAGGCGCTCGATCATGCTTGCCTTTCGAGAGTGGGCCGCCTTCCGCCCTGCGGCCTCAAAGGATGGCTAAGCGCCCGACGCAAATGCCGAAGCCCCAGGAATGTTAGCCCGAGATTTGAGACCTTTCTGCTTTGCTTCCTGTAAGGCCTGTCGTAGCGCATTTCGCTTATCATTTCGTTCGACGGAAAGGGATGTTCCTCGCTCGATAATCTCCCACCCATGGTCAATTACAAGCTGGGCTTGCTCTCGCTTTGCAGTCAGAAACGGCAAAAACTGCAGCAGCGTTTTAACGGCATCGTTGCTGTTTTTAGACCAGCGGAATATTTCTTTTCGTGATGAGGATGCCTTGACGGGCGTCACCTCGACTCCAAAGAGTTCCTCAAACAGCAGAAGGGTTTCGTAGTCTGCTGACGCAATGCTTATTCGTAGATAATACGATTTCCTGTTCTGGATGCCGACCCAAATGCCTCCCTCGCCGTCGAAATACCCAGCGCAATACGCTACGCGCCAGTTGGGAGCTGGTTTGGGGCTCTCCTCAATCAAGCTCATTTGGTGTCTCTCCAATGTGCAATGCTACAGGGTCCGACCGACCGCAGCGGCGATCACGCGCAACTCGCCCACCAGCTTTTCAAACTGGTCGAGATACAGCGTCTGCGCCGCGTCAGAGACTGCTTTATCAGCGTTGGGATGAATCTCAATGAGCAACGCATCGGCACCCGCGGCCACTGCAGCCTTGGCCATCGCAGGAACCATGTCGCGCCGCCCAGTGCCATGCGAAGGATCGGCTACGACCGGCAAATGCGAAAGCTTCTTCAGCACCGGGATCGCCGCGATGTCCATCGTGTTGCGCGTCGCCGTCTCATACGTCCTTATGCCGCGCTCGCACAAAATCACCTGGTAGTTGCCGCCCGCCAGAATGTACTCGCTCGAAAGCAGCAGCTCCTCCACCGTAGCCGCAATGCCGCGCTTGAGCAGGATCGGCTTGCGCACCTGCCCGAGCTCCCGCAGCAAATTGAAGTTCTGCATGTTGCGCGCGCCTACCTGGAAACAATCCACCAGCGGCAGCATCGGCGCAATCTGCGAAATCTCCATCACCTCGCTCACAACCAGCAGTCCGTTGGCTTCGGCGGCTTCGCGCATCAATTCCAGCCCCGGAATCCCCATCCCCTGAAACGAATATGGCGAGCTGCGCGGCTTGAACGCGCCTCCGCGCAGAAATCCTCCGCCCGCAGCCTTCACGCATTTGGCAATCGCAAAAATCTGCTCGCGATTCTCAATCGCGCATGGTCCCGCCACTATTGCGATCTTTTCTGCGCCGATCTTTGCGCGCGTGCCGCTGTCTTTTGCGCCATCGCCAAATTCCACAACAGTGCCTTCTGGTCGAAAGGCACGTCCCGCCAGCTTGTAAGGCGCGGTGATGCGGTGCACTTTCAACACACCGGCCAGCATCTCGAACTTCGTCAGGTCCAGTCCCGCGGTCGGGCCCACGCCGGCCAGAATCGTCTGGAACTCGCCTGTCGTCCGATGCACATTCACGCCCGCTTCTTCCATGGCGTTGATCACGGCATTTACTTGTTCTTCAGTTGCTTTTTCCTGCATCGCGACAATCATTGTTTCTTCCCTGTCTCTGATGTCTGCGCGCCGGTTACCGGTCCCGGCTGCTTACCCTCTGCTTGTGCCGCCTGCGCGCTTCGTTGGCTGGCCAGCTCGTTCCGTTGCAGCGCCCGCATCACATCGATGATGCGTTCGTAGATATGCGTTAGCTCGATGTCGGGCAGCGGACCCTTATTGGCCGCGCGCACGTTGGCGTAGATGATCTTCTCGCGGTCCGGTTCGTAGACCGGCAGCGAAGTCGCGGCCTTCAGATTGCCGATCGTCTGCGCCGCGCGCGCTCGCTCGCTCAGCAGTTCAACGAGCTGCCGATCCAGCGCATCGATTCGGATTCGCAATTCTTCAATCGTCACAATTCAGCCTCTAGCTTCCAGCCTCTAGCCCGTTCCTGCCAATGCGAGACTACACGGCTCAACCCGCCACTAAAAAGCTAGAGGCTGGAAGCTAGAAGCTGAAAGCTGTTTCTTCACCGGGCCAGCGCAGCATCACGCAAGCGCAAGCCCTTGATAAATTGAGCCACCGCGCCGGGCGCCGTCTCCGCCGTCGAGTTTTCAATCAGCTCGACGATGGCACTCCCGATCACCGCTGCATCGGCGAACTCCGCCACCTGCGCCACATGCTCCGCGTCGCTGATGCCGAAGCCCACAGCCACCGGCAGTCGCGTGTATCGCCGAATGCGCTCGGCCAGCGCCGCGGCATCGCCCGCCACGCTTCGCTGCGTGCCGGTGATTCCCACACGCGAAATGGCATATACAAATCCCTTGGAGTACTTCGCGATCGCTTCAAGCCGCGCATCGGGACTCGTCGGCGCGGCTAGAAAAATCGGCGCCAGCCCCACGCGATTCATCTCCGCCAGGTATTCCGCGGCTTCTTCCACGATCAGGTCGATTGCCAGCGCACCGTCCGCCCCCGCTGCGGTTGCATCGTCGGCAAACCGCGCCAGCCCATAGCGCAAAATCGGATTTAAATAACTGAAGATAATCAGGCCGGCCTGCGGCCGCGCCGTGTGAATCTCGCGTGCCAGCGCCAGCACATCGCGCATCCGCGTGCCGCGTGCCAGCGCCCGCTCGCTAGCCCGTTGAATGATCGGGCCGTCGCCCAGCGGATCGCTGAAGGGAACGCCGAGTTCGATCACGTCCGCGCCCGCGTCGATCGCCGCAATGGCAATATCGCGCGTCGCATCGGGGCTGGGATCGCCCGCCGTCAGATAAACAACGAGGCCCGGCTTGTGATCGAATCGAATCGGCATATCAGCTTCGCTTGAATACCACCAAAGTACGTCGGGCCTGTATCAGGGCACGACTTTAGTCGTGCCGATAGAAGCCTGAAAAAATTGAACGGGCTTTAGTCCCTGCGGAACACTTCTGCAGGACTCATATGATCCGCGAGCTACAACTTCAGCTCCCGCGCCAGAATTCCCATGTCCTTATCGCCGCGTCCAGAGAGGTTCACCACCAGTATGTCACTCGGGGGCATCGCGGGAGCAATGCGAATGGCCTCGGCCACGGCGTGCGCGCTTTCAAGCGCCGGCAGAATTCCTTCCGTCCGCGCCAGCTTCACCACCGCATCGAGCGCGGCTGCATCGTCACACGAAACATACTCCGCGCGTCCCGAGTCGTGCAGCGCCGCGTGCTCCGGCCCAATCGACGCATAATCCAGCCCCGCTGAAACCGAATGTGTCAGCGCAATCTGCCCGTCCTCATCCTGCAGCACATAGGAAAATGTTCCCTGCAACACCCCCGGCGCACCGCCCTGGAACCGCGCCGCGTGCTCGCCCAGCGCCGGCCCGCGGCCGCCGGCTTCCACGCCGATCAGCCGGACCTGGCGATCGCCGATAAATTCGTAGAACGCGCCGATTGCATTCGACCCACCGCCGACGCACGCGATAATCGCCGTCGGTAGCCGGCCTTCCCTTTCGAGGATCTGCGGCTTCAATTCCTTGCTGATCACGCGATGGAAGTCGCGCACCATCGTCGGATACGGATGTGCACCCAGCGCTGAGCCCAGCAGGTAGTAAGTAGTCCGCACATTCGTAACCCAATCGCGCATCGCCTCGCTGATCGCATCCTTCAGCGTCTTCGAGCCCGAAAAAACCCCGCGCACCTCGGTGCCCAGCAGGCGCATACGCTTCACGTTCAGCTCCTGCCGCTCCATGTCCACATCGCCCATGTAGACCACGCATTCAAGGCCCAGCAGAGCGCACACCGTCGCCGTAGCCACACCGTGCTGTCCCGCGCCCGTCTCGGCGATCACGCGCTTCTTGCCCATGCGCTTCGCCAAGAGGCCCTGGCCCAACGCGTTGTTGATCTTGTGCGCGCCTGTATGCAGCAGGTCTTCGCGCTTCAAATAAATCTTCGCCCCGCCCAGTTGCTCCGTCAGCCGCTTGGCAAAGTAGAGCGGCGTAGGCCGCCCGGCATAATCTTTCAGCAAATCAGCCAGCTCCGCCTGAAAAGCCGCGTCAGCCTTGGCCTCTTCGTATGCGCGCTCCAACTCGTCCAGCGCGGCCACCAAAGTCTCCGGCACATAACGGCCGCCATAAGCGCCAAACCGCCCCACTCGCGACTCGCTCGGATTTGCCGGAACAATGATCGATGCCACGCCGAACTCCTGCCCTGTGCCCAAAAAGAAATAGGTGACTATCCAGTGTACTAGGAGTTCCGCTTCTTCTTCACGTCCGCTTCTTCGCGCGGCTAATATCGCACACCATATCCGAGTGAATATTCAGCCCGATATTGGTCATGTTGTACACATGCTCGCTCGCCACCAGCCATACGATCTCGCAAATGGCGCGTTCTGAAAAATGCTTTGTCAGCTTCGCAAAGGTCTCCGGCTTCACATTCTTGTCACGCGTAAGCTCGGTCACGTAGTCCAGCGCTGCGCGATCCGCCTCCGTGAACAACGGATTCGTCGCGTAGTCCTCCAACGCATTAATCTTCGCCTCGTTCAGTCCCGCCTTGATGGCGAAAACGCGCCCAATATCGATACAAAACTCGCACGCATTAATGTGCGCTACCCTTTCGCGCACCAGCATTTGCGTCTCCCGCGGCAGCTCCAGCTTTTTATCGAGCTTCGCAATCTTCGCGGTGAACATGCCAAAGCCCAGCGGCATTCGCGCGGCGAACACCTTGAGCGGTGTCATCACCTTGCCGAACTGGCGGCGCGACGTGCTATAGACGAGCTTCATCATCGGGCTCGCTGGATTCTCAATGGGCGGAAGAAACGTAGACATGGCAAACCTCTCTGAATTTTCTTCGTGAGTCCTGAATTCTCCTTACGAATTTCGATGCTTGCGGCAGAAATTCGTCGCGTCCAAATTTCCTCACGATTTACGCTCGATCTGGCCGGCTCTCGCGACTCCGCCAATCGGCTATTTCCGCGCCGCGCGCGCATTGGCGATGAACGCTCGCACCTTGGCCGCATCCTTGCGCCCCGGCGCGGCTTCCACGCCGCTCACCACATCCACGCCCCACGGGCGCAGCGTGGCAATGGCTTCGGCCACATTTTCCGGAGTCAGCCCACCGGCCGCAACCAACTTCAATTCTTCTGCTCCATCGAAGAGCGTGCGCCGCGCCTCGGCCCAGTCGTAAGTCTTTCCGGTTCCACCAACCGCAGTCACAGTTCGCGAATCAACCAGAATCGCGTCAACACTCCGATCCTGCGCGGCGAGAGCGGCACGTTCGGGAGCGCCTGCCTCAAAGTGCACCACCCGCAAAATCCGCAGCCCCGGCCCGAACCGCGCGCGCAGTTTCGCAGTCGCGTCTGCCGTTACTTCAGAGTGCAGTTGCACTCCGGTCAACCCCGCAGTTTCCACCGTCGCTGCGATCTCATCGACACCCGCACCGACAAACACGCCGATCATTTCGATCTTCGCCGGCAACTCAGGCACAATCGCCGCCACCTGCTCCGCAGTCACGCGGCGAGGGCTGGGCGCAAACACAAATCCCACCGCATCGGCTCCCGCCTCAGCGGCGACCATCGCGTCCGCAAGCGAAGTGTTGGCGCAGATTTTGATCCAGAGGGTCATGGCTTGCTCGCGGCGCCCTTCAGCAATTCAGCCAGCGCAATACCGGGATCGGGCTGGCGCATCAGGCTCTCCGCGATCAGGAATGCATCAAAGCCGGCCTTGCGCAGCTGAACAATGTCTTCATGCGTAGAGATTCCGCTCTCCGTCACCCGCACCACGCTCGACGAAATGCGGTCGACCAGCGTCAGCGAAGTCTCCGCGTTTACCTCGAATGTCTTCAGGTCTCGATTGTTCACGCCAATCGCGTCCGCGCCCGTTTCGCCCAGCGCATCCAGCACGCGATCCAGTTCCTCCGCGGTATGAACCTCCACCAGCACATCAAGCGTGAGCGACCGCGCAGTCTGCGCCAGTTGCTTCAACTCGGAACCGTCGAGCGCCGCGGCAATCAGTAGAACCGCATCCGCGCGATGTGCGCGCGCCTCGATAATCTGATACTCGTCAACAATGAAATCCTTGCGCAGGCAAGGCAGTGGCGCGGCAGCCGATGCCATCTCCAGGTTGCGCAGACTGCCTTGAAAAAACGGCTCGTCCGTCAGCACCGAAAGCGCAGCAGCGCCGCCTGCGCGATAGCGGCGCGCTAGCCACGCCGGGTCGAACGCGGCACGAATCAGCCCCTTTGATGGCGATGCCTTCTTAATTTCTGCAATCACTGCAGGCCCGATTTCGGCATGGCTGCGCAGCGCGGCAGCCCATCCACGGGGACGATGCTCGGCTGCGCGGCGCTCCAGCTCGGCCACAGGTACATCCGCCTTCGCCGCCGCCAGTGTCGCGCGCGTCGATGCCAGAATCGTCGCCAGAAATGTGTCGGTGCGTGTCGTCATGTTCTCTGTTGAGTATACGGAAGCAAAGACTGCTGACGAGACCATGCTAGATGCAAAAAGGTCAGAGTAGGTTCCATGGGACTAAGAGCCTGTTATTAACTTTATTCCTTTGAAATCATCGGTCTATCGGAGCGCTTTGGGATCGCAGACGATGGAAGGATGGGAAACAAAGGGCAAATCGGTTATCCGAGCGA